>Ga0209640_10004303_pt1 | contig 12522 bp, 10 predicted proteins | sample RifCSP10_1_FD_184018 | JGI IMG/M metagenome (GOLD analysis project Ga0209640, IMG submission 184018) | Soil microbial communities from Rifle, Colorado - Rifle CSP2_sed 10_1 (SPAdes) (version 2) | ecosystem: Environmental > Terrestrial > Deep subsurface > Rock core/Sediment | place: Rifle... | reverse complement strand
TACGTCGGCGTCGACGACAACGGCGTCGAGGTGCGCGGCACGGCCGCGGCCGAGAGTGAGGACCAGCTGGCCGAGCTGCTGAGCCGACAGGGCCGGTATCTCGTGCGCAGCTCCACGGCGTCGGCCGGATCCGGCGTCGCGGATATCCGCATCCTCGAATGGATCAACAAGCGCGACGTCATCGTCTTCACGTCACAGCTGGCAACCATCATGGCGACCGGTGTGGGGATCGTGGAAGGGCTCGCGGATATCGAAGACCAGATCCGCAAGCCGGCGATGAAGCGCGTGGTGGCCGCGCTGCGGCGCGACATCGAGTCGGGCGAGTCGCTCTCGACCGCCATGGCGAAGCACCCCAAGGCGTTCAGCGATCTGTACGTGAACATCGTCAAGGCGGGTGAGGCCACCGGGAACATCGATCGCGCACTCGAGGACCTCGGGAGGCAGCTCGAGTGGCAGGCCGAGATCAACGGCCGCATCCGCGAGGTGTCCACGTACCCGATCCTCGTCATCTTCATGATGACCGTCCTGTCGATCATCCTCGTCGGGTTCACGATTCCCCGCTTCCTCTCGGTGTACGAACGGCTGAACGCGCAGGTCGAGCTGCCGCTGCCGACGCGGATCATCATGCTGATCTCGATGATCATCCGGACCTACTGGCCCGTCATACTCGGCGCGATCGCCACCGCGCTTGTCTCGCTGAAGCTGTATAGCCAGTCGACGGAAGGGGCCGTCACGGTCTCACGCGTGATGTCGCGCATTCCCATCATCGGCGAGCTGACCCGGAAGATCGCGCTGTCGCGGTTCTCGCACTACTTTGCCACGCTGCACGAGTCGGGCCTCGAGGTGGCGCCGTCGCTGGCGCTGATCAGCAAGCTGATTGGCCACGCCCACCTGGGGCGCCAGTTCGACCGCGCCGTGCAGCGCGTGATGGCCGGCGAATCGCTGTCGGGCGCGCTGCGCGCCGTGGGCGAGTTCCCGCCGGTGGTCATCCAGATGCTCGCGCTCGGCGAGCGCACCGGCCGCATGTCGCAGGCGCTCGAGAACGTCCGCAAGTACTTCGACGGCGAGGTCGATCGCACGATCAAGCGCTCGCTCACGCTGTTCGGGCCGATCATGCTGGTCGTACTGGCGGCCACATTCACGCTGATGGCCCTGGCCTTCTATCTCCCGCTGTTCAGGCTGCTCCAAGGAATTCAGTAAAAAGGGGTATCGGAAATCCGACACTTCCCGCCGGGTAATCGACTCCACTAAATCCTCATCTGTCAGTTATTGGGTGTTTCTGACGTGGCCAACCTCGGCCCTAGTGGACTGCTATTTGCCGTGTTGTCTGCTGATGCTAGAAGCGCGTCGAGATTGGGGATTCTCCCTAATCGAGCTGGTCGTTATCCTTGGCGTGCTGGCCATCCTGGCCGCGGTCGTAACGCCGAGCATGATGCAGCAGGTCGGCGCGACGCGCCTCGAGGCCACGCGCGACGAGACCCATGTGTTGTACGAGGCGATGGTCGGACCCGGCGCGGGCGGGACGAATTTCGCGTTCCTTGGCGACATCGGCAGGTTGCCAAACAATCTTCAGGAGCTCGTGCAGCCTGGCACGCTTCCCAGCTACACGACTGCGACCACGCGAAACGTCGGCATCGGCTGGCGCGGGCCTTACGTCAATGCGGGCACGTCGCCGACCGACTACCTGACGGACGGATTCGGGCGCACGTATACGCTGGCGATGGGACAGGTGCGCAGCACCGGGCCTGACGGCGTGGCCAACAACACCGACGACATCGTGTACCCGCCGATGCCGCCCACGCTGATGGGCGGGCTGAACGTCACGGTCAAGACGATCACGGGCGGCAAGACCGTCGTCGATCCAGCCAACTACCGGGTTGATCTGTTCTACGCGCTGAACGGCGCCCAGACGTCGGTCGCCGACGGCGGGGCTCCGTTCTCGTTCGCCAACGTCCACCCCGGGCTGCACGCGGTGCGCGTCGTCAAGACGAACAACCCCGGCGCGGGCACCGTCGTCGCGCAGGACACCATCGTTATCCGCCCGGGCAGCACGACAGCATCGGAGCTCTGGTTCTAATCCCTGCAAGGCACAAGGCTCAAGATCCAAGTCACAAGTTTTGTGCCTTGTGACTTGTGACTTGTGCCTTTCGGATTCTAACGACGTCCCCACAATCCCGACAGCGGGAGAGCGATGCTCGTGAACACCATGTCGCATGCGCTTGCCAGCGAGGCCGCGCGGGCGCGCGCGGCGTCGGCCGTCAGACGCTGAATCGCCGAGGCGCGCATCGGCTCCGCCAGGCCCGTCAGGAAGGCCAGTACGAGCACCATCGCGGTCAAGGCGGATGCGTGCAGCAGCGCGATGACGAAGCAGACTGCACCGGCGCCGCCCAGGGTCATCAGGCCGCGCACGCCGGTCGACGGCATTCGCGCAGCGGCGAGTGATCCCGCGGCTTCAGCGACCGTGAAGGCCGCCACGAGCAGCGTCAACGCCTCGGCGTCGCGTATGCCGCCCGTCTGGGCGAGAAACGATGCGGCCGACGCGATCGCCACGAGGAATCCCGTCGGCAGAATGAGCATCGTGATCCCCACCGAGAGGGCTGGTGCCGTGCTGTCGCTGCGATGTGCTTCTTCGGGACCGACTGCAGGCGGCGGCTCGACCATCACGCACGCGATAGCCAGGCCGAGCGCAGATAGCGCCGTCTCGGCGATCCAGCCTGCGGCGTAGCCCCAGGTCGTAACGATGAAGCCGCCGGCCAGCGTCAGGCCGACGAGCGCGCCAAGCTTCGCGGCATTCGCTCGCGCCTCGATTGCCTGGAAGTCGTCTTCGCGCCCGAGCGCGTGGCAGGTGCGATACAGAAGCGCAGCATCCGCCCCGGATCGAAATGCGTCGCCGAGCGCGACGAGCAGGCTGGCGGTGACGAGGCCGGAGACGCCTTCGCCCAGCCAGCACCAGAGCATGCCAACCACCTGGACGGCGGACCCCACGATGAGGCTGGCGCGGTGGCCGACACGATCGGCGAACCAGCCGGTCGGCAGCTCGAGACAGACGAGAGCGAGATCACCGGCCGCGAGAATCGCGGCGACGACGGCAGGAGAGACCTGTTTCTCCTGTACCCACCAGAGGAGATACAGACCGTGCATGACGCCCTCGACCGCGGCGACCCTGTACGGCAGGTAAAGAAAGACGTTTCGCCGGAGGCGGCATCAATTCGGAGGCATGGCGATCAGTCCATTACAGGTTCCGAATTCCGAGTAGGGGCGGAGCTTGCTCCGCCCGCGGGGCCGACCAAGGTCGGCCCCTACGCGCACAAATTGTCCCTCTAGAAATCGTACCGGACGCCGAACTTGAAGATCCGGGGCTGCAGGACCGTCGTCGGCTGCCGCCACGTCGTGCCGTACGTGGCGGACTGCCCCAGCACGGCGTCGGTATTCGTCACGTTGTAGATGTCGAAGTTCGCGTCCAGCGTCGTCCCCGCGAACCGGAAGATCCGGCTGAACCGCAGATCCACCTGATTCCGCCGGTCGCCGAGCAGCGTGCTGCCGTCGATGACGCCGATGGTTCTCGAGCCGCCTCCGCTGGGTGCGCGGCCGAGCGCCGCCGTGACCTGAGCGGCCGAGTAGATGACATTCGCCTGCACGCTTGGCCCGGGCAGGCTCAGGACGCTCCCGCTGACGCGGATGTCCTGCCACGGAATGTTGTACACGGCGTTGGCCTTGTAGTTCGGCGCCCAGCTCGTAGTGGTGTCGCACAATTCGATCGGCGTGTTTACAGCGATTTCCGGCACGACCTTCTGCAGATCGCAGTTGTTCGTCGAGGTCCGTCCGACAGCGACGCCGCCGTGCATCGTGAAGGCGTCGCCGGCGCGCCAGTTCAGCGCCCCGTCGATGCCGTTGAAATGCTCCGTCCAGGTGCCGAAGTTGTCGGCGACCGTCACGTAATTGGTCACCGTGTTGAACGGCCGGCCATTCTGGAGCACGGGGTTGACATCGACCACGGTCAGCTGCTGTCCGGACCTCGGGATCCGCGAATCGGTCGGCACGGTCACTTGGTACTGCCGATAATCCGCCGCCGTCGTTTCCGGATTGTCGGTCGCGATGAGGTTCCCGAAGATGCGTCGGTAGTACCCGAAATCAACCGACACGCGGGGGAGCAGCTCGTGCTGCACGCTGGCGACGAATTCCCAGTTGTACGGGCGTACCCCCCACCCTTGCAGCGTGGCTGGATCGCGCACGAAATTCGGCGTCACGTAATTGCCGAAGTTGGCGTTCTGCCAGGGGCCGCACTGGCCGTTCGCCGCCGGGTTCAGCACGTCGCAGTTCGGCGTGCGGGTCTCGATGGTCGCACCCGTGACGGTCCTCGTGGTGCTGGTGGCAATGAAGTTCGCAGGCGCCAGGCCGTTCGCGGTCAGGTGGCCGTCCTGCTGCACGCCGCGGGTCGCGCTGAACTTCACCGCCGTCTTGCCCGTGCCGAAGAGGTCGTACGACACGCCCAGGCGGGGATTGAGATCCTTCCAGTTCACGACCTCGGCGCCCGGGAACACGGTCACGGGCCGGTTCGGCGTGAACCGCGTCGGGTTCAGCGTGTATTCGTCGTACGACTCTTTCGTCATGTTCACCCGCAGGGCGCCTTGCAGCGTGAGTCGATTCAACGTCCACTGGTCCTGCGCGAAGATGCCCATGTCATGGTCCAGGTTCACGGTGTACTTCCCGGCGGGCGCGAACATCGTGAGCTGGTCCATCACGAATCCCCGCGTGCGGTACTGGATGTCGTTCGAGTAGTTCACCGCGGTGTTGTCCACGAAGTAGTGCTGCATGTCCATCCCGACCTTGATGGAATGCGTGCCCGTCACGTAGCTCATCACCGCACGCTCGGCCCAGATGCCGGACGGGTCGGGTGAGCTCACCGCCCCTGCGCGGCCATACGTGATGGGCGCAAGATTCCGGCCCTGGAACACCACCCCGCCCTGCTCCACGATGCGGACCGGGCCCATCCGCTCGCCTTTCAGGTAGCCTTCGATGGGGTACTGCGTCCAGCCGTTGTGGATGTAGCTGCGGCCTGCCTCGAAGAGGAGCCGGTTGGTCGGGGCGTAGTTCCAGTTGCCGTTCATCATCCACTGCGGGAAGGGCGTATACGTATACGCCTCGGGCGACGTGGCACTGGTCACGTTGCTCCAGTGCTCGAACACCCGGGTCTGCCGGTCGTAGAAGAGCGCCACCCGCATGTTCTGCGTGATCGCGGCCGTCCCGCGCGTCGTCAGGTCCCATGTCGGCTGGTTGTCGTTGCTCCGCTTGCTGAGATCATCCTCGCGAATCCACGCGGTCGGGTCGATCGGATAGTACCCGCCGGCCGAGTAGTTGTCGTTGCGCTGCTTCCGCGCGGTGGAGAAAAACCACACGCGGTCGCGTTTGATCGGCCCGCCGATGCCTGCGTTCGCATCGTAGAGCGCCTTGATGCGCGGCGCGCTGCGGAGTCCTCGATCGATCAGCCGCTGTGTGAGGTTGTCTCCCTGGAGGTCCGGCCCCGACCCGTTCACGTAGATCGTGCCGCTGAAGACGTTGCCGCCCGACCGGGGAACGCCGTTGCTGACAACGCCATTCGTCGACGCTTCACCGGTCTGCCCGGAGACCTGAAGGTCGACCTGGTCAAAGAGGATCGGAGAAAAAATCATCCCCGACCGGCCGGCCGACGACGAGCTGTTGCCGGCGCGAATGCCATCGATCAGCTGCAGCTCATCGCCCGGCCGCCCGCCGTGCGCCACGAGCTGGTTCCCCTTGGGCGAGCCCGCGGTGCCGCCGACGTCCTGCACGCTGGTCATGTTGACGCCGATGGACATCTGCGCCAACTGATACATCGTCCCGCCGTTCGGGACGGCGCGAATGACGTCGGGGGTTATCGACCGCGCGACGCCCGAGCTCCGGAGGTCCACGGTCGGCGATGCGCCGCTGACCGTGATCGTTTCCTCGAGGGTGCCGACGTTCAGCTCTGCGTTGATAGTGGCCGTGAAGTTCGCGGGCAGCTGGATGCCCTCGCGCTTCACCGTGTTAAATCCGGGCAGCGTGAACGTGACGTTGTAGGTGCCGACCGGCAGGTTGATGACGGTGTACTGCCCCGATCCGTCAGTCACCGCCGCCCGGACTTTTTCGATCAACGCCGGGCTCGCCACTTCGACGGTGACGCCTGGCATCACGGCACCGGACGTATCCCTGACGGCCCCGGCGATGGTGCCGAGTTGCTGCGCGTAGGTCGCCGCCGGCACCGCCACCAGCACGAAAAGGACAGCCGCCACCCGTATCGCAGTCCGCATGCATTTCCTCCAGATCCTCAGGTTGGGCAGCAAATCTGCGCCCAAAACCGGGTGTTGTCAACGGATATCTGTCGTATTGCGCATCTTTCTGTGCCGGCTCGGCCTATAATCTCGCGCTATCAAGGAGCGTCTTATGAATACGAACAAGCTACTGGCTCTTCTCATCGCCGCCGTGCTGGCGCTTGCCGCAGGGGCGGTCTCACGCGCGCAGGTGATCGCCGGACAGGCCGTCGATGAGAGCGGCGCGCCGCAGTACCGCGTGGACCCGTTCTGGCCGAAGCCGCTCCCCAACCGGTGGAGCATGCAGCAGGTCACCGGGATCAGCGTCGATTCCATGGACCACGTCTGGTTCCTGAACCGCGGGAATGCGCCCGAGCAGGATGAGATTGGCGGCGACGGCACTCCGGCGCCGCAGCTCTGCTGCGTCCGCGGTCCCGAGCTCATCGAGCTGGACCAGGAAGGCAACGTGCTGAATGCGTGGGGAGGCCGCGGGCACCCATCGTGGCCCACCGGGCTGCAGACCGTGATTGCCGACACCAAAGGGTTCATCTGGATCTCGGGGACTCAACCGCAGGACAGCATCATCAAGTACACGCGCGACGGCAAGGTGGTGTGGGACTTCGGCCATCGTCCGCCTCCCGAGGCCGGGATGATGCCGGAGAACAACCAGGAGACGAGCTTCCTCGTCAACAAGGGGCGCTTCCAGCTCGATGAGGTCGGCAACGAGCTGTTCATCATTCAGCAGAAGCGCGTGCTCGTGTATGACGCCTCCACCGGCGCGTACAAGCGCGGGTGGGGCGGGCACGGGATGCCGCTCAGCGAGATCACGAACGAGCCGATTCCGGGCTACAAGTGGACCGGCGGGCCGCCGCCCGAGGAGAGGAACTTCGTGCCCGAGCTGCACTTCATCGAGATCTCGAGGGACCGGCGCGTGTACATCGGCGAGCGCGGGCAGAACCGGATCCAGGTGTTCACCACCGAAGGCAAGTGGCTGCAGGACATCATGGTGTCCCCCAACACGCCCGCGCGCGGCTGCGGCGGCGTGGCCTCCGTCAAGGGATCACCGTGCGGCACCACGTACAAGATGGCGATCTCCAAGGACCCGCAGCAGAAGTATCTGTTCGTGGCCGACGGGCACAACTTCGTGATCTGGATGATCGATCGCCCGAGCGGCAGGACGCTCGGGCACTTTGCCGGCAACGGCCGGCTCGCCGGGCAGCTGCACTTCCCCAATGCCGTGGCGACCGATGCGCGCGGGAACGTCTATACGGGCGAAGTTGACACCGGGAAGCGGATCCAGAAGTTCGCACCGGTCATGGCGGCGCGGCGGTAAGCGCGCAGGCAGGGCAGCGCCACACATGATTGCAGGGGCTGACCTTCAGGTCGGCCCCTGCAGAGCAGCGCCACGGTTCGTGTCGTTTCGCTTGCTCTGCACAATTATGCGAGCCAGTTCTCAACCTTGAGAGCCGGTACCCGTTTGAATTCGGCCACGTTGTCGGTGACGCATACTGCCTCAATCGCACGGGCCTGCGCCGCGATCAACATATCGTTCGCACCGATCGGCGTCCCCTTTTTCTCGAGTGCCGTGCGAATGGCCGCATAGTGACGGTCGGCGCCAGCCTCCAATGGCAGGATCGTGATCGCGCTGAGCACCGCCTCGACTTGTCGTGTGAGCTTTCGCGAGCCCCGCTTGGCCGCCCCGTAACGCAGCTCGCAGGCCACGATAATGCTCGTAAGAACGTTGTCCTCCCCGACATCGGCGATGCGAGCGGTAACTGGCCCCTGTGGCTGGCGCACAAGGTGAGAAAGGATGTTGGTGTCGAGCAGGTACGACCGCGCAGCCATCTCAGAGGTCCACTGGCTCGGCGGGTAGCGCCTCGATCCGCGGGAACTCCTCATCCAGTGGCTTCAATGTGCCCAGCACGGCGAGCAGTGACGGCCGGGCGACCGGTTCCACGACCAACCGATGACCTTCCTTTCGCAGAATCGCTTCGCGACCCGGTAACTCCAGGTCTCGCGGAATGCGTAGTGCCTGGTTGCGACCGTTCTTGAAAAGACGGACGTAACGTTCGGTGTTCATGAGCCCTCCTGACGAGGCATATGCTGTACATATGCTACGCAGGTCGCTCCTCTGAGACAAGCTGCGCAGGACTCCATCAGCGCGCTGAGACGATTTGCCATGTACGGCACATTGCCGTACATTAGCGTTGTAGCTGAGAGCACTTGCCATGGCCGGGAGGAGAGGAATGGCGATCGCCGAAACGACCGAACGGCTTGAGGCACGAATCACTCCTGACCAGAAGGATCTCTTCAAACGAGCTGCGTCGCTGCGCGGGGTCACGTTGACAGATTTCATCGTCAGCAGTGTTCACGAGGCGGCCGTCAGAACCCTCGAAGCGCTGCACGTCATTGAGTTTGGCCGCCGCGATCAACAGGCCTTTGTCGACGCCTTGCTCAATCCCGAGCCGCCGAACGAGAAGCTGATAAAAGCCGCCAGGCGTCACGACCCAACAGCGAAGTCACGCCCCCGCGCGCGCAAGCGCTAGTCAGTGGCCGAGGCCGCCTTTTCGGTTGAGATTCTCAGTACCAGCCACGATCGGACCGCCTTCGACTGCGGTGTGGCCCTCCTGAATTCGTACTTGCAGCAGTACGCCCGCCAGGATATGGAACGCGGGATCGCAACGCCGTACGTCCTCGTCCCTTCAACACACAAGACAGAGATCGCCGGCTTCTACACGCTCGCCGCAACAGCGGTAAAGCTGACCGATTTGCCAGAGCACACCGCCAGGAAACTACCAAGATATCCCCTTGTCCCAGCAACCCTTCTCGGACGGCTCGCGGTTAGCCTCAAGTATCGCGGCAAGGGCCTTGGCGAACGTCTACTGATAGACGCGCTCAAACGAAGCCTGCACGCGAGCCGGGTGGTTGGTTCAGCCGCTGTGATTGTCGATGCAAAGGACTCGTCGGGTGTTCGATTCTACGAACAATATGGTTTCAAACTGCTGCCGGAGCAAGATCTTCGTCTGTTCATCGCGATGAAGACCATCGCGATGCTGTGATTAACGCGGTCATCGCCAGGTCTTCACCACCGAAGGTAAGTGGCAATTTCCGGCTAGTTTTCCTCCAATGGAACGTTTGAACATAGTTCAACGTATTGAACGGTATTCAATGAGCAGGGAAGCACTCCACGAGCAGGCGCGCGAGGCCACGCGCCGCGCCATCCTGGACGCGGCGCTCGAACTCTTCGTCGCTGACGGGTACGCGCAGGTCTCGCTCCGGAGCATCGCGGCCAAGGTCCAGTACAGCCCCGGTGCGCTCTATAGCTATTTTTCCTCGAAGGACGACATCTTCCTGGCGCTGGCCGAAGAAGGATTCCGGCTGCTGGGCGCGACGCATCTCGAACGGCCGGACACCCCCGATCCCCTCGACGACCTGGCCGCCACCGCCTGGCAGCTCCATGCGTTCAGCCAGCGCCACCCGGAGTATTTCGCGCTCGTGTTTCTCGACCGGCACGTGCCGCGGATTGGACGCGAGTACGAGCGTTTCGCGTTCATGGCGGACCTCAAGAGCCAGCTGCTCGCGCGCGTGAAACGCTGCATCGACGAGGGTCTGCTCCCGCGATCGCTGCATCCCGGCACCGCGTTGCGGCTGCTGTGGGCGCCCATCCTTGGCATCACGTCGATGAGGTTGTCGAACCGCCTGGCGCCCGGCGAGGACGCCGACGCGCTCGTGCACGATGCCATCCAGACCACCATCGCCGGTCTGAGGGCTGGCGCCGCGACGCATGCGGTTGCGCCACACGCGTGCGGCGGCGCCTCGGTATCGCCCGACAAGGAGTCGTAAATTCCCATGGTTCGCTTCCCACGTCCCCTGTGGCTCCTCTTGACCCCCGCCCTCCTGGCGGCCGGTTGCGAGACCGCCGCCGAGCCTGAGGCGGGGACCGCGACGGCCACGGACGTGCGCACCGTGGCGGCCGCGACTGCGGTCGCCGTCGAACGTCCCATCTCTCGATTCGTCGCCGTCAGCGGGACGCTCGCCGCGCAGGAGCAGGCCGACGTCGCCGCGGAAATCGCGGGTCGCATCGTGTCCACCCCGGTCGAGCGCGGCACGCGCGTGAGCGCCGGCGCGGCGCTCGTCCAGATTGCCGATGCCGAGGTCCGCGCGCAGGCGGACGAGGCGGCGGCGAATGCCGCGCAGATCGAGGCGCGGCTCGGGCTGGCCGGCGGCGCCGCGTTCGAGATTGACCGCGTCCCGGAAGTCGCCAACGCCCGCGCCTCCTCCGAGCTCGCACAAGTGGAGTTCGATCGCGCCCGGATGCTCGTCGAGAAGAGACTGCTGCCGCAGGCCGACTTCGACAGGAGCCGCGCGCAGGCGGACGTGGCTCGACGCCAATCCGACATCGCACGCAACAGTGCGGAACAGCAGTACCAGTCGCTGCTCGCCGCACGGGCGCGGATGACGCTCGCGCGCAAGGCGCTCGCCGACACGGTCGTGCGCGCGCCGTTCGACGGTGTCGTCGACCAGCGGCTCGTGTCGGTGGGCGACTACGTCGTCCGCGGCACGAAGGTCGCCTCGGTGATGCGCACCACTCCCCTGCGCGTGGAGCTCACCGTCCCAGGGCAGTACATCTCCACGATCGCCGCCGGCCGCTCCGTCTCGCTCGAGGTGGACGCGTATCCGGGCCGAACCTTTACGGGCCGGATCCGCTACGTCTCGCCTGCGGTGCAGGCGGATTCGCGCGCGCTGATCATCGAGGCCGTCGTGCCCAACGAGACCGGGGAACTCAAGCCCGGGCAATTCGCCACGGCGCGAATCGAACAGGCGTCGCAGACACCCGCGGTGCTCGTGCCCGCGAGCGCGGTCCGCACCGATTCAGACACCGCTCGTGTCTATGTGGTGTCTCCGGCCGGGTCGGCGGAGGAACGCATCGTCACCACCGGTCAGACGGTGGGAGACCTGATCGAGATCACCAGCGGCGTGAAGGCGGGCGACGCGGTGGCCACCAGTAACGTCGCGCAGCTCGCCGATGGCGTGCGCATCACCGGGACAAGGTAGTCAACGATGCAGTGGCTCGCCGCCCTGTGCGTTCGCCGGCCGGTCTTCGCGTCGGTCCTCATCCTCTCGCTGACGGTGGTCGGCGGCTTCTCCTTCACCCAGCTCGGCATCGACCTGTTCCCGAACGTCGATTTCCCCGCGATCCTCGTCACCACGCGCCTGCCCGGCGCCGCGCCGGAGCAGGTCGAGAGCGAAGTCACCGACAAGATCGAGGAGGCCGTCAACACCATCAGCGGCATCGACACGCTCACCTCGACCTCGTCAGAGGGCGTCTCACAGGTCGTCGTCGCTTTCAACCTGGAGAAAAATGCGGATGTCGCCACGCAGGAGGTGAGAGACAAGGTCAACCGCATCCTTCCGCTTCTCCCGCGAACGATCACCCAACCGACGATCGAGAAGCGGGATCCCGACGCCCAGCCGGTGCTCACCATCGCGCTGACGGCCGACAAGCCGCTGCGCGACATCACCGAGTACGCGGACAAGGTGCTGCGGCGGCGGCTCGAGAGCGCCGAGGGCGTCGGTCAGGTGCTGGTGGCGGGAGGCCGGCAGCGCCAGGTGAACGTGTGGCTCGACGCGGAGCGCCTATTCGCGCAGTCCCTGACCGTCAACGACGTGTCGCGCGCCCTCCAGGCGCAGAACAGCGACGTGCCGGGGGGCCGCATCGAGCAGGGCGCACAGTCGATCACGATGCGCACGCGAGGGCGCCTGGAGTCCCCGGCGGAGTTCGGCGACGTCGTCGTCCGGGAAGTGGCCGGGCATCCCGTGCTCGTGCGCGACGTCGCGCGCATCGAAGACGGCATGGCCGACGCCGGGACGCTGGCCAGCGTCAACGGCGATCCGACGGTGCTGCTGCAGATCCGGAAGCAGTCGGGCATGAACACGGTCGCGATCGTGAACGGAGTGAAGGAGCGGATCGCGGAGCTCGAGCGAACGCTGCCGTCCGGATACCGGCTGCGCATCGTGCGTGACCAGGGCGAGTTCATCGAAGCGTCGATCGAGAGCGTCCAGGAGCACCTCGTGGTCGGCTCGGTGCTGGCGGCGCTGGTCGTGCTCCTGTTTCTGGGGAACCTCCGGTCCACGGTCATCGCCGCGATCGCCATTCCGACATCGATCATCGCCACGTTCGGCCTCATCTTATACATGGACTTCACGCTCAACATGC
>Ga0209640_10004302_pt1 | contig 12523 bp, 11 predicted proteins | sample RifCSP10_1_FD_184018 | JGI IMG/M metagenome (GOLD analysis project Ga0209640, IMG submission 184018) | Soil microbial communities from Rifle, Colorado - Rifle CSP2_sed 10_1 (SPAdes) (version 2) | ecosystem: Environmental > Terrestrial > Deep subsurface > Rock core/Sediment | place: Rifle... | reverse complement strand
TTCGTGAAACGCCCGCTGCAAGTCTGCAATGGCGCCGCTTTCCGACAGGCCTTCAATGGTTTCAACGCGGGCGCCGTCAGCTTGCAGCGCGAGCATCAGGCAGCCGCGCACGATCTCGCCATTGACCCTGACCGTGCAAGCGCCGCACGCACCGTGCTCGCAGCCGAGATGGGAGCCCGTCAACCCCAGTTCCTCGCGCAGGAAATCGACCAGATGCTGTCGCGCCTCGACGCGTCTCGAAACGGCTACGCCGTTGACCGTCAATGTGATTTCGAACGTGTCCCGAGCAGGTGTCATAAGCGATCAAGCCGCCGTCAATGCGTGAACGGCCCGGCCCGCCAGCACGCGCGCCAGATGCAGCTTGGTTGCCGCACGGTGATAGAGATCGCCGCAGGCACATGCTTCCAGGTCCGCGCTCACTGCAGATTGCACCGCCGCCACGGTGTCCGGCGAACAGGATCTGCCCTCCAGGACTGCCGCCGCGCTCACCGCGAGCACCGGCATCGCGCCGATACCGAAAAAGGCGAGACTGACGTCCGCAAAGCGGCCGTCCTCGAATTTACCGTGCGCTGCCACGCCGGCGATGGCGTAATCGCCGTGCCGGCGCGTCAATTCCAGAAACGCGGAACGATAGCCGGGTTGGAGCGCCCGGAACTCGCCGCCGAGCAGCACTTCGCCGGCGCGGATGTCCGTTTCGTAGAGCCCCTTGAAAAACTGCCGCGCGGGAACGCTGCGCTCGCCGCTCTTGCCGGCGATCCGGAACGTCGCATCGAGAGCAACGCTGCATGCCGGCAGCTCCGCGGCGGGATCGGCATAGGCGATGCTGCCGCCGAATGTGCCGCGGTTGCGAATCGCCGCGTGCGCCACATGGGGCATCGCCTGATGGAGCAGCGGCAAATGCCGCGCGATCTCGACTGATCGCTCTACGCTGCGGTGCCGCGTCAACGCACCGATACGCACCGTATCGCCATTCGCGACAATCCCGGCAAGATCGGCAAGGCCGTTGATGTCGATCAGCATTGCCGGCGCGGCGAGGCGCATGTTAAGCGCCGCGATCAGGCTCTGTCCGCCAGCGAGGATTTTGGCTTCGCCGCCGCGTTCTTCGAGCAGATCAAAGACCTCGGCCAGCGACGACGCTCTGGCGTAAGCAAAAGCACCCGCCTTCATGAGCCCTCCGGATGAGGCCACCCTGATTAGCTAACACACCTGTTTTTGCTTGCGGGACAGCGGTCGGGATGAGTGGCAAAGCACTATATTGCCGGGAAGTAATCGATGTCAACAGACTTTCTTCCTTCGCTTCAAAAGACGCCGCTTCGATAAGCCTCATCGAACTTGGCCTCGAGAGACGGGCTTACGCCGCGGCAGCCGGCGACGACCGCCTTGGCCCACTCGAAGTATTCCCGCCTGCGCTTGACGTCCCAATCTTTCGGCGGGCTGGAACTCATCGAGTGAAGGTTCGAAATCTTGTCCGCGATCTTCAGCATCCTTGCCCGCTCCGATTTGTGCGGCGCATGCTCGATCTGCAGCCGCTTGCGCTCGGCCTTTGCCAGCGACTTGTCATCGGTGACCTCGCCCACCAAACCTGCGACATCCGCGCCGAAGAGTTCCGCTAATTCCTCGAATCTGACACCCTGGTCCTCGATGCAGTCGTGCAGCAACCCCGCCATCACGAGTTCCGTGTCTTTGCCGTCGGTCGCCACGGCGAGCAGCAGCGCGACCTCGGCGAGGTGGTTGATATACGGCTCCGCGGCGAGGCCTTTTCTGCGATGGCCGGCGTGCTTGCGCGCGGCGAAGTCGAGGGCCCGGGTGATTCTCACGATATCGTTCATCGCTTTGCTCCTGTCAAACGTGCCACGTACCACGTTTCACGATGTTGGCCGGAACTTGGTTTCGGGCTTGAGTCCCTTGCGCCGTAATTTTTCGCTGATGCGGCCGTTCTCCAGATAGCGGCCCTCGACCGCACGCTGCGCCGCTGCGTCCCACTGCGGCAGCCAGTCGCCGAGCGAATAGCCGTACCACGGCGGCTGCGGGCGCAGCCGCGGCAGGCCGAGGCGCTCCCAAATGGCTTTGGCGCGTTCCATGTATTGCTGCTTCGGCAGCGCGAGCGGCGGCAAGTCGCCTTTCATGGTCGCGTCCATCAGCAGCGTCGAATCTTCATCGTCATCATGCTCGCGCTTCGGCCCGTGGCCCTGGCCGCGATGCGGCACCGTCTGCACGTCGTCCACCGGATTCATGCGATACGCCATTGCCCACAGCAGCGCGTTGGCGTTGTCAGGATCGATGTCGTCGTTGACGGCGACGCAGATCTTGCCGCAGTCGCCCTTGAAATACGCGGCCCCATGCAACGCGCGCCAGATTTCGGTGCGCGGCGTGCCTTTCTCGATCGTGATGAGCGTGACGCGCAGCAGCCCGGTCAGCGGCTCGTGCAGCGAAACACGCTTCACCCCGCGAATGCCGAGCGCATCGCGCAGATGCGCGAGAAACAACGGCTCGTAGGCGACGCGCTTGATGACGCTCGATTCGGAGGGCGCCACCTGGCTGATGTAGGAAGGGATGACCGGCTTGTTTCGATGCGTGATCGCGGTGACCCGCATCGGCATGTTGTATTCCTCGAGCGCGACGTGGCCGTGCGATTCGCCGAACGGCGCCTCGGGCTCGACATATTCGGTGTCGATCAGGCCTTCGATCACGATCTCGGCTTCGGCCGGCACCAACAAATCGACGGTCTTCGCCTTCACCACGTTGATCGGCGCGCCCGCGAGTCCGCCCGCTACCGTGAACTCGTCAACGCCGAGCGGCAGCTTCTGCGGCCCCATGAAAGCGACGTACGGCGGGCAGCCAAGCACGATCGCGCACGGCATCGTCTTGTCGCCGCGCTTCTGGTGCGCGAGATAATGCTGGTAGCCGCCGGCACCGCCGACGCGGGTCGCCATGCGCACCACCAGCCGATCCGGCGCTTTCAGCGCGGCACGGTAAGTTCCCATGTTCTGCACCAGGGTCTCGGGATCGCGTGTAATCACGTTGGTTGCGGTCAGCGTCGGCGCGCTGTCGAAACCCGGCGTCGAGATCGGGATCGGCAGCATGTCGAGCCCGTGACCCTCGCCGGCGAGCGCCGCGCCCGTAATGACGACTTCCTGGCACACGCCTTCCGCGACGACGCGCGGCGCAATCGGATGGGCGATCGCATGATCCCACTTCGCCTGGATCTCATCGACCGGCACGCCCATGCCGGCGCTGTAGATCGCGCGGTTGGCGGCGATCGCGCCGACCACGACCGGGATCGAGTACTTGCGGCCGCGCCCGTCGGTGACGTTGGTGAACAGGAACGCCTTGCGCTCGGGCTCGTCGAGCCCGCCGACGAACTGCCAGCGCACCAGCGGGTGAAGTTCCGCGTCCTTGTCAATAGGCTCTTCGATGGTCAGCAGCAGCCTGCGCTCTTTGAGCGTCTCGAGGTGCTCGTGCAGGTCTGGGTAACCGCGCTTGCCGTCGCTCATGTGAACTTTGCTCCATGGATATCGATGATCATGCCGCTTGCTCCTCGACCGCCGCCCCGCCGGCGGTCATCGCCTCGAGCACCCGGCGGCGGATGTCTTCCCGGTCTCCCGCCGCGATCCGCACTTCGAGCGCGATCCGCGCCGGCAGGTGGAATACCATGATCCGCTCTCCGAGTTGCAGCGCCTCGTTGATCGAGTGGGTGACGAAGATGCTGGTCTTGCCGTTTTCCTTCACGAGTTGAAGGTATTCCTCGCGCAGCCTTTGTCCGGTCAGCTCGTCCAGCGCCGAGAACGGTTCGTCGCAGAGCAGGATCTCGGGATCTACGGCGAACGCGCGCGCGATCGACACGCGCTGCCGCATGCCGCCTGAGAGCGCGTGCGGATAATCGTTCTCGTGGCCCTTGAGGCCGAGGCGCTCGAGCCAGCCGAGCGCGGTCGCGCGCCGCTCCTGATCGCTTTTGCCGAGCAGTTCCAGGCCCAGCTCGACGTTCGCGAGCGCGGTGCGCCAGGGCATCAGCCGGTCGTTCTGGAATACGATCGCGATGCGGCCGCGAAACCAGTCGAACTCGAGGAACGGGTCGTGGCCGAGCACGCGCACCGTACCCTCCGTCGGCTCGATCAGTCCGGCGAGCAGGTTGAACATCGTCGACTTGCCGCAGCCGGTCTTGCCCAGCACGGCCACCATCTCGCCCTGCTCCACCTCGAAAGACAGACGGTCGACGGCGAGGAAGCCGGATTCGCCCGCGCGCTCCGGGCCTGGGAAGCGCTTCACCACGTTGCAAAACTCGATGGTCGCGCTCATGCGGAGCGCTCCGCTCTCGGACGGTACGCGAGCAGCCAGTTCTCGACCAGGGTGATTGCCTGTTGCACCACCAGCACAAAGGCAACGAGCACCAGTGTCCAGGCGATAGCGCCCGCCATGTCGAATACCTGCTGCTGCTTGAGCAACTGGTAGCCGATGCCCCCGGTGGCGCCGACGAGCTCGGCAACCACCACTACGCGGGCTGCGTTGCCGAGGTTCACCTTCCAGGCAGTGAGGATGCCGGGCACGATGGTCGGCAGGATAAGCGTGCGGAAGAGCTCCTTGCGGGTCGGCCGGAACGAGAGCGTCATCTCGAACAGGTCCTTGGACATCGAGCGGTAGGCGTCAAGCATCTGGAAGCTGAACGCAGCGAGCGTGGTGCAAACCATGATGAACAAAATGCGCGGCTCAGTGCCCTTGAACCAGATGATCGCGATTACCACCCAGGAAAGTGCCGGGATACCCTGGATGAAATTGAGGATCGGATAGAAATAGCGGTAGACACGCTCCGAACGCCCCATCAGGAAGGCGAAGGTGAGGCCGAGCAGGAACGAACCAATGAGGCCCCCGAAAATGCGCGCCGCCGTGGCGCCTGCGTTTGCCAGACTCTCCTGATCGATAAAGATCGCGAGGAACTTCTGCACGATCTCCGGAATTGGCGGGAACAAGTACGGCGGAAAGAAGTACGACGCGAGCTGCCAGGCGAGCGCGAGCCCGCCCAGCGCGAGCACCGTCTCGATACGCAACTGGTACCAGCGGTTCATCGCGCCGGAGCCGGCGCCGGCATCCGCCCGGATCTACTCGATGCGCTCGGCATAGATACTTGCAGCCGAAGGCGCCTTGGGCAAGTAGCCAATCGACTGGCCGGCCCGGTACACCGCCTCGATCTCCTTGCGCAGCACGCCCGCGGGACTTACGTTCATGCCCAGACGGCTGTTGTCCTTGATGAGCTTTTCGACCGCCGCAAGATCCTGGCCTTCGGCCTTGGGCGCGACTAATTTGGCCGCAGCAGCGGGATTGGCCGAGACCCACTCGGCCGCCTGCTGGTAGGCGCGATAGAGAGCCGGGACCATCGCCTTGTTCTTCGCTATCCAGTCGAGGTGAGCGGCGACACCGAGATACGGAATCTTGTCGCCGCCGGCGAAGGCTCGCCACTGGTTCGCCATGTCGAGATCGAGCGTGCGCAGCGAAGGCTTCTTCGCCATCAGTATCGAATACGCCGGTTCCCAGAGCTGCACCGCGTCGGCGCGGTCGGCGAGCGCGTAACCCAGCAGCCCCGGTGTCGCGGTGTTGATCACCGCGATCTTCGACAGGTCGACCTTCTGCCGGCCTGCAAACCACTCGAACATCACGAAGTTGGTGGTAACGCGCGCCGCCGCGAGCTGTTTGCCCTGCAGGTCGGCAAGCGTTTTGATCTCAGGCTTGCCAGTCACCACCGCGCCCCAAAAGTCGAACAGATTGAACAGATAGCCTACCTTCATTCCGCGCACGTCAGCGAGACCGATGGTGAGCAGCGCTGCGCTGCCGCCCACCTGGAACTCGCCGCCGTTAAATTGTGTTGCATAGGCGTCAGGCGTGCGCTCGTGGAAAGTGATCTCCAGCCCGTTTGCCTCGTCGAGCTTGCGGCTCTTGATCACCGGCGGCAGGAATGCGCCGAGCGACGGTGCGCCGAACACCACGATGTCGATCTTCTGGCGCTGCTGCGCGTGCGCGGCGCCTGCCGCAAGCACGAGGACTGCGGCCAGCACCGCGAGATGCGGCAGACGGCTGAGTGCAGATGTTTTCATGGTGTCTCCTCCTGTACAGGGTATCTCTAGAAATTCATCTTACCGGGGGCAATTCTAGTCCACGGCGATGGATATTCAAGCATTATTAGAGCGCGTCTCTGAAAGAGTAAACTGACGTATCGCCGCCGCAAGAGCGGGCGTGGCGGCGATTGATAGCGGCGCCCTTATCTCCGGGGCTCTTGGATTTACCCTTTCGCGTTGATCGATTTTAAGCTAACGACCGTGCTTTCGGTTAAGAAGGTCAAGCTTTGAAAGCAGCCTCATTTGATTACGTGCGTGCCGGCTCAGTCGCCGAAGCCTGCGAGCTGTTGCGGCAGGACGGCGACGCGATCAAGCTGATCGCCGGCGGCCAGAGCCTGGTGCCGATGATGGCGATGCGCCTCGCGCGCCCGAGTCGCCTGGTCGACATCAACGAAATCGCCGCGCTGAAGTTCGTCGCGCTTGAACCGGACATCGTTCGCATCGGCGCGTGCACGCGGCAATGCGTGCTCGAACAAAACGACGCGCTCGCCGCGCGCGTGCCGCTGCTGCGGCAGGCGCTCGCGTGGGTGGGCCATGTCCAGACCCGCAACCGCGGCACCATCGGCGGCAGCGTCGCGCACGCCGACCCCGCCGCGGAGTTGCCGCTCGCAGCGCAGGTGCTCGGTGCACGCATGATGCTGCGCTCCACGGCTGGTGTGCGGTGCGTGCCGGCGGAGGCATTCTTCGCCGGACCGCTGGCGACCGCGATCGAGCCGCACGAATGCCTCGAGGAAATTCACTGGCCGGTGTGGTCCGAGCATCGCATTGGGTCCGCTTTCACCGAAGTCAGCCGGCGCCACGGCGATTTTGCGATTGTCGCAGCCGCGGCGCAGATCGCGGTGGGCGATGATGGGCGCTGTATCCGCGCCAATTTCGGTTTGGGCGGAGGCGGACAAACGCCGCTCGCATTTCCCGGGCTCGCCGCGCACCTGCTCGGCACCCGGATGGACGCAGCGGTAGTGCAAAGCGTGGCGCAGGATGCCGCGGTCGAACTCGACCCCGGCAACGATCTGCACGCGAGCGCGGGGTATCGCAAGCGCCTCGCTGCGGTGCTCGCCGCGCGCACGCTGCGCACAGCCTACGAACTGGCAAGAGGCAAACCGTGAGCGAAACCCTTTACCCAATCTCGGTCGAGGTCAACGGCGTAGAGCGCAAGGCGCAGGTACCGGCGCGGCTGTCGGTCGTCGACTGGCTGCGGGAGGAGTTGCGTCTCACCGGCACGCACGTCGGGTGCGAACACGGCATCTGCGGCGCGTGTTCGATTATGCTCGATGGCGAACCGGTCCGTTCGTGCCTCATGTACGCCGTGCAGGCGGACGGCCACCGCGTGACCACGGTGGAAGGACTTGCGCAGCCCGACGGGTCGTTAAGCGTACTGCAGGACAGCTTTTGCCAGCTGCACGGCCTGCAGTGCGGCTACTGCACGCCGGGGATGCTGATCGCGGCGCAGGGGCTGCTCGATACCACGCCATGTCCAACCGACGAGCAGATCCGCGAGGCGATCGGCGGTAATCTGTGCCGCTGCACCGGTTATCAGCAGATCGTGGATGCGGTAAAGCACGCCGCCGCGCGGCTTGCCGTGAAAAGGTAGAAATACATTTCAAAAAACCAGGACATTCAGCCGCCGATGAACGCCGATAGACGCCGATAAAACCGAAAACCTACAAACCTGAATGGTCAGGACTTATAAGATTGGCAGCATGGCAACGAACGCATCGACCGCAAATCCTGTGAACCCTGTCTATCAGGTCGGTTTTGATTTTGGTCCTATCGGCGTTCATCGGCGTTTATCGGCGGTTTCATATTGTTTTTGAATTGGCGTTTGACGTGACAACAGACAAAAGCCCCCACGATTTCCGCTACATCGGGAAGAAGCGCCGGACCAAAGAAGACCCGCGCTTCGTGATGGGCCGCGGGCGCTTCGTGGCCGACATCGCGCTGCCGGGGATGAAGCACGTGGCACTGGTTGCCTCGCCGTATCCGAGCGCGCGGATACTTTCGATCAGGACCGAAGCGGCGCTGACGGTGCCGGGCGTGCACTATGTGCTGACCGGCGAGGAATTCTGCGCTGCCACCGAGTCGCTTGCGATCGGCGTCGATACGCCGCAAGTGACGCGCTATGCGCTCGCGAAAGACGTCGTGCGCTATACCGGCGAATGGGTCGCAGCCGTGGTCGCCGACACGCGCGCCATCGCCGAAGACGCGGCGGAGCTCATCGAAGTCGATTACGAGCCGACACCGCACGTGATCGACCCCGAACAGGCGGTGACAGCCGGCAGCCCGCTCGTGCATCCTGCGCACGGCTCGAACGTCCTGTTCCACCGGCGCTTTGTGTGGGGGCCGGTCGAGCAGGCGTTCGCGAAGGCGGAACACAAGCTCGCGCTGCGCGTGCGCTGGGGACGCAGCGCGACGGTGCCGATCGAAACGTTCGGCATCGCGGCGCAGTGGGACCCGGGCCAGCAGATGCTCGACATCTGGGCGTCGATCCAGATGCCCAAGTATCCGGACCAGGCGGCGCGCGCGCTCAGGCTGCCCGGCAACGCGGTGCGCGTGCATTACGATGTGGACGTCGGCGGGAGTTTCGGCGTCAAGCGCGGCATCAAGCACACGGTGCTCGTCGGCTATCTTGCGCGGCGCCTCGGCGTGCCGGTGCGCCTCATCGAGGACCGCCTCGAGAACATGCGCGGCGGGGACGCGCACGGCCCCGACCGCATATTCGACATGCAGGTCGCGTTCGACCGCGACGGCACCCTGCGCGCTCTCAAAATCCGCGCGCTCGACGACGTCGGCGCCTACGCGGGCCGCGCGCCGCTGCAGCTCGGCAAGCCCATCAGTGCGATCTGCGGGCCTTACCGGATTGCCGCCGTCGAATACGAGCCGACCTCCGTGATGACGCACAAGACGCCGCAGGAAGCGGTACGCGGATTCGGCCAGTCGCCCACCAATTTCGCGCTCGAGCGCACGCTCGATCACGTCGCGCGCCATCTCCGCATGGACCGCATCGAGCTGCGCCGCAAAAACCTGATCCGCAAAGACGAGTTCCCGTACCGCATCCCGAGCGGCTCGACTTACGATTCAGGCGACTACCATACCGTGCTCGACAAGGCGCTCACGGCAATCGATTACCCGGCACTCGTCGCCGAGCGCGACCAGGCGCGCCGCGCGGGACGGCTTGCCGGGATCGGAATTTCGACCTGTCTCGAGCCGAGCGGCGGCAATTCCGCGTTCGAGCCGCTGTTCAATCCGAAAAACGACACGACTACCTGGATGGATTCGTGCCTGGTACGCGTCGATCTGTCAGGCGCGATCACGGGCGTGATGAACACATCTTCGTCGGGCCAGGGCCACGAGACCCTCGTCTCCACCGTGATCGGCGAAGTACTCCAGCGCGATCCGGCGGGCATACGCGTCGTGCGCGCGGATTCGCTGTCGGCGCTGCCTTCGAACAGCCCCGTCGGCAGCCGCATGGCGATCATGCTCGGCGGCGCGGCAGCGGGCGCCGCGCGCAAAATCAGGGAGGCGCTGATCGAAATTGCCGCGCACAACCTCGGCTGCACGACCGAGACGATCGAATATCAGGACGGCAATGCCGCGGTGCGCGGCCATCCGGAACAACGCATGACGTGGGACGAACTCGTCGCAATCGCGCACCGCAAATTCCACCAGATGCCAGCGGGGCTGGAGCCCGGGTTGCAGGCGAAATTCGTATGGGAGGTCCCCACCGGCGGCGCGCTGCCAACCGCCGACGGCGTAATCCAGATCTACCCGTGCTACGCGTTTGAGACGCACATCGTGTACGCCGAAATCGATCCGGAGACGGCCAAGCCTTCGTTGCGCAAGTACGTGTGCGGGCACGACTGCGGCGTCATGATCAATCCGGATATCGTGCACGGCATGACGTACGGCGGCATCGCCCACGGCATCGGTGCGGCGCTCTACGAGAAGTTCGCCTACACCGAAGATGGCCAGCTCGAGAGCGGCACCTTCATGGACTACCTGATTCCGAGCGCCATGGAAATACCGGCGATCGCCATCGTCGATCACTGCACGCCCTCGCCGCTCACGACCTTCGGCCAAAAGGGTTCGGGCGAGGCCGGCTATCTCGGCGCGCCCGCCGCGGTCGCCAACGCGATCAACGACGCGCTCGCGCCGCTCGGCGCCAGCATCGAGACGTTGCCGATCACGCAGGACGCGTTGTGGCGCGTGATCAACGCCGCGGGGACAGACCACTAACGGCGTTAGTGGTCTGTCCGTCTACATGAGACAATACGAAATTCTTTACAGCCCTATAGACCGATTCCCATGAAAAACATCGTGATCGACATCCACGCGCACTTCACCCCCAAGTGTCTGTTCGAGCGTTACGCCGCGCACGCCGCGCAGTTTCCCGGCGCGAAGCTCCTGCGCGACGACAAGGGAAAGCGCATGCAATTCCCGGGAACCGAGCCCACGCGCCCGATCATGCCCAGGCTCTCCGACCTTGACGACCGCCGCGCGTGGATGGACAAGAATGGCATCGACCATCAGCTGGTCGGCGGCTGGCTCGACAGCTTCGGCTATGAGCTGCCGGCACAGGAAGGGCTCGCGTGGAGCCGTTTCATCAACGATTGCATGTGGGACCAGCTGCGCGGCGAGCCGCGCTTCACGCCGCTCGCGACCGTGCCGCTGCAGGACGGCAAGCTTGCCGCCGAAGTGCTGGGCGAGGCGATCTCCAAAGGCTTCGGCGGCGTGATGATCGGCACGCTGCCGAAAGGCAACGACGGCGGAAATCTCGACGATCCGTCACTCGATCCGTTCTGGGACGCGGCGTCCAGGCTTGGCGCCGCGGTTTATCTGCACCCGATGTTCATCTGCGGCGAGCCGCGGCTCAACGACTACGATCTGGTGAACGCAATCGGACGCCTCGTGGACACGTCAATTGCGGTGTCACGGTTGCTGTATTCAGGGCATTTGCTCAAATTCACGGGCATGAAGTTCATCCTGTCGCATGGCGGCGCGGCGCTGCCCTACGCACTCGGGCGCCTGGCCCGCGCTCACCAGGCCTCGCAGGGCAAGTACGCCGATCCGCGCAAGGGCTTCGCGACGATGTACTTCGACTCGTGCGTGTTCGATGTCGACTCGCTCGAATACCTCGCCCACAAAGCCGGCGCGCGGCGCGTGATGCTGGGCTCCGATGCGCCGTTCCCGATCGGTGATCCGGAGCCGAGAAAGGTCATCACGAACGGGAACTTCACGGACGCGCAGAAAAATGACATGCTTGGCAAGACCGCGCAAAGCGTGTTTCGCGTGCGTCCCGATTGCTGGTGCAGGAGCTAACTATGACATGTCCGAGAAAATCAAAACAACGATCAGCCGCCGATAAACGCCGATTGACGTCGATAAAATTCGTGACGGTCAGACAGCGGCCATCAAGGCCTTTGACCTTATCTGCGTCCGTCGGCGTTCATCGGCGATTGCATTCGCTTTTGCGGTTTTGCGCTGGCGTGCTGGCGCTCGTGGCGTCACTCGTTGCGATTCCGGCTGTCGCGCAGACTTATCCGGCTAAGCCCATCCGACTGCTGGTTCCTTTCGGGCCGGGCGGCGTCGGCGACATCACCTCGCGCTTGGTCGCGCAGAGAATGACCGGAGCGATGGGCCAGCAGATCATCATCGACAACCGCCCGAGCGCCGGCGGCATCGTCGCCATGGAACTCGTCGCGAAAGCGGAACCGGACGGCTATACGCTGATGTTATTAAACAACACCAACGCGGTTAGCGCAGCGATGTTCAAGAAGCTGCCCTACGACACGGTCAAGGATTTCGCGATGGTTTCAACCATCGGTGCGTTCACCATCGTGGTGCTCGTCGGTCCGGACTCGCCCGTCAAAACGCTCAAGGATCTGATCGCGCAAGCCAGAGCAACGCCCGGCAAGCTCAACATTGGTACCATCAACGTCGGCACGTCGCAATATCTTTCCGCCGAGCTGTTCAAATCGATGGCGGGACTCGATATGGTGACAGTGCCATTCAACAATACGGGAAGTGTTGTCGCCGCGTTGCGGGGCAACAGCGTGCAGGTCGCGTTCGAATTCCTGCCCCCGGTGACCGGGCCGATGACGGAGCCGGCACTGAACGCGGCCGCCACCCCCGTCAGAGCGCGGCCGACACTCCATGGACCGCGGGCTTCTGTGACGTAGCTAGACAGAGGGGACACCACGAAGGCCGTCAGGCTGTAGAGAACTAGCGCGGCGACGAACGGCCACAGGGTCGTCGCCAGGAACATCAAAACCGTGGCGACGGCGCCGAACATCCAGGCGGCGGTCATGATCGCTTTGCGGCCGAAGTGGTCGGCCAGCATCCCGGCGGGAATGTGGACCACCGTCATGGCGGCGCCGGCCAGGCCAAGGACGAACCCGACCTGAACGGCGTTCGCGCCGAGC
>Ga0209640_10004301_pt1 | contig 12525 bp, 13 predicted proteins | sample RifCSP10_1_FD_184018 | JGI IMG/M metagenome (GOLD analysis project Ga0209640, IMG submission 184018) | Soil microbial communities from Rifle, Colorado - Rifle CSP2_sed 10_1 (SPAdes) (version 2) | ecosystem: Environmental > Terrestrial > Deep subsurface > Rock core/Sediment | place: Rifle... | reverse complement strand
CAAGGGGGGAGCAGGGCGACCGCCCGGCCGGCAACGAGCCGGTGGATCTTGGCGCAATCGTGCGGCGCGCCCTGGCCCTCGCCGCGCCGGAGCTCGAGCAGCGGCGCATCACCGTCGCGCTCGAGGAGCCCATCTCCCCGATGCGGGTGCTCGGTGACGAGGATGCCATCGGCCAGGTCGTCGCCAACCTCGTGCAGAACGCGGAGCGCTACACCGATGACGGCGGGCGCATCGTCGTTCGGTTCTCGACCCAGGGTCAGATGGCGCGCTGCGCGATCGAGAACACCGGTCGCATCATCCCGCCGGGGGAGCTGGACCTCATCTGGGAGCGCCTGCATCGCGTGGACCGATCGCGTGCGCGGGCCAGCGGCGGCGCCGGCATCGGCCTTGCCATCGTCCGGCAGATCGTCGAGGCCCATCGCGGCCGCGTCGGGGCCGCATCGGGAGATGGTCGGACCGAGGTGTGGTTCACCCTCCCGCTCGGCGTGGATGGCGGCACGGCCGCCCGAATTCACGAGACCGATATCGGCGCGTCATCAGCCTGACACACACGCATCCGACGCTGATGCGGACGGCCGGAGACGCCGGCCTGCGCAGACCGAGGATGATCATGCGACGACTGCTAATGGCTCTCCCGACGATGGCCCTGCTCTCCCTGGCCCTGGCCGCGCCGGCCGGCGCCCGCACCTTCGGGACGATCTATGCCGAGGGCGATGCCTACCGTACCTTTGGGGTGTCGGCCCGCGTCGATCCGGGCACCGGGACCGACCCGATCATCGCGTTCAGCAACTTCGACCAGGGCGGCGTGGCCCAGTTTGCGCCGGGCCAGGGCTCGCACGGCGGTCGCTGGATGGTCTGGGTGGCGACGTGGGTGGACGTCGGTGACGCCCACCTGCTGACCGATTTCGACGACGTCATGGCGCTCGTCGGGTCCGGCGATATCACGCTGGAGCGGATGCCGGACGCCGACTTCCGCTGCCCGATCCTGCCCAACGCGTGATCCGGCGCGGCTGACCGCGCACACGGGGGCGGGGACGGACCGGTTCCGGGCCCCGCCCCGCCGTGTGCCACGCCGGGGTGGTCGCACCGAAGGCCAGGCCGAGCGCGACCGCGTGGTGAGAGGGTAGGATCGGCCCCTCGCCCATGCATCCGCCCGGAGTGAGCAGATGGCCTTCGACATGAGCCTCGTCCAGCGCGGGGCGCGGCTGCGGCAGACGCCCTTCTACGAGGCCGAGCAGGCCTACAACCCCCGCGGCTACACCGTCTACAACCACATGCTCTTCCCGATCGCGTTCGACGACTTCGAGGCCGAGTACTGGCACCTGCTGCGCCACGTCACGCTGTGGGACGTCGCCGTCGAGCGACAGCTCGAGGTCACCGGGCGCGACGGCTTCCGCTTCGCCCAGCTGCTCACACCGCGCGACCTGTCGAGGTGCGCGGTGGGCCAGGGCAAGTACGTCCTGATCACCGCGCCCGACGGCGGGATCGTCAACGACCCGGTCATGCTGCGGCTGGGCGAGAACCACTTCTGGTTCGCGCTGGCCAGCTCGGACGCGCTGCTGTACGCCATCGGCCTGGCGGCCAACCTGGGCTGGGAGGTCCAGCTCTCGGAGCCCGATGTCTCCCCGCTCCAGATCCAGGGGCCACGCTCCCGCGAGGTGGTGCAGGCGCTCTTCGGCGACGAGATCCGATCGCTCAGGTACTACTGGTTCCGCGAGCTGGAGCTCGATGGCATCCCGGTGATTCTGACCCGCACCGGCTGGACCGCCGAGGTCGGGTACGAGGTCTACCTGCGTGACGGCAGCCGCGGCACGCAGCTGTGGGAGCGGATCATGGCGGCGGGCCGCCCGTTCGACATCCGCCCCACCGGACCGGTCGACATCCGGCGCGTGGAGGGCGGCATCCTCAACTGGGGCGCCGACATGACGACCGAGAACAACCCATTCGAGGTCGGCCTGGAGCGGCTCTGTGACCTCGACGGCGCGTTCGACTTCATGGGCAAGCAGGCGCTGCGCCGGATCCGGGCCGAGGGGGTGCGCCGCCGCCTGGTGGGCGTCGAGATCGGCGGCGAGAAGCTGGAGATGAACTTCACCAAGTGGCCGGTCCACGTCGGCGCCGGGCAGGTGGGGACGGTCACCACGGCGCTGTGGTCGCCACGGCTGGAGAAGAACATCGGCTACGCCTGGCTGCCGGTCGAGCTGGCCGGGCTCGGAACCTCGGTGAGCGTGGCGAGCCCCGATGGCGAGCGCGCGGCGACGGTCGTGCCGATGCCCTTCCTGGACCCGATGAAGGAGATTCCCAGGTCATAGGGAGATAGGCGCATGTCACGCTTCGCGCGCCGCATCCATATCGGCGCCTCGCCCGCAGCCGTCTGGTCGAAGCTGGTCGACGTGGAGGGCTGGCCGGCCTGGGCGTCGCAGTTCACGTCCCTCACGCTCCTCGATCCCGGGCCGCTGACGCTGGGCACGCGGGTTCGCGTACGGCCGAAGGGGATGACCGCGGCGACGTGGCGCGTCACCGAGTACGAGGAGGGCCGCTCCTTCACGTGGGAGGCGTCCCCGGCGCCCGGGCTGCGGCTGGCCGGCGGCCACGTCGTGACGCCCGAGGGCGACGGCGCGGGCGCGGAATTCTGGCTGGACGCCAGCGGCCCGCTCGGAGCGGTCCTGGGCCCTGTCCTGCGGCGCACCGTCTTCAGCCGCAACACGCGGAGCGCCACCGAGGGGCTCAGGCGAGCGCTCGAGGGCGGGAGCCCGGCCTGATGCGCGTCGGGCTGATGGCCGACAACCTCTTCGATCGGGCCGTGCTGGCATCCGGCCTGGTGCCGGTGGCCATGCTGGAGGCGTATGCCCCGGTCTACGCGCGCGCCATCGTGATCGCCACGCGGTTGGGGGTCTTCGAGGCGCTCAGCGAGGGTGCCCGCACGGCAGAGGCCGTCGCGAGCTCCTGCGGGACCGATGCGAGAGCCACCGAGAAGCTGCTGAACCTGCTCGTCGCGATGCGCTACCTGCGCGTGCGGGGAGGCACCTACGCGCTGGCGCGCCACGTCCGGCGCTGGCTGCTGGCCGGCTCACCTTCATCGGTTCGCGACGTGATCCTGATGAAGGAGCTGGAGTGGAGCTGGATCGACCAGCTCGAACCGTTCGTGCGCGACGGCAGGCCGCTCGACGTCCACGGGTCGATGTCGCCGGACGAGTGGGGCGCCTATCAGCGCGGCATGCGGGCCCAGGCCAACCCGCTGGCGGGCATCCTGGCGCGCCGCGTTCCGGTGCCGAAGGGTGCGACCGAGATGCTGGACGTGGGCGGATCGCACGGCTTCTTCTCGGTCGTCCTGTGCCGCCGGCATCCGGAGCTGCGGGCGACGGTGCTCGACCTGCCGTCGGCGGTGGAGCACGCCGCTCCGCTCCTTGCCAGGGAGGGCATGGGCGACCGGGTCGTGCTGCGCGCCGGCGACGCCATGACCGACGACCTCGGCGACGCCGCCTACGACCTGATCCTGGTCTTCAGCCTGGTCCACCACTTCGACGACGAGACCAATCGCCGCTTCGTGCGCAGGGCGGCCGCGGCGCTCCGGCCGGGCGGGTACCTGGTCATCGGCGATGCCCTCCGACCCTCGTCGCCGGGCAGCGGAGGCCAGCAGGGAGCCTTCTTCGACCTCTACTTCGCGCTGACCAGCGCGTCGGGGCTGTGGACCTTCGACGAGATGCGGTCCTGGCAGGTGGCAGCGGGGTTGACCCCGCGCAAGTCGATGCAGCTCGTCCCGGGCGGGGGCTTCGGGCTGCAGGTCGCCGAACGCGTCGACTCCTGAACTGGGCGACCCGTCAGCCGGCCGCGGGCGACCTGATCGCCGCGCCCAGGCGGGCGGAGGCATCCAGCAGCGTCGCGGGCGGGTGCATGCTGAAGGCCAGCCGGATCGCACCCGGCGCCGCGCGGTCGTCCATAAAGAACCGATGGGCCGGCAGGAAGGCCACGCCGTGCGCCGCCGCCACCGGCTGCAGCCCGTCCGCGCGCATGCCCGGCGGAAGCTCGATCCAGACGAAGTAGCCGCCGCCGGGGCGCGTCCACGACGCCGTCCCGGGCAGGTTCGCGGCGAGGCCCTCCAGCAGGCTGTCGCGCTGGGTGCGGTAGGCGCCGCGGAAGATCTCGACCTGGCGGGCGTAGTCGCCACTGGCCGCGTACTCGGACAGCACCACCGCCGCGAAGTGGTTCATGCCGCCGCCCGAGTCGAGGAGGCCGCCGTTCGCCATCCGGTCGGCGATCGCGGCCGAGGCGGTCACGTAGCCGACCCGCAGGCCGGGCGCCACCGACTTTGCGAAGCTGCCGATGCGCACCACCGAGCCGGCCTCGTCCAGGGCCCACAGCGAGGGCGGCGGCGGGCCGTCGTACGACAGCTCGCGGTAGGTGTCGTCCTCGGCGATGAGCAGCTCCGCCTGCGCGGCGAAGGCCACCAGCTCCCGCCGCCGGTCGAGCGAGACGCTGCGCCCGGTCGGGTTGTGGAAGGTCGGGATGGTGTACAGCATCCGCGGCCGCTGCCCCTCGCCTTGCAGCCGTGCCACCGCGGCCGCCAGCTCGGCCAGGACCACGCCATCGGCGTCGGAGGCGACCGCCTCGAGGCGAACCGGGTGATCGGCCAGGATGCGCAGGGCGAGGTGGTAGGTCGGCACGTCGACGAGCACCGTGTCGCCCGGGTCGAGGAGCAGGGTGGCGGCCAGGTCGAGCCCCTGCGACGCCCCGCTGGTGATGACCACCTGTGCAGGATTTGGGGCGCGCGCATCGGTCTCGGCCAGGCGGGCGCAGATGAAGTCGATCAGCGGCGGCGGCCCGGCCGTGCTGCCGTACTCGAGGATGTCAGTGCCGTAGCGGTCGATGGCGCGCGCCGCCGCCTCGCGCAGCTCCCGCAGCGGCAGCAGTCGCGCGTCGGGGTGGCCCCAGGCCAGGTCGATGATCCCCGGCGTCGCCTGGAACTGGGCCAGCCGCGATTCCGATGCGCGCTCCATCGGCGCAGCGTACGCGGTGACGGGACGTCTCACCAGTCGCTGGCGCCGCGTCCCGCCCTCACCTAGACTGTAACCGTGGTTACACAACTCGGCCGATGGGCCTTCCTGACCTACCGGCTGCCGCGCGAGCCGTCGGCCCCGCGACTGGCGGTGTGGCGCTCCCTGCGGCGGCTCGGCGCCATCCAGGTCGGCGACGGGGTGGTGGCGCTGCCGCACTCGACCCGCAACCTGGAGCGCTTCGAGTGGCTGGCGGCGGGGATCGGGGAGAGCGGCGGGTCGGCATCGGTCTGGCTGGCGCAGCCGACCAGCGCGCGCATGCACTGGGCGTTCGTCGAGCAGCTGCAGCGCACCGCGGACGAGGAATATCGAGGGGTGCTCAAGGAGGCGCGGCTGGTGCGAGCGAGCGGCGGAGACGTGCGGCGAGCCGTGCGGCGGCTGCGTGCCCGGCTGCGCCGGATCCAGAGGCGCGACTACTTCGGCGCGGCGGTCGGCGCGCAGGCTCGGGCCGAGGTCTCGCGGCTGGTCCCGACCGAGCCCTAGCGCTCCATCTCGACGTTCACGATCGTCCGCGAGCCGTCCTGGTGGCCGACCAGCAGCGAGATGCGGACCGATCCGGCAGCATCCCCGGGGGGCGTGCCGATCGGCTCGGCGCCGTCAGGTGGCCCCTGCATCGTGTGGTATTCGCGCAGGATCTCGAGGACCTGGCGTCCGGTGACGCCGTGCAGCGGATCGCGGTCGCGGAAGACCCAGCCCCACACCCTGCCGATGGCGCCGGTCAGGGCGACCGAGGCGAGGAGGAGCCTCACCGCGTCGGATTCCAGCACTTCGCGGGCGAACCCGAAGACCTCGAACAGGATGTCGGCCGATCCGGGAGCCGCGTCGACGAACGCCAGGCCGCCTGCGGCCGGGGAGGGGACCCTTGCCTCGCCCCCGGGCGCGCGTGCCTCGGAGGCCGTGCGCCGCACCGCCCGGTCCAGCTCGGCGATGCGCCAGCCGATCTGCGCCGCGGAGACGTAGTCGGCATGCCAGCCCAGCCCGACCGAGCTGACCGCGTGCGTCCGCGAGAAGTCGGCGACAGCCGCCTCCACCTGGCTGCGCCCGGTGTCGCTCATCAGCAGCCTCCGGCGCACTTCACCGTCCCATGATACGGAGCGGGACGGTCGAGTAGCATCGGCGCCGATGAGGCTCGGGACGGTGGGCGCGGACGCGGGCTCGACGCCGGTCCTGGTGGACGAGGCCGGCTGCCACCCGCTGAACCGCCTCCCGGGTCGCGAGCGTGACGCCGACGTGCTGGACCTGATCCGCACACCTCTGACCGCCGCCGAGGTGTCGAGCCTGACCTCTTCGGAACCGATGGCGATGCCGGCAGCCTGGCTGCCGCCGATCCTGCATCCGCCCAAGAACGTCATCTGCGTCGGCCGCAACTACGTCGAGCACGTGCGCGAGGGAGCCGCTGCGGTCGGGCGTGCCGCCGAGGTCCCGATGGTGCCGGTCTTCTTCACGAAGCCGCATACCGCCCTCATCGGCAGCGGCGCGGTCGTCGAGGTTCCCCGCGACCTGGCCTCAGAGCTCGACTACGAGGGTGAGCTGGCGGCGGTCATCGGGGTCGGCGGACGCGGTATCCCGGCGGCCGACGCGCTCGACCACGTCTTCGGCTACACGCTGCTGAACGACATGACCGCCCGCGACCGGCAACGCGAGCATCGGCAGTGGTTCCTGGGCAAGGGCATCGACAGCCTCGCCCCGTGCGGGCCGCTCGTCGTGACGAGCGACGAGGTCGGCGACCCGCAGCGGCTGCGGCTGACGACCACGGTCAACGGTGAGCTGCGCCAGGACGCCTCGACGGCCACGATGATCTTCGACGTGGCGCAGCTGATCGCCACGCTGAGCGCCGCGATCACGCTGGAGCCTGGCGACATCATCGCCACCGGCACGCCCGCCGGGACGGGGCTGGGCTTCGACCCACCGCGCTACCTGGCCGATGGCGACGTGGTCACCGTCGCGATCGAGGGCATCGGCGAGCTGACAAACCCGGTGCGCTTCGTGTGACGCACTTGCTACGATGCGACGCATGACGGAGACACTGCCCAGCCAGTCACCCCTCAACGCCGATCTGCTGGCCATCCTGCGGGTGACCCGCGATGCGGAGCGCGACCTGTTCGGGATGCTGCCGGTGGCGCTCCGCGAGGAGCGTCGGACCATCGGCGAGTGGTCGGCCAAGGACGTATGGGCGCACCTGGCTGCGTGGCGCGCGGTCGAGGCGCGCCGGATGGATGCCAGGGTGCGTGGCGAGCCAGCTCCCGCGGGCGATCCGGCGCCGCACGCGCCGATCGACGCATCGAACGCCGCCCTCCACGCGCAGCACGCGGACTGGTCGTGGGATGCCGTCGATCGCGAGGCGGACGCCAGCGTCGCCGCCCTGCTCGCCGCCATCGGGCAGAGCTCGAACGACATCCTGTGCGAGTGCGACGAGTGGTCGGTGGCCGGCATCGGCTCCAACGGCGTCAACCACGCGGTTGGCCACCTGCCCGAGATCGCCGACCTGGCCGGCGGGCTCGAACGCTTCGATGCGTACGCCCGTGAGCTCGAGTCCATCCTGCGGCGCGGCCACCTGCCGCCGCGCGACTCGGGCGTGATCCTCTACAACCTCGCCTGCCAGCGGGCGCTGTCGGGGCAGCTCGACGAGGCCCGCCGCCTGCTGCGCGACGCGTTCGCCCGCCGCCACGACCTGCAGGAGGCGGCCAGGGACGACCCGGACCTGGCCGCGCTGGGCGGCGAGCTGCCCTCGCTACCGGTCGGCGAGCGCCCCTGACACGCGACCCGTTGGTCGCGCGAGGGTCGCAGCGGTGTCCAGCGGGACGGCAGCCCGCGCCCTAGGCTTGCCGGCATGACCGTGGTGCGACGCCTGCTGGTGGCCGTCGTGGCGACCGTGCTGCTGGCCTGCCAGCCGGGCGGATCAGTCACGAGCGGGCCGGCGGCGCCCTCGGCATCCGGCGCTGCCGGGGTCAACGGCGAGCGGCTCATCGACGCCTTCCTGCGCCTGGTGAAGGCCGACGCGTTCACCGCCACGACCGAGATGAGCGGGGTGCTGACCGCCGGCGCCCTGCAGCTCGGCCTCGCCGCCACCGGCACGCTGCGCGGAGGCGACGGCACCATGTCCCTGAAGCTGAACACGGTGTCGGACAACATCGAGTTCGACGCCATCTTTGTCGGCGAGTTCGGGTACATCCGCGTGCCGGACGGCGAGTGGCAGCGCGTCCCACGCGAGGAGGTCAACACCTCCGGCGCGCGCCTCGACTCGTTCAGCTTCATCACCTCGGGCGACCAGCTCCGCTACGACGGGACCGACACGCACCGCGGCGTGGCGGTACACGTCCTGGTCAACACCGAACCGCTCCCGCTGGGCGACGCCACGGCCGGCGAGGCGGCGGGCGAGGCGACGAAGCTGCGCATCCTGGTGCAGGCCGACGGGACGCCGGTCTTCCTCAGCTACCACATGACCGTGACGATCGACAGCGCGGACGGCCAGAGGGTCTCCGCGCGAGGGGACATCGAGCAGTCGTTCAGCGGCGTCGGCGAGCCGATCATCATCGAGCCGCCGCCGGGCTTCCCCGACTGACGGTTTTGGTGCCTCGTTGCGACTCCTGCTACACCCAGTTCACCCCCGGCCAGGGCGCGCGAGCCCAGGACCAGTTCCTCTTCTTTCGCAGTTGAGGGTCACTCCAGCTGAGCCGATATGGCCCGCCGGCAACGGCGGGCCATCTCACGTCCGCCGGAGAGGCGCTGCACGGCCCGTTGACGCGTGTTCGATGATGGCACGGCACAGACCCACGAGGGGGGACCGATGATCTCAGGCTACCCGCCGGCCCAGGCGCCCGCCCCGGCTCCGAGCCCACGCGCGCGGGCGAAGGCCAAGCGCTACCGGGTCGGGGTGCTCTTCGTCCACGGCATGGGGGCGCAGGAGCGCGGCGACACCGTCACCGAGATGGGCGACGCCCTGACCGATTGGTTGCACCGCTGGCTGGGACAGGTCTCCGGGGCCGACTTCAAGATCCGCGGCGCCCTGCTGCGCACCGGCGACACCGTTCCGTCGGGGCCGGGCGTCGATGCGCTCGGCGGCCAGGCGCACGTGGCGGTCACCATCACGACGACGACCCGCAGCGGGCCGCGCAAGCAGGAGTGGCTGCTGGCCGAGTCGTGGTGGGCGGAGGCGTTCCGGCAGGCATCGTTCCTGGAGGTGGCCGCCTGGGCCATCGCCGCCGGACCGTGGCTCATCGCCTCGCAGCGCGCCGGCATCGGCAAGCGCCTGCGCGTGCCGTCCCTGCCCGGTGCGCTGGCGCCGCTGCGCCCGGTCATCGGCTTCGCGCTGAACGCGCTGCTCACGCTCGTCGCGGCGCTGGTGGCAGCCGTCGTCACGCCGCTGGCCCTGGGCCTGCTGCTGCTCAGCCTGATCCCCATCCCGGTGCTCTCGAACGTCGCCCGCGGGCTGGCCAAGAACCTGTCCGGCAGCTTCGGCGACCTGCTGATCCTGGTGCGCAGCCCGGTTCGCTTCGCCGCCATGGCCGAGCAGGTCCGGACCGATATCGCCCTGGTCGACAGCCAGTGCGACCGCACCATGGTGGTGGCCCACTCCCAGGGGAGCGCGGTCGCGTGGCATGCCATCCGGCGCACGGCGGAGCAGCCGGCCTCCGAGCGCGCCGTCGTCGCCCTCTTCGTCAGCTTCGGGCAGGCGTTCCGCAAGCTCAAGTCGCTGTACCGCATCCAGCGCGGCGCGGGCGGAGCGAAGGCCATCTTCGCGGCCCTGGCGCTGGCCTCGACGGTCGCGCTGGCCGTGGCGGCCGTCCAGGGCGTTGGCCTGTGGAGCGTCGTCATCGCCGAGCAGGGCGACATCAGCGAGGTGATCGGCCGCATCGGCGACGGCTTCTACTGGCTCTGGCTCCTGGCCCCGATCGTGGCGGTGCTCGTCATCCAGGGTGTCCTTGGCCGCCTGGCCGGCGCCAACGATGCCGCGGGCGAGACCGAGGTCGTCAGCGAGCTGTCGGCGGTGCGGGAGAGCTTCCCCGAGTTCCGCTGGGAGGACCTGTGGGCATCGGCCGATCCTGCTCCGAATGGTCCGCTGCTGACGTCGCTGCCGGCCGGCGTCGACAGCTACATGGTCCGCAACCAGGCCAGCACGATCCTCGACCACTCGATCTACTGGCACAACACCGGCGAGTTCGTGAGCGCCATCGCGTTCGCCGCGGCCAGCCTCGCCCCGCCGAGCGCGATGGGGGTGCGTGAGGCCGTCCCGCCGGCGCTGGCCAGGGCCGCCGTCGTGCGCGACCACCGCGTCTTCATGCTGGCCGTGGGCCGGATGGTCTGGTTCGGGGCGCTGCTGGCGGCCCTCTACGGGCTGCGGCGCGCGCTGCCCGACATCGGCGGCTGGGCGTTGCAGACGCTCAACGACGTCCCGCTGCTGCCCGACTGGTTCGGGGGCTGGAACCACGCGCTGCAGGGCTGGGTGGCGGCCGTGCTGCTGACGGTCGCCGCCGCCGTGGGCTGGAGCATCCTGGCCTGGGGCTGGACGCTGGTGACGTCGCGGGACGAGGCGGCGCTGTTCGGCCGTCGCGACGCGCCGATCTGGAACGTGGCGGCCGGCGCCTGGCTGATGGTGGCGTCGCTGCTGCCGGCGGGCCTGGTGGTCGCGCTGGCGCTGGCTCGGAGTGACCCGTCGATCCTGGTCATGTACACGGTGCTGGTGATCCTCGGGCTGCTGCTGGCGGTGCTGCTCAACTCGCGCGGCCGCCGCTTCGGCGACCCGCGCGACGCGGCTGGGTGATCGGCGCTCAGCGCCAGGGGCCGATGCCGGAGACGCGGTCGACCCGCACCCGGGTCACGTAGCCCCTCGGCGGGTTGGGCATGGCCGGAAAGACCACGCCCGGACCCAGGTAGATGTAGGCGAGGCGCTGCAGCAGCGCCGCGGCCCCACCATCGGTCACGCGAGCGGTCCCTGACAGGATCATGTACTCGCGCAATCCCCATTCGTTGGTGCGCGTCCCCTCGATCGAGATGCTGATGCGCGGGTCACGCCGCAGGTTGCGCAGCTTGCGCTGGTCGTTGAGCGTGCCGAAGACGATCTCGTCGCCCTCGAGGCCGACCCAGGCGAGGCTGAGATGCGGCGCGCCGTCGGGATCGAGCGTGACGACGTGCCCCAGAGCGTCAGAGTCAATCAGCGCTCGGGCGGCAGCCGACAGCTGGACGGTCACCTCAGGCCAGCACGGCCAGCCGCTCGCTGACCTCCCAGAGGCGCCGCTGAGCCTCGACGTCGCGGGTACACAGCGGGTCGGGTGCCGCCGCCCGGATTCCGTCCCTCGTCGCCTCCGCCCGGACCCGATCGCGGCCCACCAGCACGAGGATGCCGCCGGCGGGCGCGATCTGCTGGGCCAGCGCGCGGCCGATCCCCGACCTCGCACCGGTGACCACCCGGACCGGGGGCATCGCATCCACGGCGGCATGGTATGGCGCGTTGGGCGGTCGGTCCGGTACCCGGTTCAGGCGGAGCGGGCTCGCTGCCTCCGCGGCCGTGGGGACCGGCGGGTGGCGGCGCCGTGCGCCAGGTCGGAGACCCGCTCCGGGCGGCCGAGCAGGTAGCCCTGGCCGAGCGTGACGCCCAGCTTCTTGAGCATCCGCAGATCGGCCTCGTCCTCGATCCCCTCCGCGATGAGCGTGAACCTGGCGTCGTGCGCGAAGTGCACGAAGCCGGCCACCAGCGCGCGGCGGGTGAGGTCGGTGGCGACCCCCTGCACCAGGCCGAGGTCGAGCTTGACGTAGCTCGGGCGGACCTCGAGGACGTGGCGCAGGCTGGCGAAGCCGGCGCCGGCATCGTCGACGGCGAGGGTGCAGTGGGGGGCGAGCCGGGTCATGGCGGCGGCGATCGGCTCGTAGTCGGTGACGACCTCGTGCTCGGACAGCTCGATCACGACCGGCCGCTCGAGTGTGCCGAGGATCGGTCCCACCGTGTCCGTGTCCACCAGCAGCACGGCTGAGCAGTTGACGCTGACCCAAGAGCTGCCCGGCAGGCTTGCGGCGGCCTTGACGGCCGCCCGCATGGTGGCGATCTCGAGGTCGCGCTGCCGCCCGAGCAGCCCAGCCTGCGCGAAGAGGCGGTGGGTCGAGAGGCCGGCGTCGAAGCGGCTGAGCGCCTCGTAGCCGACGATCGCGTCGGTGGCGAGGTCGCGCACCGGCTGGAAGACCGGCCAGTAGCGTCGCTGCGCGAGGATGTCGTCGATCAGCTGCACGGCACTGGAGCGCACCTCGAGCCGCGCGATCGAAGGACCGAGCGCCGCGGCGGCGACATCGGCCACCTCGGCCAGCATCGGGATCTGCTCGGCCATCGTCGCCTGGCCGCCTTCCGCCCGGTTCACCCCGGCACCGAGCAGGCCGATGATGCGGTTCTCGTGCGTGATGGGCATGTATGCCACCGCTTCGATGCCCATGGCGGCGACGCTGCTGGAATATCCGCCGTCGCCCTCGGTCACCGTCCAGCCGGTGA
>Ga0209640_10004300_pt1 | contig 12525 bp, 14 predicted proteins | sample RifCSP10_1_FD_184018 | JGI IMG/M metagenome (GOLD analysis project Ga0209640, IMG submission 184018) | Soil microbial communities from Rifle, Colorado - Rifle CSP2_sed 10_1 (SPAdes) (version 2) | ecosystem: Environmental > Terrestrial > Deep subsurface > Rock core/Sediment | place: Rifle... | reverse complement strand
ATCCTAGACCTTCCCAAGCCGCACCGGCCCGTAGGTCATGCGGGCTTTGCGGAGTTCTTTCACATGGCGCCGGAGGGCCGGGCCGAAAGTGGATGCAAGAACGGCCTTGCGATGTGGCGTGATGCTGCGTTCAACTTGCTCAATGGCCTCTGCCAGTTGCCCGATCATGCGACGGCCTGAGCCGGTGAGCCAGCCGAGGTGATGATCGGCGTAGTGCAAGTCTTGGAGTGAGTAACGGACGGACTCGACTTCTTCCAGACAGCGATATCGCGCTCGTTGCAAGTCGCGTTGTGTAAGCCCTGCGCGTTTCCATCGCGTCGCGCCGCTCTTCCCAGACGCCCACACAGACAGGCGCTCAAAGAGCATTGCGCCCATGGTAAACGTGAAGGTCGCGTGGAGAATGCCGCGCAGGGGACGAAGGCTCCTCCGCCAGGGTGAATAGAAGATCTGCTGGTTATGGTCCCCGTGATACATGACATACTTGCGCAGCAAGAGATTCAAATGGTGGTGACTGTTTTCATGGATCAAATCGTCGATCAGATCGAGGTTGTCGCGGTCGAAACAGTTAATGAAGGACAGCCCGGGCCTGTGCCGATAGCTGAAACTTACCACGCCTTTCGCTTTGAACGGCACAATCCGTGAGGTCAGCAAGGCCAGCACCGCATGACCTTCCGGCCAGGCCTGTTGGATCGTGCGCCACGCTCGGCTGAATCGCCCCACCCGCTTCTGTTCCGTTCGTACGACCGTCCGCGGTTGCCGATCTTTTCCATACACTAATGTCGGACCAACCATGACGGGGCCGCGAGCAGTTTCCAGCGCCGTCACCGCCGTCTGACGGTTCCACCGCCACTCGCCCTGCGTTCCCCACCCGGTCCACAGCAGAGAGGCCACCCGACCAATCTTCACCGAGATCCCGCTCCCATCGACTTGAAACGTCACATGCCCGGACGATTGCGTCAGCGCACGGCGCACCTCATTGGGAGCTTCGCACCACTCTCCGGCAATTCCCACTGAGACCACGCCCCACTCTTCCGCCCGTTCGAAGTTGGCCTCGAGTAATCCCGGCACATCCCATCGCGGAAGCTTGCGCTGCCTGCACCAATTCACGGTGAGCGCGGGATTGAAGAAAAGCGATTCCTGCGTAAGTTCCTGGGCCAGTCGATGACAAAGGCTCGTCAGTCTTTGCTCCAAACCCGTGGTACGCTGGCGGCCCAGTGGAAAAAGATCGGCGAGATAGCTGTTCTCGAAGAACTTCTCTTGGCACTCCGCAAACAGTTGTTCAGTGAACTCCCTCCGATCCTGTTCACTCGCCCATTGCTGAAGAATGTCCAGAAAGTAGACCAGGTCATTCAGCGTTTCGATCCAGCCCACGACTTTCCAATTGGAATAGGTCTCTACCTTGAGCGACCGGCCGAGCAGCTGAAAAAATCCCACGGGAAGCTTAAGCCGAGAGGAAAGGTCCGGATAGTCGGCTTGCAGTTCTCGACCGAGATCCTGCAACAACCGACGCATCGAGAGACGGAACTCGTCGGTCAAGTGAGCGAGAGGCTGTAACTCCAATACCGACATGGTGGATGATTCGAAAAGACGATGATTAAGGGATCGACTGTAGCGTAGCGAGGAAGAGGCTGCAAGGAGAGAAAGGTATTTGAGGGATGCGATACCGGACGAATAGAGCACGTGCCGGCCATCGTTGCGCGCTATATGCCGCCTACGCGCGTGAGCCTATGTATGCTACCGTTAGGCGGCCTTGGCGGGCCGCGGCAGTACCGGCACACGAACCTCAGCCTTGAGTAACCGAGTGGCGCCCGACTGTTGGATCATCCGGTGACGGTTGATGAGGGGATCAACAATGTTGCCGCATGCAATGCAGCGCAAACCGCGCATCCACATCGGTAGATAGCTTTCTTGCATATCGAGCAGATCGTCCGCAACCATGAGTCCGTGGCATCTGGTGCACTTCATGGGAGTCCTCTTGGTGACAGTTGGCAGCCCACTACGTCATGCCCACAATCTACCGCTGTATAGAAGCAATGATGATGCCAGACGCTCCCCCCCTCGCCCTTGCGGGTTTTTACGGCGAATCGTAGAGTGACCGCCTCAGATCTTGTCACTGCGACAAAAAATGTGACCGGATTGGCCCCATGGGACAAAATTGGGGTAGGCCGAACACTCCATCCATAGAACAGTCGGGACAAACCGATGGCATTGAATACAACTGATATCGCGCAGGTACTTGAAGAAATCGCACCAGTTCTACGCGGTGGATGGATTCAGAAGATTCAGCAGCCCACTGCCCGCACCTTAGTATTCGACATTCGTGTACCGGGGCAGACGCATCGGTTGCTCATCTCTTGCCGACCGGAAACGTCTCGGCTACACCTCGCCCGGTGCACCCTTCTCAATCCGCCGACACCGCCGGCCTTCTGCCAGTTTCTCAGAGCCCACTTCCAAGGAGCCAGGATCGACGACATTCGCCAAGTGCCGAACGACCGCATCGTCGAACTTCATTTTACCGGCAAAGACGGCGCTCGCACAATCGTTTGCGAACTGACCGGCAATAAGGCAAACGTCCTAGTTCTCGATGCCGAGCGACGAGTCCTCCTGGACCTGACGCACCAGCGAGATCTTGTCGGGCAGCCTTATGCCCCACCAGCTAGGAGAGAAACGGGCCCGCACGAAGCGCAACCGACTCGCTTCACAGGAGCTGCCGGTGGTGACTTCCCGATCTCGGCAGACATCGAGGCACATTACCAGGACAAGGAATCGACACTTGCCATCGACTCCGCGAAAGACGCGCGTCTGCGCCTCCTCAAGAAAACGCTCAAGAAAGAACAGCGGCGGATCGAAGCCTGGCGGGACGACCTGGCGAAAGCCGTCAAGTACCGGGACTACGCCCGCTATGGAGAGTTGATCAAAGCCAATTTGGGCTCAATCAAGAAGGGAACGGAACACATCACGGTTGTCGATTACTTCGACGAGACGCTGCCTGAAATCACCATCCCGCTCGACACAACGAAATCTGCTCAAGGCAACATGGACGACTATTTCCGAAAACATCGAAAATACCTGGCCGCCGAACGGGAGCTGAAACCGCGCATCGAGCGTGCGCAGCATGATTTGGACAGACTCCGCCAAGAACTCAAGGCAATTGAGCAAGGAACCTGGACTCCACCGTCAGAGTCGGCCTCTACCTCGATGACAATGATGCGAGCTACCACACGCAAAAGCCAGCAGTCCGCCGATCAGCGTCGTGGCCCGTTCCGCCGTTTTATTTCGACAGATGGATTGCCGATCTTCGTCGGACGCAATGCGCGAGAGAACGATGAGCTAACGTTTGGGTTGGCCAAAAGCGACGACCTCTGGCTCCACGCTCGCGGTACGCCGGGCTCCCACGTCCTGGTGCGCTTGGAAAAAGGAAATGATCCACCTCCCGAGACATTACGAGATGCCGCCATGCTGGCCCTACTTTATAGTGATTTGAAGAAAAGCGGCAAAGGCGATGTGATCTATGCGCGACGCAAGTGGGTCAAGAAGGCGAAGGGGCAGGCGCCGGGAGCCGTGATCGTCACGCAGGAGAAATCGCTTCATGTGAGTCTGGAGAAGAAACGACTGGATGCACTCAAAGCCCGATCGGCTCACAAATAATCGAGCGCCTTTCCGAAAATTCACTCCCAATACTGCAACGCCCGCTCACCGAGAGAGTCGGCCTGTTCAAAGCACTGAGGGGAGGCTAGGCACCGTCCGCCATCAAGACCCCTTCCTGATCTACAGTCTGGAGCCTTTGCAGAATTGGAGGTTTCTCTCGCCATGGACTCTGTCCAGTACTATGATGTTGCTGAGGTAAACCCACTATGTCAGGACAGCAGGACTTCCAGCCACCAGCCGCTTCGCCGACCATCCTGGTCGTCGATGATGAGCCGGCCATCACGACGTTCTGCAAAACAATCCTTCAACAGGCAGGCTTCACGGTACTTGATGCCGGCGGCAGTTCGGATGCCCTCAGGATCTGCACGCAACGCAAAGAGCCTATCGACCTGCTGCTCACTGACCTCATCCTGCCCCCTCCGAGCTTTCAATTAGTCTCCAGTTCTAATCAATTCCCTCACGTGCATGGCTTCGAACTGGCCATCCGGGCGGCCACGATCCGGAAAGAACTGCGCGTAATTCTAATGTCTGGAAATCCTGACAAGGAACTGGCCAGTCATGGGATTAAACGAGGGACGTTACCGTTTCTTGCAAAACCGCTCGAAAAGGACGGTTTGATCAGCCTCGTTCGCAAGGTGCTTGCGAAGCCGGCGCTGGCCCTCGATCTTTCAGGCCAGGGCAAAGCGGCAAACGACGTCGACTGGTTCGACTGAAGCGTTTGAAGTAGGCTAAGGTCGAGGTTGAGGTTCAGTAAAGAGCGTCGGATTCTGCCTTAGCCTGAACCTCAGCCTTAACCTCGCCAAGACGCTAGGCATGCTCGGTCATGAACCAGCCGGCGATCGATAACCGCCGGTGCTGGCCCGCCGTTTCATCCACACGGCACACCCGATGGAAGCGGGGCACGGTAAACATCACAAGCGATCCGGGACGAGGTTCAATGCAGTGTGTCGGCACAAGGTCGATACGCTCGGCGGTAAGATTCGGCCGTTTGGCATACACGATCAATTCTCCACCCCAGTCAGACTGCCATTCCTCGTGGAAGTAGGTCACTAAGGCAATCCGGCGCAACGGCGCCGGTCGTCCCCTCATTGCATGGCCCTGATCCGTATCATCATGGGTCAAAAGACAGTCGCCGACGGAATAAGAATAGTAACTAAAACCCACGTGACGCCCGATAATGTTCGGGAACGACTCCATGTACTCTTGAATGCAGGGCAGTTGCAGTCGGGAAAGAAAACGCTGGCCATGGGGAGGGGCAATTTCGGCTTTGGCCCAGTTCCCTGAGTTGGGAAAATCATCTTGCACCTTCGGCAACTCTTGAAGGCTCTTCCAAGAAGCCATTGTCATCGCCTCGCGGAAATATTGCCGCTCTTCAGCGGACCAGAAGTTTTCAACAACAAGCACCGGACTCGCTCGGAAGGAGAATGAGGGCAGGTCGGCCAGCGCCACTGTCGACGGCATCACACCCGTTTGGCTGTTCACACGTTCCTCCTGATCAGACTGCGGACCGGTAGTCCGAGACGATTCTCTTACCATTCTGCATGCTCGATTGACAAGATAACCCGCTGCGCCAAAAGCACGGAGGGGCTGCCATCTTACAATGGCAGCCCCTCCGTCATACGCATTGAGTCGTGACAATTACCAGCGATCGCGCTTTCCACCACCGCCGCTACGACCACCACCCCCACCGAATCCGCCGCGGCCACCGCCACCACCACCGGTGCGTGGCTCTTGAGGACGCGCTTCATTGACTGTCAAAGTCCGGCCGCCCATTTCGGACCCGTTGAGCGCCGTGATGGCTGCTTGCGCTTCTGAATCCGATGACATTTCCACAAAGCCGAATCCACGGGACTGGCCGGTGAACTTATCCGTGATAATCCGCGCCGACGCCACGGCGCCATGGGCTGCGAACAAATCACTCAACTGCTGCTCGGTCGCCGAATAGGGCAACCCACCGACATAGATCTTCGAACCCATCGGGGTTCCTCCTTTAAATGATGATATTGTCTTGAACACGAGGAAAGGGGGAAGGAGCGGGCCGAAGGCGCGATCGATGCAGCGACTTAGGTCTGACTTCCGACGAAATTCCCGGACAAGGCAACATCGACGTTGTGGGCCTGCACTATTAAACCCTCCACCGCGAGGCCCGTGCGATAAAGTAAATTCAACTTAGCATAGGGGCCGGCTGATTACAACCTTACTCGCCAACTCGCACCAGCAACCCCTGGTCCTTACAATACGCAAATGTTCGATAAAACCAGGCCACGACGGCGACGAGCAGCAGCCCGTTGAGACCCACGGCCCAGGCAAGATTCATGAGCGGGGCCTCCCCTGCGCTCAGCACTGCCCGCATACCCTCGAAGACATGGGCGGCCGGATTCGCCCACGCGACCGGCTTCAGCCAGCCGGGCAAGACCTCAATCGGATAGAAAACGCAGGAGATCGGCTGAAACAGAAACACCATGCTCCATGCCAATACCTCCGCCTCCTGCCCAAACCGCATGATGAGCGAAGTAGTAAATACGCCGATCACCCAGCCGGTAAGGACCAGGTTGAAGACAAAGGGAATAAGCCAAAGCCCCATCATGAACACATTGTAAGAGTAAAAGAACAGCGCACAAACAGCCATGACGATCGATACACAGGTCACCTTAAAGATGCTCATCGCCATGGTGGCAGCGAGAAACTCGCTGGGCTTAAGCGGGCTCGCAAAGAGGTTCATCAAATTGCGCGCCCAAAGCTCTTCAAGAAACGAAATGGTGATTCCCTGCTGAGACCGAAACAGCATGTCCCACAGGATGAGGGCCCCAAGGAAAAACGTGACAAACCCGGGAATCTGGCTCTGATATCGAGCGAGGTAGATCGTGATGAATCCCCAGATGACGAGATCCAAAAAGGGCCAATAAAAGATCTCCATGATACGGGGCAAACTTCTCCGATACAGATACAAGTGCCGGACAATGAGCGCGATGATGCGATGAAGTTTCATAGGCTGCTAGTGCTGGTGCCCCTCACCACATCCGCCGCACTCATGGTGACGGCCAAGCAGCTCATCCACAAGTTGGCGCACCCCATCGAGCATGTGTGCCCCGGCCCTCCGCCCATCGGGCGCTTGTCGCAACCCAAAACCTAAGAGAACGATCGGCATGCCCATTATTCCCATGCCAAATGCGGAACTGACACCGTACCCTCCGCCGTGCAACCAAAACAGCCCTGCGATCAGCATGAGCGGTACGGCGCCGACCGTCAGACTGTTCAGCACGACACGCCAGACGCAGGTTCCACGAACCAGACCAACCGTTCCTATGACCAACCAAAACAAGCCCCAGCAGGCGCTCAAACTAAGCCCCCCGACCAGCAGACCCACCCCGAATGCGATCCATTCTTGATTCATCGTTGTGTTTACCCTTCAGTCGCGCGACTCGCGCGCGAGCTTCAGGAAGACCTCTTCCAGATCCTCCTGGCCAAATCGCCTTACAATTTCCTGTGCCGTGCCCTCCGCCACAATTTTGCCACGCTGCAAGAAGATGATTCGGTCCGACATCTCCTCCATCTCCCGCATGTTATGCGAGGTATAGAGCATGCTCAAGCCTGAGGACCGGCGCTCCTCTTTCAGCAGCACCCGAATCTTGTAGGCAATATCAGGGTCGAGGCTGGCGGTCGGCTCATCAAGAAATAGGATTTTGGGTTCCGTCAAGAAGGCCTTCGCCAGCGTGAGCCGCGTCATTTGGCCGGACGAAAGCTTCCGGGTCACTTTGTAGCGGAACTCCCCCATCTCTAATTTCTTGACGATCTCATCCACGCGCCGCGGAATATCAGATAGGCCGTACAGCCTCGCAACCACCCAAAGATTTTCTTCGACCGTGAGCGACTGCGGCATCGCAATGTAGGTCGAGGAAAAGTTGACCTGTTGGAGAATGGCTTCTCGATGCGTCGAGAGATCCAGCCCAAACATGCGGATTGACCCAGCGGTGGGAGTGACCAATCCCAGCAACATTTGGATCGTGGTCGTCTTCCCTGCCCCATTCGGACCGAGCAGGCCGAGAATCTCGCCCGGCTTGATCGCGAAGGAGATGTCGTTGACGGCGGTAAAATCGCCGAAGCGCTTGCTCAAATTCATGACTTGAAGAATCGGGGAGGACATCGTACGGCAGAACTCTTTGTTAGAAGGACAGAACCTCTTTGATCTTTTCGGGGAGATGGCAGGTCTCGCACTTTCGCTCGATCACCTTGCCTTGATGCTCGGCTTTTCCGTCATGGCAACGGAAGCAGTCGTTGAGCGCTCTGGTGCGAAGGTACGACCCTTCCGGATGGTCGGGGTACCACGGCTTACTGTCGGCCGAGACATGCCCACGGGGAATGACGGTGGAATATCCTTTAATGGGTTGATCGTGTACCACCCCGGAATGGCAGGTTGTGCAACCTTCTCCCTGGTTTCGAACCCCGAACGCCTCCATGTGTTTCCGATGGCTCATGACGAGACCGACCTCTTTCACCGGAGACGGTAAGTCACGCGGCGCTACTTCAGACACTCGAAGAATGTTCCGATGACAGCCTAAACACACATTGGAATCGACGGGGCCTCGAATATTGTGCGGATCGGTCGGGGTCCCGAACAGATAGATCGCCACGTCTCTTGTTCCCGTCCAGGCTTTGTCGTGAATCCAGCCTTCGATCCCCGGCCTCACGTGGCACGCGATACAGGTCACTTCTTTGTGCGAGGACTTGGCCCAGCTGTCGTAGGAAGGCGCAATGGTATGACAACCGGCACAGAACTTCGGATGATCGGTGAGGGGAACGGCAACGCCACCGAGCGCGAACGCTCCAGCCACGAAAGCCAGTATGACCGTGCCGCTAGGCTTCCAGCTCATGCTCTGATCGAGCACGTCGAGGAAATTGCTTCATGATGAGTGCGGCCACCGCGGGCACTTCGTTCAGATCGAAAACCGGGACATTGAGATCGACCGGCTTATCGGACACCACCGCCAGCAACCCTTCGAGTGAGATGGGAATCTCTCCGACTTGCTCGCGGACGATGACAATTTTGGGATACCCTTCGTCCTTCCATCCTTCAGCGATGATCAGATCGTAGGTGCCATCGAGGAACCGATCTCGCACCTCCTCGACCTTCATCTGATCCGACACATCGGCAAACATGGCCATGCTCCCCTTCGACAGGATGACGACACTGCTTGCCCCAGCCTGTTTGTGCCGCCAACTATCCTTGCCCTCCGTATCGAGGTCGAACCCGTGCCCCGCATGCTTGACCGTTGCGACCTTGTAACCGGCGCGCACCAGTTCTGGAATCACGCGCTCGATAAAGGTCGTCTTGCCGCTGTTCGAGCGCCCGACGAAACAGACAATGGGGATGGCCATGGGTGTAACTGGTCAATCGTCATCAGTTAATGGCGATCAAGAATGATGCTCGCCGTTGACGTATGACTGATGACAATTGACCTCCTTATCTTTGCTAACAACATGACAGCCGCTGTCCATGCATGTGGGCAGGACCAGCCTGACTGAGACACGCCTCGCCACTTAATAGTTGGACGATCACCTGGTCGCCGGGGTTCAGCCGTTCGACCTCGATCGGGACATCGATCAGACAATTGGCCTTCACCATCGAGGTGAGAATCCCTGACCCCTGATCGCCGGTCGTGCGGACTTTGAACACGCCCTCCTCACGGGTGAGAATCCCGCGCAGAAAGTGGCGACGATCGGTTCGCTTGGAAAATTTCTCTTGGAAGACCGCATCCACGACGGGACGGCCGTAGCTTCGATGTCCGCCCATCTTGAGCATCGCGGGCCGAACCAACTGCTCAAACGTGACCATCGAGGAGACCGGATTCCCCGGCAACCCGAAAGCCAGCTTGCCCTGAATTTTCCCAAAGGCCAGCGGCTGCCCCGGCCGGATCGCCAACTTCCAGAAATTCATCTCTGCCCCAATATCTCGAAAGACCGCTTTTGTAAAGTCGTAGTCGCCCATCGAGACCCCGCCGGACAACACCAGAATGTCGGCGTTCAAACCATGTGAGATCTTTTCTTTCAGCGCCGCGGGCGTATCTCTGGCGATTCCGAGCAAAAACGGAATTCCGCCGGCCTCCTGCACGGCCGCTGCAATCCCGTAGCTGTTCGAGTTGATGATCTTCTCTTCACTGAACCGCTCGTCAAGATCGGCGAGTTCGTCGCCCGTCGAGAGGATCGCCACACGGGGCCGTTGATACGCAAAGATGAAGGACTTGGCCAAGATGGCCAACATACCTGCTTCCCCAGGACGAATCTGCGTGCCTCTCGCGATGATGCATTCGCCCTTTTTGACGTCTTCACCCTGAGGACGAATGTTGGAGCCACGAGGTTCCGGCTTGAAGACGCGAACCGCATTCGGGGCGTGCTCCGTATCTTCCACTTTCAAAACCGTGTCCGCTCCTTGTGGAATCGGTGCGCCGGTCATGATTCTGATCGCCTGCCCGACCCCGACCGTTTTCGACGGCATCTTGCCGGCGGGCACATCTTCGATCACGGCCAGCGTTACGGGCTTCTGAATCGCATGCTCCTGCTTGATATCGTCCCACCGTACCGCAAACCCATCCATCGCTGAGTTATCCCAGGGTGGATTGTCTCGTTCGGCGACGATGTCTTCGCCCAGCATACGGCCGAGCGCATCGAGAATAGAAATTTTCTCCAGACCCAGCACCGCCGTCGCATCGAGCACGACTTTCTGCGCTTCGTGGAGCGGGGTGAGTCCCGTAGTGGCGTTGGCGGTCTTCACTGGCTGACTCCTCTCAATGCTGGTGCCGCGATCGGGGGCCCACTTTCAGCAGCGACCCGCTCTTCTTGCAAAACGCTTCAACTTGGTTGGCAATGCTATGGTACGCCTCAGCCGTCTGCGTATCGGAGTTGAACATCGCGAACGGCTCGCCTGCATCGGATTGGGTCACCACATCGGGATCCAGCGGGATTCGCCCCAGGAATGGAATGCCCATGTCGTGCGCAGAAGTCTCGCCGCCGCCCTTCCGGAACACATCGATTTGGTTATGGCAGTGCGGACACTCCAACCCACTCATATTTTCGACGATGCCGACGATCGGCACCTCACTATCTCGGCAAAAGGTGACGGACTTGCGCGAATCGAGGAGCGCCACTTCTTGCGGCGTAGTAATGATCACGGCGCCGCTGACTTTCCCAAGCAAATCGATCGTCGTCACCGACTCGTTCCCGGTCCCTGGCGGGAGATCGATCAGCAGGAAATTCAGATCCTGCCACTCAACGCCGCCGAGCAGCTGATTGATGAACTCGTACTTGTACGCATCGCGCCAGATGATGGGATCGTCGGAGTTCTGCAGCAGAAACGACATCGACGCGATTTTGAGATTGTAGGCTTGAAAGGGAATGATCCCGCCGGAGGTGCTGATCTTGAGTTTTTGACCTTCGGCGCCCACCATCTTGGGAATATTGGGTCCATGGATGTCCATGTCGCAGATGCCGACATGCCACCCCTTGAGCGCGAGACTGACGGCGATGTTCGTGGTGCACGTACTCTTCCCCACCCCGCCTTTATTGCTCATGATGAGGACTTTGTACTCGATCCGCTCCATCCGCTTGGCCACCAACCAGCGACTATGCCCTTCCTTGTCTTTCTGGCATCGCTCGTTCTCGTCGCAAATGGCGCACGCCCACATATAGGTACAGGCGTCGCCGTCGCTTCCGCTCCTGATCACGTTGAGTTCACGTGCCATCGTGTATTCCTTCTCAGTCAATCGGTTCCGTTACCTGCACCGGCTACCGGCGGCGTCCTCCGGACGGCACTCCCACATACTCGTCCTCTGAAGATTTCGGCATCGACATGCCTGAGGCACTACCTCCCGCCCCGGCCGTGGCCACCGCCGGAACCAACGCCTCCGTCGCAGACGCAGCTTTCTTCTTGTTGAACAAGCCGGCGCCGACGATCCCCACTTCGTAGAGCACATACATCGGGAGCGCCATCAGGCACTGATTAAATGGGTCAGGAGTCGGCGTGAGAATCGCCGCAATGATAAAGGCTCCCAGCAAGGCCCACTTGCGATAGCGCCGCAAGAAGGGGGCATCGACCCAGCCCAATTTTGCCATTAACGTAATCACCAGCGGCACTTCAAAGACCAGACCGAATACCAGCAAGAACCAGAGGGCGAACCCTACGTATTGGGCAATCGACAACTGGGGAATAAAACCGGCGTTCACTCCATAGGAGATCAAGAAGTTCAGAGCAAAGGGCAACACGAAGAAGAACGAGAAGGACACACCGGCAAAAAACGCCAGCGTGCCTAAACAGACGAACGGCCCGACAAACCGCCGTTCCTGGACATGCAGCCCGGGCACGACGAATCGCCAGATCTCAAGCAAGATATAGGGCGTCGCGAGAACGATGGCAAACAATCCTGCGACCTTAACGTTCTGCCACAGCGCCTCCGCCGGCGCGAGGAACACGAACGGCACGGTAGGCAGATCGGTAGGCTCCCAGGATAACGTGCTGGGCACAAACATGTTTTGCAGAGGAATACGCAGCCATTTGACCAACGCATCCGCATAAAAAAACGTCGCCACGAAGACGATCACCGTGACGATCACCGCGCGGGTCAGCCGGACCTGGAGTTCCACCAGGTGCTCCATGACCGGCATCTTCTTATCTTCCAGCGGCTTGAAAACCGAGTCTTGCAGCCACTTATTAAAATTGCTCAGCACAGGTCCTCGCGACGATGGGAATTTGTCGATCTGATGATCTGAAGATTGAGGTTCCGGAAATCAACAGATCGACAGATCAACAGATCTCACCTTTCTCCTACTTCGGATTGACCGCCACGAACAAGCTGTTGCCTTGCCGATTCACCAACAGCACCGCTA
>Ga0209640_10004299_pt1 | contig 12526 bp, 8 predicted proteins | sample RifCSP10_1_FD_184018 | JGI IMG/M metagenome (GOLD analysis project Ga0209640, IMG submission 184018) | Soil microbial communities from Rifle, Colorado - Rifle CSP2_sed 10_1 (SPAdes) (version 2) | ecosystem: Environmental > Terrestrial > Deep subsurface > Rock core/Sediment | place: Rifle... | reverse complement strand
GCGAACGCGAGCTGCAAGCGAGCGTTGCTCATCCCGTCACATCCCGAGTCCGCCGTCCACCAGCAGAACCGCGCCGGTCACGAACGACGCCTGGTCCGAGCACAGGAACCGTACCGCCCCGGCCACGTCCTCCGGGTCGCCCAGGCGGCCGAGCGGCGTGTTCTCGAGCATCGCCGAGGTCGCGTCCTCGGGCAGGACGTCCGTCAGCCTGGTCTTCACGTAACCCGGGACGACGACGTTCGCCCGCACGTTCCGGCTTCCGAGCTCTCGTGCGAGCGCCTTCGTGAACCCGATGATCCCGGCCTTCGACGCCGCGTAGTTCGTCTGGCCCCAGTTGCCGTGGATCCCGACGACCGAGGAGATGTTCACGATCGCGCCCGAGCGTTTCCGCATCATTCCGCGAGTCACCGCGCGGCACGTGTGGAAGCACGAGCCGAGGTTCGTGTCGAGGACCGTCCGCCAGTCGTCGTCGGACATCCGCACGAGGAGCCCGTCCCGGGTCACTCCGGCGTTGTTGACGAGGATGTCGAGGTCGCCGGCCGCCTCGACGAGGGCCGTCGCGGACTCGGGGTCGGAGACGTCAGCCTGGATCGCCCGTCCATCGATCTCGGCCGCGAGCGCCTCGGCGTCCTCGGCGCCGGTCCTGTAGGAGACGACGACGGACGCTCCGGCCGCTGCCAGCTCCGCGGCGATGGCCCGGCCGATTCCGCGCGACGCGCCGGTGACGAGCGCGTTTCGCCCCTCGAGGGAGCAGAACGCGGTCGCCGTCACCGCGAAAGCGCTTCCTGCGCGCGCTCCAGGCTCTCGAGAGTGTTGACGGAGATCGTCTTGACGCTGCGGTCGATGCGCCTCACGAGCCCCGAGAGCACGTTGCCCGGCCCAACCTCGACGAACGTCGTCGCGCCACTGCGGACCAGCTCGGAGGCTGCGTGGGTGAAGCGAACTGGCGCAGTCAGCTGGTCGACCAGGAGCGCGCCGAGCCTCTGCGCAGGCTCGATCTTCGCCGTGACGGTGGACATGAAGGGCGCCAGCGGCTCGGCGAACCGCACACGGTCGAGCGCCGGGCGGAGCCGGTCGGCCGCGCGCGCGACGAGCGGGCTATGGAACGCGCCCGAGACCCTGAGCCGCACGGCTCGTCGGGCGCCGAGGCTCTCCGCCTCGGCGCAGCACTCCTCGACGGCCTCGTGCTCGCCCGAGACGACGACCTGGCCTGGGCAGTTGTAGTTCGCGGGCCAGACGCCCACGATCTTGCGGCAGAGCTTCTCGACCTCCTCGTCTTCAAGACCGAGGATCGCCGCCATCGTCCCCGGGCGCTGGCGGGCAGCCTCCGCCATCGCCAGGCCGCGCTCGCGAACGAGCCCGATGGCCGCGCCCGTCTCGAGGACGCCGGCCGCAGCGAGCGCCGCGAACTCTCCGACCGAGTGGCCGACGACCACGTCCGGCTCGAGACCGCGCTCCCGCATGGCGGCGAGGATCGCGAGGCTCGTGGCCACGAGTGCCGGCTGCTGCACCTCGGTGTCCACGAGCTCCTCGAGCGGAGTCTCGAAGCAGAGCTTCACGAGATCGAGGCCGGACGCCTCCGATCCGACCCGGTACACCTGCATGGCCGCTGGATACGCCTCGGCGATCTCGCGGCCCATCCCCGTCTCGAGCGACCCTTGCCCCGGAAAGCAGAACGCAACCTTGCCCATGGCGGCTCTCCTCTAGGCGCTTCCACCATTGGTGGAAGCGCCCGTCCATTCGATCAGCGCCGAGCCCCAGGTGAGGCCGGCTCCCATTCCCGTCATCAAGACCAGCGCACCGCCCCGCAACCGACCGTCGGCGCGCGCGTCGGTCAGTGCGAGCGGGATCGAGCCTGACGAGGTGTTGCCGTAGCGGTCGACGTTCACGATGGTCTTCTCCGGGGGAATCCCGAGCTTACCCGCCGCGTAGTCGATGATCCGCTTGTTGGCCTGATGGGGGATGTACACATCGACGTCGTCGACGCGCTTCCCGCACTCGGCGAGGATCTGCTCGGCCGAGTAGACCATGATCCGCGTGGCGAACCTGTACACCTCGCGGCCGTTCATCTTCACGACGGAATCGGGGTCGTCGAAGCGCCTCGAGCCCGAGCCCGGCAGCCACAGGTGCTCGCCTCCGCCGCCGTCCGCTCCCAGCTCGAAGCCCAGGAAGCCTCCGCTCTCGACCGGCTCGATCACGACCGCGCCGGCCCCGTCGCCGAAGAGCACGAGCGTCGAGCGGTCCTCCCAGTCGAGGATTTTCGAGAGCACGTCTCCGCCGACGACGAGCGCACAGCGCGAGAGCCCGGCGGCCACCATCCCGTACGCCTGCGCCAGCGCGTAGACGAAGCCCGTGCATCCGGCGAGGAGGTCGTAGGCCGCGGCCTTCGGCATGCCGAGCTCGTCCGCGAGGAGCGCCGACGAGGTGGGAAACATCATGTCGGGCGTCACCGTCGCGCAGATGAGGAGGTCGACGTCCTCGGCCCGCACGCCGGCGTCCGCGAGCGCAGCGCGGGCAGCGGGCAGGGCGATGTCCGTCAGGGCCTCGTCCTCTCCGGCTATGCGTCGCTCCCGGATCCCCGTCCGCTCGACGATCCACTCGTCGGACGTGTCCACGAACTTCGCCAGGTCCTCGTTCGTGAGCACGCGGTCCGGGACGTTCGTGCCGAGACCGGTGATCCCGATTCGCGCTCCGGTGGCCGTGCCGATCATGCGGGCGCCTATCGCTCCACGGCGAAGGTCAACGTCCCGCGCGCGGCCAGCGTCTCGCCCACGTGCGCCGTCGCCTTGCCCCGCCCGATCGGGCCGCGGACGGCGTCGATCTCGCAGGCGAGCGTGAGCACGTCGCCCGGCTCGACGACCCGCTTGAACCGGCAGTCGTCGATCCCGGCGAAGAAGGCGATCTTCCCCCGGTTCTCCTCCTCGATCAGAACGGCAACGGCCCCCGCCTGCGCCATCGCCTCGACGATCAGCACGCCGGGCATGACCGGACGCTCCGGGAAGTGCCCCGGAAACCACCAGTCGTCCGCGCGAACCTCCCGCCGGGCGACCGCGCACCGCCCCGGTACGAGCTCCGTCACCTCGTCGATCAGCAGAAAGGGCGGCCGGTGCGGCAGGATCGACTCGATCACGTCCCGCCCGAAGGGCAGCTGGGGAAGGTGCTGCACGGGCCCGGAGTCTACTGGCCCGTGCCGCGCGGTCCGGGACGCGTGATCCGGAGGGCGGGGACGCTCACGTTCCCGGCCTGGTCCCACGCCACCACCCGGGCTCGCTTGAAGGCGCCGGCCCACGGAACCCGCACGATGCCGGCCCGCTTCACGGTGCGCCGGATCTCTACGCCGTCGACACGGAGCACGAGCGCCGCGGGCTCGCTCACCTCGACCCGGAGCCTCCGTCCGGGTACGAAGCGGACCACCGGGGCGGTCCGGTCGGTCGTGAACGGGACCGCGTAGGAGATCGTCCCGATCAGGTCGACGACCTCCACGACCGCCTCCAAGGGGCCGTCCTTCAGCACACCCCTCGGTCGCCTGCCGTCCCACTCGAGTCGATGAGTGCCTTGGAGCAGAGCTCCGCGGAAGGGTGTCGCCACCCAGCGGCCTTCGCGGACGATCTTCAAGCGGACCTCGGCGGGGACGGTCAGCGTGAACGTCACGGACAGCCGGTCGTTCCGGCGATCCTCGTTGGGCGAGAACGCCACGGGCGAGAGAGCTACGGCGCCCAGCGTTCGGGTGATCGAGAGGGAGACGGCGGCGCTCGCCTCGCTCCCGCTCGCGGTTCGCGCCGTGATCACGACGGTATAGGTGCCGTCGGGAAGCGTCTCGCCCGCAACGACGGCGGTCTGCGGCCCCGCTCGGCTCCACACGCGGTCGACAGGGGTCGCCACGACGACGCCCTCGGCGTCCACGACCTGGACCGTGACGTTGGCGGCTGTCGTGAGGCGGTAGCCGAGCGTCGCCGAGTCGGCCTGGCCGTCCCCGTTCGGGCTGATCACGGATGGCGCCGCGGCGGCCTCGACGACGGCGAGGGTCGCGGCGCCGCCCGCCCGGACGGAGCCCGTCGCCGGCAGCGCGGTGCCGGCGGCGATCGACCAGCGGTACGTCCCGGGAGGGGCACCGGCGGCATCCCACGTCCAGTCGACGGTCGGGCCGGTGCCGAGCCCCCGCGCCAGCTCCGTTCCCGCTGCATCCGAGACGACGACGCTCCACGCGATCGCCGCGGACACTCGCGCGGTGAAACGCACCTCGGCTCCGCTCGCCTCCGCGACGGGCTCGTAGATCTTGGGCAGCCCCAGCCGGCCGGCCGCGGAGGCGAGCGCTCCCAGCTTCGCGTAGAGCGCGTTCCCGGGGCATTCCGTCGACCCGGCGTCGCGATGCCCCGAGACCACGCGCAGCGAGACCGGGACGCCGCTGACGAACCGCTCGTTGCCGCCCGACACCGCAGTCAGGGAGCCGGTCGGGTCCACGTGGGCCAGATCGAGGCGCCAGGCGAGCAGACGGGCGAGGGCGTCCTCCGCCGCCTTGCTGATCGAGGTCGAGCCGTACGTTCCGAGCACGGCGACGCCGACCGAGCCGGTGTTGAACCCGGCGGCATGTGCGCCCACGACGTTGCGGTCGACACCGCCGAACCGGCCCTCGTAGATCGTGCCGAAGCGGTCGACGAGGAAGTTGTAGCCGATGTCGTTCCAGCCGTTCCCCTGCACGTGGTACAGCTGGATCGCCTTCACGATCGCAGGCGCGGCAGCCCGGGTGTAGTCGTTCCGTCCCGCGGTGTGGTGCACGATCGCGAACCGGAGCTCCGGCGCGTACGAGGGCGGATACCTGCGGATCGACTCGTCCGCGCCCCACGAGAGGCGCGGCACGATCGTGGGGGCGCCGACCGCCGCCGGTCTCCTGACCGGGACCCACGTCTCGGGGCTCCAGACGAGGTACGCACGCACGCCGGTCACCTGGCCGCGGACCCGGACCTCGACGCGGTCCGAGGGGCCGACCCAGAAGGGATTCCCGACCCTGAAGCTCGAACGGAGCCGGCTCTCGCTCGACGTCCAGTCGGGGCCGTCCTCGTCCTCGGGAGCGGCATCGCGCCACGGCGTCCAGCGACCGTCCACCGAGCGCGTCCGAAGCGAAACCTTCCCGGAGCCGCGCCAGTGCACCCCGGCGAGCGTGAAGCGGCCCTCCGCGTAGCGTACGGACTCGTCACCGGCGGACCGCTCGAGCACGACCGCGCGCGTCTTGGCGGGGATCGCCGCGAGGGCGCCGGGTGCAAGCCAGGCGGCGACGAGCGCGGCCGAGAGGAGGGCGAGGGAGCGTCGCATGCGGATGCAGGGTCGCCCTGCGGTCCTTCGCGGGCAAGGGCGGGAAACCCTCGTTGATAGAATCCTTACACCGGTGGCCGTCCGCTCCTTGCGGGTACTTCTCCTCACGCTCGCCGTCCTCTCGCTCCTCGCTCCGTCCCTCGCGAGCGGGCAGAGCGAGCAGCCGCGGGTGCTCGCCGCCCACCTCGACAACGACATCAACCCCGTCACGCAGGGGTTTCTCGGGAACGCGATCGACCGGGCCGAGGACGAAGGCTTCGACGCCGTCGTGGTCGTCCTCGACACCCCCGGTGGGCTGGCGTCCTCGATGCGAGGCATCGTCAAGCGATTCCTCGCCTCGGAGGTGCCGGTCATCGTCTACGTCGCGCCTCCCGGATCGAGCGCAGACTCCGCCGGCGCCGTGATCACGATGGCCGCGGACCTCGCGGCGATGGCTCCGCAGACCAACATCGGCTCCTCGACGCCCATCTCGCTCGGCGGGGAGGACATCTCGGAGGACCTGCGCCGGAAGATCGTCAACGACGCGGCCGCATACGTCGGCGAGCTCGCGCGCGAGCACGACCGCAACGTGCCCGCGGCCCGCCGCATGGTGACCCGGGCCTCGAACTACGGCGCGCGCGATGCGCAGGCCATCGGCCTCGTGGAGATCGTCGCGGAAACGCTGCCCGACCTCCTGGACGAGGTGGACGGGACGAAGACCGTCCCCAAGGGGCTCGTGCTCAGAACGGCGGGGGCGGAGATCGAGGACGTCGAGATGAGCTTCTGGGAGCGCGCACGCGACCTCCTCATCGATCCCAACCTGATCGCGCTGATGCTCTCGATTGGGATCATCGGAATCGTCGTGGAGCTCTGGAACCCGGGCCTCGTGTTCCCCGGGACCGTGGGCGCGATCTCCCTCATCCTCGGGCTCTACGGCCTGCAGGTGCTACCCGTCTCCGTCGCCGGGCTGCTGCTCATGCTGCTCGCGGTCGCCTTCTTCGTCTCCGAGGCGTTCGTCCCGACCCACGGCGCCCTGACGGTGGCAGGGGGCGTGATGTTCGTCCTGGGCTCGCTCATCCTCTTCGATCCGGCGGGAGAGACCTACCAGGTGTCGCTGCCGGTCGCGATCGGCACCGCCGGCACGCTGGTGCTGCTCGTGGGGTTCGCGCTGACCCGGGTGGCACGCATCGCCCGCGCTCCGGTCGCGGTCGGCGTGCAGGGCCTTGTCGGCGTCGAGGGCGTCGTCAGGCCCAAGGGGCTCGTGCTCGTGAACGGCGAGCTGTGGCGCGCGCGGCGAGTCGACGGCGTTCCCCTCGTTCCGGGCGAGCACGTCAAGGTCGAGGAGGTCGAGCCCGACCTCGGTCTCGTCGTAGGATCCGTTCCGTCCCCTACTCGGGAGGAGCCGAGCTGATGGATGTCTCCGCAGGCCTGATCGTTCTCGCAGCAGCGCTCGTCATCGTCGTCCTGTTCCTCTTCGCGGCCATCAAGGTGGCGCGCGAGTACGAGCGGGGGGTGATCTTCCGACTCGGCCGCCTCCTCCCCCAACCGAAAGGGCCGGGCCTCTTCCTGCTCATCCCGATCATCGACCGCATGGTGCGCGTCGACCTCCGGACGGTGACGCTCAACGTCCCGCCGCAGGAGGTCATCACGAAGGACAACGTGCCCGTGCGTGTCAACGCCGTGGCCTACTTCCGCATCGTCGACGCGAACGCCTCGATCGTGCAGGTCGAGAACTACATGGTCGCGACGTCGCAGATCGCCCAGACGACCCTACGGTCCGTGCTCGGCCAGCACGTGCTCGACGAGCTCCTCTCCGAGCGGGACAAGATCAACGCAATCCTCCAGGGCATCATCGACGACGCGACCTCGCCCTGGGGCATCAAGGTCTCGGTCGTCGAGGTGAAGGACGTCGAGATCCCTGCGGGGATGCAGCGCGCGATGGCGCGCCAGGCCGAGGCCGAGCGCGAGCGGCGCGCGAAGGTCATCTCCGCCGAAGGCGAGTACCAGGCGAGCGAGCGGCTCAAGGATGCGGCGGTGATCATGGCGCAGGAGCCGATCACCGTGCAGCTCCGCTACCTGCAGACGCTGCTCGAGATCGGGGCGTCCAACAACTCGACCGTCGTCTTCCCGATCCCGATCGACATCCTGACCGCGCTCTCGAACGTCGCGAAGGGCGGCGGCGAGTAGCGGGGCCTTGCGGGCGACCTACTCCTGAACCGAGCCCGGCCCGTCCCCGAGCTCCGGCTCCGAGTCGTCGTCGGAGCCGACGACCGGCGCCAGGCTCGAGACCGTCTCACCCTCGCGCAGGCGCATGACGATCACGCCCTGGGTGGCGCGACCGGCCCGCCTGATTCCGTCCACGGGAACGCGGATCACCGTCCCGTGGTCGGAGATCAGCATGACCTGGTAGCCGTCGCGGACGACACGCGCGCCCGCGAGGCGGCCCTTGCCCTCGACGAGCTGCGCGGTCTTCACCCCCATGGTCCCGCGCCCCTTGACCGGATAGTCCGCGATCGGCGTCCGCTTGCCGTACCCGTTCTCGGTGACGACGAGCAGGTCCGCGTCGTCGGCCGTGATGTTCACCGAGATCACCTCGTCCCCCTTGCGGAGCTTCATGCCCGCGACCCCGGACGTGTCGCGACCCATCGCGCGCACCTGGCTTCCGTGGAAGCGGACCGCCTGGCCGAGCCGCGAGACCACGAGCACGTCGCTCTTCTCGTCGGCAAGGCGGACGCCGACGAGCTCGTCTCCCTCGCGCAGCTTGATCGCGATGATCCCGTCCGCCTTCAGCGGCGTGTTGTAGGCGGCGAACTCGGTCTTCTTGACCATCCCCTTCCTGGTCGCGAACACGAGGTAGCGCGCCTCTCCGAAGTCCCGGGTCGCGATCACGGCGCGGACGTACTCGTCCTGCCGGAACGGGAGCAGGTTCACGATCGCCCGCCCCTTCGACTGACGCGAGCCGAGCGGGAGCTCGTGCACCTTCAGGCGATACACCTTCCCCACGGTCGTGAAGAAGAGGATGTAGTCGTGCGTCGAGGCGACGAACAGGTGCGAGATGTAGTCGTCCTCCTTGAGGTCCATCCCCATGACGCCGATCCCGCCGCGACGCTGCTCGCGGTAGGCCGTCACGGGTAGCCGCTTGATGTACCCGGACTTGGTGATCGCGATCACCATGTCCTCCTCGGCGATCATGTCTTCCAGCTCGAGCTCGGTCTCGGCCGCGACGATCTCCGTCCGCCGCTCGTCGGCCTTCCAGTAGATCTCCTTGATCTCGAGCAGCTCCTCGCGCACGACGCCGTCGATCCGCGCAGGGTCGCCGAGCAGCGTCCGGAGCTCGGCGATTCGCTCCAGGAGATCCGCATGCTCGTCCTCGACGCGCTTGCGCTCGAGCCCCGTGAGCGCGCGGAGCCTCAGGTCGAGAATCGCCTGCGCCTGGATCTCGGAGAGCTCGAACCGCTGCTGGAGCGCTGCTCGCGCTTCATCCGTGTCGTCGGCCGCGCGGATGAGCGCGATGACCTCGTCCAGGTTGTCGAGGGCGATCAGGTAGCCCTCCAGGACGTGCGCGCGGTCGAGCGCCTTCCGGAGCTCGAACTTCGAGCGCCGGGTGACGATCTCGCGCTGGAAGTCCAGGTAGTGCTGGACGAGCTCGAGCAGCGAGAGCGTGCGCGGCACTCCGTCGACGAGGGCCACTGCGTTGTACCCGAAGGTCGCCTGGAGCTGCGTGTGCTTGAAGAGCTTGTTGAGGACGACCTGCGGGATCGCCTCCCGCTTGAGGTCGATCTGGATGCGCATGCCGGACCGGTCGGAGTGGTCCTTGACGTCCGAGATCTCGCTCAGCACCTTGTCGTTGACGAGGTCGGCGATCTTCTTGATGACGCCCGAGTCTCCGCCCTTCTTCACGCCGTACGGGAGCTCCGTGACGATGATCGCACTCCTGCCGCCGCGCAGCTCCTCCACGTGGGCACGCGCACGCATGACGATCCGCCCGCGCCCCGTGCGGTAGGCGTCGCGCAGGCCGGAACGCCCGAGGATGATCGCGCCCGTCGGGAAGTCCGGGCCCTTGACGTGCTTCATGAGATCGTCGACGCTGGCCAGCGGCTTGTCGATGAGCTGCACCACGGCATCGGCCACCTCGCCGAGCCGGTGCGGCGGCATGTTGGTCGCCATGCCGACGGCGATCCCTGCCGATCCGTTGACCATCAGGTTCGGGAACCGCGAGGGCAGGACCTCCGGCATCCTGCGCGACTCGTCGTAGTTCGGGACGAGGTCGACGGTGTCCATGTCGATGTCCCGCAGCATCTCGGTCGCGAGACGCGTGAGCCGGCACTCGGTGTAGCGCATCGCAGCCGCCGGGTAGTCGTCGATGTTTCCGAAGTTCCCCTGACCGTCCACGAGCGGGTAGCGCAGCGAGAACGGCTGCGCCATGCGGACGAGCGTGTCGTAGATCGCCTGGTCACCGTGGGGGTGGAAGCTCTTCATCACCTCTCCCACGACCGCGGCGCACTTGACGCGCGGGCGGTTGGGCTGGAGGCCCTGCTCGTGCATGGCGTAGAGGACGCGGCGATGGACGGGCTTGAATCCGTCGCGGACGTCGGGCAGCGCTCGCGCGACGATGACGCTCATGGAGTAGTCGAGGAAGCTCGAGCGCATCTCCTGCTCGAGCTCACGTCCCTCGATGCGACCCGAGCCGAGCGGCTCGGTGACCTCAGACATGCCGCTCTCCCTCCGGGAGAACGGTTAGAAGGAAGAGCCTCCTAATCATCCTTCTGCCTCACCAGTGTCTGCCTTTCTAGACATTTGACGGAGTCAAATGTCTAGGAACCTCACGTCCCGCGCGTTCTGCTCGATGAAGGCGCGGCGCGGCTCGACCTGGTCACCCATGAGCGTGGAAAACACGCTGTCGGCTGCCGCGGCATCCTCGACCTCGACGCGCAGGAGCATGCGGTTGACGGGACTCATCGTCGTGTCCGCGAGCTCGTCGGCATCCATCTCGCCCAGCCCCTTGAAGCGGCTGATCTGGATGCCCTCCTTCGCGAGCTCGAGCGCCCCCTCCCGGAGCTGGGCGAACGTATCCGCACGGCGTCTCTTCTTGCCGAAGGCGAGATCGAACGGAGGGCGACCGACGATCTCGGCGAGTCGCGCGTACGTCTTCACGACGTTGGCGTAGATGGGCGAGGCGAGGAGCTCGCTGGGAACCACCACGCTCGAGGCCGCTCCCGTCTCGCTCTCGACCGCCTTCAGCACGATGCCGTCGTCGTCCGAGGCGAGCAGGGACAGCTCGTAGCCGTTCGGCTCGATCTGGGTCAGCGCCGCCTCGACGCCGGCGGTCTCCGCCACGTCGGTCTCGACGAGACGGTGATCGACGACGAAGTCCGCGGCGGCGTGGCCGAAGTCCTCGCGGAGGCGGGAGACCCAGCCGTCGAACTCGTGGAGAACCCTCGTGAATCGCGTGTACCGCGCTTCGGTGAGCTTCTGCGTCTCCCCACGCCGGTCCGTGACGTCCATGTCCTTGATGCGCTCGCGGGCGAGGAGCTCCTCGAGCTGCGACTCCTTCTCGACGTAGCGCTGCTGCGAGCCGAGCTTCACGCGATACAGGGGCGGCACCGCGATGTAGACGTAACCCCCCTCGACGAGCTCCTGCATCTGGCGGTAGAGGAACGTGAGGATGAGCGTCCGGATGTGCGCGCCGTCGACGTCGGCGTCGGTCATCACGATGATCCGGTGGTAGCGGAGCTTCGAGAGGTCGAACTCCTCGCCGATCCCGGTCCCGATGGCTGTGATGATCGCCTGGATCTCCTCGTTCGAGAGGACCTTGTTGATCCGGTTCTTCTCGGCGTTGATGACCTTGCCGCGCAGCGGCAGGATCGCCTGGTACGTGCGATCCCGCGCGTCGACGGCCGAGCCGCCGGCGGAGTTCCCCTCGACGAGGAAGAGCTCCGCGCTCGCGGGATCGGAGATCTGGCAGTCGGCGAGCTTCCCCGGGAGCGAGCCCGAGTCGAGCGCGCTCTTCCGCCTCGTCAGCTCGCGCGCTTTCCTCGCAGCCTGCCTCGCACGCGCTGCCGAGACCGCCTTGGTGATGATCTGCCTGGCATCGGTGGGGTTCTCCTCGAGGAATCGCGCCAGCCGCTGGTTGACGGTCGTCTTCACGAGGCCCTCGACCGGCGGGTTTCCGAGCTTCGTCTTCGTCTGGCCCTCGAACTGCGGGTTCCGGAGCTTGACGGAGATCACCGAGGCGAGCCCCTCGCGGACGTCCTCGCCCTCGAGGTTCTCCTCCTTCTCCTTCAGCAGGCCCTTCTCGCGCGCATACCTGTTCAGCGTCCCCGTGAGCGCGGCGCGGAACCCCGAGAGGTGCGTCCCGCCCTCGGTCGTGTTGATGTTGTTGGCGAACGAGAACACGGACTCGACGTACGAGCTGTTCCACTGCATGGCGACCTCGACCTGGCCGTCCGCGCTCTCCCCCTCGAAGTAGACGACGTGCTTGTGCACGGGGTCCTTCGCGTCGTTCACGTGCGCGACGAAGTCGCGGATGCCGCCCTCGTAGCGGAACTCCTCGCGCTTGCCGCCGGCCCGCTCGTCCTGCAGGACGATCCGCAGGCCGCGCGTCAGGAACGCGGTCTCGCGCAGGCGCTGCGAGAGCGTCGCGGCGACCATCTCCGTCTCGTCGAAGACCTCGGGGTCGGGCAGGAACGAGATCGTGGTGCCCGTCTCGCCCTTGGGCGCCTTGCCGACGATCTCCATGTCGGTCGTCGGCTCGCCGCGCGCGAAGTCCTGCCGGTACACCTTGCCGTTGCGCCGCACCTCGGCCACGAGCCATTCGGACAGCGCGTTCACGACGGAGACGCCGACGCCGTGCAGGCCTCCGGAGACCTTGTACCCCTCGCCGCCGAACTTGCCGCCCGCGTGCAGCTTGGTCAGGACGACGGTCAGCGCGGGGAGGCCCTGGTCCTCGATCACGTCCACCGGGATCCCGGCCCCCGCGTCGCGCACGGTGACCGAGTTGTCCGGGTGGATGGTCACCTCGACGAGGTCGTTCCGGCCCGCGAGGGCCTCGTCGACGGCGTTGTCGACGACCTCGTAGACGAGGTGGTGGAGCCCCCTCGAGCCCGTCGAGCCGATGTACATGCCCGGTCGGAGCCGGACCGGCTCGAGGCCTTCGAGGACCGTGATGTCCTTTGCGGAGTAGGCTGCTTCGGCCATGAAAAAAGCCCTGCAAATGATGCGTTTGCGGGCGAACGAC
>Ga0209640_10004297_pt1 | contig 12528 bp, 16 predicted proteins | sample RifCSP10_1_FD_184018 | JGI IMG/M metagenome (GOLD analysis project Ga0209640, IMG submission 184018) | Soil microbial communities from Rifle, Colorado - Rifle CSP2_sed 10_1 (SPAdes) (version 2) | ecosystem: Environmental > Terrestrial > Deep subsurface > Rock core/Sediment | place: Rifle... | reverse complement strand
CATATTCCCGAGGGTAACGTTGCACGCATGACACAAAAGTCCTCTGACCTTGCCTGTGTCATGGTCATGGTCTACAGCCAAAGGAACTACGCTCCCTGAACGACCACGATGAGTTTCCACCTGTCCGCAAATTGCGCAGACCCCAGACTGTTCCGTAAGCATGGCATTATAGTCATCGACAGAGATTCCATACTTGTATTGAAAATGATATGCCTTTGTTCGCGCAAGATTGTGTGGCAATTGGTCATTTGCCTTGCGGTACGCTCGCTTACAATCCTTGCAGTTATAGTGGTAACCGTCAGGAGTTGAAGCCCACCTGTGAAACTCGGAAAGCGGCTTCTCAACCTTGCACTTCGTACAATACTTCATATTACTTAGGCACCTCTAGGGGAGGCAATTCGACTACCCCCGGGTTGGGGTCTTGGCCTTCACGCTTGGCCGTTCCCTTTACATACCCCGACCAGCAATCGTCCCATACCGGGCACGACTTGCATTGCAGACTCTTCGGTGTAAATGGACGCTTCGGTAGTTCGTCAGCATCCGAGTGCTTCTTGACCAGACGCATCCAGTCAAAAACTCTTTCAACGAGTTCCCTACGCTCGTCGGTCATTCTAATCGGGAGAATCAAAAGACTGTGGTCGTTCTTGTCCTCAATACAGAAGAACCCCTTGTCCTTCTTCAAAACATACATATAGATAAGCAACTGAATCAATTGGTAGCCCGGGGGCTGCATGGTGGAGGCTCGTGTCTGGAAAGACTCTGTGCGTGTGGTCTTGACCTCACCCACCATTTCTTCACCCTGCCATGTTACCGCCAAGTCGCCATAACCAAAGATGGGCGGGTCATTGTGAATGACCTTGAACTCTGCTGAGTTCAAAATACCGGCCTCCTTGAACTGCTTGGCAATTCGGTCACCGGCTGCCGTTCCAGCATCCATATTGGCCCGCTGACGGGCCGTGATATTGGACTTGAAGTTGGCCCCATGAAAGGCGAGGTACCAATAACGTGGGCATGTTCCAGACCCATAACCAACACCAGAGGGAGCAAACGACTTCTTCTTCGTAAACCCATCTGGTCGGCCAAGCCTTTCGCTTGCCGCCTCCAACGCTTCTTCCAATGCCTCAACATCAAATGCCTTGGAGAGCGCATGGAAGTTGTTGTTCTTAATCAAGTCACCCAATGTGAAAACCTTCAATCCTATTAATGTGTCCCTCAGCGCATTCCCACGTCAGGATTTGTACTTCTTCTAGATACCTTGCATTGGATACCGTCGAGTTGCAGCCACGCTCCTGACAGGAGAATGAGCCCTCGACCTCTTCCCCTTGGGGATTTTCTAGAGGCTCTCGCTGTAGTTCTAGAAAAGGACTACGCATCAGAAGTGCTCCTTTACCAGATACTTCAAGGTCTGTGCCAACTCGTGACACTGTTCTGAGGCAGCAAAGTAAATGTTCTTCTTCACGTTCTCGATGGTACCGGCGTTTCCCTTGTTGATATAGGTGTATGTCGCGGCCTGCATCCTGAACTGAAAAGCGTACCCCTGCATCTTCAACAGGGCACTACGGGCCACACTCGGTGGCATATCTGGCTTGGCGATGCACTTGACCGCCAGATTCATGGCCTCGCCCAAGTCCTCGTTGTCGATGAACTCGTGCAGGTCCATGAGGTCTTGAAGATTTGATAGATACTCTAGCGGCTCAGCCATTTTCTTCCTCTGCCTTCCTCAACCTGATGTAATCCTCAATCACGTCCCATGACACAATGCCCAAGCGAGTGCGATTGTTTCCTGAGCCCAAGATAATCTTCAACAATGGCTCGGTACGATTCCTCATTGCATCCATGCAAATCTTTGCCCAATTGTCTTGGTTGACACTGAATCCCTTAGGGTATTCCTTGTAGTCAATGGTGAAGATATCTAGGACGGCATCACCCTTCTGGTAACTACCGCGCCCTGAGTTCTTCATGCCCTTGGCTCCATCGCGCTTGATTTCTGATTTCTCACTCATGCGGACTTCTCCAAGATTTCAAGATACAACTTCTCCTGAATGTCAGGATTCTGCCTCAGCCACTTGACAAAGGCCGGACGGCCTTGGAACTTCTCGTCTCCGACGCTGTACCATGCGCCGCCCTTCTTGATAACACCATACTCAACACCGAAGTCTGTTACCTCTCCGGTGAGGTCGATGCCTACGTTGTCGCCAGCAAAGTACATATCGTATGTACCGTACTGGTTCATGCCGGGGCCACGGGCCTTGTCGATTGTCCAGTTCACTGGACGGCCTACCGCCCTTTCCAGAATCAGGTCACCATTGGTAATCTTGCCCTTAATGGTTTCCTTGTCCGTGAGCGGTGCCCACATCTTGATGATGGTCGAGTTCATGAACTCTGCGGCCTCGCCGCCCATCAGGGTCTTGCTTGCGCCATACTGGTGGAACTTGTTCCTGACCTGAGAGATAACCACGATACACGTGTGCTTGTTCAGGTCGTTGAGCATGTTCATCATGGAGCCGAAGTTCTTTGCGAATGTACCAATCTGGTTGGTCTTTTCCAAGTCCTTCATTTCTCCGTCGTCAAAGTATGACTGAGGTAGCAGCACCGACATTGAGTCGATTACTAGCAAGTCTACCCCGTTTCGCACCAAGTCAACCGCATTGTTTGCGGTGCTGGTCATGGACGTGGTGTGGGAGATAATCATTTCCTCGGTGTCTACACCGTGGCGACGTGCCCACGCCTTGTCAAAGTTCTTTTCAGCATCTACCCATGCCACGGTCTTGCCGTTTGCCTGCGCTTCCTTTGCCAGTCCTAGACAGAACATGGACTTGCCGGAAGAGCGGCTTCCCCAAATGGTGTGAATGGCTCCGTATCGGAGACCACCAATTGCCATATTGATGCCCAAACTAGGGGTAGACAGAAATTCTGTTTCCAGTTCGGACGCCTTACGAAATGCCTCAGCGGTCTTTGGGTTCAGACGCGCCAATAGGTCATCAATTTTGGTCATAGTTGTTGTTGTTGTTTCCTTTCGATGATACTCAATTATAGCACATAGGAGGGGGAGATTCAAGTCTCCCCCTCCTATTTTCAGCCCCAGCGATTACCGTGCTTGGGTGCACGATTCTTGTTGGTCTCCATCTTCTCACGCATGATATCGTAGAGCCAAGGCTCGGCCTCTCCATCCTCGACCAGCGTCCCGTACAAATCAAAGGTACGGATGAGAATGTCTGCAAATTCCTCGGTCACCTTGTCGGCTCCCTGAGACTTGCGCAGGGCCTCTAGAACCTCTGTGACCTCCGAATGGATGAGCGCCAACTTCGCGGCGTACTTGTCCATCATTACCGGCTCGGCCCAAAAGCCCTTTTCCACATTGACCGGGTGAATCTCTGCGGCAAGATTGTCGAACAAATCATCTGCAAGCGTGTACGCCTGCTTCAATTCCTCAGAGTTCATCTTCGATTGTCACCACCTGTAGTGTCCATGTACCAGCCTCATCATTGAAGTCTAGGTCAATACGCCTATCCTTCTTGATGCGCTGCTTTGCCTCTTCGACATTAAGTGTCACCGGCTCGTCCACATGGTCGAGCACAAGAAACAACAGTTCCTCGGCAACCTGCTTTTCCTTCTCTAGTTGTTCAATGCGCTCTTCAAAAATTTCTGATGTGAGTCCCATAATCATAGTACACTGTCCAAGAACAGCGTACCCTCCTTCGTTTCTTTTAGTGTTACGTCTACTATCTGCCCTTCCTTGCATCGTGCGTACGCCTTCATGAACTGCGTAGGGAACACGAGTGCAGAGGTCAGGTTCTTGTGCTCATCAGACAACACAATGTCGCCCATGCGCTTACCGGCCTTTGTGATTCTGTGGTTGAATGAAATCACGCGGTACTTGCCCACCGGAATATCTGGCTGAGAGGTAGACTCCAAGAACTTCTGGAATCCACCACCCTCGTCGTTGACCAGTGTCTTGACGGGGACATAACGTGCAATGCGGTTGTTGGCAACCAAGAACACGTACATCTGACCGGACTCAATCTGGGTCTGCTCACTGGTGAACACACCAGCGGAACCCGTCTCGTCCACCATTTCCACACGTGCCCAGCCGGGGCCGGTCTTGATACCACGGACCATGCCCATGCAGACGAACGTTTCCTCCTGAGAGAACTCGTCCAAAGTCCTGAACTGAGCCTTCATCATCGGCGGCAAGTCCTTTGTCTCAAACGCCGGGATATTCAGGTACTCAAAGAAGTTGTCCCTCTCGTTACCTGTGCGTGGGTTGTCGTCAAACGCGGCACCGCCAATGGCGTTAAGTGCTTGTAGCGTTCGGGTTGACAGTCCACTACCCTTTGTCATGACCAACTCGTACAGTTCATTATAGTCCTTGAACGGACGGGATTCAAGTAGGCGCGTGCCCACCTTTCCAGAAATGTACTTGATGTTGCTCAGGCCCATACGGATGAACTCACCCTTGGCATCCTTCTGAATCTCAAACTCAATACCGCTCGCGTTCACGTGCGGCAGCATGACCCTGATACCCATACGCTTGGTCTCGATGAGGTAGTCCAGTAGTTGGTCCTTGTCCTTTTCGTTGGACAATACCGCCGTCATGAACTCCAACGGGTACTTGTGCTTTAGCCATGCGGTCCAGTAGGACAGCATGGAGTAGGCCACAGCGTGAGACTTGTTGAACGAGTAACCTGCGTGAGCCTCAAAGTCATGCCACAGAGATTCAGCCAACTCTTCATCAATGTGCTGGACAGCACCCTCGATGAACTTCGACTTGTACTGTTCGAATTCGGCAACGTCCTTCTTCTTACCGATAATCTTACGTACCTTGTCTGCCTCGGTCATAGGCATACCGGCCAGTTCGGTCATGGTCAACATGACCTGCTCCTGATAGATAACCACACCGTAAGTGTCCTTGGTGAAGTCCTGCATCTTGGGGTGGTGGTAGGTAATCATTTCCTCACCCTTGTTGCGAGCAATGTAGGCTGCACCAGCGGTGGAATTCATAGCGCCCGGACGAACCAATGCGTTAGACGCAACGAGGTCGTCAAAGGACTGTACCCCGCCCATCTTAATCAGCAGGTTGGTGTAGGGCGTGGCCTCACACTGGAACACACCCTTGGTCCATCCCTGTGACAGCGAGCGGTAGACCGCCTTTGAGTCCAATGGCAATGAGTCAAGGTCAATGTCCACACCATGACGGTCCTTGACCATCTTCAATGTGTCAGAGATAATCGTCAATGCCTTTAGACCGAGGAAGTCGTACTTGATGAATCCAATCTCGGCAGCCGTATTCATATCGTAGGCTACCAGAGGAATCCTGTTACCGGCCTCGTCAGAGTTGTCCTTGGCGGTCTGCATCGGTGCATAGTTACTGATTGGCTCAGACGACACGACAATACCGCCCGCGTGCATACCTTGGGTACGCAGACGACCGTACAGGAACTTCGCCAACTTGATAACCTCGGGGTACTTCTTAATGAACTCCTTGGCCTTGTCGGTACGCTCCCACTCGTCCCACCAGTTCTTCAACCAGTCGGCACCCTTTAGGGCCTTGTTGACCTCACCCAACGGTACCATGAATACACGTGCGGCATCCCTTACGGAATTCTTGCCCGCGAAGGTACCGAACGTGGCAATAGATGCAACGTGCTTGTACTGACGACGGAGGTAGTCCTTGACCTCGGACCTACGACGGTCCTCAATGTCGGTGTCAATGTCGGGGAAGTCATTACGTTCCGGGTTGATGAATCGGAAGAACAGCAAGTTATGCACAATGGGGTCAACATTGGTGATGCCCAATGCGTAGTTCAGCAAAGAGCCAGCACCGGAACCACGACCGGGACCGATGAGAATTTCCTTGGACTTGGCCCAAGAAATCGCATTGGCTTCAATCAGGAAGTAGGTGGAGAAGTTCTTAGACTTCACAATCTCCAACTCTTCCTTCAAGCGGTCCACATACTCGCTCTGGGTGTCCAATCCCTTTGCGCGCAGGCCCGCCCATGCCTTCTTTTCCAGCAGGGCGTCAGGGTCTTGTCCCTTGGGCTTTGGCAGCAGGTCTAGGGCCTCGTGGTACGGGTACTCGCCAATCATGTTGGCAACCACCATCGTATTGCTAATGGCGCGGTCAATCACCTTCTGGTCCATGTAGGACTTCCAGTGGTCAGAATCCTTGTGCTGCTGAGCGGTGTGCAGGAACAGGCCGAACTGCTCAAAACTCATCTTGCGCTCAGGGTAGGCGTAGTTGAATCGCTCCAACATTTCCATCTTCTGAGCCTTGGTGAAGTCGAACTCCTTGTTGTGCTTAGGGTTCGTACTAAGGATAAGCATGGCCTCTTCCAGCCACAAGTCCTCTTCACGTGCGTAGTGGCAGTCTGATGTGACTACCGGCTCGACCTTGTGCTTGGCAGCCAAGGCCAACAAGCCCTCGTTAATGTCTTGTCCGTTGTGGGACTGAATCTCCATGAAGAATCGCTCACCGAAGATACGCTTGAACTCACGCGTCAACTGGTCTGCCTGTGTGGGCAGGTTGTTGGCAATTGCCTTGGCAATCAAACCGTTCAAGCATCCAGACAGAACAATCAAACCCTCGTGGTTGTCCTCCAACACGTCCATATCAATACGTGGCTTGGAGTAGAATCCCTCGGTCCACGCAATCTCGGACAAGCGGTTAAGGCTACGCAGACCGGTCTCGTTCTGTGCTAGAACAATTAGGTGATTGTAGGCTTGGGTATTGTCGTCACGCTTCTTTACCGCTCGTCTGTCGAAGCGGTCGGTGGGGCTGATGTACATTTCACAGCCTAGAATTGGAGTGATACCGGCGTCCTTCGCGTGCTTCTGAAAGTCGCGGTGCCCGCTCAGCACTCCGTGGTCTGTAATGGCGAGGTGGCTCATGCCCAATTCCCCGGCCCTCTTCATGTACTCTTCTGGACTGTTCAGACCGTCCAGCAGACTGTAGTACGTGTGAAGATGTAGTTCTGTGTAATCCACGATTCTCCTTTATGGGGACGTGCCCCTTCATATGTTTACTTCTCTAGCGACTTGCGCTTGAACTTCACGAACTCCATTGTAACACGTCGAAGCCCTCGGCGTCTATTGCGCTTGTAGACTCGTGTGACCTCTCGGTGACACGGCACACACAGCGGAATCAGGTCTCCGATTGCTTCCCTGCCCAGACGGGCATATGTCAGATGATGAACGTGCAAAACCTTGGCATACTTGCGGCAGGCGTAACAGCGTTTGCCGTAATGGGCAAAGACCTGCTGCCTTTTGGCTTTCCAGCGTTCGGACTTCATGTAGTCCCGATAACCCTGAGTGACCATATGAAAGAAGAGAGACGGCCTGCTGCGTAAGCCAGACCGCCTCTCTAAAATCAAATCACCACTCGTCAGAGGTAGAGACGGAGGAACCAGTGGTACCGGTTGCCTCGACAGCCTCGGGGGCTGCCTCTTCGCCGTCGTGGTAGTGAGCAGACTGCTCTGCGTAAGGAATCTGACGCAGAACCTTCTCCAAGTCGAACAACTCGTAGTCCTCAACGTTCTTGTCGTGAGCACCCAGAGCAGTCAACAGGTAAGAGGTATCCGTTGCGCCAGCACCGGTCCTCTTAATCTTGAACCACTTGTCGGTGATGGTACCAATCTCTCCAGCCTGCTCAATCAGAGAAGGCGTGACGGACTTCGGTCCATTACCCTGAGACAGAACGGCCACGTAGGGGTCGTTCGTGCCGTCGTCCACCAAGACGTTGATGTAAAGACGGGTCTTTTGCTTCCAGCCAGCCTTCCAGTCCTTGCGGTGCTGCTCGCAGCCGTAGCATGCGCCCTCTTCGTCAAGGGAACAAACCGCCTTACGACGCCAGTTCTTCGGGTTGACGTGCTCAACCGCCAAGAAACCAATGTCGTTCTTCTCGGAATAGTTGGGGGAATCTGGGTCAAGTTCCTGCAAGAACAGAACCTTCACGGCCTGCTTGTCGGCCAACTTGAACCACTTGGTGGGAGTAGAATCGCCACCGCTGAACTTCGCTTCTTCTGCATCAACGTGCTTGTTGATGTTCTTCAATCCTCTTACAATACCCATGTTATTTGTTATCTCCTATTTGTATTACGGCCCGTTTCTAGTGGTGCCTGTAACATCTATTCTAACACACTTTGTGTTCTTACGCAACCAGATTACTAGACTTTTCCTCAATATTCCAGTGAGTGTAGGTGAGGTTTGAGACCGCGTTGCGCAGGCATTGGCGAATCTCATCATCAGTCATATCGCTAGCATCCTTGGCATGGTGCGGGAACACGCAGGTATCGTCATACGCTCCCCACATAATCTTCTTGTTAGGTAGTCTGCTGGCAATTGTTCTACCCAAGTCCCTACCGGGCCGGTGTCCTACGCACTTCTTGTAGTTGCACATGCGGCAGTTGGGGCGGTACTGCTTCTCATCGAAGTCCGTCATAATCACAACCTTGGAGAAATGACGATTGATTTGTTCGATATGGTAACTTGTTACGTGTCCACCAAGCAGGGCAATCACATTTGGATACCCCGCCTGATGGATACGCATGGCGTCGTAGGACGCCTCACAGATAATCACGGTGTCTCCCCCACGCTTGGCGCGGTGGAAGTTCCATGCGGTTCTCGACTTCGGAAGATTCACGGAGTTCTTGAATGCCTTGTCTGTGTGACTTGGCGTTCGTCCGATGATTCCGATAGGCATACCGTTGGGGTCGTGCATCGGCACGACAACCATATTCTTCTTTGCAGAGAACCCTACATCAAAGTAGTCGAGTGTCTCATCTTCAAAACCACGACTACGCATGTACTCTTCTGCAATACTCCCCGGAAAATCTGCCTTCATGCGGTCTAGAGCGGCCTGAGGGAACTCTGTGAATTCCTCGGGCTTCGTCATGGCCTCGCGCAATCTGTCAGCGAAGGGAGTTGAGTGAACGTTACGATACTTGATAATCGTACGCTGAGCCTGAAATGGGTTCAGGTTCTTGGTTCGCCTGAGCAATTCAGGCAAGGTTCCTGCGTTCATGCAGGAGGGGTTAAAGCAGGTCCACAGCCCCTTAGCCTTGTCCACGGCAAAGGCCGGGGAGTCGGTGTTGCCGTGGAACGGGCAATACGCAAGGAAGTGAGTGTGTGTGTCCGAGACAACCTCGATATCACAAAACTCTAGGACTCCTTCGACCTGACTTGCGGTGTAGACTTCATAATCATCTTCCCACTCATCACGCCTGCGGTTTGCCATGCTTTCTCCCCTCCTACATAAATTCCGTACACCGAGAGCGAGAACAAATATGTCTCATGCTCTGGACTATAGTCTAGCGTGAACTGAGGGTCTACGTCAATACTTGGCGTTACCCCGTCGTCACGCATCTGTGCGTGGAGGAAGTTAAGCAGTTCCTCCTTGCGCTTTACTACATTTTGGTCGGCCAACTCACCTTCCAGTGAGTACCGAATGATTTCGTCGTGCATCTACCCTACTAGTCGAGGTCGAACTTCTCTTCGTAGGTTCCTCTGTCCATATCCCAATCAAGGAATCCAGAGAACAAAGGACCATAACGATTCTTCGCGCACTCCAACTGGTAAAGGTTGGTGTCGTCGTGGCGGTGAACAGCAATACAGACTGTAGAGTCGTATGCCAACTGCCTAGACCATGCGCTTCTCTCCACATTAGGTGGTCCATCCACCTTACCGCCGTCCGGCGGGGTAGCGGAAGAAATAACGATAATCGGAATCTGACACTGGTTTGCCAAGTCCTTGATTTCCAAGGACAGGTTACGCATACGTGCGGTCATATCCTCCGTCAATCGGTTGTCGCTGAGCAACTGTAGGTAGTCCAGCACAACGAAGTCAGGACGGTGTTGGTCAATCTTACCACGCATGAAGTTCGGTGTCATGTTTCCGGTACCGTTACCGTCAACAATCCAACCCTCACCCTTGTTCTTCTCGGAGAACGAGCGGAACTCGTCAGTGTTGACAAGACCCAACATCAGTTCCGAGTTTGAGAACAAGCCCGAACCCATGACGGTATAGATACGGTCTCGTACCGCCTCTGCCGACATTTCTCGGGTAAAGATGAGCGGCTTAAAGCCCTTCTGAATTGCCTTGGCGCTGAACAGCGTACCCAAAGCAGACTTGCCTCGGGCGGGGTATCCAATCAGGGAGATAACGTCTCCTGCCTGCATACCTAGTGGCATACATGCGTCGATGAAATCCAATCCTGTCGGGACACCCGGTGTACCGCCCATTGCCTCGGCACGCGCACGAACTTCCTCGTAATGCCTTTTGGCTTCCTCGGTGTCCATGATGGAGAGGTCACGGGCAGTTGAGACGAATCGGTCCAACTTACCCAGCGCCTCTTGCAGACGCTCCTTTACCTCATTGGGTGAGGTGCCATTGCTGAGTGCCTGCCCAGCCTTGGTCAGAACAGTCTCGACCCTGTTGTTGATGTACTCCGAACGGAGTGTGTCCATGTAGTATTCGGTCTTACCCTTGACTTCCACGTCCACAACATCATCGGGGAACTTCTCCGCGATAACCTCAAATGACGGCATCTGGCCGTACTTGTCTGTGTACTGCTTAATCTCTGCCCACACGTCGCCATACGCGGTGAACAAATCATCGACGCTGGGACCGTATAGAGCATTCTTGTCTCCACCCTTTAGAATGGAATTAATGACCTTTACTTCGGTCAGGACTTCTTCCAACGGTTCCTCCATTCTTCAAGTCGCGCCTGTGTTACCTCTCGGCGCTTGCGGGCCGACTCTTCTTTTTCTGCGTGCTCCGTCTTGGCAGCATCCACGGCATCATAATTGTACCAGAACCACTGGATGCTTGGATTGTCCCAATGCTCGATGTAGTAGTCTACCAGTTCTCGTGCTTGGGAGGGAGTGTAATCCATTAGTAGTCCGTAGGCTCCTGCCTTGGACTTGTTTCTATTGACTACCGGCCTCGTGCCTACTACTTCCTCATACTTGCCGATGAAGTATGTAGTAAGTGCGTGGCAGGCTTGTGCGGTAGGTGTAGCCATTACTGCGCGGCTTCTGCTCGGAACGCGTCAATGTCCTGTTCTAGCCAAGCGTCGGCGGTTGCCTTCAACTTGGCGCGGACAGCAGACGGAGAAGTTCCTTCTGGAACATCTGCGCTAATCACGTATCCGGGCTTGACATTCTCAAAGTTGCCAATGTTGATGGTTGCGTCAATGTGGTACTGGACCCTGACGTTGGTGGGTGTCTCGCTCATGTTTTCTCCTAGTCGAAATTCTCTGCCTTCCATACCGGCCTGAATTCTCCATCCTCATCACGAACATAGAGAATTTCCTCCTGACGAATCATCGCCCGGAGTTCACGCACGGTTGGAAGCCTCTTCGGAATCACCTCACCGTCGCCACGTGGGCGACCAAAGTGAACCGTTGAGAGGAAGGCATGCGCTTCCAAAATATTGTTCTCATGCCACATGTACTTGAACTTGCGCTTGTGCTCGTTCAGTCCGTATGTGTATTGGGGCTCTGTAATGTCCCCATTAAGTATAGCACGTTCCAGCACCAGTCGTCCACGGTTCAACATGAATGCGACCTCACGAGTTGTGTAGGCTGGCTCTCGATGCTTCTTGGTATCAGAATACGTGTATGCTACCCGCTTACCCAGCGGGTAGCACCACGTCTTGATTGTGTCCGCACCGCGATTAATGTGCAAACTCTTGTGGAGCAGCGGGACGACCTTGCCGTCCATTTCACCGTGAAGGTAGAAGTAGGTTAACTTGCCAGACTTCGTGCGGCCATGCGGTCGCGCTCCATCTTTTCCAGCCATTTACCCAACTCCGTATCCTTGCTTACGAACTGTCTGTCCCCACACATAATGCAGTAGAGTTCAAAGTTCTTGTTGTCAGAGAATACTCTGTCCAAGAACACTCTACCCTCGCATCTTTTGCAGTTCATTCTTCTCCTTAGGCTACCAACTGGTTGTGACCATTTGGTACCGCGTAAACACCTACCGCGCCAAGTCCTGCCAGAGCAATCTGGATTAGTTCTGCTGTGCCCACGCCGCCGACAATGACGGACGCAAGAACAGTCAAGACTGCGGCCAAGACCGCAAGAATAGACTTGGTGTAGGCTGCACCGGGTACATTTGGAGCCGCAAAGACTCCTGCTGCACCGACGCCTAGAATTGCTACGTTGACCCACTCCTGAGGGCTAATCACGGAGTCTCCGAAGAGAGCAGCCGAAATAGCAGACAGGACGGTAGCAACAACGATAGCAACAAACTTCGCGTACTTATTCATGGTTATATAACCTCCCTCGTAAATGGAATATTCCACTTCCATTTTACCATAAGGGGGTCCTAAAGGAAAACTACGCGGTGAACTTCTTTCCTGCCACCCAGCACTCATAGTTAGGGTTAATCTCAATCGGCTGGATATGAACATCGTCCCCGGAGATTAGGCCTACCGCGAATCCCTGCTGCCAGTTGTGGACCTGAGTGTACTTGAATCCGTCAGAGTCTACCTTGCACATGTGTCCAATCTCGTAGCCCCTAAGCGTCT
>Ga0209640_10004296_pt1 | contig 12531 bp, 11 predicted proteins | sample RifCSP10_1_FD_184018 | JGI IMG/M metagenome (GOLD analysis project Ga0209640, IMG submission 184018) | Soil microbial communities from Rifle, Colorado - Rifle CSP2_sed 10_1 (SPAdes) (version 2) | ecosystem: Environmental > Terrestrial > Deep subsurface > Rock core/Sediment | place: Rifle... | reverse complement strand
AAAGATCGCGTGCCGATCCGGCAAGTTACAAATTTAGCCGAGATCCACGATTTTGTGTCAGAAGCCGTTCCAGGCGGTTGGAGAAGGAAGTCTTCCGATAGTTAAGAACTACCTTAAACTGGCCACTTAGAAATTCGTGGACGCCGTTGCATCAATTGGCATATATTTGGCGTTGCTGGATCGTCTCAGATCACGATGAGGAGACCACCATGGATAGCACGTTCGTGTGGATTTTAGTGTTCGCCGGCGCGGCGGTCGCTTTGCTTGGATTGTTTTTGGTGGCATCGGAACGAGAGCTAAAAGCCAAGCGCCAGGAGATCGAAAAGCTGGTCATGCAATTGGAGAACGCTGGCGCAGGTGCCGCTCCCGGCCAGCCGTTCACGCCGCAGGCCGATCAGACCACGGAGTTGAGCGACTTGAGAGCGCAAAATCGAGAACTCCAAAACGAGCTAACCGCGCTCGCGAGTAAATTTGAATTAAGCCAGAGGAAAGTTCACGAGATAGAAGCTTCGCAGCAAAAGAGCGGCGAGGACCCCGCCGATACTCAACGCATACACGCGGCAAACGAGCAACTCAACCGGGAACTAACGGAATTGCGAACCCGTCTCGTACAAGAGCGGCAAAGCCTCGAAGAGCGCATCGCCGGTCTCGAACGACAACTGGAAGCCGATCGAGAAAAACTTTCCGAGTTCCAAATAATGCGCAACCGTCTAGCGGAAGCGGAAAGTATTCGAACGTCGCTGCAAGAGGAAATCCGGCGTCATGAGGCCGAAATATCGCGCTGGCAAGCGCGCCTTGCCGAAGCAGAGAAAAATGGTCAACGGCTCGCCGCGCTGCAGCTGCCCTATAATGAGTTGCTCTCCAAGCAAGCCGCGCTGGCCGAAGGGCAGCGCCAGCTTCAAGAAGAGTTGGCCTCCTTCGCGCGACTCATCACTACGCCGGTTCAATCGTCGAGTTCAGTGACTGCAGCGAGTGCTACAAGCCCGATGGGCAACGGCGACCCACACCCAACGTCGCCGGCATCAAGTGTCACTCCGGAAGCTGCCCGTGCTCAGGCTGTGATCGCCGACCCAGCCCAAACAAAACCATCGTAGCCAGCCCGCCGAGGCGAGCGCTTTTTCACATCATCGGCGGGCTGACTGTTTTGAAGAAACCGAGCGTCCAGCCCGCTCCGATCGCGCTCCGTCGCACTGAATGTTGGTTCCACGGCAACATCACCGACCGGGAACTTTTATCTGCTACGAACGGCTTGTTTAGTTTAGGCCTACCTCCTCCGCTTCGCTGTCACCGTAATCGACTTTAGAGCGCTGGAAGTTAAACGTTCAGAAAACTGAGTCGTTCTTGGAATAAACGGGAGCAGGCTCGTTCCAACAACGTTGAATTTTTTCTTGTAATTTTGCGTACGGCAGAGTAAACGAATTAAAAACAATCTCTGCACGTTTGAGAAAGCAAACGTGGTATCGACGCATCCGCACAACGGTCCCGCCAGTCTGATCAAACTTGCCAAGCACACGGAAATCCAGACACGCGAATCTTTCCGCAATCGGTTGCGTCCAAAGCGCATCTCCCGGAAAGAAAGCCGCGACGCGCACCGCCCGCCGGAAACTTGCGGCCGTTCATGAAGCCCACTTGATAAGGCGCGGCGATTCGACACTGCGTGACCTAATTCAAAAAACACCGGCCGCGACGTTCATCTTTTCCGGCAAAAGAAATCGGCTCGTCAATCCCGCCGCCGAGGCGCTCACCGGCTACACCGGCCATGAGTTGCTGAAAATGAACTTTTGGCAGATCCTCCATCCGGACTATCAGGAGATGATCAAGCAGCGCGGGCAGGCGCGGCTGCGCGGCGTCAAGATTTCGCCGCGTTATGAGGTGAAGATCATCCGCAAGGATGGTACGGAGCGCTGGCTCGAATACTGCGGTGCGCCGATCAAGTACCAAGGCAAGATGGCCGTGATCGGCACCGCCATTGACATTACTGAGCGCAAACTCGCCGAAGAGCGGCTGCAACGAAATTTGAACCGCCTGCGCCTCGTGCACGAAACCACAGTCGCCTCGATGTCGACCCTGGATCTCAAGCGCGTCCTGGAGATCTTTCTCGAGAAAGTCGATGCCGTTTTGCCATGTCCGATTGTGGCGAGTATCCGGGTGATCGACACCGACACCGGCGCGTTGAACGCCAAAGCTCTCAGAAACTTGACTGAATTTGACTTCGAACGATTAGTGCCATTGGGCGGAGAAGGCCTGACTGGAACCGCGCGCGAAAGAAAATCCCCGGTTATTATCGAGGATGCGCCCGAGGATCCGAGCACTCGATATCCCGAATTTTTTGTCCAATTAGGCCTCGTCTCCTATCTCGGTTTGCCTCTCATATTCGGCGATACAGTACTGGGTGATATTTCCTTTTTCACCAGGGAAAAACACCACTTCACTGACGAAGAGTTGGCGCTTTTGCAAAGCCTCGCCAGTCAGGCGGCCATCGCTATTCACAATTCCCAACTCTACGACGCCATGAGAAGGAAAACTCGGGAACTTTCCGCTCTGAACGCACTCACGATCGCCACGACTCAATCCCTGGACTTGAATGCGGTGCTGGACGAAGCCGTCAAGTCGATCGTCGAGCTGTTTCGCTTCGAAGGCGCGGCGATCTATTTGTTCGATGAAGTGCTGAACGAAGCGTACCTTAAGTCTTCTTTTACGGCGGAACCTGGATCCTGGGGCCGCGTGAAAGTCGTGCGCACAGACGCGGGCATCATCGGCACGGTGGCGCGAAACGGTGAGCCCGTGATAATCGAGGATATTTCCAGCGATCCCCGCTACGACCAGTACAGCCAGACCGGCGGGGCAAAGAAGGCCGGGGCAAGATTCTTTGCGGCCTTTCCGATTCGATCAAAATTGAAGTCCTGGGGCGCACTTTCCTGCATCGCCATGAAGCCGAAGCGGCTTGCGTCCGAGGAGATCGATCTGCTGATTGCTATGGGCCAGCAAATCGGCATCGCCATTGAGAATGCCTCGCTATACGGCAACACCGCCGACAAGGCAAAGGAACTATCGGCGTTGTATGCGATCGCCGGCATCTCGGCCCAGTTCGTTGATATGAACGCGCTACTGTTTCAGAGCATGCGCAAGCTGTGTGAGATCTTCGGTTTCGCCGCGGCGCGCGTTTACGTCGTTGACAAGAGTACAGGCGAGAGCCGGTTGGCAGCCACCGACGGTTTAGCGCCGGACTCAATGGCGCCAAAAAAATATCAAAAAGGCGAGGGCCTGATCGGGCTTGTGATCGAACGCGGAGAGGCTCTTACTTTCGAAGATATGGGCAGTGATCCGGAATATCATCGCCTGGCGGATCGCAAAACCATGCTCAACGCCGGCTTTCGCGCCTCTCTGTTTATTCCGCTAAATGTGCGCGGCGAAACCCTTGGCGTGATGAATTTGCTCGACAAAGAGGCGCGGTCGTTCTCGGCCAACGAGCTGCAATTAATCAATGCAACCGCCTATCACCTCGGCATTGCGATCGGCAATGCCAATCTCTTTGCGCAACTTCGCGGCAAGACCGACGATCTCGAAAAGGCGAACAAAGCCAAAGACGAGTTTCTCGCGATCATGTCGCACGAACTGCGCACGCCCGTCAATGTCATTTCGGGATATCTGGATCTCATGCTTCAGGGAGCGTGCGGCAGCCTCGCGCCGCAACTCGAAGCCAACCTGCTCAAAGTATCGACCCACACCAAAAGCTTGCTGGCGATGATCGAAGGCATCCTCATCGCCACCGGCATCGAGACCGGAACGCTGCGGCTCATCCCCGGCAAATGCGACGTCGGCGCATTCTTAAATCGCCTCCGCTTAATGTACGAGTTGCCGCTCGGCAAAGCCGTGGAGACCGTGTGGAATATTCCAGAGCGGCCGATCGTCATGAATACCGATGTCGAAAAGCTCAAACGGATACTGCAAAATCTTGTTGACAATGCCATCAAGTTTACCGATGCGGGATCTATTACCGTCTCCGCCCAATTGCAGCCGGGGCATGACCGGATCGACTTTACCGTCAGCGACACGGGGGAAGGCATTGCTCCGGACCAGCTCGGAGAGATATTCGGTATTTTTCGCCAGTTGGATAGCTCCGTCACCCGCGCCCACGGCGGCATCGGGCTCGGTCTGTATATCGTCAAACAGCTCACCGAATTGCTCGGCGGTCAGGTATCGGTCCAAAGCGAGCTCGGTAAAGGCTCGGTATTTACCGTGAGCCTCCCGCTAGAAAGTCGCCAGCCGGCGATGTCTCATTGACTGAGCGCTAAAAAACTTGCCTCGCTGAGTCTACCCTTATCGTTGCATCACTATCGAGGTGGACGCGGCCTGGCGCGCGTGCTATTAGCCAACTATCGGTTCTGAGGAGGCTGCGGATGGCTAACAGAAAGAGCATCCATATCCCGGGCATGGAACATGGCGCGCCGATCCCTAACGGCGTCGTCATGGCCAATATGATTTTTTCCTCGGCGATTTCCGGCAAAGATGCCAAGACCGGCGTGCTGTCCCCGGACCCCGACGAGCAGGCCGAAGCGATGTTTCGCAACCTGCGACTCTTCATGGAAGGCGCCGGCGGCGCGCCAGGTCATATCGCCTCCATGAAAGTTTATCTGAAAGAAGAAAAATACCGCGAGTCGGTCAACAAGGCGTGGCTCAAGATGTTTCCGGACGATCATGACCGGCCGGCGCGCCACTCGCTGAAAGTCGAATTGCGCGGCGAAGTCTTATTTCAAATCGAAGTCATTGCTGTTTTGTAAAAAATCAACCACAAGGAGGAATTTCTAATGGGCATCGAAGTGATCGACCTCATCGAAATGGCGCACACGGAAAAAAAACGCAAGAACGTCTTCAACACGCCGCGCTTTCACGCCTGGATGCACTACTATAAACCGGGGCAGAAAGACTCGATGCACTGCCACAACGCCGATCAAACCTTCGTCGTGCTCGACGGTGAATGCACGATGAGCTTTCCCGACGGCGGCAAGGTGACGCTGAAACCCGGCCAGGCCGCCCTGATTACCGGCGGGTCGTTTTATACGCTTGAGAATACCGGCGATGGCCCGATGATCATGATGGGCAATCGTTCCGGGCCGGCGGAAAAAATTCAAATTATCGATTACGTAACGCGCAAGGATATCCTGAGACAGGTCCAGAAGGAGTTTAATGTTGAAAACGGATAGAGTTCCATTCGTTTCATACGTTCCAGTCGTTCCATTCGATATTCAGATGTTCTAAACGAATTGAACCACTTGAACGGCTTGAACGATTTGAACTAGCGATTTTTTAGATCCGATAGAGCCTTTTCGGATTATCGTAGCTGATTTTCTGTTTTGCCGGCTCTGAAATATCTTCGCGGCTTCGAAATTCTTTCACCGCCTTGCTCATGTCGACGATCCCTTCGTGGGGAAAGTCCGACGCCCAGAACAGACACTCGTCGCCCAGCAGCTCGAGATCGCGGCTCGTGGTCAGCTCCTCGCCGCACTGAAAATAGATCTGGCCGCGCTCGATGAGTTTGGACGGCGTCATCGCCTCCCCCATACGCGCCGCCATCTTGCTCATCAGATAAGGCACCCAACCGCAGCCCGCTTCCAGAAAGGCGATTTTCAAATCCGGCATCCGCCCCAACAGACCGGAAAACATCAGATTGGTGAACTGGCGCATTTGCGGCCACACATGCGCCAGCGTCGCCGCTTCACCGCGCCACATGAAAAGGTCGTTGTTGCGCAGCGAGTTCTGCGAGTGCACCGCCAGCATGCAGCCCAATCGATTCGCCTCTTGGTAGAGCGGATGAAACTCGGGGTGACCTAACGGCCGCGGCAGGCCGTCGGCGGGCAGAAGTCCGCCCACCATGCCGTATTCCTTCACGGCTCGGCCCAGCTCGGCGACGGCCGCCGGCACATCTTGCAGCGGCAGGACCGCGATTCCCTTTAAGCGCGGTTCGGGACGGAGAAAGCGGTCGTAGAGATAGTCGTTGTAAGCTCGGCTTAAATCCACGGCGAACTCGGCCATGCCAACTTGGCCGATGTGCATGAAGCGCGTCGGATAGACGACCGCCGCTTCGATATTTCCCCGGTCCAGTGCCCTGCGCCAATCCGCCAAAGTCGGAATCAAGAAGGATGCCCCCGTACCGCCGCGGCCCGCCTGGCGATGCCAGCCGTGATGCGGCAGAAGAGGAAAGTAGAGCACCGCCTCCCGCCGATTCTTGTACTCATCGGGTAAATATTCAAAGACATCGCCTTCGACTTCACGGATGTGCCCGTCCGCGTCGATCATTCTCCAATCAGCCATTACGCACCCCAAATTCGCCCTGCAATGGGCCCCATCAGTCGCGGTCTTCGCAGTGAAACATCGTCGATCCTCGATCCTTTATCTTCTATCTCCCGTATTCGACCTAACCGTCGGCGATCATCTCGCCGAATCGGGCGCAAAACTCGCCGATTGGGCCGTGGTGGACAAAGTCGGCCACTTCATCGAGCGGCCCGGCCTCGCGATTGATGATCGCCAGCACCGAGCCGTTGCGCTTGGCCGTTATCGGGAAAGATGCCGCCGGCTGCACCTGCAATGACGATCCCATCACGACAAACACTTTGGCCTGCTCGGTCCACTCCTGGGCCACGCGCATCGCTTGCTCCGGCATCGCCTGCCCGAACGAGACCGTTGCCGATTTGAGAATACCGCCGCAACTATCGCACTTAGGCGATTCGAAGTCGCCGACCAGCCGTTTGATGATCTCGTCCGGATCGTATGTCCGGTCGCACTCCAAACATATGACCTGCCGGTTGCTGCCATGCAGCTCGACGATTTTTTCATCGGCCAGGCCCGCTACGCGATGAAGGCCGTCGACATTTTGGGTGATGAGCCCGATGAGCTTGCCCTTGGCGTCTAGGGATTGAACGAAATAATGGCCGATGTTCGGTTTGGCGTTCTTATATTGCTCCCATCCCGCCAACCGTCGCTTCCAAGCCTCGATCCGCGCCGCTTCGCTGTTGAGGTATTCTTGGAACGTGATTTGACGGTAGAGCGTCCAAATGCCGCCCGGACTGCGAAAATCCGGAATGCCCGATTCCGTACTGATTCCCGCGCCGGTAAAGACCACGGTCTCATCGCTCTCGCGCATTTTTCCCGCGAAATCGTTTAACGTCATCATAATTCAATTTATAGAACAGCGGGCGCGGCGAAAACAACCGCGATCACTTCTTGTCGTCAGGGAGTCGGAGCAGCAGCGCCAGCAACGCTCCCGCACCGATCAGCGCTCCGGTGATCGCGAAGCCCGTGGCGAACGAACCGGCATCGCCCATGGCGCCGATAAAGGTTGGAATGGTACCGCCGCCGATCAAAAAGCCGAAAGGCACCGAGAACGAAACCGCGAGATTACGCGCGCTTGGGGGCGTAATCATCGAGATTGCCGCGAACGCCGCCGGAAAAAACCAAACAGCGAGCAAGGGCTGAAACAACACTGCAGCGCTCAACCAACGATCTGAAAGCAATCCCAAGAGCAAGGTCGTTACCCCGGTAAATGCCATGCTGATGATGATCGTTCGGCCCGCGCCGAGTTTATCCGTCGCCCAACCGCCGAGAAGTCCCAAAACCGGACCGTGCGAACGCGAAAAAGCCAAGATCGTATTCGCCCAACTGGGCTCGAAAGCCCGTTCCGTCACCAGGTAAAGCGGCAACATCGCATAAATGCCGACCGTGGAGCTCACGCCCAAACCGAACAAAATGATCATCAACCAGAATGCCGGCGTGCGGGCTAGCGCGCCAAATGCGCTCGACAGGGGCGACTCTCCCGGAAAATCCCCGCCTCGTCCGAACCGACCAAAGCTGACGCTGGCCAGGACCGACAGCACGCCAAGAACGGCCAGCGCCGAGCGCCAGCTCGCCCATTTGAGAAACAGCTCCGCTATGAATGGACTGATAAAAAATGCCAGGTTCGGTGCGAGCTCGTGGACGGCGATCGCTTTGCCCCAATGATCTCGGTCGACGAGTGACGTAATCGTCGCGATCGCTGAAGGCATGTACCACCCGGCAGCGAGCCCGACCCCCAAGAGACCGAAACGTATCAGCCACAAGTTCGCCGCGAACGCGATCATCACCATGGCGATACCCACGCCGGCGCTGGAAACAACAATCGCCAAACTGTGGCTCGTCCGCGACGCGAGCCAACCGGACGATAAAAGCCCGACCAGATAGCCGCCGGAGGTCAAAAAGAAAAAAAATCCCGCTTGGCTGTGACTGATTGCCAGCTCTTTTTCGATCGTCGGCAACAACGGCGATAGAATGATTCGCGACGTAAAGTTGAGCAGGAAAATAACGACCAGGAAGAATACTGGGCGGAGTTGGGCGCGAAAAGACGGGCTGTTGGATTCGACCCGATCCGGCGAACTTTTCTTCTGCACCGGCTTTGATGTATCTTCGAGCTGCATGCCAGAGGGCCCGTCGTCTCTCCATTGTTACATGGCGAACACGCGGGAAGCCAACACCCTATCCCGCCCTCAGACGCTCCAACAGACAAGCGCTGCGAGAACCGGCAGCATGGTTTCGCAGGACCGCGGCAATTGCATGAGAGTATTTGATCAAGTAAAGGAAACACGGGGCTACACAACAAGGAGCGTCCGATGAATGATCTGAATTCTATTGAGCCGGCGAGAAGATCTCGCCTAACCGTCCTTCTCGCACTGGTCCTCGCACTCGCGCCCGTCGCTGCCTTGGCGGCATCGGCGCAGACTTCGATGCGGCTACTCTATCCGAGCTTCTCAGGCTCCTGGGCGACCGCGTGGATCGCCAAGGAAGCCGGTTATTTTTCCGATGAAAGAATCGACCTGGAGCTGATTCGCGTCGGCGGCAGCTCGCGCATGGTCGCCGCCATGCTCGGCGGCAGCGCGCCGATTATTCAAGCCGGCGCGGCTGCGGCTTTGTCGGCAACCGCGGCCGGCAGTGACGTCGTGATCATCGGCTCCACCGGCACGGTCTCGCCGTTTCGCTTGATGGCCCGGCCGGACATCAAACAACCCGCCGACTTGAAAGGTAAAAAAGCCGGCATTACCACGTTCGGCTCGACCTCGGATCAAGTCGTGCGCATCGCGTTGAAACAGTTTCATCTTGAACCTAACAAGGACGTCGCCCTGCTCACTTTCGGCGCGCAGCCGGAAGTTTTCGCCGCGCTGCAGAGCGGCGCCGTCCAGGTCGGCGCTCTGAGTTTCCCGCTTTATCCCAAGGCGGCGAAGTTGGGCATGCGCGAGCTGATCAAGTTCGCCGACCTCGGCGTCGAAGATATCAACGGCACCGTGATTACGACGCGAACGTTTATTACGCAGCAACGCGATCTGGCGCTGCGCTTCATGCGGGCATTTACGCGCGGCATGCACCGCTACCGCACCGACAAACAATTCAGCAAACGCGTCCTGGCGAAATACGGCAAGATCAACGACGAGGAGATCCTGGAGGGTACCTGGCAAGATTATGCTCCGACCATGCAAAAAAACCCGCGGCCGTCGCTGAAAGCGATTCAGTTTTTAATTGAGAACCAGTTCAAAGATAAAAAGCCGCTGCCGAGACCGGAGCAATTCGTCGACTCTTCGCTGGTCGAGCAACTGGAGAAGAGCGGCTTTATCGACTCGATTGACAAATAAGCGCCGCCGGTAAACGGCTCATCTTGTCAGTCCCGGCAATTTAGCCGGGACCGCTTAGCGCTGCACTTGCAAATTATTGATCACGCTTTTGACGCCGCTTACGCGGCGCGCAATCTCTTCCGCCCGCGCCCGCTGATCGGCCGACTCCACCGTGCCGTTGAGCGCGACCACGCCGCCATTGGTATCGACGTCGATGCGCGTCAAGCTCGACGCCTTATCGCGCGCCAGCTGGGTCTTGACCGCCGCGGTGGTGTTGCTGTCGTCGATATTTTGACCCACGGTTCGGCCGGTAATCGCCTCGCAGCCGCCGAGCATGAAAACCAGAACAAGCACCGCTGTAAGTTTTTCGATTGTCTGCGCCATGGCTCGCCCCTCCCGTGGGCCCTAACCTATTCACAAATCAAAGATGAAGCAAGAAAGCGCGGGGGCAGCAATTTGCCATTCTATGCCTCCCCCCAGACATCCTTCGCCACCCTCACGACCAATTCTAGCTTGGCGATTTGATCCTTGATCGTCAGCTTATTGCCCAGCACGGTACTGGAAAAGCCGCATTGCGGGCTGATACCGAGCTGGTCCAAGGGGACGAGCTTCGCCGCCTCGTCAATGCGGCGCTTGAGATCGTCGGGCCTTTCCAATTCACCGCTCTTTGAAGTCACCAGTCCAAGAATCAGTTTTTTTCCTTTGGGCAGGTAGCGTAACGGCGCAAAGTTTCCAGCGCGCGGCGTGTCGAATTCCAAAAAATAGCCGTCGACCTTGAGTGCATTGAACAGGACTTCGGCAACCGGGTCATAGCCGCCTTCGGCGACCCAGGAACTGCGGAAATTACCACGGCACAGATGAGTGCAGACCACCATGTCACTGGGCCGATCTTTGATGCACTCGTTGATGAGATTGGCGTATAACAAGGGCAGCTCATCCGGATTCTCGCCGATTTTGGTCGTGCCTTCGCGCATTTTTGGATCGCAGAGATAAGCGAAATTGACGTCGTCGATTTGCAGATACCGGCAGCCGGCGCCGGCAAGATCGGCGATTTCTTCACGGAAAACCCGCGCTAGATCGGCGAAGAACTCGTCCATGCCAGGATAAGCGGTCTTGTCGACGCCCGCGCGTCCGGTGCGGAAATGCACCAGAGACGGTGACGGGATGCACTGTTTGGGGGTTTGGGTCGTGAGCGCCGCCAGAAATTTGAAATTATCCGTCTCGATGCCGTGCGGATGTCCCAGCTTCCCGGTCACGACGAATTGGGTCGGAGATCGTTGTACGTCGGCATCCGGATTTTGAAAATGGCGCGCGGAATCGGGCAACAAGCCTTCGACGACTTTGATGCCTTCGAACCGGCTCAGAAAGTCGGCGTGCCACAATGTGCGGCGAAATTCCCCGTCGGTGATCCCCTGCATGCCGGCATCTTCTTGCATTTTCACCGCGTCGCGAATACAGCGGTCTTCGATTTCCCGCAATTGTGCTGCATCAATCTCGCCTTTTTGACGTTTCTCCCGCGCCTCCAACAGTTCCGGGGGCCGCAAGAGACTGCCGACGTGATTGGCCCGAAACGGCGCCCTTTTTTTTTCCGCCATATTTCGACCCTCTCTCCTTTTTTCCTGCCGCCCTACAATTATTCGATCCTTTGTAATAAGCAGTCGTTTAACAGGAGTTTTTAAATGCACACCGAACTGATCAGCATCCCGACTCCAACCTACCCTCTCGACGGTGTTTACTACAGGCCCGACGGCCCGAGCAAGGGTGCGGTGATGTATTGTCACGGCAATCAGATGAACTTTTACGTCTGCGCCGCGCGCTTTCTCGCGCCCCACATTACCGCGCTCGATTACGATTTCATGCCGTTCAACCGCCGCGGCCATGATTCCGTCAGCACCTGCGACAGCCGGGAGTGCGTCGGCGGCGCCTATCAGACTGTGGCCGAAGGAATCGAAGATAATGAGTTGGCGGCAAAATACCTCGCCGACAAAGGATGGAACCATCCGATTGTCGTCGGTCACAGCAACGGCGGCGTGCTCGCCAGCGAGCATGTCGCGCGCCATCCGGAAACACGCGCACTGATCTTGCTCTCGGCCCACGCCGGCGGCAATCGGCTGCGCAATCCGCGAGCCGCGCGCAACTTTTCGTTTGCCGGAGACACCGCCGCGCAGATCAAGGAAGCGGAAGCGTTAATCGCGGCCGGCAAGCCGCGCCAGCTCATGCTGATCCCGGCCTGGTGGTGGGTCATTTCGGCGCGCAGCTACTTGGACCGGCTCACCAATGCGCCCGACCTGGTCGAAAACGCCAAGCGAATCACTTGCCCTGTGTTGTTTATCCGCGGCGATCAAGAGCCAAAGGAAAATTATCCAGCGGAACGCTTTAAAGAAAGCTGCACCGGTCCATGCGAGATCGCGATTGTTCCGGACTGCGACCACTTCTACGTCGGCGCCGAGGAAGGGGTATCGAAGATTGTGACGGATTGGCTAGAGCGCACACTCGGGTAGCCTCTGCTCTTCTCAAAGGATTGTAACGATTTGAACGACTGGAACTTTTAGATTTGGAGCGCCGGCCACTCGCGCAGCAGGCGGCCGTAGCTGCTGGCTGGACATTTCATGCCCAATCTGGAGAGTACGTACCACAACATCGCCGGATTGCTCGCGATCACGGTTTTCTGGAGTTCGGACTCCATGCGTTCAAGACATTGGATCGGATCCAGCACCGCGCCCTGAAAATAGATCGCCTCGACCTGGCCGGCCGCAGCCAAGTTCTTCTTTGTCAGATCAAAGATTTCGTCCGGAGTCATTCGTTTGGGCACGGCAAGATCTGGAAACGAATGTGGCGCGACCGCGGTGACACCGACTCTCTGCAGGTGCTCGACAATCAACTCATTGAGCCGCGCGTC
>Ga0209640_10004295_pt1 | contig 12533 bp, 9 predicted proteins | sample RifCSP10_1_FD_184018 | JGI IMG/M metagenome (GOLD analysis project Ga0209640, IMG submission 184018) | Soil microbial communities from Rifle, Colorado - Rifle CSP2_sed 10_1 (SPAdes) (version 2) | ecosystem: Environmental > Terrestrial > Deep subsurface > Rock core/Sediment | place: Rifle... | reverse complement strand
CCAGTCGACTGGGGCTCTAGGCTCTGGGCTCTCGGCTCTCGGCTCTCGGCTCTGGGCTCTGGGCTCTGGGCTCTGGGCTCTGGGCTCTGGGCTCGAAGAAACTGAATGCTTGTGAACGAATGCGTCAACTCGCCATTCCCAACTCCCAATTTCCACCTGAACTAACGGGATCAGGCGCAATTCGGGAGTTGGGAGTTGCGGATTTGGGAGTTTGAGCCGAATGATTCACAGGCTCTGAGGTGAACGTATGGTGCGACTACTGACGGCGCTATGTCTGCTGGCCGCGGCCACGGCGCCGGTCTCGGCGCAGTCCGCGCGCGCCGCCGCGGGGGACGCGTCCCTGTCGGCGCGCCTTCAGCGATTCGAGGACAACGAGGAGATTCAGCGTCTCCTGCTCGACTATGGGCGTCACCTCGACAGCCGCGATTTCGCGGCGTACTCGCGTCTGTTCGCGAGGGACGGAGAGTGGGTGGGCGGCTTCGGGTCCGTCTCGGGACCGGCGAACATCCAGGCATTCATGGAGAAGAACATGGGCACGGCGCCCAACCGTGCCAAGAACTACCATCTGCTCTCGAACTTCGTCCTCGAGGTGAACGGAGACACGGCGACGGCGTGGTCCCGCTGGGCGTTCGTGGTCCCAGGCGAGCGAGGCGCCGTGATCGCGCAGGCCGGACGCTACGACGACACGCTCGTGCGCGAGGGCGGCCGCTGGAGGTTCAAGCGCCGCGTGGCGTCGAACGACACCGCGCCTCCGGCTGCACCGGCGCCGCCCCGCTGACTGGAGCCACGAAGCCCACGAAGGTACGGCCACGAAGCACACGAAGGTTCATGACGAGGCGCCTCGGCGTGAAGAGGCCGATGGACTGCCTGTGAGTGGTTACGCGCGGCTTCGCGGTCGATTAATAGTTAGAGGGCTTTACGATACGACACGCACAATCAGTCGACTGAGTCACTACAACGGGCACAAGCGTCGCCGAGGCGAGCCGTGAACTTGACACATATCCGTGCAGAGGATCTTGAGTATCCGGTCTTGTTCATACAGAAGGGCGGATTTGACGTCTGGTCGCACTCCGGATCTGCGAGGTCGGTAGTGGACCTCTTGCAGTCTCGGCGTCAAGACACCACCGACGGAATAGGACTACTGGTTGATTGTCAAGGTCGGTCTTATAACGTAGTCGACGCTGAAGATGCCCTCGTGCAGAACGGCCGGTATCTGTCGCGGGATGAACGGCGGCGTTTGACGTATACAGGCATCACGTTGATTTGTGAAGGGGAGACATCTTCGGTGTCTGTTGACGAGGCTCGACGAAGAATCGCTTGGATCGTTAGTGCTCGTGGACACTTCGAGAGTGCCACAGGATTTGGACTACCCACTGGGTTCTCGAGCGCGGACTCGGTCGCGGAGCTGTTGCAAGTGATGGTCACAGCCGGCTTTCGTCGATAGTCTCTCTTTCGAACGATGACGGAAGCCGTCCAACAGCGGCTCTGGACCCGTCGGCGGCCGCGCGGAGAACGGGTTGATTCGAGCCAGCGATGCGTGGCCGCCGCGGGTCAGCCGCAATTCGTTGACCGCCTGTACGTTTTTCCCGAACGCCACTTATGAGCTATTTCCCAGACATGGACACCGTGACGATGGGCGCGGCAGGGCCTCACGTGCGAGCCATCGGCTGGCTCGACCTCGATCATCCGTTCCCTGTCGGGGAGCCGCGCAAACAGTTTCTGGGTCGCTTACAACAATTCGTAGAAGCATCGCGAGCGTCCCACGTCAGTCAGATGTTTGGGTTGTTCCTCGGTGGGCATGAGTGCGAGTTCTGCGACGAGGCGGGGGCGGGTGGCATGCTGAATTGCGGCGTGCCTGATGGCGACGTGATCTTCGTCGCACCGGAACTCGTGGTTCATTATCTCAGTCGTCATCACTATCTACCACCAGAGGAGTTCGTGACGGCGGTTATGAGGTGTCCGATGCCAGGAACGATCGCATATCAGATGGCGCTGCTCCGCTTTCGCGAGCGCCTCGAACCGTCTGAGGAGGACGTGCGTCGAATCGGTGAGTCGATAAGAACATGGGTCCTCAGGTACCGAGTCCGTCAATCGATCCCCCGCCGATGAGCGCGCCAGATTGCCATGATCGCTGTTGCCACATCCGTCTCGATGGCAACGTCCGTTCAACGTACGTTGTCGCGACGTCAAGGTTTGCAGCCGACGGCAGGTGCGATCAAGAGCCGCCGCGGCTGAAACCTAGCCGTTGACCGACGAGAGCCTGAACCATGGCCACAGTCGAAGAAGTGACGAAGGCAACTCTCGCCCGCGTGAATCTGAACACGAACCGAGAACCGGGAAGCGAGAAGTGTGAACGACTCGATCACGGCTTCCTGTCATCTTCCTCGTCGATGCGGAGACTCCAGTCGTCGTGTCTGTACGACAGGTTGGGGTTGTAGTACGGATCGCCGCCATCGAGGAAGGCCTTCCACTTCTCTCCAAACAACTTCTGATCCGGCGGAGGATGCAGCCGCCCACGGCTCGATCCTTCGTGGTGATAGAGCAGCGCATGCGGCGTGTACACCACGAAGTATCCGTGAGCCCGGATGCGCAGGCAGAGGTCGACGTCGTTGAGCACGACGCGTAGAGCTTCGTCGAAACCGCCGAGCTCGTCGAAGACGCGGCGTGGCACCATCATGCAGGCCCCGGTGACGGCGCTGCAGTTGCGGACCAGGTCGGCCAGACGAGGATGGCCGATCGTCTCCCCGGGCCACGACCGGAACGCGTTGGCGGCGGCCCTGTTGATCCCCACCACGACGCCCGCGTGCTGGATGCGTCCGTCCCCGTGCAGGAGCTTCGCCCCGACGACGCCCACGTCGGACCGCTGCGCGTGCTCCAGCATCGCCGTCAGCCAGTCGGGGCGGATCACCTCGACGTCGTTGTTGAGGAACAGCACCTGCTCGCCGCGGGCGTGCCGCACACCGAAGTTGTTGATCGCCGAGTAGTTGAAGCGCTCGTTCCACGCGTGGACCTGGCACGGAGGCGGAAGCGACGCCAGGTACTCGACGGCATCCGGCTCGCTGCTGTCGTTGTCGACGACGATGATCTCGTAGCGATCGTAGTCGGTGTGCTGTCGGATGCTCTCGATCGTGGTTTCGAGCAGTCGCCGCTTGTCTCGCGTGGGGATGACGATCGAGACGAGCGGTCGCTGCCCGAGCTCGAACCTCGTGGCGTAGCAGCGTGCGCCACGCCGCGCGAACACCGCCTGTGTCCGCCCGGGACGGCCTCGGCGTCCGAGCGCCGCGGCGAGCGCGCGACTCTCGTCTCGGATGGCCGCGTGCCGCAGGAGAACGGAGTCGATCGACGTCGGGCGGCGGCGGCCGTGGTAGAGGACCTTCGGCACGTGTGCAATCCGATCCGTTCTCTCGCTCGCGCGAAGCGCCAGATCGTACGACTGGCCGCGCCCGGCGCCCGGCGCGAACCCGCCGAGCTCGTCGACGAGTTGTCTGCGGAACAGTCCGAGCCGCTCCAGGTAGTTCGTCGAGAGCAGCAGGTCGGGGCTCCAGTCGGGCTTGAAGAAGGGCTCCTCACGACGGCCGTTGCTCCCGATCGAGTCCTCGTCGGAGTAGACGATGTCGGCAGCCGGCTCTTCGTGCAGCCGCGTGACCAGCTCGACGAGCGCCTCCGGCGCCAGCTCGTCGTCGACGTGCAGCACGCCGATGAAGTCGCCGCCGGCCAGGCGGTACGCGTCTGCGAACGTCGGTGTGTCCCCCGACGACTCTCCGACACGCAGACGAGGCTCGCCGGCGAGCGCCGTCTCGATGTCGCCGTGCATCGCCGCGCGCACGCCGGAGGACATTGCCAGGCAGAGCTCCCAGCGCCCGTAGGCCTGAGCGCGGAGCGTGGCCAGCATCCGGCCGAGGGGCGCGGGGTCGGCGACCTCGAGCACCGTCAGCATGCTGACGAGCGGAGTGTGTCGGAGGCTGGCCACCGCGGCCTGCATGTCGTGACGACCGGGAGAAGCCCCGTGCTGGGCAAGCCAGATCTGGTACTGGTCCTCGATCCGGCGCGTCAGGCGGTCGCGGTCCTCGACGAGGAAGCTGCGGCCCCGCAGGGCAAGGTCGACCTTCCTGCCCGTGCGGGCGAACACTTTGAGAAACCCTTCATCGACCCAGATCTCGAGCGCCCGGTAGCACGTTCGATAGATCTGGCGGAGAACGGGGACGCCGAGCATCCACCTGAAGAGCGGATCCAGGCGCAGTTGCAGCCGCCACCCGATCGCGGCGGTATGCAAGGCCACCTCTCGCCGGAGAACGGCGATCGTCCGCTCCTGTTCATCGGCGACGCGTCCGAGCTGCTCGACCTCCTCGCGCAGGCTCGCCTCGACCTCCCGTCGCGCGTCGTCGTCCGAGCCGGAGCGCGTCGTCTCGCTCACGACGCGTGCACCGCGATCTCGACCGGCACCCAGACCTTCCCGTGGATGACCTTGCCCGACTCGGGCGGGAGGACGGTCAGGACCAGCGCGTTGTCGATCCAGTCGAAGTAGCTCGGCGTGGTGGGGTCGTAGGCGAGCGCGGTGCTGACGCTGTAGGTGCCTCTCGCCAGCGGCAGGCGCTGGCGGAAGTCCACGACCAGCGTGTCGCCGGCGCGCCGTGGCGGCAGCGTCACGTCTTCCTCGTGCGTGTTGGTGCCGACGATGTCCGTACCCGTCTTGTCTCGAATGCTGTAGCCGAGGATGCTGACGGACGCGTCCTTGTAGTACTCGACGTGCACGCGCAGGACGACCTGCTCGTCGAAGTCGACGGCGCTGACCTGCCTCCCCTCGGCGTCGAGGAGCTCCACCTGCCGGATCCGGGCCGCGCCCGTGCCGTGACGGAACAGACTGACCCGATCGTCGAAGCCCGGCGCGGCGTGGAAGGAGACGGCGCCGGTCGCGGCCGTCTCCGGCCGTGGACCTCGCGTGGCCACGACGGAGGCTTCGAGCGCGGCCGTCCGGGCGTGGTACAGGTTGGCGATCGTGGCCGGGTCGCTCCTGTGTTCGACGCGCCCGGCGTCGAGGAGCACCGCGTCGGTACAGATCGACCGCACCATCGCCATGTCGTGGCTGACGAAGACGATCGTCGTGCCGTTGGCCTGAAGCTCCCTGATGCGGCGCATGCACTGATGCTGGTAGAACACGTCGCCCACGGCGAGCGCCTCGTCGACGAGCAGGATGTCAGGGTCGACGTGGATGGCCGCCGAGAACGCGAGCCGCACGAACATCCCGCTCGAGTACGACTTCACGGGACGATCAATCGCCTCGCCGATGCCGGCGAACGCTTCGATGACGGGAAACCGCGCCCGCGTCTCCTCCCGCGTCATGCCAATCACCACGCCGTAGAGCTCCACGTTCTCGCGACCGGTGAACTCGGGGTTGAAGCCTGCGCCGAGCTCCAGCAGCGACGAGATGCGCCCGTGCACGGCGACGCGCCCGGCCGTCGGCAGCGTGATGCCCGCAATCAACAGCAACAGCGTGCTCTTGCCCGAGCCGTTGTTTCCCACGACACCGAGCGTCGTGCCGCGGTCGACCCGCAGCGTCACGTCCTTCAGCGCCCACAAGTCCGAGTGGTACCTGCGGGCCCCCAGCGTGAGGATCTCGAGCGCGTGATGGCGGGGCGTCGGATAGATCTTGTAGACCTTCGAGACGCGGTCGATCTCGATCGCGGGCGAGCCCATCAGAGCCGGTCCGCGAAGGCGTGCTTCGAGCGGCAGAACGCCCAGTGTCCGGAGACGAACGTCAGGACCGCCAGGGCCGCAAACACCGTGAGGGGGGCCAGCGACGGCAGGCGGTCGTCGAGCACGGCGCCGCGGTACGCGTCGACGATGTACCAGATCGGGTTCACCGTCAGCGCCCACTGGAAACGCTCGGGCACGAGCGAGACGTCATACACGATCGGCGTCAGGAACATCCACAACGTCAGGCCGAGTCCGACGAAATGCCTGGCGTCCCGAAGGAAGACGGCGACGGTCGCCAGCAGCCACGCCACGCCGGTCGTGAAGAGGAACTGGAGGACCACGACCAGCGGCAGCGCAAGGAGCGACCACCCCGGGGGGCGGCCCCACAGAATGAGGCCGGCGAGGAGCACCGCCAGACCCACCGCCTCGACGACGAGCGCCGACAGCACCACGTGGACCGGCAGGATCTCCGACGGAAACACGACCTTCTTGATGAGGGGCGTCTGCTCGACGATCACCGAGGCCGAGCGCGTGAGCGCATCGGCGAAGGCGAGCCACGGAAGCAGGCCGCAGAACAGATAGAGCGCGAACTCGCCGGGGCTGTCGCTGCCGCTCAGGCGCATCTTCATGATGCCCGAGAAGACGACGGTGTACAGGATCAACAACGCGAGCGGCTGGATCACGGCCCACCACAACCCGAGCGCCGAGTTGATGTACCGGCCACGGATGTCCCGGCTGACGAAGATCTCGATGGCTTCGCGATGACGGACGAGCGCACGGAAGGGGGAGACGACGGCGCGACCGAGCGCGACCACGCGCGACGGCCTCACCGGGATCAACGACGGGGGCTCGCCTGCGGTCGGCTCGTGCGCGCCGACGATCCCGCGATTGATCGGCATCTCGGGGAGCCAGTATAATTCGCCCGCATGTCGCCGGGAAGGCCGGCGCGCGTGCGACGCGCCCACCTATGACGAGCGGGCTCCCGCACGACCGCCGGTCCATTCCCGGCCTGGCCACGGCCGGCCGCTGGCTCTTTCTCTGTGGCGCGCTGCTGATGGTCACCGGCGATGGCCCGGCCTCCACCGTCCGCATGGTGAAGTGGCATACCCCCGTGCCCTTCCTCGCGTGGCCGTGGCTCTACCTGGTGCTCCTTGGCATCTCGATCGTCTGCCTTGCGGTGGGCGGGGCCATCACGTCGTGGAGGCCTGCGCATCTTCGGTTCCTCGGTCCGCCTCTCGCCTTCCTGCTGTTCGCGCAGCTCCTCTCCACGATCTTCTCCCAGGTGCCCTCGCTCAGCGTGGTCGCGTTCTTCTCCGTCGTTGGCATTGTCGGCTTCTGCTGGATCGCCGCCGCGCTGCTCGAGGACGACGGCTTCGCCGCCGCGCTCTGGCCGGTCATGGCCGTCGCCGTACTGCTTCTGGCCTTTCGCGTCGTCGTCTGGCGGCGCGACGAGGGGCTGGACGTGGCGGCGTATCAGGTCCTGAACAACGCGTGGATGGGGAAGCTTCAGCTCGCGTGGGTGCTCAATCTGTTCGCGCCGATGCTGCTGGCCAGGTTCCTCGGCGAGAAGCGGTGGCCCCTCGCGGTGTTGTACGCGTTGTCGTGGGCGGAAGCAGGCCTGGCCATCTATCTTCTGTTCTCGAGAATGGGGGCGGCCGTGTTCGGGCTGACCACGGTGGCCGTGTGCCTCCTCAACCGCGCCGCCTGGCGGAGGTGGCTGCTCATCATGATCGTCGGCGTCGCGATGGGCGTGGGGCTGGCCGCGCGCAGCGTCGAGATGTTCCGGTACGTCGTGACGACGCTGGTGCAGCCCGAGCGGAATCCGGGCGTGAACATGCGGCTCGGCGTCTGGCGCGACGCTCTGTACCTCTTCCGGGATCACCCGATTGTCGGGACCGGTCTCGGCACCTTCGACGACGTCGCGTACACGGTCCCTGACACAAGCGCCGACGCCTTACACTTTCACAACGGCTGGCATGCCCACAACGTGTACCTCCACGTGCTGGCCGAGACCGGAGTCGTCGGCATCGTGGCCTGGTGCCTGCTCTGGTGGGTGATCGTCGGGCGCCTGGGGCATGCGTGGAGGGACGCCGACGCGAACGGCCGACCGGACGTGTCGGGAGCGCTCTTCGGCGTGGCGGCGTTCCTCGTGCTCTCGATGGCCGAGGTGCTCATCGGCGCGCGTGTGCACGCCAGCCTTCGGATGAACCTGACGCTGGGGCTCGTCGTTGTCATGGGGCTGCGCGCCGCGTCGCGGGTCACGCGGTCGACGTGATCCGGCACGCGGCGTAGAATCAGGCGCGCATGCGCCTTCACCTGGTCGACGGCACATACGAGCTGTTCCGCGCCTACTTCGGCGCTCCTCCCGCGACGGGCCCCGACGGCGCCGAGGTCGGGGCTACGCGCGGGATCCTGCGGTCGCTGTTCTCGCTCGTGCGGGAAGACGGCGTGACCCACGTCGCGTGCGCTTTCGATCACGTGATCGAGTCGTTTCGAAACGAGCTCTTCCCGGGATACAAGACGAGCGAAGGCGTGCCCGCCGATCTGATGGCCCAGTTCCCGCTCGCCGAACGGGCGGCGCACGCGCTCGGCCTGGTGGTGTGGCCGATGATCGAGTTCGAAGCAGATGACGCGCTGGCGACGGCCGCCGCGCGCTGGAGCGACTCACCAGGCGTCGAGCAGGTGCTGATCTGCACACCCGACAAGGACATGGCGCAGTGCGTGCGCGGCACGCGAGTAGTCTGCTTCGACCGCATGCGCCGCCGCCTGCTGGACGAGAAGGGCGTCATCGAGAAGTTCGGCGTCCCGCCCGCGTCGATTCCCGACTGGCTTGCACTCGTCGGCGACGCCGCAGACGGCTTCCCCGGTGTCCCCCGGTGGGGCAGCAAATCCGCGTCAGCCGTCCTGGCCCGCTACGGGCACCTCGAAGCGATCCCTGACGATGAGAAGGAGTGGAGCGTGACGGTGCGTGGGGCGGCTGCGCTGGCCAGGAACCTGCGGGAACACCGCGCCGAAGCCTGTCTCTACCGCCGTCTCGCCACGCTGCGCACGGACGCTCCCCTCACGGAAGGGATCGACGATCTACGTTGGCGCGGCGCCCGCCGCCAGGAGCTCGCCACGCTCTGCCGCGAGATCGGCGACGACGGATTCATCGAGCGCGTCCATCGCTGGCGGGGCTGACGTGAACGGAAGACAACGTGAACGGAAGGCAGTGGATTCCGAACCGCCGCCTGCACTAGGATCGGCACCGTCGCATTGTCATCATCTTGCACACCGGAGGACCCATGCAGAAGTGGCTCGTCTCAGTAGCGATTCTGGCGCTCGCCTTCATGGCGGTCGGCGAGGCGCAGCGCGGTGGCGCGCCTGGCGGTGGCCGCGGTGGCGCGCCCGGCGGCGCCCGCGGCGGCCGAGGAGCGGCCCCCCGGGCGATTGCCGGCCACGGCGTCGAGGTTCCGGGCTGGTGGGCGCGCCTGGACAACGTGAAGGAGCCGGCGACGGGGCTCAAGTTCGCACCCATGGGGGGCGGTTTCCACGCGACGACCGGGCCGAACATCATCTTCTGGGACCCGCAGCAGACGGCGATGGGTCAGTACGTCGTCAAGGCTATCTTTACGGTCACCAAACAGCCGAGTCACGAAGTCTCATACGGTCTCTTCATCGGCGGGGCGAACCTGGATCAAGACAGCCAGAGGTACAGTTACTTCCTCATTCGTGAGAACGGACAGTTCCTCGTCAAGAAGCGCACCGGCGCGACGACGAGCAACGTGGCGGGCGACTGGGCGCCCAACCCGGCCATCGTGGCGCTCGCGGGGGGCACACAGAAGAACGAGATGTCGGTCCAGGTTGGCGGCGGCACGGTGAGCTTCATGGTCAACGGGAAAGAAGTGGCCAACCATCCGGCAGCATCGATCGACACCGACGGCATCGTCGGTCTTCGCGTCGGCCACGGGATGGACATCCAGATCGACGGGTTCGCCGTCGAGAAGAAGTAGACGATGGATCACACGGCCGCGCGGGCTGAAAGCCCGCGCTCTACGAGTCGCAGTGCTCAACCCATTCTGCGTAGAACGGAGGCTTCAGCCTCGGCGGACGTGCTTCAGCGTGACGATCGCTGCGACGCCTGCCCGTCAACCGTGTAGGTGAAGAAGCCGATCATCATCTCCTCCCACGTCTGATCGCCCCAGCGCACGGTTGCCGCCGGATCCGGGTTGCTCCGGTTGGCGGTCGAGTTGTCGAAGTGCGCGCGCACATGCAGCTTCGATCCCTTGGGGAGCGCGAGCGGCTCGGCCAGCCAGTAGTCGGTCTGCCAGCCAAAATCGAACTTCGGCACACGTAGCACGATCTCGTTCCGGCCGTCGGGGTAGGTCACGGTGTAGGTCATGTCCTTGCCCCGCAGGTGCATGTGCGGGTGCAGCGTCCACACCTTCACGTCGTCGCCGAAGCTGGCCTCCGCCTCGACTTCGTGGTTGGACGCTCCGGGTGGAATCGCGAACAGCGGATTCGCGATCAACCCGGTTCGTATTTCTCGTGCAGGCGGCTCCTTGGCGAAGATCAGCCCGAGCCTCGACCGATCCACACCTGGCGTGCCGTTGGTCGTGTAGTGCACCTGGAAGATCAGCGTGGAGCCCGCGGGGATGCGCTTTGCGGTACCAGGCACGTACACAGGGGCGTCTTCTCCCACAGCCCAGTTGACGAGCATCGCGTCGCCGCCGCCCGGCGCCGCCGCGGCACGTCCCGTGCGCGTCGTCTCACCAGGCCGGCGTGCCGGAGCCGGCGCGGGCGCCTGGCCAGTCGGGAGAATCGGCCTGACTGCCACGACGTTTGGACGGTTGCGCGCCTGCGGCTCTCTCACGTAAACGATGATGTGGTGGACGTGAGCGCGATCGCCGGCCCGCACCTCGCCCGCCTGCATCCAGCGGTCCTCTGTGAAGTGGGTCGGCACCTCGAAATACTGATAGTCGATGGTGCCTGAGGCCGGCACCTGATAGTCAGCCGCCATCTGGAACACCTGGTCCGGCGTGCCGATCTGCCAGCCCTCCGGGAACGCAGGCCGCTTCGGCAGCTCCGCCGGATCTCCCTCGCGTGCGCCGGCGCCGACCCATGCAGCGATCGCGTCGATCTCTCTCTCGGTGAGGCTCAGGTCGTTGCGGAACGTCCCATACTGCCGGTCGGCATGCCAGGGCGGCATCACGCGCGTGGTCACCTTCTCGCGAATGGCGCTGGCCCACGGCCGCACGTCGCCGTAGGTGATGAGCGACATTGGAGCCACTTCCCCCGGCCGATGGCAGCTCACGCATTTGTCGTAGAAGATGGGAGCCACGTCGCGGCTGAACGTCGGCGCCCCGTCGCGCGACGGCGTGCTCTGCGGGGCCGCATCACCAGTGATCGCCAGGCCGGTGCCAAGCGAGGCACCGATCGCCACAGCGAGCGCAGTCCGGCGAATTGTCTCAGGCTTCATGAGCTACTCCGGTCCAAAGGCCAACAGCACGTTTCCGGGTCTTCCGCCAAACGCCCCGTATCCCGAGTTGACATACACCATACCACCAGCCACCGCCGGCCCGGGGCCAATCAGCGACGCGCCCTTCGCCGGCACGCGGTTGACGGTTGAGAACTCGCGGTTGGTATCGAATTCCCACACGATCTCGCCCGTCGCGGTCGAGTACGCGCGCAGCGAGCCGTCGTTGGATCCCGAGAACAGCGCGCCTGGAATCGCCGTGACCGCTGCCGACTGCGCAGCGTTGCACCCGCGACCGCTCCCGCAGACCGGCGTGGGCGGCGGCGCGGACCAGACCCGTGTGCCGGTGGCCAGGCTCACGGCGTGCAGCCCGCCGGGTTGTGGTGTGGTGATGTCGGAGACGGCGAAATACGCGCGCTCCTCGTCCACCGCCGCGCCCCACTCGATGCCGCCGAGCGTTCCGCCCCGTCCGGCGCGGTACTGCCAGAGCAACTCACCGCTTCTATCCGGATCCATCGCGAAGGCGATCCCCGACTTCTGCCCGATGACGATCACGTCCCGCCCGCCCGCTCGCGCCAGCATGGGCGGGCTTCCGAAGTCGTGATCGGGGCCAATCGGGTCCGGGCAGTTGGGATTCCCTGCCCGGCAGTTCGAGACATAGACGTCGTTCGGCGTGACCTGTCGTATCCACCGGATCGCTCCAGTCGCGAGATCGAGGGCCACGACCGCATCGCTCGACGCGGTCGCCGGGCCGCTGTAGGCATTACCGGTCGCGACATACAGTGCGCCACGCGCGGTGTCCACCGTTGGCGCAGACCAGATGGCCGCGCCCGACGGTCCCCAGAGCGGGGCGCCGGCGCTGCTCGTTCCGCGCCGCTGCGGCGGATCGGCGATCATGTACGTCTTCCAGACGATCGAACCGGACCTGGCGTCCAACGCGACGACGCTTCCGCGGAAGGTGCAGCAAGGGTACTGCGGGTCGGCGCCCTGCGCCTCCTCGTACGAAGCAACGGGAACGTACAGCCTGCCGTCGTGCAATGTGGGCGACCCGGTGATTCGCGCCGATGGATGCTCGTCGACCCTTCGCACCCACAGCCGGGTGCCGGTCTCGGCGTCGACGGCGTACGCGTTGGCGCCGGTGTCGCCGAAATACGCGACGTCACGCGTCGTGCCGCCGGGGCCGACGGCAATCGCCGTGCGTACTCCGCCCGAGGCGGCAAATGTCCAGTGAACGCAGCCGGTTTTCGCATCGAGGGAGTACACCGTGCCGTTCTGACTGCCGACGAACACCCGGCTCCCGGCGACGGTGGGCTGCGCCCATGCGACCGACGCATCGGGAAAGCCGAACGCCCACATGAGACGCAGCCGCGGGAGATCGGCTGCC
>Ga0209640_10004294_pt1 | contig 12535 bp, 12 predicted proteins | sample RifCSP10_1_FD_184018 | JGI IMG/M metagenome (GOLD analysis project Ga0209640, IMG submission 184018) | Soil microbial communities from Rifle, Colorado - Rifle CSP2_sed 10_1 (SPAdes) (version 2) | ecosystem: Environmental > Terrestrial > Deep subsurface > Rock core/Sediment | place: Rifle... | reverse complement strand
GAATACTTCTTACAGGCCGATCACTTCAACGGCATTCAGCCTTGGAAGGTCAACCGCGATGGGAGCATTCAGAGTGCGCTGTTCTAAATTGCTTGCGGCGACGTTCGTACTCTCGACATCTGTGACGGCGCTGGCACAGGGGCCGACCTATCGGCTCGGGACAACTCCAAGCGAAGAGCAAATCAAAGCCAGAGACACCGCTGTCTCGCCTCAAGGGAAAGAATTGCCGCCGGGGAGTGGCTCGGCGATACAGGGTGCCAACGTCTATGCGCAGAAGTGCGTCGTGTGTCACGGACCAAACGCGACGGGCACCCCGCTTCATCGTGGCCTCATCCCGCTCGGCAATGCGAAGCCGGTGAAAATCGCCGGGAGCCTCGTCCCGTACGCGACGACGGTTTGGGATTTCATCAACCGCGCCATGCCCTCAACGAAGCCGGGATCGCTCACTCCCGACGAAGTCTACGCGGTGACCGCCTACGTGCTCTATCGGAACGACGTCATCAAGGAGACCGACATCCTCGATGCCACGACCCTTCCGAAGGTACGGATGCCGAACCGCGACAACTTCCTTCCTGTCGAGATCGACTGGAAACCCGGCCAGAGGCGCCCGCTCGGGAACTACCCGGCACGGTGAAAGCGGCACGCTGCAGACCTCTATCGCGCCGGCGGAACGGCCGCGCCGGCGCGCGGGATCTTCGAGTTGCGCACGGCCGCGTGCCACGCGAACGTCGCCATGACGATGGCTGACTGCTTCAGTTCGTCCTCGCTCATGCGCTCGGGAAAATCGGCATTCGTGTGGCGGGTGCGCTCGTCGTACGCGTCGAAATCCTTGATGACGTTGAAACCGGGCAATCCGGCGTCGTTGAACGGGACGTGATCGGTGCTGCCGATGCCTTCGATGATGTTCCGCGTGGCTCCAAGGTCGCGCAGCGGTTCGAGCCACGCGTCGAAGATCGTCTTCGCGGCGCCGTTCCCCTCCATGTAGAACCCGAGCGTCCTGCCGCTCCCCGGGTCGTCGTTCAGGTACACGGCAAGCCTGTCACGCGCCACCTGGTCGGCAAAATGCCGTGCGAGGTACGCGCGCGCTCCGAGCAGACCCTGCTCTTCGCCGCTCCATAGGGCCACTCGGACTGTACGCCGCGGCCGGGCGCCGACCGCCGTAAGAATGCGCATCGCCTCCATCGTCGCCGCCACACCATCGGCGTTGTCCGTGGCGCCGCTCGCGGTGTGCCAGGAGTCCAGGTGCGCACCAACCAGCACCACCTCGTCGCGGAGCGCGGGGTCTCCTCCGGGGATGTCGGCGATCACGTTGTAGGAATTCCGATCGTCCTCCTGATAACGGGTCCGGAGCTCCACCCTGACCTCCACCGTGTGTCCCCCGACAGCCAGACGCGCGAGCACGTTGTACTGTTCGGCGGCAACTGTGATCGATGGCACGGCATCGGGGGCGGTATTCCGGTTCCCAACCACACCGACTGTTCCGTCGCGGTAGGCGCTCGGCTTCAGGGCCACGGCGGCGCCCGCGCTCTTCAGCAGCGGCCCGAGCTGATCTGGCGGCGTTGTGCTTCGCGTCGGCGGAAGTGAGGGGTTGCCGGTGGCAACCGGCCGATCATCGAGGCCCGGCTGCGGCCGGTCGGCATCGACGAACTGCGTCTGTGGAAGATGCGTGAGCACGATGACGCCACGAAGTCGTCCCGCCAGTGCCTGGATCTCGGACGCGGTCTTGTCGCCGACATACACGACCCGTCCGCTTACCACTCCTGGAGTTGAGGGCGTCCACGCGTCGGCATACGCAACGAGGGGCATGTAGCGCGGCGACGTCATCTCGACCGAAATTTTTTCGAGCGACCATCCACGGCCGAACTCGAACGGCTCCAGTTGGGCGTTCGCGAGACCCCATTGCGCGAAGCGATCGCGGGCCCAGCGCGCCGCTCGGGTGTGCGCAGGCGAACCGGTCAAGCGCGCACCGAGTTCATCCGTGAGCGTCCGATACAGCGCCAGAGCCTGCGAGCGCTGCAGCCCTTCGCTTCGAATGCGGGCGGTCATGTCGCTATCGACAGGGTCCTGCGCGGCCGCGAGAACTACGCCAAGCAGCAGCAACAGAACGGCGGCACAAGGCAGGCGCATCATCCAGCTCCCTTCTCCGAACGCCCGGGGGCGCCAGGACGTCGACGGGGGCCAAATCCTAGCACGCGGTCGTGATCTGCGACGTCAGTACCTGATCGCCTCCAACGTGAACTCTCTCTCTTTGATGGGCGCGTTGTACTTGACTTGTTGCAGCGACAGTCGCGTACGGGTGCCGCGATGCAGATCGGCCATCTCGAGTTGTCGCGCCGTCCAGATGCCCTGGATGTTCTCGATCGTGGAATTCGTCAGCCGCTTGACGACCTCGTCCTCGACGAAATGATCGAGCCGGGCGAGCACGTAGTTGTCCTTTCGGATCCAGGCGATCGACCGCGTGTAGTGGGACGATCGGCTTCGCTTTGGTGTCATCTCGATTTTCCAGCAGCCTGCTCCCTCGATCGTGTCGTTGCCGAGCATCGAGTAGTCGTACTGGTCGACGTCGCGCTCCTCGAGATCCTCGAAGCTGAAATCGGTGCCAAAGAACCGCGTCGAACGGTCCTGTAAGGCGATCCGCCGATCGCGCTGCAGGGCCGGCGTCCACATCCATTGATCGGAGGCGCGTTCCGGATGATTGTGTATGAGCAGCGCCACGCCTTTGACCTCCGCCGGTGAGGTAAAGCGCAGCACGGCTTTGCTCTGTCCGTTGGATCCTGCTCGATCGAACGTCCAGCGCTTCTCCGAGGTCTTGCCGTCGGCGTTGAAGGATTGCAGCAGGCCATCGTATCGATAGAACTTGGCCTCGGTGCGGCGCTGCGCCTCCTCCATAATCGTGCGAGCGTCACCGTGACTGTCGGCCGCGTCCGGGGCAACGATCACTTCGACTGGAACGCTCAGCGCTTTGCTCGCGAGTGGGGCTTCCGCTGGTGGGGCCACCGGTTCTTGTCCTTCGGTACTCGACGATTCGTCGTCTTGATTCGCAGCAGCTTCGTTTTCCGCTACCGCCGCGCCGGCCGATGCCGGGTCGGTCGATGACCCGCGATCCTGCGGCGCGCCGCCGTCGCTACTTTTCCTTACACGTGTGGTCTTACGCTGAGGCGCGGGGGCTGTCTCTGGAGCTTCTTCGTCTCCGGCGCTGATGGTCTGTTGGCCGAGATATCTCGACACCCCAAACCATCCGGCGAACAGCCCAACCGAAGTGACACACACGGTGATGACGACGATCCCGAAAACATTCGTCGGCTCTCTGCTCATATTTGCGGGCCTCTGCTCCGATTCGGTCCACGTGATGTGATCGCGAACCTGCCTTATCACGTATCGGCGCGAGCTGGCCGCCGCTCCACGCGGTTGCTGTCCACCCGACATAAATTGCCACGTTTCCACGTTCTTCGCGATCGCCAAGGCCGTCTGAAGCAATGCGCTGGGCGGCCGCAATATAATTCGGGACTGCACCCGCTTGCGTCGGGACGATCTCCGGCGCTCCTGGAGGATAGACATGGCCACGAACGCGAAACGACGTCGACAACTCATCGCCGGTCTCGGCACGACGGCTGCCGCCGTCGCACTGGGGTCTCCGGTGGCCACGGCTCAAACGGCCGCGACGCCGTTCCAGCCGAGTCGCCACCCGCAGGACGACTGGTTCGCCACGCGCCCGGGCCGACACCGCGTCATCCTCGACACCGTTTCGTCTGCCGGTGTCGCCGATGCGATCCGTTTCGCCAATAACTTGTTCAATGGGAGCAGGACGGGCTACAGCGTCGACGAGCGCGATATGGCCATTGTCGTTTGCCTGCGCCACCGCGCGACGTCGCATGCGTATCCCGACGCCCTCTGGTCCAAGTACAGCCGTGCCCTCGATCGATCGGACGAGCTCGGCGGCAGCACACCGCCGGCGACCGTCAACACCTACAATACAGGGGAACGTCCACAACTGTCCGAACTGGCCAAGCGTGGCGTACTGTTCATGGTGTGCGCGCAGGCCACGCGCGGAATCGCGACACGGGCGGCGGGCCCGAACGGAAACGTTGACACCATATTCAAGGAGCTCGAGGCGAACCTGCTCCAGAATGGACACCTTGTGGCGACCGGTGTCGTTGGCGTCCTTCACGCACAGGAGCACGGTTACGGCTACCTGTACGTCGGCTGATAGTTAGAGCAGTTTTCAGTTTTGAGTAGTGAGTTTTGAGTTTCGGACCGCTCAAGACTCATGACTCACGGCCCAAGACTACGCTACACGGAACCGGAAACCGCATTAGTCCAGTTACAGACCACTTGGATCAATCAAAGCCGGAGGGTGCCTCGCTCGTCGACACCGGGCTCGTGCGCGCGCACGGGCTGGCGTCGCTCGTGACGCTCCTCGTCGCCGCGACGTTCGGGATCATCGTATCGATCCAACTGCTGCTTCCCGACGTCGGGAAAGACGTTGCCTGGCTCAGTTGGGGCCGCCTTCGCTACGCCCACACGCAGGGCATCATGTTCGGCTGGCTGGGAAACGCGTTCTTCGCGTTTTTCTATCATGCCGTTCCCATCCTCACTGGCCGGCCGGTTACGAGCGCGCGCCTGGGCTGGTGGCTCTTCGGCCTCTGGAATTTTGCGGCGATCGTGCCCGGCTGGGTGCTGGTGCTCGCCGGCGTCAGCCAGCCGCTCGAGTGGGCCGAGTTTCCGCTCGTCGTCGATGCCGTGATCGTGCTCGGTCTGGCGCTGGCGGCCGTGCAGTTTCTGCCGGGGTTCTTTGCGCGCGGGCTCGAATCGCTCTACGTCTCGAGCTGGTACATCCTGGGCGGGTTGGTCTTCACGCTTCTCGCCTATCCGATGGGCAACGTCGTGCCGGAGTTCGTGGCCGGTGCCGGCGGTGCGGCGTTCAGCGGACTGTGGATCCACGACGCGGTCGGACTCTACGTCACCCCACTCGCGCTCGCCATCATCTACTTCGTGATTCCCGCTGCGACGCGCCAACCGATCTACAGCCACTTTCTCTCGATGCTCGGGTTCTGGCTGCTGTTCTTTCTCTATCCGCTCAACGGCACGCATCACTACGTGTTCTCGGTGATCCCGATGGCGGCGCAGATGAGCGCGATTGCGGCCTCGGCGCTGCTCGGAGTTACCGTGGTCATCGTGGTCACCAACCTGTTTCTGTCATTACGCGGTGCGGGCATCGTCCCCCGCGATCCCGGTTTGCGCTTTGTCGCTACTGGGACGTTGTTCTACCTGATCGTCAGCCTGCAGGGCGCGTCTCAGGCGCAGATGGCCGTGAACCAGACGGTACACTTCACTGACTGGGTGGTGGGTCACTCGCATCTGGCGATGCTTGGATTTGCAAGCTTCGCGGCCGCGGGCGGGCTGGTGCACGCCTGGCAGCGCATGCCATCGGCGCGGTACAACGCACGCGCGATCAGCGGTGCGTACTGGCTGCTGACCGTCGGGGTAGTCATCATGGTGTCGGACCTGACGATCGCAGGACTGGTGCAGGGGCGGCTGTGGCAAACAGATGCGCCCTGGATTGTCTCCGTGGAGGCCACGCGACCGTACTGGCTCGTGCGAACGCTGTCGGGGGTCCCGCTGGCCGCCGGGTTCATCGCTCTTCTGCTGGGGCTCACGACCGGTCCGCGAGGCGCGGGTCTCCAGTCGATCGCAGCGAGCGATGGCGCGGAGCCAGCGTCGCACATCCAGCCCCGCTTCGCCGTCGCGACGCTCACCGCCTCGGAGGGCGTGTGAGGGGCGGCGCCGGTCGCGCGCTCGCCATGGCGTATCTCGTGGCCTGCGTGGCGGGCGTGATGTTCTTCGCGTTATCCGTGGCACTGCTGGGCTACTGGCCCAAGCAAGTACTGGACAGGCAGACGCGCGCGATGGGACCGGCGTTCGTGCTCGAGCTCGGCCCGAGCGCGCGGCGCGGGCGCGCCATCTATGCGCGGGAAGGCTGCGCCTATTGCCACACGCAGCAGGTGCGATACCTGGCGGCTGATCATGCACGCTTCGGCGCGCCAACGCTGGCCTGGGAGACACGCCTCGATTATCCGCATTTGTGGGGGACGCGTCGCATCGGCCCGGATCTCTCTCGCGCGGGCGGGACACGATCCGATGACTGGCACTTCGCGCATCTGTTCTCCCCGAGGGCGCTCGTCCCGCAGTCGGTGATGCCCGCGTACCCCCGTCTATTCGACGGCGCGCCCGACCGGCCCCGTCAGGAGGCCCGCGATCTCGTCGCGTACCTCAATACGCTTGGCCGGGCGCGTGAGCTGGCGGGGCCCGAGGGAGAAGCACGCGCTCGAGAAGCCTGCAACTGCCCGGACGACGAGATGATGCAGATGGCGTTTCACGGCCCGCTCGATGCCCATCCGGCGCGTGCGCGGCGCGTGCAGGACGCTCCTGCGTTTCCTCGCGGCGATCTCGCCCGCGGCCGGCAACTGTACGCGGTCCACTGCGCAACGTGTCACGGGGTACGCGGCGAAGGAGATGGCCCGGGGGCGGCAGGGCTGCTTCCTGCGCCGACGAATCTCGCGGAGCACGACTACGCGCCGGAGCGGATCGCCGGCGCGTTGTGGAACGGCGTCGCAGGGACGGCCATGCCCGCGTGGCGAGATCATTCGCTCGACGATCTGGCGGCACTCGTCGCGGCCGTGCGCGCCCTCGGCCCCAGCCAGGTAGCCGGAGGCCTTCAGGCCTCCGGAACAGAACCGGCGCTACCCGCCACGTTGATGGAGCTGGGCCGGCGCGCGTATCGAGACAACTGCGTGCAGTGCCACGGCGAACGTGGTGACGGCAGCGGTTCGGCAGGCGGCGCGCTTTCGATTGCGCCGTCCGATTTGACCCGCCAGCGGCCGACGCTTGCCAGGACGGTGGAGACGCTGCGGGGCGGTATTCCCGGAACACCAATGGCACCGTGGACGTCTCGATTGACGGATGCCGAGCTCATCGCGGTGGCGCAGTATGTCCGCACGCTGTACACCGGGCCTGCCATCGGAGCAGTTCGATGATCGCCGACGTCGTGGTGCTCGCTTCAGTGGCCCTGACCGGCGCTTTCGTGACGGCGTGGCTCGTCTCACCAGGGCTTCGGGCCTGGATTGAGCGGCCGAAGCATCGCTTTCAGGACGCCGTGCAGCGGTATGACGCCGCACAGCAGTATGATGTCGCGCAGCACACACACGTCATGATCAGGAGAAGTCCCCGTGAATGAACGCGACCGCCGCGACCCCGTTCGCCTGACATCGGTGGTTGTGCTGTCTGCTGCGGCCGGCGCCTTGGTCATCGGCGTGGGGCTGTACGGCGCCTCCGTCGATTCAGCCTCCGCACCATCGACGCCCGTCCCTGCCATCGCCACCGAAGAATACGGTCGCCGGCTGGTGGCGCACACCGCTGAACTTCTTGGACCGGATCAGCCCGATCCCGATCGGCGCTACATCAGCAGCCGGCTCAATTGCGGGTCGTGCCATCTGGCCACGGGGAGTGAACCGGGCACGCTGACGCTCCTGCAGACCGACGAGCACTTTCCGCGCTTCTCGGGTCGGGCCGATGCGATGACAGACATCGAAGATCGCATCAACGAGTGCATGCAGCGCAGCATGAACGGCCACCCTCTGCCGATGGACAGCCCGGAGATGATCGCGATCGCGGCGTATCTGCGATCGCTTGGCACGCAGTATCAGGCGTCGGGTGCCAGCGGGCGAAGCGCAGAGGAGCCACCTCCGTTCAAGACGCCCAACCGGGCCGCGGACCTCGTGAAGGGAGAAGCCGTGTTCGGTGCGCGATGCCGTATCTGTCACGGCGCAGACGGCGAGGGCCTGTTGGCGAGTGCAGAGCGGCGCAAGGGCTATCTGTTTCCGCCGCTGTGGGGACCTGATTCCTTCAACAACGGCGCGGGCCTGCACCGCGTGCTCACCGCCGCGCGCTTCATCAAGGCCCGGATGCCCCTCGGCGAGCCGACGCTCACCGATGACGAGGCCTTTGACGTGGCGGCGTTCGTCAATTCGAAACCGCGGCCGGAGATGCCCGATCTCGAACGCGACTACCCTGATCGTTCGCTCAAGCCGGTCGACAACCCATACGGCCCCTTCGCAGACACCTTCCCGCTCGAGCAGCATCGGTTCGGCCCCTTCCAGCCGATCGACGCGTACTACAAGACGCTCAAGAAGCAGTAGTCGAGCGTCTGCGTCTCGGTGATGCCTGTGATGCACAACGTAGAGGTCTCGATGTCTCGTCGATCAAAGCCCGACCCTGGGAGCCATTCAACTGCTCAACCAGCTTCTCGATGTCGAGCCGGGAAATCCCTACGGCAACCTGTTCCGGGGCTCGAGCCGGTTGCTCAAAGGCCACGCCGTGACCGATGGAGTGATGGATCTCGATTACGCGATCGCGCTCGCGCCCGAGAGCCCCGACGTCCGCTACATCGTCGCCGACGCCTACACCTACGGCCTGCCCGATCCGGATCGTGCATTCACGGAAGCCACCTTCGCGCTGGAAGGCGGGCTCAGCACACCGCGCGTCCACGCCATCCTCGGAAGCGCCCATGTTGCGTTCGGCGACCTGACAGCCGCGGCGACCCACATCCAGACGCATATCGAGCTCGTGACCACCGAGCTCTTGACGACATCCCCACTCCCCGCCCGCGCGTCGATGGCGCTCGACCTCGTGCCGGGACGGACTTACAACATCCCGTTGGTTGTGAGCGCCGGCGAGGTTGTCTCGATCGTCACGAGCAGCCACGACTACTGGGACACGATTCTCGTCCTGCTCGATCCCGACGGGTCGCCGGTGCTGGGCAGCGATGATTCCTGGAAGTACTTCGCCGCCTTCGACTGGATCGCGCCGTCGAGCGGGACCTACCGCATGCGGGTCACGTTCTTCGAGAGCGTCATCACGGGCACCCTGCGCGTGTCGCGCAAGTGAGGCGCTCGTTCGTTTCCAGTGGGCGTTCTCGCGGTTTACCAGGACCGGACCGCTGGAAGCACTGCACATGGGGAGGACTCGTGCATGCTCGCGCCGAGCGGGAGCGAGACGCGGCTTGACGGACGCCTTGCACCTGGCCGGTCACAATCGCGATCGGCCCTGTCGAAGGCGACGCTCAGCCGCTCAGGGCGCCGGCATCGAGCACGGCGAAGCGCACCTTGGGGTGGCGTGTGCGCAGGGAACAGCGGATCCAAGTAAGCATCCGCCGCCGTGCCGGCGTGTTACGATCCCGCCCAACGCTGGAGGACGGATATGAGGCTCTTTCTCGCAGCGCTCGTTCTGATCGCGGGCACGATGCCCGCGGCGGCCCAATGGCTGGATCGTCCATGGCCGGCCGTCCCGCGGACTCCCGACGGCAAGCCGAACCTCACTGCGTCGGCGCCGCGCGCGCCCGACGGCAAGCCGGACCTCACGGGGGTATGGAACGCAGGGCAAATCGTCGCTCGTCCGGAGCCCGCCGACCTGCAGCCGTGGATCCTGGACCTTGCCCGCAAGCATCAGCAGGAGTACCACCGCTCCCGTCCCTATTACCAGTGCCGACCGAGCGGACCCGAAGCGGAGCGGTATGGCGGCTGGAAGCGCATCCTCCAGACGCCGGCCGCCATCGCGATCCTGAACGACGACCTGACCTATCGTGTGATCCACATGGACGGCCGCCGGCTGGAAGCCGAGCCCGCGCCAAGCTGGACGGGATACTCGGTGGGCCGCTGGGAGGGCGACACGCTCGTCGTGGAGAGCAACGGATACAACGAGAAGGTGTGGACGAGCCGCTACGGTGTCTCGCATTCGGATGCCCTGCGCATCACGGAACGCTACCGGCGCACCGACTTCGGCCATCTGCAGGTCGAGGTGACCTACGCCGACCCGGGCGCGTACGCGAGGCCCTGGGGCTTCAAGGCGACCATGGCGCTGACGGCCGACACGGAAATGCTCGAAGCGGTCTGCGAACGCAGCAGCGAGCACTGGAGCAGCCTCTCGGATGCCGCCGGCGCGGCGGTGACCGTGCCGCCCGACGTGCTCGCCCGGTACGTCGGCGTCTATAAAGGGATTTACGGCGGACGCGAGCGGACGTACGAAGTGTCGCTCTCCGGCAACCAGTTGGTCGCGACGATCGTCGGCCCTCCGATCGAGGGAGGCCTCGGCGCCGCCGGCCTCGAGGACGGCACGCCGCGGCCGCTGGTGCCGATTTCCCAGACGGTGTTCGAAGGCCTGGGGCTCGGCTATCAGTTCGAGGTCGGCGAGAAGGGCCCGGCAACGGCCCTCATCGTGATTCACATCTCCGGTCCCTACAGATACGCGCGCGTGAAGTGACGGTATGAAGCTGTTTCTCACGGCACTCGCGCTTGTCGCGGTAACGACCCCCGCCGCGGCCCAGTGGCTGGATCGTCCGTGGGCCGGCATTCCGCGCACGGTTGATGGGAAGCCGAACCTGACCGCGCCCGCGCCGCGCGGTCCCGACGGCAAGCCCGATTTGACGGGGATCTGGAACGGGCCGACTCCCGATCCCCTCCTCGACCCGGCCAACGCGCAGCCGTGGGTCAACGACCTCGTGCGTCAACGTGACCAGGACTACCATCGGGGACGTCCCTCCTTTCAGTGCCGGCCGAGCGGGCTCGAGTCTGACGAATTCGGCGGGTGGAAGCGCATCCTGCAGACGCCTGCCGCTCTCGTCATCCTGGACGATGACCTCACGTATCGCGTGCTCCACATGGACGGCCGTGAGCTGGAGGCCGATCCCGCGCCAAGCTGGCAGGGCTACTCCGTCGGGCGCTGGGAGGGCGACACGCTCGTCGTGGAGAGCAACGGGTTCAACGACAAGACGTGGCTGACCCCGGAAGGACTGGCGCATACGGAGGCCCTGCGCGCGACGGAGCGATACCACCGCACGGACTTCGGCCACCTGCAGATCGAGGTCACCTTCACCGATCCGGGTGCGTACGCGCGGCCGTGGGGCTTCACGGTCGAAAAGACGCTGGCGGCCGATACGGAAATGCTCGAATCCGTCTGCGAACGCAGCACCGAGCACTGGTCGGTCAGATCGGACACGGCGGTGGCCGTCCAGCCCGAGGTGCTGGCACGGTACGTCGGCGCCTACGTTGGGGCCTATGGGGTACGCCCCCGTACTATCGAAGTGTCGCTTTCCGGCGGCCAGTTGATCGCCAGGGTCATTGGCTTCGCCTTCGTCGACGGGGGCGAGATACGACCGCTCGTGCCACAAACGCAGACGCTGTTCGAAGGGCTTGGACTGGGCTATCAATTCATCGTCGACGACAAAGGGAATGCGACCGAGCTCGTGGAGATTCACATCTCGGGCTCATACAGGTACCAACGCAAGAAGTAGCGTCGAAGGGTGTGTATGAGGCTGTGTCTCGCCGCGCTCGTTTTCGTCGCGGGCACGATGCCCGCGGCGGCCCAATGGCTGGATCGTCCCTGGCCGGGCATCCCGCGCACCGCTGACGGAAAGCCGAACCTCGCCGCGCCGGCCCCGCGCGGGCCCGACGGCAAGCCGGATCTCACCGGCGTGTGGAACGGGCCGAATCCCGAGGCGATCCCGGACCCTGCCATCGAGTCGCCGTGGGTCCATGACCTCGTCCTCCAGCGGCAGCGCGACTACCACAAGGACCGTCCCTCGTACCAATGTCTGCCGAGCGGGCCTGAGTCCGACCGCTTCTCCGGGTGGAAGCGCATCCTCCAGACGCCGGCCGCCATCGCGATCCTGAACGACGATCAGACCTATCGCACGATCCACATGGACGGCCGCGCGCTCGAAGCCGAGCCCGCGCCAAGCTGGATGGGGTACTCCGTGGGCCGCTGGGAGGGCGACACGCTCGTCGTGGAAAGCAACGGCTACAACGACAAAACGTGGCTGAGCCGATATGGGCAGGCGCACACGGAAGCGATGCGCGTGACGGAGCGCTATCGGCGCACAGACTTCGGCCACCTGCAGATCGAGGTGACGTACACCGATCCGGCTGCGTACGCGAAGCCGTGGAGATTTACGGCGAACATGACGCTGCAGCCCGATACGGAAATGCTCGAAGCCATCTGCGAGCGCAGCAGCGATCATTGGACCGGCACCCGTTCGGAAGCCGCGAGCCGGGCGGTGACCGTGCCTCCTGAGGTGCTGGCGCGGTACGTCGGCGTCTACAGCGGGGTCTACCTGACAAGAGCGCGCACCGTCGAAGTGACGCTCTCAGGCGGCCAGTTGATCGCCAGGGTGATCGGCGGCGCCCTTGTCGACGGCGGCGAGGTCCGGCCGCTCGTGCCGCAGTCGGAGAGGCTCTTCGAAGGCGCGGGCCTGTACTACGAATTCATCGTCGACGACAAAGGCGTCGCGACGGACGTCGTGCAGATCAACATCACGGGACCCTATCGCTTCGCGCGGCAGCGTTGAGTACGTGGCGTCCGGCTTCAGACGGACCAAGTAGGCAGAAACGGAGGGGCTATGAGGCTGTTCCTCGCGGCGCTCATGCTCGCGGCCGGCGCGATGCCGGCGGCGGCCCAATGGCTGGATCGCCCGTGGCCCGGCATC
>Ga0209640_10004292_pt1 | contig 12535 bp, 12 predicted proteins | sample RifCSP10_1_FD_184018 | JGI IMG/M metagenome (GOLD analysis project Ga0209640, IMG submission 184018) | Soil microbial communities from Rifle, Colorado - Rifle CSP2_sed 10_1 (SPAdes) (version 2) | ecosystem: Environmental > Terrestrial > Deep subsurface > Rock core/Sediment | place: Rifle... | reverse complement strand
GTTGATCGCCGGAAATTATCGCTGCGTGCAGAAGGACGGCATGCGGTCCATCAAGGACGCCGTGCACACCGACCTCGAGGCGTCGCGCGCGGTCTACCACTGGGTGGTGAAGTTGGTTGTGTCTTTGGGCGCATCGGAAAAGGACCTGGTGCCATTCGAAAAATACGCCAACGCGGCGCTCTCGCTCGGGAGCCCCTCGTCCGCGGCCCGTGCATTATTCGGCGGCGCGCCCAATATCGAGCGCGTGGACCGGCTGGTGAAGGCCATCGCCGCGCAGAAGGGCATGCGCTCCGATGCCGTGGATGAGTCAGTAGCCCTGGTCGACGCACGGCTGGAGGCCAATCGCAAGAAGGCCGCCTGAGCCAGCGCCGGCGCCGTGCTCGCGCGTGGTTAGGCCCCGGGCGCAGCGCATGCTTCAGCCATTCGATGTCATCATCATCGGCGGCGGGCTCGTCGGATTGAGCCTCGCGCGCGCGCTCGCCGGCAGTGGGTTGCGGCTGGCGCTGATCGAGCCGCAGCGGCCCGCACCTCCCCCTGTCGACGCAGCCTGGGACAGCCGTGTTTACGCCCTGAGCCCGGGCTCCGCCGCGTTCCTCGCGGACGGCGGCGCGTGGGAGCTGCTGCCACCCGAGCGGATCGCGCGGGTCGAGGCAATGAGGATATTTGGCGACGATCCAGGCGCCCGGCTCGACTTCAGCGCCTACGACGCGGGTTTGCGCGAGCTTGCCTTCATCGTCGAAAACCGCCGCCTGCTGCACGCGCTGCGGGAAGCCGCCCGCGAGCAGGACTTGCGCGTGCACTGTCCCGCCGGCTGGACCATGCTCAACATTCACGAGGATCACGTCGCAGTGCGGCTCGAGGATGGTGCCGAGCTTGCGGCGCGCCTCGTGGTCGGCGCCGATGGCGCGGAATCGCGAGTGCGCGCGCATGCCGGCATCGCCGTGCGCGCAAGCAACTACCGGCAGCTCGGCGTGGTCGCGAACTTCGACTGCGAGAAGCCTCATCATGGCGTCGCGTTCCAGTGGTTCATGCGCGAGGGCGTGCTGGCGCTGCTGCCGTTGCCGGGCAACCGCGCTTCCATGGTGTGGTCGATCGCCGAGGAACGGGGGCGCCGGCTGCTCGATCTGCCGGACGCGGCGCTTGCAGCCGAAGTGGAGTCCGCGAGCGGCGGCGCACTGGGCGCGCTGAAGGTCATCACGCCGGCGGCCGGGTTTGCATTGAGGCTGCAGCGCGTGACGCAGTTCACGAAGCCGCGCCTTGCGCTGGTGGGGGATGCTGCCCATAATGTGCACCCCCTGGCGGGGCAGGGGGTGAACCTCGGATTTCGCGACGCGCGCGCGCTCGCCGGGGTGCTCAAAGCGCGCGGACCGCAGGGCGACTGCGGGGACTATGCCCTGCTCCGGCGCTACGAGCGGGCGCGCAAGGAAGACGTGCTCGCCATGCAGGTCGCAACCGACGGTCTGCAGAAACTTTTCAACAACGACGGTGTCTTGCTGGCGAGGGCGCGCAATCTGGGGCTCACGCTCGTCGACCGGCAGCCATGGCTGAAGAGCTTCCTGGTGCACCGCGCTGTCGCGTGAGCGTCAGGAGCGCCGCAACCAAAAGATGACCATGATGGTTAGAAGAATCGTGACATTGTGCGCAGTCCTGGCCGGTCTCGCGGCCGGGAGCGCCAGCGCGAGCGAGGCGGCGATCCGCAAGGCCGTTCAGGCCAGATTCCCCGACATTCCCGTGGATAGCGTGTCGAAGACTCCGTTCGGTGGCATATATGAAATCGTGCTTGGCGGACGCATCCTGTACACCGACGAGAAGGTCAGCTACATTTTCATCGGCAGCCTCCTCGATACACGGGGCGTGGGGGAGCGCGACCTTACCGCCGAGCGCAGCGCACAACTGGCCGCGCAGACGCTGAGGAAATCGACCGACCAGGCCATCAAACGCGTGCGCGGTAATGGCAAGCGCGTGATCTACACGTTCGAGGACCCGAACTGCGGTTATTGCAAACAGCTGCAGAGGGAGCTCACCAAGGTTACCGACGTCACCATATACACCTTTCTGTGGCCGATTCTTTCTCCGGATTCGGTGGACAAGTCGAAGGCTATCTGGTGCGCAAAGGATCGCGCCAAGGCGTGGGATGACTTCATGTTGCGCGGCGCTGCGCCCCAGGGCGACGGAAGGTGCGATACACCCATCGATAAGAACAAGCTGCTCGCACAGCGCTTTCGCATCAACGGCACGCCTGCCATATTTTTCGCCGACGGGAGCATGAACGGCGGCTATCTGCCAGCCGACCAGCTCGAGCGGGCGCTCAACGCCGTCTCAACGAAATAGCTCCGCGCGCTCAACCGGGGACGGCATGGGCCGTTATCCCCTGGTCTACTGGTTCGTAGACGCCGGATAGCCGTTAGGCAGCAGCACCCACATCCTGAGCGACTGCTTCATGCGGCCGGCCTCGCGCGCGGCCTCCTCGCCGTATCCCCAGAAGTAGTCCGCGCGCACCGCGCCGCGGATAGCGCTGCCCGTGTCCTGCGCCAGCATCAGCCGGTTGAGCGGCCGGCTGGAAAGCGGCCAGGTGGTGGCGATGTAGACCGGGGCGCCGAGCGGCACGACCCCCGGGTCGACCGCCACGCTGCGGCGCGCCGTGAGCGGCACGCCCAGCGATCCGAGCGGGCCGGGCAGGCCGGCCGGCAGCTCGCGGAAGAACACGTAGCGCGCGTTGTGATTCAGCAGCTCCGTCAACTGGTCGGGGTTCGCGCGTGCCCAGGCCTGGATGCCCTGCATCGACGCTTTCTCCAGCGGGAGCTCACCGCGCTCCACCAGGTGCCTGCCGATGGAGCGATAGGGAAACCCGTTATGGTCGGCGTAACCGACGTGCAGCGTCTCGCCACTGTCGAGGATGATGCGGCCCGAGCCCTGGATCTGCAGGAAGAAGAGCTCGATCGCGTCGTCCACCCACGCGATTTCCCTGCCGGCGAGCGGTGCGCGCCCCTCCCCGATCTGCGCGCGATCGTAATAGGGCACGACGCGCTGGCCATCGAGCCGGCCCCGCAGCCGCAATCCCTTCAACTCGGTATAGATCTCGCCAAGATCGACCGCCAGCAGGTCATCGGGCACTCCGTAGAGTGGATAGCGATAGCGTGTCGAGGCCCTACGGCTTCCCCGCAACTGCGGCTCGTAATATCCCGTGATCAGCCCCTCGTCGCCGCCGTCGGCGCGGATCACCCGGAACGGCGTGAAATGGGCCTCGAAAAAGCGCCGCGCGGCGTCGGGGTCGGGGTTCCCGATGCCGGCGGCCGCGGCGCAGATTTCCCGCCACGCGCCCTGCTTCTCGAGCGCCCGGCAGCTCGTCAGGAACGCCTCCCACGCGTCCGCCGGGTCCTCCGTGCGCCATTCAGGGAGATCGTTCCAGGATGCCTGGCGCAGCATGCCCGCCTCGCCGGCCGCGGGCGGCCTGGGCGGCGGGGTTTCCCTGGGCGGAGATGCGGGAGGAACCGGCGTCGGCTGGACGGTCTCACAGCCCGTCATTGCGAGTAACGCGCACAGTCCCAGCACGCGCACGCTGTGCATTTTGTCTTGAGGCGGCAACCCGCTAGAAGCGCCGCGACGGGCGCGAAGGAAGGTCCGACGAGCCGGATACGTCCTGAAGAGTTTCAAGTTTCGAGTTTCCAGTTTCAAGTTTGAGAATGATCCTTCAACTCGAAACTCGCAACTCGTAACTCGAAACTAGTGGAGCACGCGCGGCATCGACAGCGTGAACTCGGGTATCGGCGCGTCGAATTGGATGCCGTCTTCCGCGACCATCTGGTAGGTGCCGCGCATGGTGCCGACCGGCGTCGCGATCGCGGTGCCGCTGGTGTACTGGAAGCTTTCGTTCGGCCGCAGCATCGGCTGCTCCCCCACCACGCCCTGGCCGCGCACTTCCTGGACCTGGTTGTTGGCGTCGGTGATGATCCAGTGCCGGCTCACGAGCTGCGCCGGCAGCGTGCCGGTATTGGTGATGGTGATGGTGTAGGCGAAGACGTAGCGGCCGCTGTCCAGGTCGGACTGGTCCGGGATGAAGGCGGTGCGCGCTGCAACCGTGATGTCGTATTTCTTTTCCGTCACGAGGCGATTGTTGACCAATTCTCCCGCGCAGGCAAGCGCCAGAACGGGTAAAATCCGGGCGATTTCGAAAGTCCTTCATGGCGCAGAACTATCGCATCGCTCCCAGTCTGTTGTCCGCCGACTTCGCCCGGCTCGGCGAGGAAGTGCGCGAAGTGGTCGCCGCCGGCGCCGACCTCGTGCACTTCGACGTGATGGATAATCATTACGTTCCCAACCTCACGGTGGGCCCCTTGGTGTGCGAGGCGATACGGCCGCTCACGCGCGCGCTCATCGACGTGCACCTCATGGTGAAGCCCGTGGACCGCATCGTGCCCGATTTCGCCAAGGCCGGGGCCAACATCATTTCCTTTCACCCGGAGGCGTCCGAGCACGTCGACCGCACCATCGCGCTCATCAAGGAGCAGGGCTGCAAGGCGGGCCTGGTGTTCAATCCCGCCACGCCGCTCACGCATTTGGAGCACGTCATCGACCAGCTCGACCTGATTCTCGTCATGTCGGTGAACCCGGGATTCGGCGGCCAGAAATTTATTTCGCAGTCGCTGAAGAAGCTTGCCGCGGCGCGCGCGCGCATTGCCGCGAGCGGGCGCGACATCTGGCTCGAGGTGGACGGCGGCGTGAAGGTGGAGAACATCGCGGAGATCGCGCGCGCCGGCGCGGACACTTTCGTCGCGGGCTCGGCGATCTTCGGCACGCGGGATTACAAGGCCACCATCGGCGCGATGCGCGCCGAGCTCGCCAAGGTATAGAACATCCGCACGCAACGCTTCCCGGTCCGCGTCAAGGCCGTGATAATCGACCTCGACGGTACGCTCGCCGACACCATTCCCGATCTCGCGGAGGCCGCGAACAGGATGCTGCGCGAGCTCCACAGGCCCGAGCTCGGTCCGGAGCTCATACGCACCTTTGTCGGCAAGGGCATACCCAGGCTCGTCGAGCGCGTGCTCGCCGGCAATCTCGAGGGACGCGTGGAAAGCCCTCTGCTCGCGCGCGCTCTCCCGATTTTCGAGCGCTGCTACGCCGAGGTAAACGGCAGGCACACGGTCATTTTCCCGGGGGTGCGCGAAGGCCTGCGGCAGCTGCAGGCGATGCATCTGCCGCTGGCTTGCGTAACCAACAAGGCAGAGCGCTTCACGCGGGCATTGCTCGATCAACTGCAACTCGCGTCCAGCTTCGAGCAGGTCATTGCCGGCGACACGCTCCCCCAGAAGAAGCCGGACCCCGAACCGCTGCTGCATGCCTGTCGCGGTTTTGGCATCGTCCCGGGAGAGATGCTCATGATCGGAGACTCCGCCAACGATGTCGAGGCGGCGCGGTCGGCCGGCTGCCCGGTATTCTGCGTCGATTACGGCTACAGCGAGGGGCGGGATGTGCGCGAGCTCGACGTTGATGCTATAGTAGCGTCCCTCATCGACGCTACCCGGCTGATTCAAAAAGCATAGTCATGCACGACGCGGATCACGGAACCGAGCAGCACGCGGCCCTACTCTGGGGCCGCTGGCGGCACTGGCGCAGCTAGCCAGGCCCCGGCGCGCGCCGTGCGCGCCCGTGTTTTTCGAACGCTGTCCGTTTTCGTGGAGTGATGTATGACTGAAGCTGAGTTCGTCCGCCTCGCCCAGGCGGGCTACAACCGGGTCCCCGTGGTGCTCGAGACGTTCGCCGATCTCGACACGCCGCTTTCCATCTACCTCAAGCTCGCGAACCGGCCCCATACCTATCTGCTGGAGTCAGTCGTGGGCGGCGAGCGCTTCGGTCGCTACTCGTTCATCGGGCTGCCGGCGGAGACGCGGCTCGAAGTCCGTGGCGATGCCTGCTCGGAGATTCGCGGTGCGCAGGTCGTGAGCACGCAGCGCGTCAAGGACCCGCTTGCGTTCGTCAGCGACTATCTCACCCGCTTCAGAGTCGTGCAGGACGCAAGCCTGCCGCGTTTTTGCGGGGGTCTGGTGGGCTACTTCGGCTACGACACCGTGCGCTACATCGAGCGGCGGCTCGCGGCGACGCCGAAGCCGGACGAGCTGGGAACGCCCGACATCCTGCTGCTCGTGTCCGAGGAGATCGCGATCGTGGACAACCTGTCGGGTAAGCTCACGCTGGTGGTCTACGCTGAGCCGGGCCGGCCGGGCGCGTTCCGGGCCGCGCGCGCGCGGCTGCGGGAACTCCTTGCGCGGCTGCGCGAGCCGGTGGCGATCCCGGCGGACGTACGCGGCAGCTCACAGCCCGCGGTCTCGGGATTCGGGCAGACGGCGTATCACGCCGCGGTCGAGAAGGCGAAGCGCTACGTTTTCGACGGGGATATCATGCAAGTGGTGCCCTCGCAGCGCATGGTAAAGCCGTTTCGCGCGACGCCGCTGGCCCTCTACCGGGCACTACGCACGATCAATCCCTCTCCCTATATGTATTACTTCGACCTGGGGGATTTCCACGTGGTCGGAGCCTCGCCCGAGATCCTGGCGCGGCTTGAGGGCGATACGGTGACGGTGCGGCCGATCGCCGGGACGCGCCGCCGCGGCACGACGCCCGCGGAGGACGCCGCCCTGGAGAAGGAGCTGCTGGCGGACGAGAAGGAGCTCGCCGAGCACATCATGCTGGTTGACCTGGGACGCAACGACGTGGGCCGCGTGGCGCAGACCGGCAGCGTGCGGATGACCGAGCAGATGGTGGTCGAGCGCTATTCGCACGTGATGCACATCGTATCGAACGTCGAGGGCAAGCTTAAGTCCGGCCTCAACGCCGTCGACGTGCTGCGCGCGACTTTTCCCGCGGGAACGGTCTCCGGCGCGCCCAAGGTGCGGGCAATGGAAATCATCGATGAGCTGGAGCCCGTGAAGCGCGGCATCTACGCGGGGGCAGTAGGCTACCTCGGCTTTCATGGCAACATGGATGTCGCGATCGCGCTGCGCACCGCGGTGGTGAGGAACGGCACGCTCTACGTGCAGGCGGGCGGCGGCATCGTCGCCGATTCGCAGCCCGAGGCGGAATGGCAGGAGACGCAGAACAAGGCGAAAGCGCTCCTGCGCGCGGCCGAAATGGCCGAGTGTGGTCTCGACACGCGGTTCGACTGAGCAGGACGCGCATGAGGATGCCATGAGGCGCGAGCAACTGAGGGAGCTTGTCGCGCGCGGGGTCGCCCTGCACCAGGCTGGAAGGCTCGGCGAGGCCGAAGCCCTCTACCGGCAGGTTCTCGAGGTGGAACCGCGGCATGCCGCGGCCCTGACGATGCTGGGAACGGCGTACGCCCAGCGCCGGAATTCGGCGGAGGCGGCGCGGCTGTTCGAAAAGTCCCTCGAAGTCGACCCCTTCCAGGTCAATGCGCTCTACAACCGCGGCATCGTGCTGGCGGAACTCAAGCGCTTCGACGAGGCGCTGGCGAGCTACGACCGGGCGCTGGCGCTCAAGCCCGATCATCCGGAGATCCTCAATAACCGCGGCAATGCGCTGGCGGAACTCAGGCGCCTCGAGGAGGCGCTGGAGGCTTACAGCCGCGCGCTTGCCATCAAGCCCGATTACCCGGAGGCGCTTCTCAATCGCGGCATGGTGCTCTCGGGGCTCGGTCGACACGAGGCGGCGCTCGCGAGCTACGACCGCGCCCTCGCACTGAGGGACGATGACGCAAGAGTGCACTTCAACCGTGCCAGCGCGCTGACCGAACTCCGGCGTCATGGCGAGGCTGTGGAGAGCTTTGATCGTGCGATCGCACTTGATCCGGCGAATCCGGTTGCGTTGAACAACCGCGGCAATGCGCTCGCGGAGCTTTGCCGTCACACGAAGGCACTGGAAAGTTACGACCGTGCGATTGCGCTGAAGCCGGATTACGTCGAAGCGCTTGTCAATCGCGGCATTGCGCTTGCGGAGCTCAAGCGCTACGAAGAGGCGCTGGAGAGCTACGAGCGCGCGGTAGCGAGCAGGTCCGACTTGCGCTCTACCGTTCCATATGTGGAAGGCTCCCTTGAATGCGCGAGGCTCCACCTGTGCGACTGGTCCACTCCCGAGAGCGCGCTCGACGGTATCGTGGACCGGGCTCTCGCAGGCGAGGAGGCGTTGGTCCCGTTCGACGCGTACATCGTGAAGGACTCGGCGGCGCTGCATTATCAGTGCGCCCGCACCTATGCCACGAACCGGAATCCCGGATCGCCGGATCCGGTTTGGAAGGGCGAGCGCTACACTCACGACCGGATCCGGCTCGCCTATGTCTCGTTTGATTTTCGCGAGCACGTCATGGCGCACCAGATCGCCCGCGCGATCGAGCACCACGACCGGACGCGCTTCGAGACGACGGCGTTATCCCTTTTCCCGGGAGCGGCGGATGCGATGCGTGACCGCCTGCACGGTGCCTTCGAGCGCTTCGTCGACGTGAGCGGCCGGAGCGATCTCGATGCGGCTAGGCTGATTCGCGAGCTTGAAGTCGACATCCTTGTCGACCTGACAGGCTATACCAGGGGCGGGCGCATCGGGATATCCGCCCGGCGGCCGGCACCGATCCAGGTCAACTTCAATTGCCCGGGAACCACCGGGGCCGGCTATTTCGATTACATCATTACCGATTGCACCGTCGTCCCCCCTGAGCATCTCCCGTACTTCTCGGAACGGGTTGTGTATCTCCCGGACACGTTCCAGGCGCACGATTCGCAGCGCCGGATTGCCGAGCGCGCCCCTGCGCGCAGCGAAGCAGGCTTGCCGGAGCAGGGTATCGTGTTCTGCTCGTTCAACAACAGCTACAAGTTCAGGCCCCCGGTGTTCGATATCTGGATGCGGCTGCTGCACCGGTTCGAGGGCAGCGTGCTCTGGTTGCGGAGCGGCGGTCGCAGTGCGGCTGACAATCTGCGCCGCGAAGCCGCTGTGCGCGGGGTCGATCCCGAGCGGCTGGTCTTCGCACCCTACGTCGAGCGCATGGAAGATCATCTCGCCCGCCAGCGGCTCGCCGACCTGTTTCTTGACACGCTTCCCTACAACGCCCAGACCACTGCGGGCGACGCCCTGTGGGCGGGTCTCCCCGTTTTGACCTGTTTGGGCGGCGCGCTTCCGGGGCGCGTTGCCGCGAGCCTGCTGAAAGCGATCGGGCTGCCCGAGCTGGTCGCGCGCACCCTCGAGGAATATGAGTCGCTTGCCATCGCGCTCGCGGATGAGCCCGGGCGCCTGCGCCGCATTCGGGAGAAGCTCGCCCGCAACCGGCTTACGCACCCCCTGTTCAACACCGCGCGGTTCACCCGCCATCTGGAAGCGGCATACGAGGAGATTTGTCGCTTGCACAAGGACGGCGAATCCCCGCGCCAATTTTCCGTCACGCCGCTCGAGAGCCAGGCCTCATATGCTGCTGATGATCGATAACTACGATTCCTTTACCTACAACCTCGTGCAGTATTTCGGCGAGCTTGGCGAGGCGGTGGAGGTACTGCGCAACGATGAGATCACGCTCGAGGGGATCGAGCGGCTGCGGCCGGCGCGTATCGTTATTTCTCCCGGCCCCTGCACGCCGAGCGAAGCGGGGATTTCCGTGCCAGTGGTGACGCAGTTCGCGGGCAAGATCCCGATCCTGGGCGTTTGCCTCGGGCACCAGGCCATCGGGCAGGCGCTGGGGGGGAGGATCGTGCATGCCAAGCGGCTCATGCATGGCAAGACCTGCGCCATACACCACGACGGGCGGGGGGTGTTCCGCGGGCTGCCCGACCCGTTCACCGCGACGCGCTATCATTCGCTCGCCATCGAGCGGGCCAGCCTGCCCGCGTGCCTCGAGGTCAGCGCCTGGAGCGATGATGGCGAGATCATGGGCGTGCGGCACCGGGAGCTTGCGGTCGAGGGCGTGCAGTTCCACCCCGAATCCATACTGACCGAGCATGGCCACCAGCTGCTGAAGAATTTTCTCGAAAGAGGCAAGTCATGACACCGCAGGAAGCGCTCAGCCGCGTCGTCGAGCACCGCGAGATTTTCCGCGAGGAGATGCTCTCGCTCATGCGCGCCATCATGAGCGGGCAGGTCTCGGCCCCGCTGATCGCGGCGATCATCATCGGCCTGAGAGTCAAGAAGGAAACCATCGGCGAGATTGCCGCGGCCGCCGAGGTGATGCGCGAGTTCGCGGCCAAGGTCGCGGTCAGGGACCCTGACAACGTGGTCGACATCGTCGGCACCGGTGGCGACGGGGCCCATACGTTCAACATCTCGACCGCGGCGAGCTTCGTATGCGCCGCGGCCGGGGCGCGCGTCGCCAAGCACGGCAACCGCTCGGTGTCGAGCAAGTCGGGGAGCGCGGACGTGCTGGAAGCCCTCGGCGCGAACATCAATCTCAAGCCCGACCAGGTCGGCCGTTGCATCGACGAGACTGGCGTCGGCTTCATGTTCGCGCCCAATCATCACGCGGCGATGAAGCACGCCGGGCCGGTGCGCCGCGAGCTGGGGGTAAAGACCATCTTCAACATCCTCGGGCCGCTCACCAATCCGGCCGGCGCGGGGCGGCAGCTGATGGGCGTGTTTCACCCCGATCTCGTCGGCATCCAGGCGCGCGTGCTGCAGCGGCTCGGCAGCCGGCACGTGATGATCGTGTACGGGCTGGAAGGGCTCGATGAGATTTCACTTTCCGGTCCCACCATGGTCGGCGAGCTCAAGGAAGGCGATATCCGCGAGTACCATGTTGCCCCGCAGGACTTCGGCTTGAAGACGCAGGATTTGTCTGCCATCAAGGTGGAAAGCGTCGAGCAGTCGAAAGCGATGGTGCTGTCGGCGCTCGCCAATGACGCGGGGGCCGCGCGCGACATCGTGGCGCTGAACGCCGGCGCGGGCATCTACGTCGCGGGACTGGCGCCGACCCTGGTCGCCGGCGTGCAGAAGGCGCTGGTGCTGATCGCGAGCGGCGCGGCGCGCAAGAAACTTGACGCATTCGTGGGCTTCACGCGGTCGCAGGCCAGTGGCTGACATCCTCGCCCGCATCGTCGCGGTCAAGACCGAGGAGCTCGCCCGGGCGAAGGTCGCAAGATCGCCGGCGGCGATGCGCGCCGAGGCTGAACGCGCGGAACCGGCCCGGGATTTCACGGGAACGCTGCGCGCGCGGATCGCCGCAGGCCGGCCGGCGGTCATTGCCGAGATCAAGAAGGCGAGTCCCAGCCGCGGTATCCTGCGCGAGCAGTTCGACCCCGCGGCGATTGCCGCAAGCTACGCGCGGCACGGCGCTGCGTGCCTGTCGGTGCTCACCGATGAGCCGTTCTTCCAGGGCACACTCGAGCACCTGCGGCAGGCGCGCGGCGCGTGTTCGCTGCCGGTGCTGCGCAAGGATTTCACCCTCGAGCCGTACCAGGTGTACGAGGCGCGCGCCGCGGGCGCGGATTGCGTCCTGCTGATCGTCGCCCTGCTCGACACCGCGCGCATGCAGGTGCTGGAAGCGCTCGCGCACGAGCTCGGCATGGCAGTGCTGGTCGAGGCACATGACGCGATCGAGCTCGAGCGGGCTTTGGCCCTCAAGACCCCCCTCATCGGCATCAACAACCGCGATCTCCGCACCTTCGAGACCCGGCTCGAGACAACACTTGATCTGCTCGACCGCGTCCCGCGCGAACGCATCGTCGTCACCGAGAGCGGAATACTCACCCGCGAACATGTCCGGATGCTGCTTGCCCGCCGCGTCGGCTGCTTTCTGGTGGGGGAGGCGTTCATGCGCGCAGCCGATCCCGGTGCCGAGCTGGACCGTCTCTTCGCCCAGGCGGCGTGACGCGCCGCGTCGCCCTGATCTGGCACAATGTGCACATGCCGCCCACGCTCGATGAGCTGATTGTCGCCTTCGACAAGGGCCTGCGCACGGTATTCGCGCCGGCGCGGTCGTTGCGCCCGGTTCCGGGGGAGGAGTTGACCGAGGCCGAGCTCACCGGCGAGCAGCGCGCGCATGCGGCGGCGCTGATGCGGGTCAATCATAGCGGCGAGATTTGTGCGCAGGCGCTCTACCAGGGTCAGGCGCTGACCGCGCGCAACCCGGGCGCTCGGGCGGCGCTCGAGCGCGCGGCGCAGGAAGAGACCGATCACCTGGCGTGGACCGAGCGCCGGATCGAGGCGCTGGGCGGCCGCAAGAGCCTGCTCAACCCGGCGTGGTATGCGGGCTCATTCGCAATCGGTGCGCTGACGGGGCTGTTGGGCGACCGCTGGAACCTGGGATTCCTCGCGGAAACCGAGCGCCAGGTCGTGAAGCACCTCGAAGGTCACCTGCAGCGGCTGCCCGCGGCCGACGAGAAAAGCCGCGCGGTGCTGGTGACGATGAAGGAGGACGAGGCCCGCCACGCGACGAGCGCCATCTCGCATGGGGGCGGGGAATTGCCGGCACCCACCAAAGCCGCGATGCGGTTGTCATCGAAGGTGATGACCGAAACCGCGTATTGGATCTGACGAGCTGTTGAAAACTACCCGTCGCTCCCGCGGAGGCGGGAGTCCAGGAAGTCCGCTTCCCATCGCATCACCCGGC
>Ga0209640_10004291_pt1 | contig 12537 bp, 10 predicted proteins | sample RifCSP10_1_FD_184018 | JGI IMG/M metagenome (GOLD analysis project Ga0209640, IMG submission 184018) | Soil microbial communities from Rifle, Colorado - Rifle CSP2_sed 10_1 (SPAdes) (version 2) | ecosystem: Environmental > Terrestrial > Deep subsurface > Rock core/Sediment | place: Rifle... | reverse complement strand
ACCGCCGACCTCAGCATTATGAGTGCCGCGCTCTAACCAGCTGAGCTACATAGCCAATGTACGTTCCATTCACTGCCTGTGGTGTATTCATCCCTGAAGCGCCGCCCGGCTCGGCTTCCTGCCTCGCGCTCGCGGCTGCGTATTCTCGCCGCTCGCCCAGCTGAGCTACATAGCCAAGAGACCGGTACGAGATGCGAGATACTAGGTACGAAAAAGGATTATAACAATCTTCCGTGTCAACTCGCCCCTGGTATCCCGTACCTCCTGTTAGACGTTGAACCGGAAATGCATCACGTCGCCGTCCTGCACGCGATACTCTTTTCCTTCCAGTCGTAATTTTCCGGCGTCGCGGGCTGCGGCTTCACCACCGAGGGCGACGTAATCGTCGTAGGCGATTACTTCGGCGCGGATGAAGCCGCGCTCGAAATCCGAATGGATCACGCCCGCCGCTTGCGGCGCCGTGGCACCGGCGCGCACCGTCCAGGCGCGGACTTCTTTCGGCCCAGCAGTGAAGTAGGTGATTAACCCGAGTAGCGCGTAGCCGGCTCGGATCACGCGGTTCAGCCCTGGTTCCGCGAGTCCCAGATCGGAGAGAAAAGTCTGACGGTCTTCCGCCGGCAGCTCGACCAGCTCCGCCTCAATCGCTGCCGACACGGCAACCACGGCCGCGCCTTCGGCTTGCGCGTGTGTGCGCACGTGATCGAGAAAAGGATTGTCCATGAACCCAGTTTCGCTCACGTTTCCGAGATACATCGTCTGCTTGTCGGTCAGCAAGCACAGCGGTTTGAGCAACGCTTTCTCTTCGGGCGAGAGCGCCAGCCCGCGCAAGGCGGCGCCGGTATTCATATACGCACGTACGCGCTCGAATAAATCGCGCGCGCGCAGCTCCTCTTTCGCGCCGCTCTTGGCGCGCGAGGCGACGCGCGCCAACGCTTTCTCCACCGTATCGAGATCGGCAAGCGCCAACTCGGTGTTGATCGTTTCAATATCCGCGAGTGGATTGATGCTGCCGGCGACGTGCGTGACGTTTTCGTTCTCGAAGCAACGCACAACGTGGGCGATGGCGTCGACCTCGCGAATATGCGAAAGAAATTTATTACCGAGACCTTCGCCCTTCGACGCGCCCGCGACCAGTCCGGCGATATCGACGAATTCGATCGTGGTCGGCAAAATCTTTTCCGGTTGCGCAATCGCCGCGAGCTTCTCCAGCCGCGGGTCGGGAACCTCGACAATCCCAACGTGCGGATCAATCGTGCAGAACGGATAGTTCTCCGCCGGCACGCCCGCGCGCGTGAGCGCATTGAACAAGGTCGACTTGCCGACGTTCGGCAGGCCGACGATACCGCATTTGAATCCCATGAGTCGCTAACCGAATATGATCTTGGTAACCGCAGATAAACGCGGATGAACGCGGATATGAACGACGTAAAGTGCTTGCCCCTTTTTTATTTTCATCTGCGTTTATCTGCGTTCATCTGCGGTTCCAACAATCTTTATGAGGGCACGTGCGCATGGAGCGCGTTCATCGCCTTTTGAAATTGTCCCTGCACGATATCGGGCAAGTGCTGGCATGTCAGGTCGATCGCAGCGTCAATCAAGGTTTGCTCCGCGCGCGGCGCCTTCTTCAGCACATAAGTCGCGCCCTGCCCGGTGCTCGGCGGACGCCCGACGCCGATACGTAGGCGCAGAAAATCCGGCGACCCCAGTTTTTCGATAATGTCGTGTACGCCGTTGTGGCCGGCATCGCCCCCGCCTTGCTTCAGCCGCACGCTCCCGGGCGGCAAATCGAGCTCGTCGTAGGCGACCAAAATTTGCGGCGGCAAGATTTTGTAGTACTGCGCGAATCGGGCGACGACATCGCCGCTGCGATTCATGAACGTCGTCGGCTGTAGCAACCACAGGTCGCGGCCGGCGATGTTCATGCGCGCCAGCTCCGCGCCGAAACGCGCTTCGGATCGAAACGTCGCGGCCGTGGATTTCACCAGCGCGCCCAGAAAACGGAACCCGGCGTTGTGCCGGGTTTCCGCATACTCGGGGCCGGGGTTGCCGAGACCGACGATGACAGCGATGCCAGACTCCACCGATCTATACGAACCGCGTCAGCGCACCCACTCCCCTTCTCCCCTCGCGGGAGAGGGATGGGGAGATGGGGCAAGGCAAACAAAACGCGGAACGCCTCGGACTCGCTGTGCGCAAACGCGATACGATCAAGAAGCGGCTCCTTACTTGCCCTCTTTCTTGCCTTCGGGTTTCTTCGCCTCGGGCTTCTTCGCTTCTGCTTTTTTCGCATCCGCCGGTGCGGCTGCGCCTGGCGCGGCCGGTGCCGCTCCTGGTGCGGCTGCGCCTGGCACGGCTGGTGCCGCTCCCGGTGCCGCCACTTCCGCGACCGGTGCCACGACTTCCTCTTCTTTCACGATCGTAATCGTCGCGACCGCGAGATCGTCGCCGCCATGTGCGAGCTGTGTGATCGCAACACCTTCGGGCAATTTCAAATCGGACAAGTGCACCGAATCGTTCAGCTTCACGTTCGACATGTCGACTTCCAGGTACTCCGGCAACTGGTGCGGCAAACAAGTGATGTCGACCTCCGACATCAAGTGACTGACCAAGCCACCCTCTTGCTTCACCCCCGGCGCCACGTCCTGGCCAATGAAATGCAACGGGATACTCATGTGAATCTTTTCGGTGGCGCTAATCCGCTGCAAGTCGACGTGCAGCACCAACGGTTTGAACGGGTGCATTTGGTAATCGCGCAGAATCGCCTGATCTTTATTGTCGCCGAGACTAAGCGTCAGAATCGACGTGTGAAACGTCTCCTGACCCAAATTCCGCAACATGGAGATGTGATCGAACACGACCGGAGCCGCTTCTTTGCCGGCACCATAAACGATTCCCGGAACTTTGCCGCTACGGCGGAGGCGGCGGCTCGCACCCGACCCCTTTTCCGTACGCGGCTCAGCAATAATTTCAAACTTCGTAGCCATGATGTTCTCCTAGACAGTTAACAATCCCCCAATTCCGCGACCAGAATCGAGAGCCTCTTCACTCACTCCATCCCTTTTCCAAAGATAAAGAGGTGGAGTAAGAAACCTATCACTCCATAAATAAGGTGCTGATGGAATCGTCATCGGCGATGCGCCGTATCGATTCGGCCAGCAGCTCGGCGATACTCAGTTGGCGTATGCGCTTACATGCTTGCGCCTCCGGGCGCAGCGGAATGGTGTTGGTCACGACCAATTCATCGAGCTGCGATTTTTCGATGCGCTCGATTGCCTGACCCGAAAGCACCGGGTGCGTACAGTAGGCCAACACCTTGCGCGCACCTTCGTTCTTGAGCGCGGCCGCAGCCTCGCACAAGGTACCGGCGGTGTCGACCAGGTCGTCCATCAGCACGCAGATGCGATCGCCGACTTCACCGATGATGTTCATCACCTTCGCCTCGTTCGGGCGCGGACGACGTTTGTCGATGATCGCGAGATCCGCTTCCAAGTGCTTCGCCATGGCACGGGCGCGCACGACGCCGCCGACGTCGGGCGAAACCACCAGCAACTCACCGTGTTCTTGGCGCCAAAGATCGCCCAGCAAAATCGGCGACGCGTAAATGTTGTCGGTCGGAATGTCGAAGAAGCCTTGAATCTGGTCGGCGTGCAGATCGACCGTTAACACGCGGTTGGCGCCGGCCACGGTAATCATCTCCGCCACCAATTTTGCCGTAATCGCCACCCGTGCCGTGCGCGGACGCCGATCTTGGCGCGCATATCCATAATAAGGAATCACGGCGGTGATGCGCCGCGCCGACGAGCGCCGGGCCGCGTCGATCATCACCAGCAGTTCCATCAAGTTGTCGTTACTCGGCGCACAGGTAGGTTGCAAGATAAAAATGTCCTTGCCGCGCACGTGCTCCATGATTTCGACCATGACCTCGCCGTCGGAAAAACGCCCGACCGTTGCCTTACCGAGCGGTATACCGAGATGGCGCACGACCAGCTCGGCGAGCGCAGGATTCGCGTTCCCGGTGAAGACAGCCATGTTGTCGGTTGACATGGATTTCGCTTATCAATTTTTAAGAGATTGGCTGGGGTGCCAGGATTATTCCGTACGTCCCTGTACTTCACCCCTTCGGGGCCGGCGTCGCTTCGCTACGCGGTTCAAATCAGTTCTAAGCTCGGCTCCTGCCTCGCTAAGAACTCCTGGGTTCGCCTCCTGACGAACCCGTTCGGCGAAACGCGATTCAGTGAATCGCAAACGTCTCGCCTCACCCCGGCGCATTTGTCGAACCCTCTGGGTTCTCATCCTGGCACGACCGGTTTTCATTAAAAAACATTTCTTACGTTAGTTCCTTCGATCCTGCCCGGAAGATTGGCTGGGGTGCCAGGATTCGAACCTGGGAATGCCGGAATCAAAATCCGGTGCCTTACCGCTTGGCGACACCCCAATAAACTAAGGACGCGAGGTACGAGGGGCGAGGGTCGAAAAGACACTCAGCCTCATCTCGTATCTCGCCCCTCGTATCTCGTACCTCGTACCTTAGTCATCGGATGCCGATTGAGCCCGCGGGCGATGAACCCCATGACACCACGCGGCGCGTCGGCCAAACATTCCTTACCGTACTTCGCGTCGGCCACTTCGATGAAAACGCAGCCGCCGGAACCGGTCATGCGCGGCTGACCGTATCGTGCCAACCAATCGAACGCGCGATCGACCTCAGGAAAGCGGCGGCGCACCACCTGCTCCAGGTCGTTGCGGCCATGACCCGGTTGAAGGTCGCGTATTGTCCGGGCCGGGGTATAGGGTGTCAATCCGCGCGCAGCCGCAAATTCGGCAAATACCGCGGCGGTCGGCACCGGCACCGGCGGCACGGCAACCAGGTACCAGGGTTCCAGCAAATCGACCGGTGTCAGCGCCTCACCCACGCCCTCGGCCCAGGCCGCACGTCCGTGAATAAACACCGGCACGTCGGCGCCGAGCGTGAGCCCCAGCGCGGCCAACTCGGCGGCGCTCAAACCTGCCTGCCACAACTCGTTTAGGGCCAGCAGCGTCGTCGCCGCATCCGAGCTGCCACCACCGAGCCCACCGCCGATCGGTATGCGCTTATTCAGAAAGATATCGACACCTCGTCCACCGCCGATCTTTTCTTGCAGCAGCCGCGCGGCGCGCAGCGTCAAATCGACCTGCGCCGCGACGCCGGCCAGTTCCTGCGCGCGCGTGATTCGCCCATCGTCAGTGATCCGAAATTGAAGCTCATCGCACAAATCGAGAAATTGAAAGACGGTTTGCAACAGATGGTATCCATCGGAGCGCCGACCGACGACGTGCAGGAACAGATTGAGCTTGGCCGGCGCCAACCAGATCATGGGCGCGCCGCTTCGTTGTTGGCCGGTCGGTCGAAACGTATCATGCAAGCGAACTCTGGCGCCGGCCCACCGAAATGTAAACCATGACAATTCAAATCGAACCCTTGGCCCCGTCCGCCGAAGTCATCGCATTGCTGCAAGCCTGTGAGCTGCCGAGCGCCGACATCGCGACATCGCCGATCCTGCGCCTATTGGGGCACCGCGTCGGATCGACATTGGTTGGCACGGTTGCTTTGGAAATCTATCCGCCGGATGCGCTACTGCGATCGGCGGCGGTGTTGTCGGCGTACCGCGGGGCGGGGATTGCACGCGCCTTGGTCGCTGCGGCCGAATCGCAGGCCGCGGCCTTGGGAATTCGTTCGCTTTATCTACTGACCGAAACCGCGGAGCGCTTTTTTCTGAAACTCGGCTATGGTCCGGTCAATCGCGCCGACGTGCCGACCGCGATCCGCACCACCGCCGAGTTTACCAAATTGTGTCCGACGTCGGCGCGCTGCCTGCGTAAGATGCTCGCCTGAGGCGCGCAGGAAATTACTTCTGCGCTACGGCCCTGGCGACGGAATTGCGAACTTCCCAGGTTTCGATCGCCAAGCGCGCTTCAATCTCGCTGTCGGATTTGTCGCGCTGCTGGTGACGAATAAATACCAACTTCGGTAGCTCGTACTCGCCGGCTTGAACGTATTCGATAAATTCAATGTCCCAGCCGAGCTGTTCCAGCAATTTCAACCGGCCCCACTCATCGAGCGTACTGCGCGCCGGTACGCCGGGATCCGGCAACCCGAGCACCCAGTAGTTGAGTCCTTCGATAGGCAGATTCCACCCGGTGGCGCGCAACAGCAGTTGCTGCATCGACGCGCCGCGAAAGGTTTCGCCGTCGGCATCGCGTAGCTCGGCACCGTTGCGATCGTAGGTAAGACGCACGCGCCCACCGCCGAACGGGCCCGCCAGATTCATTCGATGCCGCTCGCGGTCGCGCACCCAACGCAACGACGCGTGCGCCCCCTGCTCGTCGGTGCGCAATGCCAGGCGTGCGCGCAAGTCCCACACGTCCAGCCGCGCGAGTTGCGACTGGCGCGACTGCCACGTCGCCGAAGGATTGTCGACCGGCGCGCGCTGCGGCAAACCGGCGCAGCCACTGAACAAAAACGCCAGCAAGAAGACAAACGAACGCGGCCGTGACCAAGGATGGCCATGGTCGACTGAGATTTTCTCCGGCATCACTACGGCTTGAACTTCTTGATCACCGCGCGCAACGCTTCGTTGTCCGGCGTATCGTGCAGCGCCCGCGTCCAAACCGTTTCGGCCTCGCCGCGATCGCCGACGACCCACAGCACTTCGCCGAGGTGGGCCGCGATCTCGGCGTCGCCGCGAATGGTGAGCGCACGCTTCAGGTACTTGATCGCCTCGGCGGTGTTGCCTTCGCGGTAATGGAGCCACCCGAAGCTGTCGAGCACAAATGGGTCGTCCGGTTTTTGTTCGATCGCCTGCGTTAGCAAGCTCCGCGCTTCCACCAACCGATCGGTACGATCGGCCAGCGTGTAGCCGAGCGCGTTCAGCGCGTTCGCGTTTTTCGGATCGCGCGTCAGTACCGCGCGCAGATCGCTCTCGAGCAGCGATATCATATCGAGGCGCTCCGCCACCAGCGCGCGTGCATACAGCAATTCCTTGTCGCCCGGCATCCGCTCGAGCGCTGCGTTCAACACCGCCAGCGCGTCGCGATAACGCTTGGCGTCGCGCAGCATTTGTTCTTCGGCCAACACCAATTGCACGCGTTGCTGGTCGGTCTCCGTCGGCACGGCGCGCAGAATCTCTCGCGCCTTTTCAATGTCACCTTGCTTTGCCGTTACCACGGCGAGCCGCGAGCGTGCCTCCACGTACAGTTCCTCCGATCGCACTTGGCTGTACCACTGCGCGGCCTCGGCGTAGCGCTTGTCTTCCTCGAGCGCCTGCCCGAGATAAATGCGCGCCTGATCGTTTTTTGGACGCAACTCGAGCACCCGCTTGAGATACGTCTGGGCTTCGTCCAGCCGGTTGGTTTGCAGTGCCAACAGCGCCACGGCAAATATCGAATCGGCATCGGTCGGTGCTTGCGCGACAACTTGCTTGAACTGGTCGCGCGCCTTCTCCCATTGCTTCTGGTCGACTAGAAAACGCGCATAATGCAGCCGTACGCTATTCGCGCCCGGATGCGATCCCAGAAATTCTTCGAAGTAGCGTTGCGCCTGAACGTTTTGTTTTTGCGAAACCAAGATCCGCGCCTTGAAAAGAGCGGCGTCCTCCCAGTCCGGCTTCAATACCAACGCGCGACTGACCGCGGCCGCGGCCACGTCGAGATCGCCGACACGCACCGCCAGATGTGCCAGCGCGAAGTGGCCGGCCGCGACGTCGGGGTACTGATCCACCAATTGCCGCATCAATTCGATTGCCGCCTCGCGATTGCCGACGCGACCGAGGACCGCGGCGACACGCAGGAAGGTTTGATCGAGATTGTTGCGCGCACCTGCCAACTGCAACAGGCGTTCGAATTCCGCACGCGCCTCCGCGCTACGACCCAGCTCGATCAGCGAGGCGGCCAAGGTTTCACGCGCCTCCGGGCTATCGGGGCGCTGCGCCAGCCAAAGCTGCGCGGCGCGGCGTGCCGCCTCGTATTGCTTCGCAAACAGCGCAGCGAGCGCGGCGCGCTCGGCCAGCCGGGCGTCGCCGGTTCGTTCGGCGGCCCGGCCCAAGGATTCCGCGGCGATGCCGGCTTGGCCGCTTTGTGCCGCCAATTCACCGACCAAGATATCGAACAAGGTTTCCGCGTCGAGTGGCGCCGCGGCCGCCTCCGTGCCGCCGTAACGCTCCGGTTCGGACGCCTGCGGCGAAACGCCGGCGCATGACAGCAGCAGCAATAGAACGGATAGAATCGAGATGTTGGAAAGTGATTTCATGGATACGAACTCCGCGACCAGTCACTATACACGTTATACACGTTGGGCCCGACCAGAACTCGCGCGGTACACATCAGCCGTAGACCGGTTCCGATCGTGGCCGCTCGCGGATTCGAGTAGTTTGCTTAAATGGAACTGACTATGACAACGTCCCGATGAACGCCCTATTTCTCGTCGCCGTAACGATCGTCGCGTTTGTTTTCGGCTACCGTTTCTATGCCAAGCTACTGGCGCTCGAAATCTTCAGGCTCGATGCAAATTATAGTACACGCGCGCAGTCGCACCCGGATGGACAGGACTACGTGCCGACGCAACGGCACTTGTTGCTGGGACACCATCTCGCCGCGACCACCGGCATCAGCGCCTTCGCCGCGCCGATCGTGGCATTAGACTGGGGCTGGATACCGGCGTTCCTTTGGATCGCGATCGGTGGCACGGTCGCGGCCGGCACCTATGCCCTGGGGAGTTTCTGGCTGTCGAGCCGCTATCCCGACGATCTCGGGCAGCTTGCTCGCAGCCTGATCGGCCCGCGCGCGCGCTTCGTGATTCGGCTGCTGACGGTCGTGACCCTGCTAATTGTGATCGCCGCCGCCGCCGGATTCAGCGCCACCCTATTTTCCGCGTTCCCGGCGGCGGTACTTCCCACGGCTGCCGTCGTGTTGCTCGCATGGATTTTCGGAAGCTACTTGCACGGGCGCGCCGAATCGCAATTGCTGCCGGCCGCGGCGGTGATGCTGACCGTGATTCTGCTCCTTACGTGGTGGCTCGGCGGGTTTCCACTGAGCTTCAGTGGACAGCTCACGATCGCTCTCGGCGCGAGCGCACGTATTGCCATCGATGCCGTCGTGGTCTGGGTCGTGTTGCTACTCGCCTACGCGTTCTTCTCGGCGCGGCAGCCGGTGTGGAAACTCATGCGTCCACGCGGCTTCCTCGCCGCGTTGATGGCGGGCGTGATGCTGGTGCTCTTTTTTGCCGCGCTCGTCGTCGCGCATCCGACCATCGACGCACCGCAGTTTCATTCACCGCCATCGAGCACGAGCACACTCCCGTGGCTCTTTCTGGTAATTGGATCCGGTGCACTCGCCGGATGGCACCTCCTCATTGTTCGCGGTGTAACCGGGCGCGCGCTGCAACGCGAAACCGACGCGCGCTACGTCGGTTATGGCGCGGCGATAGCCCAAGGCATCATCGCGCTGAGTGCACTTCTGCTCGCGGCCACGACCTTCGCCGATCGCGGCACTTGGACCGCAAGTACGAGCGCGCTTGGCGTTGCCGACCTTCCGCGCGCGGCGGCGTTTTATGTCGATCAGTACGCGCGCTCGGTCGCCGTGCTCGGATTCGATGCAACCACGCTGCGATACTTCGCTGCGACCGTGCTCGCCGGTTTGTCGCTCGCGGTGTTGGAAGCGGCGGTGCGCGCGCTGATGAATGGATTGATCGATATCGCGCCGCCACAACCGGCGCTGTCGGGTCGACGCGACGGCCGACGCACGCGCCTGTGGCTGGTCGTGCTGGGCGGCGCGATTCTGGCGTTGCACGACGGCAAGGGCCTCGGCGGCATCGAAGCGTGGCCGCTGCTCGCGCTCGCAAGTCTATGGCTCGCGGCCACGGGCTTCGCGCTGATGGCTTTGGCCTTGGGTCGAGCGCAACAGTCGATATGGATTACGATCGCACTGGCGGCCGCGGTGGCGGCGATGGCGGCCTGGAGCACCGTCGCGCAGCTTTGGGCTTGGTGGCAAGCGGAAACGTGGATTGCGTTTATTGCCGGCGCCATCATCGCGCTGCTCGCGGTTTTACTGCTGTGTGAGGGTGCTCTGGCGCTGCGACGCTTATCCCCGGCGCAACCGCAAACCGCGCCCGACGCTTGACACCCAACAAGGTTGGGTCAAAATCGCCCCCCGGTTAAGCCCCGCTAACGTCCATCCACATGCGTTTGCTCGCCCTCGGCATCAATCACCAAACCGCACCGCTCGCGTTGCGCGAACGCGCGGTGTTCAACCCCGACCAATTGGCCGACGCGCTGCATGACGTCGTCAAGGAACGCGGCATCGCCGGTGAAGCGACGATACTCTCGACCTGCAACCGCACCGAGCTGTACTGCGGCACCGAACACGTTGACGGCGCGGATATCATCGAGTGGTTGGTTCGCTATCGGCAACTTCCGTTCGAGGACATTCGCAGCTGCCTCTATACGCATCCAGATCAGGCGGCGGTGAAGCATGCTTTTCGCGTCGCCGCCGGGCTCGATTCGATGGTGCTCGGCGAACCGCAGATTCTCGGCCAAATGAAGGAAGCCTTCGCCACTGCGCACAAAGCCGGCGTTACCGGCAAGCTGCTCAATCGGCTGTTCCAGCAAACCTTTGCGGTCGCGAAACAAGTCCGCACCGACACTGCCATCGGGGTGAGCCCGGTGTCGGTGGCGTCGGCGTCGGTATTGCTCGCGCGCCGCCTCTACAGCGACCTCGCGCAGCAAACCGTATTGCTGATCGGTGCCGGCGACACGATCACACTGTGCGCGCGTCACCTGAAGGAACACGGCATCGGTCACATGATCGTGGCCAACCGCACACTCGAACGCGCGCGCGGGCTTGCCGATGCGCTCGGCGCCGAAGGGATATCGCTCGCCGAAATGCCGACGCGGCTGGCCGACGCCGATATTGTGATTTCCTCGACCGCCAGCCAATTACCCATATTAGGTAAGGGCGCCGTCGAAAGCGCGCTCAAAACACGCAGGCACCGACCGATGTTGCTGATCGATTTGGCGGTGCCGCGAGACATCGAAGCCGAAGTCGCGGAAATGGACGACGTCTATTTGTACGCCATCGACGATTTGAAAGACATCGTGCAGGAAAACGTTCAGTCGCGCGAAGCCGCCGCGCACGAGGCCGAGAAGATCATCGACACGCGCGTTGTCGATTTCATGCGCTGGCTGCGCGCGCTCGACGCGGTGCCGACGATCCGCGCGCTGCGCGAAAGCGCCGACGCGATTCGCGAAGCCGAATTGCGGCGCGCGCGGCAGAAACTTGCACGCGGCGAAGACCCGGCCGTCGTGCTCGAACAGCTGGCGCGCGCGCTGACCAATAAGTTCACGCACGCGCCAAGCGACACCTTGCGCCGCGCCGACCACGACGGCAACGACGAGCTGGCCGCCGCCGCGCGGCGCTTGTTCAACCTCGACGACGAGTAAGCGCAGTGAATCCCTCCATCGAGCGGCGCCTGCAAGGGCTGGCCGAACGTTTCGACGAAGTGCTGGCGCTGCTGGCCGAGCCGAAAGTAATCGGCAACAACGAGCGTTTTCGCAAACTGTCGCAAGAGTACGCCGAGCTGAATGACGTGGTCGCGGCCTACCGCGAGTATCACCGCGTCGCCGAAGAACGCGACACCGCGCGCGCCCTGCTCGACGATCCCGATGGAGCGCTGCGCGACATGGCGACCGAAGAGATCGCGCGCACCAGCACACAGCTCGAACAGCTCGAGCGCGCGCTGCAAACGCAGATGCTGCCCAAGGATCCAGACGACGCGCGCAACGTGTTTCTGGAAATTCGCGCCGGCACCGGCGGTGATGAGGCCGCGATTTTCGCCGGCGACTTATTTCGCATGTACAACTACTACGCGCAGACGCAAGGCTGGACCGTCGAAGTCGTGAGTTCAAGCGCGGGCGAACACGGCGGCTACAAAGAAGTCATCGCGCGCATCGTCGGACAAAATGTCTACGCCCGGCTCAAGTTCGAATCGGGCGCGCATCGCGTGCAACGCGTGCCGGAAACCGAAGCGCAGGGGCGAATTCACACCTCCGCGTGCACCGTCGCGATTTTGCCGGAGGCCGACGAAATCGACGCGGTCACGCTCAACCCGGCGGACTTGAAGGTCGACACGTTTCGCGCCTCCGGCGCCGGCGGCCAGCACGTGAACAAAACCGACTCGGCGATTCGCATCACGCATCTACCGTCCGGCATCGTGGTCGAGTGTCAGGACGAACGTTCGCAACATAAGAATCGCGCGCGCGCGCTCGCGGTTCTGTCGGCGCGCCTACTCGAGAGCGAACGGCGCAAGCAACGCGAAGCGCAAGCGGCGACGCGCAAAAGCCTCGTCGGCAGCGGCGACCGTTCGGAGCGCATTCGCACCTACAATTTTCCGCAAGGCCGTGTCACCGACCACCGCATCAATCTCACCCTTTATAGGCTCGATCAAGTGATGGACGGCGAGCTCGATGAACTGGTCGCGGGCCTTTCGCAAGCGGATCAGGCCGATCG
>Ga0209640_10004290_pt1 | contig 12540 bp, 9 predicted proteins | sample RifCSP10_1_FD_184018 | JGI IMG/M metagenome (GOLD analysis project Ga0209640, IMG submission 184018) | Soil microbial communities from Rifle, Colorado - Rifle CSP2_sed 10_1 (SPAdes) (version 2) | ecosystem: Environmental > Terrestrial > Deep subsurface > Rock core/Sediment | place: Rifle... | reverse complement strand
CTTCTTGGCGCGCTTCGCGCGCCCTAGTCCGTTATGCGGCTTCCGACGCAACGAGTACAAAATTCGCGTTTCGAGCCGCATAACGGACTACGCGTTCAAGGAATTTCCTTCGTGTCTCCGTGGCACGTGAAGGTGAACCACGAGTGAGGGTTCGTCACGCCTTCACGAGCCGCAGCTCCCCGTGCTCATCGAATCGTGCGACGCCGGACGCGACCGCACGCTCCACGGTGGCGGCCCAGACCCCGCCGAATCGCGACCGGAGGCGCTGGGGAGCCCGCAGCACGGCCCGATCGCGCGCACGACAGTACGCCGCGATGCGCCCTGCCCGCTCGTCGCTGCTGACCGGCGTCCACTGCGGGTGCTCGGTCTTGCGCACCAGACACAGGTTCCGCTTGTGCCGGCCGGTCACGAACACGGGATCGAACCCCGCGGCCGCCAGAGCGCGGACGAGCGAACGGCGATCGCTCGCCTGCAGGTGCAGCGGATTCATGGTCGCAATCATCGACTGGCCGCCGTCGAGAAACTCACTGTCGTCGATCTCGTTGTACAGGTACAGGTGCCCGCCCGGCCGCAGCGCCCGTCGCATCGCCTCCAGGAACCCGTCCAGCCGCACGGCGTGATTGAACATGTGATTACAGACGATCAGATCGAACGGCTCGTCGAACGGCACCTGGAAACCATCGAAATCAATCAGGCTCGAGCTGGGAATGCCGTACAGCTCGCGCATGATGAACTGCTGGCTCTCCCAGATCGGCATGGCGTGCACGTCCGCTCCGTAATGCCGCCGCAGCCCCTCGAGAATGGTGCCGGCCCGCGGCCGAACCTCGAGGACGCGGGCGCCGCGCGGATTCAGGAGCGAGCCGATCAGGTCGACGTGGCCGGCGTTCTCCATCCTGTCGCGCAGGACGGCGGGCAGCGACGCGCCCGGCTCGTGGTCGGATACGAATACGCCGCGCGCGATCAATCGTCGATAGTGTGCCCGATCGCCGTCGGTCAGAGGATGGGGATTGAGCAGCGGGTTCCTGGCGTCCTTGTCGATGACATCCTCGAAGTTGTCCATCAGGTGCCGGTAGCGCATCCCCACGGGCCGGCGCGTCGCATAGAGAATCCCGCAGCCGTGGCAGACGGCGTAGTCGTACCGTGCGGCCTGCTCGTCGGGAGCGGTGTCGAGCAGCACGAGCTTGTTCCACTCACAGACGATCGTCCGCTCGGCGGTCCGGCACGCCGGGCACGCGGGCAACTCCAGCCAGTCGGCCATATGTGAAGCAGCCGGGTCGGGCCGTTCATCGTGCGATGCCGACAGGGCTCGCCCGTGCGACTCGCCGCCGGCACTCTCGGGCTCGGTGGGCACGCGAGCGCCGAGCTGGCCTTCGTCACGCAGGTTGACGACTTCGGACAACCGCCCCAGTTGCAGGTGGTATTGCAGCAGCCGTTCACGCGTCTCCTGCCGCAGCGCCCCGACCTCGGCACGGAGATTCTCGACTTCGTGACGCTGCCGCTTGGATGTTTCTTCTCCGAAGGTCTCGACGGCGCGGACGGCACGCTCGAGCCTGCGAAGCTCCGACGACAGCTTTTCCGGCATCGCGAGGAGCGCACGCGCCGATCCAGCGAGACGACGAATTTGCACGCGCCATTCTAACTCCGGACCTGGCGGATCTTCAGCCGCCTCCGCGGCAGGGCGTGCGCACGCGGGTCGACTCGCGTGGTCTCGTAACCGTGAAGGTTATAATCGGCAGACCATGGCTCTTTCCGGCACCGATCCGAACATCGTCCGCGCCGACGACGCGGGCGTCGCGTCGCTCGCGCAAGCCGTCGCGCTCATCCAGCGTCAATGCGAGGAGATCCTGAATCGGGTCGACGCCCTGAGGGAACAACTGTCCCAGCTCACCGCGCGCGAGTCAGAGTTGCGGATGATTCTCGAGCGCAATACGGAATTCGAGCCCCAGCTCGAACGACTCGGCAAGCTGCTGCGCAAGAGGACGACTCCGGACCGGGTGACGGCGGCGATTGGCGACGCGCAGCTTCACCTCGAACCATTCCCGTACGCGGTCATCGATGGTGTACTGCCCGACCACCTGTACGATTCATTGTTGCGTGGCCTTCCACCCGCCGAGCTGTTTCCGAACAAGGTGGACGGCAAACAGCACCTTGCGGTGCCGTTTCGCCTGGCGCCGACCTACTCGCAGCGCGTGTGGACGTATCTTGCAGATGACCTGATTCCAAACGTCATCGCGCCTCGCCTCATCGACAAGTTTCGCGCGCCGATTGACGAGTGGATTCGGCACAACTGGCCGGACCTCGATCCACGCTCCGTCGGGTTGCACGGGAGTGATGGGCGTATCATGTTGCGCCGTCGCGGCTATCGCATCCGGCCGCACCGCGATCCGAAATGGTCGTTCATCACCTGCATCCTGTACCTCGCCCGGCCCGGCGACGATGAGGCGTGGGGAACACAGGTCTATGCCGTCGATGGCGACGAGGAAGCCAGGAACACTGCCCCGTTCTGGATCAGCGACAGCCAGTGCCGGCTGGTCGAGGACGTGACGTTCCGGCCGAACCGGCTGCTCGTCTTCCTGAACTCCGTTGGTGCCCATGGGGCGCATATCCCCGAGGACGCGCAGCCGGAGAATCTCGAGCGCTATATCTATCAGTTCCGCGTGGGCCCGACCGTCGAGGCGATTTCGATGCTGAAATCGCTGCTGCCCGCGGAGCGGCAGGCGCTCTGGGCGGGCAAGGCGCTGGTCGACTATTGACGGTCGGCCCGGCCGGCCAGCCCGCGCCGTGACTTGACCGCGGCCCTCGTCTCCCGGTCCACCTCGCGTCGCCTGATCGTTTCGCGCTTGTCGTGCGCCTGCTTGCCCTTGGCGAGCGCCAGGAGCACCTTGACGCGTCCCCTGTTGAAGTAGAGCTCTAGGGGCACCAGGGTTAATCCCTTTTCTACTGTGCGCCCGACGAGTTTGCGAATCTCGTGACGATGGAGCAGCAGCTTGCGCTCGCGCAGTTCGGAATGCTGCGCGTAGCCGCGATGGCTGTACGGGCTGATGTGCACGTTCAGCAGCCACATCTCTCCGTTGTGGACACGGGCATAGCTGTCGCGCAGGTTGACGCGCCCTTCGCGAATCGCCTTGACCTCGGTCCCGAGCAGCGCGATCCCCGCCTCCCACGTCTCGAGGATGTGATAGTCGTGCCGCGCCTTGCGGTTTTCAGCGATCGCCCGCCTGGCCTGCTCGCGCTCGGTCCTCTCGGCCACGTGGGAATCGTACCCGATCGGGTATCCTTCGGCCGTGGGGTTGACGATCGCGTTCGCACAGACCAATCCGACGGTCGGCGACCTTGCGGGCAACGCCGGCCTGGTGCGGCGCGCGCGTGACAACGCGGCGGCGCTCGGTGCGGATCTCGTGGTCTTCCCCGAACTGGTCCTCGTCGGCTATCCGCCTGAAGATCTCGTCCTTCGACCGGCGCTCGTCGAGGCTGCGGCCGGCGTCCTTCGCGAGCTTGAACATGAAAGCACAGGCCCGCTGCCCGGCCTGGTGGTCGGGCTGCCCTGGGCGGCTGATGGTCACGTGTTCAACGCGGCAGCCCTCGTGGCCGACGGTCGCACAGAGCTGCGGTTCAAGCGCGAGTTGCCGAACTACGGCGTCTTCGACGAAAAACGCGTCTTCACTCCAGGGCCGCTGCCGGAACCCGTCGCCTTCCGCAACGTGCGCCTGGGGATTCCAATTTGCGAGGACGTCTGGTACCCGGCCTGCGTGGCGCACCTGCACCGCGCCGGCGCCCGGTTGCTGCTCGTTCCGAACGGCTCGCCGTTCGAAGTGGACAAGTTCCATCAGCGGCTCGAGTTGGCGCGACGGAGAGTCTTGGAATCCGGGCTTCCGCTGGCCTACGTCAATCAGGTCGGTGGACAAGATGAGCTCGTGTTCGACGGAGGCTCGTTCGTCATGAACGGCGACGGCAGGCTCGCCCTGCTGCTTCCGTTCTGGCGCGAAGCCCTGACCGTGTCCCGCTGGACCTGTCGTGAGGGCACCTGTGTCTGTGAAGGCGATGTCGATTGGACGGACGAGCCGCGGCTGGCGTCGATCTACAGCGCGATGGTCCTGGGACTGCGCGACTACGTCCGCAAGAACGGCTTCCCCGGAGCGGTCCTTGGACTCTCTGGTGGAATCGACTCCGCCGTCACCGCTGCGGTTGCCGTGGACGCACTCGGCACCGGCCGCGTGCGCGGAGTACGTCTCCCCTCCCGCTTCACCAGCCAGCCCAGTCTGGACGACGCGACGGAGGCAGCGGGCCTGTTGGGCATCGCGCTGGACACGGTGTCGATCGAGGGGCCGGTACGTGCGCTCGAATCGGTCCTCGAGCCGCTGTTCGCCGGTCGGTCCCGCGACACCGCCGAGGAGAACCTTCAGGCACGCGTCCGCGGCGTCCTCCTGATGGCGCTGTCCAACAAGTTCGGCGAGCTGCTGGTCACCACGGGCAACAAATCGGAAATGTCGGTCGGCTACGCCACGCTCTATGGAGACATGTGCGGCGGCTACTCTGTGCTCAAGGACATCTACAAGACGGAGGTCTACGCGCTCGCCCGGTGGCGGAACGAGCACGCTCCTGAGGGCGGCCTTGGACCGGCGGGACGTGTCGTGCCAGAGTCGTCTCTCACCAAGGCGCCGACCGCCGAGCTCCGGCCCAATCAGACCGACCAGGACACGTTGCCCCCGTACGACGTGCTCGACTCGATCCTCCACGGTCTCATCGAAGACGAGCAGAACATCGAGCAGATCGTGGCCCGTGGTTTTTCCCGCGGTCTCGTTGCGCGGGTCCAGCATCTCCTGTATTCCGCCGAGTACAAGCGGCGGCAGGCGCCGCCGGGCGTTAAAATAACGCGCAAGAGCTTCGGGCGCGACCGTCGGTATCCCGTGACGAACGCTTTCCGTGAATCCTAACCGGCCCATCGAAGCGGCACAGGCGGGACGGAGTTTCCATTTCACGACTACCCATCCCGTCCGTCTTGGTCCCTTAACGGCGAACCAGGAGGAGTCTGCCGCGACGGTACGCTGATGGGGTCATGAAGATTCTGTTCGTGTTGCGAGCGGCTGGATACTTTCCCTATCACCAGACGACTGTCGATCACCTGATCGCACGACGCCATGATGTGACGTTGCTCTTGGAGAACAGGCCTGGCAGGCCGGATGATCGCGGGTTCGAAGAATGGATGGCTCAGCGCGGCGCTCAGGTGAAGGTTGGCGACGCCGTGAAGCGCGTCGGCCACTGGCGCCCGGTCCTGTTCGCCGCCCGCGAAGCCCGCTCGTACGCCAGCTACTGTCGTCGCGGGCCGGAGGTGGCGTTCTACCGCGACCGTTGGCGGCGGTACATGCCCCGCTGGTTGGACCGCTTGGTGGAGCACAACCGCCTGGCCGAGGCCCTCTTCCACGTACCGCTCACCCAGACGCTGCTGACCGCGGTCGAGCGCGTCACGCCGGCGAGTCGCTCGATCGTGGCCGCGCTGGGTCGAGACCGGCCGGACTGCGTCGTTGCCTCGCCGATCAACATGCTCCTCGACGAGGAGGTCGAGTACGTCAAGGCGGCCAGGGCGATGGGCATCCCCTCGGTCGTTCCTGTCATGAGCTGGGACAACCTGACCACCAAGGGATTGTTCCACGTGCGGCCGGACATCGTCCTGGCGTGGCATCACGGCCACTACGAAGAAGCACAGCACATTCACGGCGTCGGCGCACACCAGATCGTCGTCACGGGGTCGCCGTTTTTCGACAAGTGGTTCGGCGCCGAACGTCGCATCAGCTCCCGCACGGCGACGTGCCGCCGAGTCGGTCTCAATCCCGGCACCCCGTACCTCCTCTACCTTGGTTCGTCGGCCAACATCGCCCGGGACGAATCGTGGCTCGTCCTTGCGGTGGTGCGGGCGCTGCGCGACGCTGCCGACCCGGCGCTGCGCCGGCTGCAGGTCGTCTTCAAGCCGCATCCCGGCGGCAGCCCTCGTAATGTGCGAGCGCTCCCTCGGCTCGACGAGGCGGGCATCCTCGTGTGGCCGCGCGAGCGCGGCCGACCCGACACTGCCGGCGCTGTGGGTCAGTTCCGCGATGTGTTGCACCATTCCGCCGCTGTCGTCGGCATCAACACGACGGGCATGGTCGACGCCATCCTGTGCGACCGGCCGTGTCTGGCTCTCGCGGTCACGCGTTACCGTTCAACGCAAATTGACACCATGCACTTTCGCAGGATGCAGGAATCGAACGCGCTGCTGGTTGCCCGCTCTGTCCGGCGGGCCGTGCAGATCCTGAGCCAGACGCTGACGGGAGACGACTCCACCGCCGACGCGCGACAGCGGTTTGCGGCCACCTACGCCCGCCCGCGGGGCGTCGGCGCTCAAGCGGGAGAGGCCGCCGCGATGGCGATCGAGCTCGCGTGTCAGCGGCTGAGCGCCGCCGCAATTACTGCGGCGATCGACCGCGAGCTTGGAAAGCGACCGCCACCCGGTCCCCCCCTGGTCGAGCCGGAACCTGATGAGGCTGTTGCGGTCGCTCCGTGACGACGGTGGCCATCGACGGGGCTCGCCATGTCACCTTGGAAGGCGACCGTCACGTGTTTGACTGGGTACACCTGACGCTCAGGACGACGCGAGCGGCTGTCGTGCTCGGCCCCCTTCCAGCGCTGAATGACTGACCGGCCGATCCTATAATCAGGGCCTCTCATGTCACATCCCGGTCCGCGCGGCGCGCTCTACGTGCTGGCTTGTCTCTTCGCACTGGCGCTCGCGTGCGATCTCCTCTGGATGCCGATTCAGGTATCCGACAGCGTCGGCGAGATTCTCGATGCGCGACAGTCGCCATCGACGTGGGCGTCATTTACCGGTGCCTTGGGCTCGGACGCGTACCTGCGCCCGCTTCGCATCGCACAGATCAAGGCACTGTTCGACCTCGCGGGCGGCCGGCACTATTGGCTCGTCTATCGCGGCTTCCATGCGCTTCTGATGATTGTCGCGATCCTGCTGTTTGCGCGCGCCCTGCGCGTGAAGACCACAACAGATTTCGGGGCGGCGGCGTTCGCGCTGGTGGTGCTGGTCGGGCTGCAGACGTTCCGCGGCACCGTACAAGAGGCATTTCCGATTAATCATTTCCTGGAAGTCGTCGTGCTGTGCCTGGTGGTGTTGAACCTCGCGCAGTCGCGCGGCGGAGTCTGGGTGGACGTCGGCGGTGCGGTGGTGTTCGCGTTCGCAGCGTTGACGCTGGAGTCAGGGCTTCTCGTGTGGGTTATCGCGGCTGCGGCGTGGGCGGTCGGATGGCGGGGGATCTCCTCACGTGGCCTTGCGCTGATGACAGCGCTGCTCCTCGGCTATGGCTACCTCCGGTTCGTCTACCTGGCGACCGGCCTGCCCTCGCTCACCGAGCGCAGTTCCGGGTATCTCCTGGACGTCCTCGAACCCGACGAGCTCGAGCGGCGGTTCGGAGCGCAGCCACTCTGGTTCTACGCATATAACGTCGTGGCGTCGGTCGCGTCGGTGCTCTTCGCCGAACCGCGGAGCGGCGTGTTCCAAGTGGTGAACGCCTGGCTGAACGACCGGCCCCTGTGGCGCGAAATGCTTCCTGTCGTGACGTCGGTCGTGACGACGGCCGTCGTAGGCTGGGCCGCCATACGCTGCCTTGCCCGGCGGCCGTTCGACGACACCGCGCGCGTCATCGTCATATTCGTGGCGGTGTTGATTGGAAACGCCACGATGTCGCTCGCCTACACAAAGGACGAGATCATGAGCGTGGCGGGCGTCTTTTACGCGCTTGCGGCATTCGTTGCTGTACGCGACGTGATGCTGGCCGGCGCCAGCATGCGCCTCGCGGCCGCAGCCGGCTGCGTGTTGCTGCTGTGCGCTTTGGCCACAGGCTGGTCCGTTCGCGCCGCCGGCGTGCACTACGTTCTGCGATCGCAGGCAACCAAACACCAGATCGATTGGGTCGAACTGCCAGGCCGGTGGCGCCGCGAGAACAGGTGGCCACGCGACCCCGCCGAAGAGCGACTGCTCCTGCAGCTTCAGGCAGACGCGATACACCTCGAACTGCCCAACACACGCGTCTCGCGGCCCGAGTGGCCGGCTCGCCTATGGATCGAGTGACGGCAGCGAATCTGCTGTGGATTCTTGTCGCGGTGCCGCCTGTATGCACGGCGCTGGCATGGATTGCCGCGTTGGTCGTGGCTGGTATGACAGGAACTCACCCGATCTGGACACTTACACCACACAATCTCGCCGAAGCCGTCGCCTTGCGTGACGGCGCAGCGGCTGTTCGGCTGGTCGAGCGAGGACAGGACGTGAATCGGCCGGACACCGTGCGCGCGCGGTTGATCCTGGACGAGATGGCCATCCTGACACCCATAGAAGCGGCGGCCGGCGCTCGCGACGAGGCGATGGCGCAGCTGCTGTTCGATCTTGGTGCCTCACCGGATGCCGCTGTGTGGCATCGCGCATTCTGCATTTCGGACGCGGATCGCGTCCGGGAGGTCCTGAGAACGCACCGGCCGCCGGGCGCGGTGGAGGATTGTGCCGAGCGGTGAGAAGAGCGCTCATGCGCTGCTTCGAGTGAACGCTCAATCGCCGGCACGGTCCCCGGCCTGGAGACGGTATGTCGCGTGGGCCGTCGTTCATGCGGTGGCGTCGGCGGCTGGGCTCGCGTCCCTTCCCATCATCTTCGGCTCTTCGCTGCCACAAGTACACATTCAATGGCGTGACGTCAGCCAGAGCCAGCGCATCGCGCTCGAGCGACGTTTCGCCCTCACTGAAGCCACGGATCTCGGCAACGATGTGTGGAGCTACGTGCCGACAGACACATCACGCGAACGCCTTCTCGCGATTGTGACCGACGCGGCGGTGGCAGATACGAACGGGATCAACCGGCGCACCTTCCGGATCTCCGACACGCCGCCGCTCACAGCGCGGCGCGGCGGACTGCTCGAGGCGCCGCCATGGATGACTGGAGCCACGAGGCTCCTGGCCTATGTAATGGCGTTGATGTCGGCCGTGTTCTTCATGTGCGCAACACTGGCGCTGCCCATCCTCCGGCCCGGGTCGCCGGTTCGCCGGTCAATGGACGCGCGGATGGAGGCTGCCACCCGCACATCGCTGGCGCTGCTCGTGATGCTCCGGGCAAGACGACGGCACGTTGACATTCCTGATTCCGTGGTGGCCGCGGCCGTCGCACTTTTCGGTGTGACGCTCGCATGGCGCTTTCTGACCTTTACGGGATTCACCAACGATCACTACGTCCACCTCGCCCTCGCGCAGCAGATGCTGATGGGTGAACGCCCCATCCGTGATTTTGCCGACTCCGGCTGGCCGCTGATGTACCTGCTGTCGGCGGCAGCGTGGCGGCTGACCGGCGACACGCTTGCCACCGAATGGTCGATTGCTGCCGGATGGTTTGCGCTGGGCGCCGCGTGCACGGTTGTGGCCGCGTATCGGCTGTCCGCCTCATTGAGCCTTGCCGTGATCGTCACGATCGTCGAGGGTCTGATCTACCCGCGGACATATTCATATCCGAAGGTCCTGGCGTACGGCGCCGCCTCCTGGGCCATGGTCGCGTTGGCAGGACAGCCGTCCAGGCGTCGCATCGTCATCATGTCGGCAGTCGTGGCCATCGCGTTTCTGTTCCGCCACGACCACGGACTGTTCATCGGCATCGGCGCTGCGGTATGTCTCTTCGTCGCCGGAGGTGCGAAAGACTGGCGCGGTTCCGTTCGGCGAACGGCGGTGCTCACCGCAACAACTGCGGCATTGTTGCTGCCGTGGACGGCATTCGTCGTGCTGAACGGAGGGCTCTTTGCGTACTTTCAAGGTGGGATCGAGTACTCCCGCGCCGAGGCTGATGCCACCGCGCTTGCCTCGTTGCCCACCCTGCATTTGGCTTCGCCGCTCTCCACGATCGCAAATGCGGAAGCCTGGCTCTTCTGGCTGTTTTGGGGCCTCGTCGCGTTGTGTGGCGTCATTCTCTTCGCGCGTGTTCTCCAGGGACGGGAGCGATGGACCGGCGAGTCTGCGGCCGTTGCCGGCCTGGTCACACTGGCGGCGCTGGTCAATGCAAGCTTCCTGCGCGAGACGCTCCAGGTGAGGCTGCCGGATGCGATCGTCCCCGTCGCTGTGCTCGGGGCGTGGGCGCTCGGTCTCTGCTGGATCGGCCGGTGGCGCGTCCGCGCTCTTCAACTGGCGGTTCAGCTCGCGACGGTCGTCGTGTTGACGGTCTCGCTCGCAGCAATCAGTCGAATCGCCGACCTCCCGGGCCTGTACGACGAGACGGACATCGGCCGCGGATTTACCAGGGCCAGCGAGCACGCGCGCGATGTGTCTCATCTGCTCGGCAGCCGTCACCGCGACAATCTGTCTCCGCCAAGCCGCGTCTCCAGAGCGCTGATGCCATTTGTCGCCTATTTGGATCGATGCACAGCGGCGTCGGATCGCTTGCTAGTGACTGGCGAATTCCCCGAGCTACTCGTGATTGCCGGCCGAGGATTCGCCGGCGACGGCGTGGTGTTCGGCTCGTGGTACGCGTCGGAGACGCACCAGGACCGCACCGTGCAGCGACTACAGGCACGCCCTCCGCTGTTCGTGCTCCACGCGGGCGATTACGCTGGCTTTCGCGGCCGGTTCGGGCTCGTCGATGCGTTTGTGAGCGGCGCGTACGAGGCGATCGCCGAGCTGCCGGTGGAAGGTACGAACAGCGTCCGCATTCTCGCGCACCGAAGTCGGACCCCGACTCGGACGGATCCTCAGACGGGATGGGGGTGCTATCGGTAGCACGTCGACATTCTTCAATCGACCAATCTGACATCTGCAATCAGCCCCCTCATGCCGCGCGGCGTTCGGCAAGCCGGGCGGCGAGCAGGGTGGCTTCGATCATGCTCGATGGATCGGCGACCCCCCTGCCAGCAATGTCGAACGCCGTCCCATGATCGACAGAGGTCCTGATGATTGGCAGACCGAGCGTCACGTTGACGGCGCGCCCGAACGCAAGCAGTTTCACCGGAATCAACCCCTGATCGTGATAGCTGGCGATGACGGCATCGAACTCGCCCCGCACCGCGCGTACGAATACCGTGTCGCCGGGGAACGGCCCGTCAATCGCGATCCCGCGGTTGCGCGCGGCTTCGACGGCGGGGCGGAACACCCGTTGCTCCTCGTCTCCGATGAGTCCGCCCTCGCCTGCGTGAGGATTCAGCCCGGCAATCGCGAGGCGTGGAGTCGGAATTCCAAACGTGGGCAACTCGCGATGCGCGAGCTCGATGACGTCGTCGAGCAACGCTGGTGTGATCATCGTGGGCACGTCTCGAAGCGGGACGTGCACCGACGCCAGCACCACCTTGAGCGGCTCGGACCAGAACATCATCGCCAATCGCCTGGCACCCGTGAGATGGCCAAGCAGATCCGTGTGACCCTTCCACGGCAGCCCGGCGCGCGCAAACGCCAGCTTGTTGACGGGCGCCGTCGCGATACCGTCGACAGCGCCCGCCAATGCGTCGCGGACGGCATCGCGAATCGCCTGATATGCCGCACGCCCCGCCTCGCCGGACAGCACGCCAGGCTCGAACGCCATCCCGGCTGGTGGTCCGTACAACACGGGTTCGCATACGTCGCGAACGCGCGCGTCGTCCGCCGCTTTTCGGGCGATCTCCGGGCCGATCCCTGCAGGGTCGCCCATCGTCATCGCGATGCGAGGCTTTCGCGTCATGATCCAACGGTAGTAGATTACAGAATTAGACCATGGCCTTCTTGAGAACAACGGAGACCGCCGACCGCATCGCCGCCCTCGAGCGCCGGTTCGCCGAGATCGTGGACGAGCTCAAGACCACGAACGATCACCTCGCACGCCTGGCCTGCCGTGAATCGCAGGTACGCGCTGTGCTCGAGCGAGACGCGGAGCTCGAACGATATCAGGCGAAACTGGACGACACGCTGGCCAGGCCTGGAACCCCGTCGCACATCGAGCGCGCTGTGCGGCAGGCGGAACTTCAGAGCGACCCGTTCCCGTACGCGGTCATCGAGAATGTATTCCCGGACGACCTCTATACATGCCTGCTCAGGGGACTTCCGCCAGTCGAGCTCTTTGCCGATCGGCCGACGAACAAACAGCAGCTGCAGGTGCCGTTCCGACTCGGGCCCGCGTACTCGCGTCGCGTCTGGCGCTATCTCACGTCAACCGTCATACCCGAGTGTGCCGTACCGGCAATCATTGCCAAGTTCCGTGGTCCGCTCGACGAGTGGCTGAGACTCAACTGGCCTGCGGTGGCCCCGGAAGCGGTCGCCTTCCAGAGCTCGGACGGCCGCATTCTTCTTCGTCGCCGGGGCTATCGAATCCCGCCTCACCGCGATCCGAAATGGGGGTTTCTCACGTGCATCCTCTATCTCGCGCGTCCCGAGGACAGCGAAAGCTGGGGGACGCAGATCTACGCCGTCGAAGGAGATGAAGAGGCGCGAGGGGCTTCTCCCCACTGGATCGACCCGACACGGTGCCGGCAGGTCGGCGACGTGGCATTCAGGCCGAACCGGATGCTGGT
>Ga0209640_10004289_pt1 | contig 12540 bp, 12 predicted proteins | sample RifCSP10_1_FD_184018 | JGI IMG/M metagenome (GOLD analysis project Ga0209640, IMG submission 184018) | Soil microbial communities from Rifle, Colorado - Rifle CSP2_sed 10_1 (SPAdes) (version 2) | ecosystem: Environmental > Terrestrial > Deep subsurface > Rock core/Sediment | place: Rifle... | reverse complement strand
GTCAAGTAAACCCGTAATTTTCAACCGTAGCGCGCAATATTGAGAAAATTTTACAACTATTGAGCCGCCGCCGCCGGCCGATCTGCTCCGTCTATGCGGCCGGTCACGTCGTAGCGGCCCATCAAATCGTCCACCAGCCCGGTCGCGTTCGACCAGTTGAACGTGCGGAACATGTGCGAGCGCGTGACGAACTGCGCGCCGGCATAGAACATCTCGTATTGCGTATGGCGCGAGGCGAATTCCGATCCGATCGCGTCCCAGGCAAGCTTCAACAGCTTCACCCGACCCATCGAGTCGGTGGCGGGCGATTTCTGCGTCTTGTGGATCAGCGCGTTCAGCTCCGGATTGGCGAAATCCTTCACCGATGACGGCAGCATGATCACCCCGCCGCCGGCGAGCTCGCGGATCGCGGTGATGATGTTGGGGTACATCTCCTGGGTGATCACCTGCGCGGCGTACATCAGGTGCCGGCTCGGCACGAAATATTCGTTGAACCGCGTGCCGCCCGACTCCATCCCGTACACCATGCCCTCGACCATCGAGGCATAGGCCGCGAGCTTGCCGAGATTCTCGCGCACCGCCGGAATGCCCATGGTGCCGTTGGTCTCGCAGATCTTGCGCGCGATCCCCATCAGGAACTGCAGCTTCACCATCAGCCGCACCTGGCACTGATAGTTCTGGTAGGCGTGCGCCCAGGTGTCCTGGAATTGCGCGCGCGCCATGTTCACGTCCTTGTAGATGAACACGCGCTCCCACGGCACCTTGACGTCGTCGAAATAGATCAGCGCGTCGTTCTCGTCGTAGCTGGACGACAGCGGATTGTCGAACACCGAGGGCGCGGCCTGCTCGTAGGACTTGCGCGACAGGATCTTGATGCCCTTGGTGCCCATCGGCAGCGCGAACGAGATCGCGTATTTCTCCTCGCCCGGCTGCAAGGGCTGGATGTTCGCCACCAGCACTTCGTTGGCCATGATCGAGGAGGTGCCGAGCATCTTGGCGCCGCGCACCGTGATGCCGGCGGAATCCTCATCGACCACCGCGGTGGTCAGGTATTCGTCCTGCTGCTGCGAGGTGTCCTTGCCGCGGTCGGCCTGCGGGTTGATGATCACGTAGGTGAGGAACAGGTCGTTGTCGCGCGCGAACGTGTAGTAGTCGAGCAGCGCCTTCGCCCGCGCCTCGGAATGCTTCTTGAACACGTCGATGCCCATCACCTGGCCGCACAAGGACGACGAGATGTGGTCGGGCGAGCGGCCGAGGAATCCGTAGTTGGTGCGCGACCAGCCGACCAAGGCGTTGCGGCGGCTGACCAGATCGTCGTAGCTCTTCGGCAATTGCCAGCAGCGATTGACCGGCCTGCCGCTGGTCGGCGAGGTGAAGGTCATCAGGTCGAGATTGGCCGCCTGGAAATCGTACAGCTTGGCGGCCGAGCGGCAGGCGTTGCGGAACGCGGGGTGCACGGTCACGTCGGCGACCCGCTCGCCGTTCAGGAACACCTCGCGCCCGTCGCGCAGCGATTTCAGATGGTCGGCGCCGGTCTTCGACATCGTGGTTCTCCGATCAATGCCGCGCTGTGGCGCCCGGCTTCAGCTTGTAGATGCGGTCGCAGTACGGGCATTCGGTCTCGCCGCCCTTCACCAGGCTCAGGAACACGCGCGGATGGCCGAGCGCCCCGCCGTCGCCGTCGCATGCGACGGTGGTGATATCGACTTCAATGACTTCCGGCGGGGCGATGGGGAGCTTGGCGGATTGCTGCGTCATGGCGCGATGATACCTAAGCTTGCCCGGTGCGCGCACGCCGTTTATGAGAGGCGGCATGGAGCATTTGCAGACTGGTTATCCGCAGCCCGGCCCGGACTACCTGAAGCCGACGGCATTCTTCGATTACGACAATCCCGCCGTGCGCAAGTTCGCCGAGGACGCCGCAGCCGGCGCGAGCGGCGCGGTCGAAAAGGCCGTGAAGCTGTATTACGCGGTGCGCGACAAGATCCGCTACGACCCGTACCACATCGTTCTCGAGCGCAGATATTTCTCCGCAAGCCAGGTGCTGGCGGACAAGGCGGCGTTCTGCCTGCCCAAGGCGGCGCTGCTGGTGGCGGCCGCGCGCTGCGTCGGCATCCCGACCGCGATCGGCACCGCGGACGTGCGCAATCACCTGTGCACCGAGCGGCTGTTGCGCGTGATGGGCGGGCGGAACCTGTTCATCCATCACGGCTACGCGGTGATGTATCTCGGCGGCAAATGGGTGAAGGCGGCGCCCGCGTTCAACATCGAGCTGTGCGACCGCTTCGAGGTGACGCCGACCGAGTTCGACGGCACGAGCCATGCGCTGTTCCAGGAGTTCGACAAGCGCGGCCGCAAGCACATGGAGTACGTCGCCGAGCACGGCGTGTGGTCGGACTTCCCGTTCGACCGCATCGACCGCGATTTCCGCACCTACTATCCGGCGAGCTTCCACGACGACCTCGCCCGCGAGAAGGCGCTGCGCGATGGCGGCGCGGCGCCCAAGTTCGAGGACGAGAAGCCGCTCATCGCCTGACCCAGAGCCGCCGGGTCCGCCAAAAGGTTAACGGCGCGCGAGTCCTCGGATTCCAAGGATTTGCGCCGATACCGCGGCTTGATCCGATTTCCCACAGCCGCACCATTTCGTGAAACAGGGAACTTTTGCCGGCGTTTGCCGTCATTTCCCACAGCTACACTCGACCGGGAGTCATAAGGATGGCGTCAAGAACGTACGATCTCACCCCTGTACAACTTGATTGGTGCCGGCAGAACATGCCGGGCTTCGCGAAGGCGAACGCCGACGTGTTGCGGCGCGACGCCGATGTGGCCGCCAATTGGGCGCACTTCCATCGCGGTCCACTGCCGGAAATCGACGATGGCCTGTTTGGCGATCTGATGGTGCAGCAGTCCCCCGAAGTCCATCGGCAGTTCAGGATCGTCGGGTAGGGCCAAGGCAGCAGTCCGGCGTAGTAAGGCGTAGTAAAGGCCCGGCCGCCGGCCGGGCCTTTTTCGCGGCTATTCGGCTTGGCGCGCGTACGGGTTCTTGCCCTTGCGCAGCATCATGCGAAGCGGCGTGCCAGGCAGGTCGAACGTCTCGCGCAGCCCGTTCTCCAGATAGCGCCGGTAGGCATCGGGCAGCTCGCCGGGCTTGGATGCGAACAGCGCGAAGGTCGGCGGCCGCGTGTTGGTCTGCGCGATGTAGCGCAGCCGCAGCGGTCGGCCGTCGACCAGCGGCGGCGCGTGCCGTTCGATCGCGCGCTGCATCCAGCGATTGAGCTGGCCGGTCGGCACGCGGCGGTTCCATATCTCGTAGGCCTGCACCACCGCCCGCATGAGACGGTCGAGACCGGCGCCGGTCAGCGCCGATACCGGAACGACCGCGACGCCCTTGGCTTGCGGCAGCGACACCTCGATGCGATCGCGCGCCTGATCGAGCGCGCGGCGGCTTTGGCTTAGATCCCATTTGTTGAGCGCGATCACCAGCGCGCGCCCCTCTTCCAGAACATGCGCGCCGATGGTGAGATCCTGTTTTTCCACCGGCTCCTGCGCGTCCAGCACCAGGACCGCGACGTTGGCGAAGCGGATCGCCCGCATCGTATCTTGCGTCGCGATCTTCTCGACCCGCCCGGTCACCCGCGCGCGCTTGCGCAATCCCGCGGTATCGACCAGGCGCATGGGCTTGCCCTGCCATTGCCAGTCGATCGAAATCGCATCGCGCGTGACGCCGGGCTCCGGCCCGGTGAGCACCCGCTCCTCGCCCAACAGCCGGTTGATCAAGGTCGATTTGCCGACGTTCGGGCGGCCGATGATGGTCAGCGCGATCGGCCCCGCGGGCGCCGGCGCGGTATCGGCCTCGGTCGGCTCGTCTGCTTGGGTGTCCTCATCGGCTACGGGCTCATCGCCGGCAAACGGCTCGAGCGCGCCCAACAGATCCAGCAACCCCTCGCCGTGCTCGGCGGAGATCTCGATCGGCTCGCCCAGCCCGAGCGCATGCGCGTCCAGCGCGCCGCTCTGCCCGGCGCGACCTTCGCACTTGTTCGCAACCAGGATGATCGGCTTTCCGGTGCGCCGCAGCCATTGCGCGAAATGCCGATCCAGCGGCGTCAGGCCGGCGCGCGCGTCGATCAGGAACAGCGCGGCGTCGGCATCGTCCAACGCGCGCTGGGTCTGCGCGCGCATGCCGGCCTCCAGCGTATCGGGCGCCGCGTCCTCGAGCCCCGCGGTATCGATCACGGTGAAATGCAAGTGCCCGAGCTTCGCCTCGGCCTCGCGGCGGTCGCGCGTGACGCCCGGCGTGGGATCGACCAGCGCGATGGGCCGCCCGACCAGGCGGTTGAACAGCGTGCTCTTGCCAACATTCGGCCGGCCGATGATCGCGATGCGCATGGTAAGGGCCCTCACCCCAACCCTCTCCCGCAAATGCGGGAGAGGGAGAGGCAAATCAACCCTCGCCCGCTCTTGCGGGAGAGGGTGCGCGCGTTGCGCGCGGGTGAGGGCATCTTACTTGAGCGCCGTGAGCTGCGCGTCGCTGGAAAGGATGTAGACCGTTTCGTTGGCGACGGCCGGCTGTATGTAGACCGCGTCGCTGACTTTGATGCGCCCGAGCCGTTCGCCGGTATACGGCGACAGCGACCACACTTCGCGGTTGGAGCCCGCAACCAGCAGGCGGTCGCCGGCCAGCACCGGCCCCGACCACACGATGGGGTCGCGGTGCTTCTCCTCGTTCTCGTAGCGCTGCAGCTTCACCACCCAGCGGATGCGGCCATCGCGGCGCGAGAGGCAGACGAGCTCGGCCGAGCTCGACAACACATATATGAAGTCGCCGGCGACCCATGGCTCCTGCGTGCCGCCGATCGGCTGCTCCCAGACGCGGGAGCCGGAGCGCAGGTCGATGGCGATCATGCGGCCGGAATGGCTCACGGCGTACACCACGCCCCGGTCGATCACCGCGCCGCCCTTGATGTGCGGAATCGCGGACACCGGATCGGTGCGCCGGATCGGCGACAGCGTTTCCGACCACAAGACGCGCCCGTTGTCGGAGCGCAGCGCCACCAGCTCGCCCGATGAGAACGGCGCCACCACCGCATCGCCGTCCGCGGCCGGTCCGGCACCGCCGACCAGGCCCGCGGTCTCGGTGATGCTCGCGTGGTTCCACAATTGGCGGCCGTCATCGATCGCCAGCACGTGAAGCTGGTTCGACACGGTGGTGACGAACACGCGCCCGCCATACACGGTGGGCGGCGTGCGCATGGGGCCGGACACGTTGCGGCGCCACACCACCTCGCCGTTCGCGGCCTCGAGCGCGATCACCTGCGCGAATCCGGTCGTCACGTACAGGCGATCGCGCGCGAACGCGATGCCGGCGCCGAGCATGCCATCGTCGTCTTCTTTCGGCTGCAGGTTGCGGCGCCACGCCTCGCGCCCGGTCGCGGCGTCGAACGCCCGCACGCTGGCGTCGACATCGACCGTGAACACGCGGCCGTTGGCGATCACCGGCTGGGCCAGAAGCATGCGCTCGGAATCCGAGCCGGCGCCGATCGAGGTGCGCCACAGCGGCTGCAGCGGCCCGCCGGCCGCGAGATGCTGCATGGCGTGGTTCGGCATGCCGCCCTGCTGCGGCCAGGCGTTGTTCGGCTCCGGCTTGGGCAGGCGCACGCGCACGTCCTGGATGCGCGGATCGGGGTTCGGCACCTCGTCCAGCGACAGGATGGGGATGCGCTCGCCTTCGAGCCGCTTCTGCTTCTCGTCGCCGAACCAGCTGCAGCCGCCGAGCGCGACCACGCAGAGGGCGATCAGAACGGTGCGTCGCATGCTTATTCCGTTACCAGTGCGAGAAGCTGCGCGGCGCGGGAGCGCACGCCCTGCGGCGCTTCCAGATCGTCGGCCACCCGCGTGAGGTATTCCTTGGCCTGTGCGTTGTCGCCGCGCTTCTGCGCGATCAGCGCCAAGAGCTCCATCGTCGAATGCCGGTACGGCGAGCGCTGCGCGACCAGCGGCTCGAGCCGGGCGCTCAAGGCCGCGAGGTCGACGTCGGGCAGATCGAGCGCGTGCGTGGCGCCAAGAACCGTGGCGGCGTCGCGGAACGGCCGATCGACCGCGGAGTCGCCGGCGATCTGGTCGTAGATCGCGATCGCACCCTTGGGATCGCCCGATTGCGCCTTGATGCCGGCCTCGTACAGCTTGGCGAGCGTCGCGTAGCCTGGGGTGGCATCCTGGGCCAGTGCGCCGAACTGTGCCGCCGCATCGCCGGGCTTGTTGTCGCGCACCAGCGCTTCGGCGGCGGCAAACCGGCTGCCGAGCGCGATCTGGCGATTCAGCTGGTGCTGCTGCCACCAGTTCAGGCCGGCAACCACAAGGACGATCAGCACGGCCGCCGCGGCGACGTAGTTGCCGTACTTCTTCCAAAGCTCGGCCGCCTTGTCATGCCGAAGCTCCTCGTCGATTTCGCGGAAGATATCGCCCAAACCTGCGGTCCCATGCTGAAGGAGCGCCACCATAGCGATGGCGGTACGCCGGTGCAAATCAACGGGTTGTGTCGGATCGGGCCAGCCCTTGCCAGCGGGCTGTGGGCGGAAGTAAAGGTTCCTCGGCTGGACCTCCGCAGCGAAATCGGCAATTATCCGCCGCCTCTTGCCAATCATCCCGGTTCGCCTAGATGACCAACGTCGTTCGGCTGTCTGACCTCTGGCGCGAAAGCCGGCTGGTCGCATTCGACCGGCGCGAGCTGAATGCACTCCTGTCGCTGTACAGCCGGCGGGTGATGCGCGGCGAATGGCGCGATTACGCGATCGACCAGGGGCCCGGCATGGCGATGTTCGCGGTGTTTCGCAACTCGGCCGATCGGCCGGTCTTCACCATCCTGAAGCTCGCCGGCGGCGGCGGCAAAGCCGGCGACTATCTGGTGTGCAGCGGGCGGCGGACGCTGCGGCGCGCCGCGACGCTGGGCGAAGCGCTCTCGGTGTTCGAGCGGAAGCTCAAGCTGGTTTCGTCGTGAGCGCCGACGGAAGCATCGCGGCGGTGTCCCGCCTGCCGCGGCGGATGAAGAGCCACAACGATCCGCGCGCCGCGCTGCGCCAGGATCTGCTGTACGCGTTCCACGTCATGGACCTCTCCGGGCAGCCGAGCGGGCTCGGCGCGCACATCACCGCGCGGCTGCCGGGCGCCGAGACATTCTTCTTCCACATCCACAATTTCGGCTTCGGCGAGGTGACGCCGGCGCACATCCACGAATCCGACTTCGAGCTCAACGTGCTCTCCGGCGCCGGCGTCGACATCAACCCGACCTTGCACATCCACACCCGCATCTATCTCGCGCGTCCCGACATCACCTGCATCGTGCACACGCACGCCAAGCACGTGATCGCGCTGTCGGCCGCGGGACACAATTTTCATGTGGTGGGCCAGAACGGCGGCCGTCTGTTCGAGGAATGCGTGAGCTTCGACGAGGACGACGGCACCGCGCTCGGCAAGGAGCCGGGCGAGGCCATGGCGCGCGCGCTGGGTCCGCGCTCGGCAATGATGCTGAAGAACCACGGGCTGCTGACCGCCGGAACCACGATCGCCGAGGCGGTGCTGATGGCGATCACCATGGATGAGGAAGCCGAAATCCAGCTCTTGGCGCTCGGCGCCACCGGCCGGCTGTCGCTGCCGTCGCGCGAAGGCTCGCTGCGCTGCAAGCAGTACGTGCGCTCCGAGCTCATGACCCAGCGCGGCTGGGCGTATTTCCTCCGCAAGATCGAGCGCCAGCGGCCCGAAGTGTTCGAAATGTGATCCCTGCCGTTCGTCCTGAGTAGGCCCGATGCGGAGCAGCGGGCCGTATCGAAGGGTGAACGGGAGATCATGCCGTGCCCTTTCGATACGCGTTGCTCGCCCGCGCTCGCACGCGACTCAGGGCGAGCGGATGTTGGAGGCGAAAACCCGCTTGCATCGCACCCGAGTCGCATCCACATTGCCTTGAAGCGCAGCTTCCGTTGCGCGCGTTTCTTCACTCGTCATTGAGTCCGGGATCACGCCGTAATGGCGTCCGCCACCTCTTCCGTCCGTTCCAACCAAAGCGCGCCCGCGGTCCGGCATGCCGAGCTCGCGAACGCGATCCGCGCGCTGGCGATGGACGCGGTCGAGAAGGCGAATTCCGGCCATCCGGGCATGCCGATGGGCATGGCCGATGTGGCGACGGTGCTGTTCACCAAATTCCTGAAATTCGATCCGCAGGCGCCGGACTGGCCCGACCGCGACCGCTTCGTGCTGTCGGCCGGGCACGGCTCGATGCTGCTGTACGCGGTGCTGTATCTGACCGGCTATCCCGGCATGACGATGGCCGAGATCGAGCGGTTCCGGCAGCTGAACAGCGCCACGCCGGGCCATCCCGAATACGGCCACACGCCGGGCGTGGAGACCACGACCGGCCCGCTCGGCCAGGGGTTCGCAACCTCGGTCGGCATGGCGCTGGGCGAGCGGCTGATGGCGGCGCGGTTCGGCGCCGAGCTGGTGGATCACTACACCTATGTGATCGCCTCCGACGGCGATCTGATGGAAGGCATCAGCCACGAGGCGGCCTCGCTCGCCGGGCACCTGCGGCTCAACAAGCTGATCGTGCTGTACGACGACAACCAGATCTCGATCGACGGGCCGACCTCGCTCGCCCTGTCGGACGACGCGGTCCTGCGGTTCAAGGCCTATGGCTGGAATGCGTCCGCGATCGACGGGCATGATCCGGCCGCGATCGCAAAAGCGATCGAAGCGGCGCAGCAGTCCGACAAGCCGTCGCTGATCGCCTGCCGCACCATCATTGCCTATGGTGCACCTACCAAGGCCGGCACTGCCGCGTCGCACGGCGCGCCCCTGGGCAAGGACGAGATCGGCGGCGCGCGCGAAAAGCTCGGCTGGGCGCATGCGCCGTTTCAGGTGCCGCAGGACCTGCTCGCCGCCTGGCGCGCGGCGGGCGCACGCGGCGCCGAGCCGCGCAAGGCGTGGGAGGCGCGGCTGAAGCGCTCGGCGCATCGCGCGGAGTTCGAGCGCGTCGTCGCCGGCCGGCTGCCCGAGAACTGGACCAAGGCCATCGCCGCCGCCAAGCAGAAGTTCGTCGCCGACAAGAAAGCCATCGCGACCCGTCAGGCGTCCGGCGAGGTGCTGGAGTTCCTGACCGGCATCATTCCGGAATTGCTCGGCGGCTCGGCCGACCTCACCGGCTCGGTCAACACCAAGCCGAAGAATTTCGCTGCCGTGAAAGCGGACGATTTCTCCGCACGCTACGTCTATTACGGCGTGCGCGAGCACGCGATGGGCGCGGCGATGAACGGGCTGGCGCTGCACAAGGCTGCGGTCCCGTACGGCGGCACGTTCCTGATCTTCATGGACTATCTGAAGCCGGCGCTGCGGCTTTCTGCGCTGATGCAGCAGCGCGTGGTCTATGTGTTCACGCACGATTCCATCGGGCTGGGCGAGGACGGGCCGACCCACCAGCCGATCGAGCAGCTGGCGACCCTGCGCGCCACCCCGAACGTGCTGGTGTTCCGCCCGGCCGATGCGATCGAGACCGCGGAATGCTGGCAGCTTGCGCTGGAAAACGCGCACGGACCATCGGCGCTCGCGCTGACCCGCCAGGGCGTGCCGCTGGTGCGGGGCGAGACCGCCGGCGAAAACCTGTCCGCCAAGGGCGCTTACGTGCTGGCCCCGGCCGATGGCGCCAAGGTCACGCTGCTCGCCACCGGCTCGGAAGTCTCGGTGGCGCTGGGCGCGCGCGACATCCTGGCGCGGAACGGGATCGCCGCATCGGTCGTTTCGATGCCGTGCTGGCGGCTGTTCGAGCGCCAGGACGCGTCGTACAAGGAATCGGTCATCCCGCGGGGTACGTTGAAGGTGGCGATCGAGGCGGCGGCCCAGCTCGGCTGGGACCGTTATATCGGCGACGGGATATTCATCGGCATGCAGGGCTTCGGCGCCTCCGCCCCGATCGGCGATCTGTACAAACATTTCGGGATCACCGCGGACGCGGTCGCCCAAGCGGTGACCGCCCGGCTCGAGCGGTAATTCGGAGGACATCATGGCAGTTCGCGTCGCAATCAACGGATTCGGACGCATCGGGCGGCTGACGCTGCGCGCCGCCTACGAGGCAAAGCGCAAGGACGTCGCGTTCGTCGCGATAAACGATCTCGGCTCGACCGAGATGAACGCGCATCTGCTGAAGTACGACTCGGTGCACGGCCGCTTTCCCGGCGAGGTGAAGACCGGCAAGGACTGGATCGACATCGGCATGGGCCAGATCAAGGTGTTCGCCGAGCGCGACCCGACCAAGCTGCCGTGGGGCGATCTCAAGATCGACGTGGTGATGGAATGCACCGGCATCTTCACCAAGCGCGAGGATGCCGAGAAGCACATCAAGGCCGGCGCCAAGCGGGTGCTGATCTCGGCCCCGGCGACCGGCGACGACATCACGGTCGTGTACGGCGTGAACGACGACAAGCTGAAGCCCGAGCACACGGTGGTGTCGAACGCGTCCTGCACCACCAACTGCCTGGCGCCGGTCGCGTTCGTGCTGAACAACGCGATCGGGATCGCGCAGGGCTACATGACCACGATCCACTCCTACACCGGCGATCAGGTGGTGCTCGACACGCTGCACAAGGACCCGCACCGCGCGCGCGCCGCGGCGCTTTCGATCATCCCGACCTCGACCGGCGCGGCCAAGGCGGTCGGGCGCGTGCTGCCCGAATTGAACGGCAAGCTCGACGGCACCGCGGTGCGCGTGCCGACGCCGAACGTCTCGATGATCGACTTCAAGTTCGTGGCCAAGAAGAAGACCACGCCGGACGAGATCAACGGCGCGATCAAGAAGGCGGCCGGCGACAACCGCCTGAAGGGCATCCTCACCACCAACGACGAGCCGCTGGTGTCGATCGACTTCAACCACAATCCCGCGTCGTCGGTGTTCGATCTGGGCCAGACCCAGGTGATCGAGGGCACGCTGTGCCGGGTGCTCAGCTGGTACGACAACGAGTGGGGCTTCTCCAACCGCATGGTCGACACCGCGGCCGCGATCGGCCGGCTGGGCTGAGTCTCTTCTCGCGCGCGTCCGATGCGACTAGCGCTGCTTCCCCCCACCCTAGCCCTCCCCCACAAGGGGGGAGGGAAATCGTCGTGCCGCTCCCTTTCTTCCCCCTCCCCCTCGACGGGGGGTCGCGACCGCGAAGCGGTCCGACGGGGTGGGGGTGACTCGCAGTACGAACAGGTCACCTAATGCCCGCGTTTCGCACGCTCGACGATCTCCATGCCGCGGGCAAGCGCGTGATCGTGCGCGGCGATCTCAACGTGCCGGCCAAGGACGGCAGGGTCACCGACACCACGCGCATCGACCGTCAGGCGCCGACCATCCTGGAGATCGCCCGGAAGGGCGCACGCGTCGCGCTGATCTCGCATTTCGGACGGCCGGACGGCAAACGCGATCCCGAATACTCGCTGAAGCCCGTGCTGGAACCATTGCAGCGGGCGCTGGGCAAGGCGGCGCAGTGGGTCGACGACTGCGTCGGACCGGACGCCGAAAGGGCCGTGGCCGCGCTGCCGCCGGGCGGCATCGCGCTGCTCGAAAACCTGCGCTTCCACCCCGGCGAGGAGAACAACGATCCGGCGTTCGCCCGCGCGCTGGCCCGGCTGGGCGATGTCTACGTCAACGACGCATTCTCCGCCGCGCATCGCGCGCACGCGTCCACCGAGGGCATCACGCGTTACCTCCCGGCCTATGCCGGCCGCCTGATGCAGGCCGAACTCGAGGCGTTGCAGAAGGCGCTGGAAAACCCGCAGCGCCCGGTCGCTGCGATCGTCGGCGGCGCCAAGGTTTCGACCAAGCTGGCGCTGCTGGGCAACCTGGTGCGCAAGGTGCAGATGCTGGTGGTCGGCGGCGCGATGGCGAACACCTTTCTGTACGCGCTCGGCACCGACGTGGGCAAATCGCTGGTCGAGCGCGACATGGCCGATACCGTGCGCGACATCCTGGCCAAGGCGGATGAGGCGGGATGCGAGATCGTGCTGCCGCGCGATGCGATGGTGGCGCGCGCGTTGAAACCGGGCGTGCCGACCGAGGTGGTGAAGGTCACCGCGGTGCCGAGCGACATGCTGATCCTCGACATCGGCCCGCAATCGGCCGCCTCGCTTGCCGGGATGCTGGCCGACGCGAAAACCGTGGTGTGGAACGGCCCGCTGGGCGCGTTCGAGACGCCGCCGTTCGATGCCGCCACCAACCGGGTCGCGCAAGCCGTCGCCAAGCTCACCAAAGAGGGCAAGCTGATGAGCGTCGCGGGCGGCGGCGACACGGTGGCGGCGCTGATTCATGCCGGCGTGGAGAAAGACTTCAGCTACGTCTCGACCGCGGGCGGGGCATTCCTGGAATGGCTCGAGGGCAAGGAGCTTCCCGGCGTCGCCGCGCTCAAGCGTGCCTCTAAGTAAGGCGCTTCGCCCCGCGCCGGCGTGCCGCTCACGCTCGTCTCGATGGCGCTCGCCTGCCTTTGGATCTACGCCACCGGCATGATGGCGCTATAGTCGCGGCAT
>Ga0209640_10004288_pt1 | contig 12543 bp, 13 predicted proteins | sample RifCSP10_1_FD_184018 | JGI IMG/M metagenome (GOLD analysis project Ga0209640, IMG submission 184018) | Soil microbial communities from Rifle, Colorado - Rifle CSP2_sed 10_1 (SPAdes) (version 2) | ecosystem: Environmental > Terrestrial > Deep subsurface > Rock core/Sediment | place: Rifle... | reverse complement strand
ACTCGCGCGTGTACCAGAAACCGATCAGCAGGTACGACACCAGTCCCACCGCCTCCCAGCCGAAGAACAGCTGCAGGAAGTTATTTGACATGACCAGCATCAGCATCGCAAAGGTGAAAAGCGCGATATAGCTGAAGAAGCGCTGGTAGCCCGGGTCGTCGTGCATGTAACCGATGGTGTAGATGTGCACCATGAGCGACACGAAGGTCACCACCACCATCATCATGGCGCTGAGCGGGTCGATCAGGAATCCGATTTCCATCGGGATGCCGCCGCTCACGCCCCAGGTGAACACCGTGCCGTTGAACACGTGCCCTTTGAGCACGGTGTCGTTGAACACCAGCAGCGACAGCGCGAACGCCATGCCGACGCCGAGAATGGCGGCGGTGTGCGCGCCGGCGCGCCCGATGACCTTGCCAAAAAGGCCGGCCAGCAGCGCGCCCGCCAGACAAACCAGCGGGGTGGCCAGGTACACGTTCTGCATGTTTTCGAACATGTTCAGCCCTTCAGCGTATCCAGGTCATCGACGTTGATGGTGCGGTAGTTGCGGAACACCGTGATCAGGATCGCGAGCCCGATGGCCGCCTCCGCCGCCGCTACCGTGAGAATGAAAAACACGAACACCTGCCCGGCGCTGTCGCCGAGGTAGCGCGAAAACGCCACGAAGTTCATGTTGACCGCGAGCAGGTTGAGCTCGATGGCCATGAGCAGGATGACCACGTTCTTGCGATTGAGAAAAATGCCGACCACGCTCAGCGCGAACAGGATCGCGCCCAGAACCAGGTAATTAGACAGCGGCATCATCGCCTCCCCGCTTGGTAATATTTTTCTGGCCACAGATGAACGCAGATAAACGCAGATTAAATGGAGTCATTGTTGTTGTTTTATCTGTGTTCATCTGCGTTCATCTGTGGCCCTAGAAATATTCAAACCTTCTTTTCCGACTTCATCTTCACCAGGCGCACGCGTTCGCTGCGCTGGACGCGCACCTGCAGACCCGGGTTCTGGTATTTGGTCTCCGGGCGGCGGCGCATGGTGAGCACAATAGCCGCCACGATCGCCGCCAGCAGGATAGCGGCGGCGATTTCAAACGGGTAGGCGTACACCGTGTACAGCACGCGTCCGAGCTCGCGCGTGTTACTGTAATCGGCCGGGTGCGGCACCAATGCGCGCCCAGCACCGAAGCCGTCGCTCAGGATCAGTGCCATCTCGATCACCATCAGCACCGCCACCAGACCGCCGATCGGCAGGTACTCGCCGAAACCCTCGCGCAGGCGCGCCAGATTGATGTCGAGCATCATCACCACGAACAGGAACAGCACCATGACGGCGCCGACATACACCAGCACCAGGACAATGGCCAGGAACTCGGCCTCCAGCAGCACCCACAGCCCGGCCGCGCTGAAGAACGCCAGCACCAGGAACAGCGCCGCCTTTACCGGGTTGCGGATGGTGATCACCATGAATGCGGCGAACACCAGCACCGTGGCGAAGAAGTAGAAAACGTATTGCGTAAATTCCATATTATATTTCGGCCACAGATGAACACAGATGAACGCGGATCAAAGGCGCCTTGTCTGGGTTATATCTGCGTTTATCTGCGTTCATCTGTGGCTTCGGTTTTATTGGTTATTTAGCTATCTATCGCTCTGCATTCATCTGTGGCAAAAATTCTTATCTGTATTTGGCGTCGGCCGCGCGTGCGGAGGCAATCTGCTTTTCGTGCTTGTCGCCGATCGCCAGCAGCATCTGCTTGGTGTAAACCAGGTCGCCGTGCTGCTCGCCGTGATATTCGAAAATCTGGGTTTCGACGATCGAATCCACCGGGCAGGATTCCTCGCAGAATCCGCAGTAGATGCACTTGGTCAGATCGATGTCATAGCGCGTGGTGCGGCGCGTACCGTCGGCGCGTTCCTCGGACTCGATGGTGATGGCGAGCGCCGGGCACACCGCCTCGCACAGCTTGCAGGCAATGCAGCGCTCCTCGCCGTTCGGATAGCGGCGCAGCGCGTGCAGGCCGCGAAAGCGCGGGCTGATCGGCGTCTTCTCTTCCGGGTACTGAATGGTGATCTTGCGCGCGAACAGATTCCGCCCGGTAAGCAGCATGCCCTTGAGCAGTTCGATCAGCAGGAAACTGTTGAGATAGCGCTTGATGGCGTTCATGAGATTTCCATTTAATGAAACAAATGGCCCCACGGAGTCAGGAACATGGCCACACCCATCACGGCAATCCACACCAGCGTCACCGGGATCAGCACCTTCCAACCGAGGCGCATGATCTGGTCATAGCGGTAGCGCGGGAAGGTGGCGCGGAACCAGAGGAAGAAGAACAGCATGAAGCTGATCTTGAGCAGCAACCAGTGCATACCGCTGCCGAGCAACGTGCCCAACACCGGCAGCGCCATCACGTTCACCGGCAGCAGGCCGTCGAGCGGCGACAGCCAGCCACCCAGGAACATGAGCACCGCCAGCGCCGCGATCAGGATCATGTTGGCGTATTCGGCGAGAAAGAACACCGCGAACGCCATGCCCGAATACTCGACGTGGAAGCCGGCGACGATCTCGGATTCGCCCTCGGCCACGTCGAATGGCGAGCGATTGGTTTCGGCCACGCCGGAGATGAAGTACACCAGGAACAGCGGAAACAACGGCAGGAAATACCACTGATGGATGCCGCCCTGCTGGTGCAGCACGATCTCGCGCAGGTTGAGGCTGTTGGCGGCCATCAGCACGCCGACCAGTGCAAAGCCCATGGCGATTTCATAGGCCACGATCTGCGCGGCCGAACGCATGGCGCCAAGGAACGCGTACTTGGAGTTGGACGCCCAGCCGGCGATGATCACGCCGTACACGCCCATGGAAGTGAGCGCCAGGATATAAAGCAGGCTGGCGTCGATGTTCGCCAGCACCAGCGTATCGGTGAAGGGAATTACCGCCCACGCCGCCAGCGCCGGGGCGATCGACAGGATCGGCGCGATGATGAACAGGAACTTGTTGGAACGCGTCGGGATGATGATTTCCTTGAACAGCAGCTTCACCGCGTCGGCAATCGGCTGCAGCCAGCCGCGCGGCCCCACGCGGTTCGGCCCGATGCGCACCTGCATGTAACCGATCAGCTTGCGCTCGGCGAAGGTCAGGTAGGCGACCGCCGCCATGAGCGGCGCAAGAATCAAGGTGACCTTGCCAAGGTTGAGCAACAGCACCTGCCACCACGGCGGTACGCTGCTCCACAGATTCAGCCAGAACGCCGTCATTGCCCGGCCTCCACGTGCACCACGTCCTGCATGCCGAGCGCCAGTGTCTCCGGGCAACCCGCGGGGATCGACACACAACCTTCCGGAATACGCCGATCGATCAGGAAATCGAGGGTTACCGACACGCCGCCGGCGATTACTCGCAGGCACGCCGAACTGCCCACGCCCTGCTTTTGCGCCTCACGCGGGTGCATGCGCGCCACCGGCCCAATGTTGCCACGCGTCTGTTGCAGCGCCGTGGCACGTCGCACCAGTGGATCGACCGAATACATCGGCACCTCGGCAATACGCTGTAAACCCGTTACCGCCGGCACCGGTACGTAGCGCCGCTTCTTGAGACGCGCAGACGGAGTGGTGTTCTGCTGAATCTCGGTCAGCACACCGGCCGGGGTCGTATAGTCGAAGCCGTCGAGTTTGAACAGGTTGCCGAGCACGCGCAGGATCTTCCAGCCCGGCCGCGCCTCGCCGGCCGGGGTGACAGCCGCATTAAACGATTGAAAACGGCCCTCGGCATTGACAAACGTGCCATCGGTTTCCGTGAACGGCGTCAACGGCAGCAATACATGCGCGACCTCGAACTGCGGTGACTTGAATGCCGAAAACGCGACCACGCACCCGGCCTGCTTGAGTGCTGTCTGCGCCAGCTTGCCATCCGCGCCATCGAGTTCCGGCTCGGCGCCAAAAATAAAATAGCCTTTAAGCGGCTGCGCGATCATTTCCTGGGCATTGCGACCCGCCGGTTGTGCTGCAGCGCCGTTCACAGTGCGCTGCGGCAGGCAGCCGGCCAGCCAGCCGCCGGCGCCATTCGCCTCCGGCAGCAGCCCGAGATGCGCACCGGACAGTTCGGCAATCAGGTCGGCGAGCGATCGCAGCAGCGCGGCCTGTGGATGTGCCATGCCAAAATTGCCGACCAGCACGCTGGCATTGTTCGCGTCTTTGAGACCCGCGGCGATGGCCCGCTCCGCATCGCTGGGCGCGCCTTTGGCCAATGTGGTGACTTCAGGCGGCAATACAGCCTGTGTGGACTCGGCCAGGGCGATTGCAATGCGCGCCAACACAGCGGGCAGCGCGGCCGGATCGGCAATGACCTTGGCCTTGAGATCAAAACTGAAATCGTAATCCACCGGATTCACGGCAAACAACTGCGCGTCGCGCAGGAACGCCTTGCGTAGACGCAGGCCGAGCAATGGCTGATCCTTGCGGATGTTTGAGCCGATAAGCAGTGCGGCATCCAGCGTTTCCAGCTCACGAATAGGAAGACCGATATAAGGGAACTGTGGCGCCTCCGCGTCATCGCTGAAGTCGCGCTGACGCAGACGATGATCGACGTTGCCGGAACCGAGCGCGCGCAGCAGTTTCTGCAACAAATAAAACTCCTCGACCGTGGATGTGGGCGAGGCCAGTGCGCCGATGCCCTGCGGGCCGTGCGCGGCGATCACCTTCTGCATGCCATCCACGGCGACGTTGAGTGCCGTGCTCCAGTCGGTTTCGCGCCACGTGCCGTTCACGCGAATCATGGGCTTGAGCAGACGCTCGGGGCTGTTCAGCGCCTCGTAGCTGAAGCGATCGCGATCGGCCAGCCAGATTTCATTCACGTCTTCATTCGCGCGCGGCAGCACGCGCATGACCTTGTTGCGCCGCACCTGCACGTTCAGGTTCGCGCCCACACAGTCGTGCGGGCTCACGCCCGGCATGTCGTTCAATTCCCAGGTACGCGCGCTGTAGCGGAACGGTTTGGACGTGAGCGCGCCGACCGGGCACAGGTCGATCATGTTGCCGGACAGTTCCGAGTCCACGCTCTGCGCCACATAGGTGCCGATGCGCATGTGTTCGCCGCGTCCGGTGGCGCCGAGCTCCATCACACCGGCCAGCTCCTGGCCAAAGCGCACGCAGCGCGTGCAGTGGATGCAGCGCGTCATCTCGGTGGCAATCAGCGGGCCGATATTCTTGTCCGGCACCACGCGCTTTATTTCCTGGTAGCGCGACACGTCGCCGCCGTAGCCGACCGCCAGGTCCTGCAACTCGCACTCGCCGCCCTGATCGCAGATCGGGCAGTCGAGCGGGTGATTGATGAGCAGGAACTCCATCACGCCTTTCTGCGCGGCAATCGCCTTGGCCGAATGGGTTGCGATCTTCATGCCCTCCGCCACCGGCGTGGCACAGGCCGGCAGCGGCTTGGGCGCCTTTTCCACGTCCACCAGGCACATGCGGCAGTTGGCCGCGACCGACAGCTTCGGGTGATAACAGAAGCGCGGGATGGGGATGCCGGCGGCGTCCGCGGCCTCGATAATGGTCGAGCCCGGCGCCACCTCCAGCTGCTTGCCGTCAATTTCGATCTTGAGTATGTTCATCAGCGTGCGTGTCAGACAACTGCAACCCGGCAACGGCGCTGCTGGATGTGGTATTCGAATTCGTCGCGGAAATGGCGAATGAAACTCGCCACCGGCATCGCGGCGGCATCGCCGAGCGCGCAAATCGTGCGGCCCTCGATCTTGCCGGCCATGTCGACCAGCAGGTCCAGATCTTCCATGCGCCCTTCGCCGTGCTCGATGCGGTGCACCACGCGCGCCAGCCAACCGGTGCCCTCGCGGCACGGCGTGCACTGGCCGCACGACTCTTCATAATAGAAGTGCGAAATGCGCGCCAGTGCGCGCACCATGCAGGTGGTGTCGTCCATCACGATTACCGAGCCGGCGCCCAGCATGGAACCGGCCTTGGCGATGGAGTCGTAATCCATGTTCAGCTCCATCATCGTCTCGCCGCGCAGCACCGGGGTCGAGGAGCCGCCCGGAATCACGGCCTTGAGCTTGCGCCCGCCGCGTACCCCACCGGCCAGCTTGAGCAGTTCGGCGAACGGCGTGCCGAGCGGTATCTCGTAGTTGCCCGGCTTGTTCACATGCCCGGACACCGAGAACAGCTTGGAGCCGCCGTTGTTCGGCTTGCCTATATTAAGGAACCAGTCGCCACCCTGGCGCAGGATCTCCGGTACCGAGGCCAGGGTTTCGGTGTTGTTAATGGTCGTCGGCCGGCCGAACAGGCCGAAACTCGCCGGGAACGGCGGCTTGAAGCGCGGCTGGCCCTTCTTGCCCTCGAGGGATTCGAGCAGCGCCGTCTCCTCGCCGCAGATGTAGGCGCCGGCGCCGAGATGTGCGTGCAGATCGAAGTCCACGCCGCTGCCGAGAATATTCCGGCCGAGCAGGCCGGCGGTGCGCGCTTCGTCGATCGCCGCCTGGAAGCGTTCATACGGCTCCCAGAATTCGCCGCGGATATAGTTGTAGCCGACGCTCGCGCCGATGGTGTAGCCGGCGATCGCCATGCCCTCGATCACGGCATGCGGATTGAAGCGCAGGATGTCGCGGTCCTTGCAGGTGCCGGGCTCGCCCTCGTCCGAGTTGCAGACGATGTACTTCTGGCCCGGCGCCGAGCGCGGCATGAAACTCCACTTGAGACCGGTCGGGAAGCCGGCGCCGCCGCGTCCGCGCAGCGACGACTTCTTGAGCTCGGCGATGATTTCTTCCGGCGTGGTCTTGTTCTTCAGGATCTTGCGCCACACTTCGTAGCCGCCGTTGCCCGCATAGGTGGCGAGCGTCCACGGCTTGTCGAGGTGCAGGGTGCGGAAGCAGGTTTCGTTGGCCATGATCGGTCTAACCAAGTGCGCGCGCGGCGCGCCACGGCTCGCTCCCTTCTCCCTGCGGGAGAAGGGATGGGGATGAGGGCCAATCTCCCTCACCCTTTGCCCTAGTGAATGAAGCCTCATTCACTAGGGAGAGGGGAAGTAAGTGAGAATCTCTATTCCGGTCGGAATGAGGGTGAGGGCGAATGGGCAAGAGAGAAATAATCATCATCTTCATTTCAAACCCTCCAGAATCCGATCAACCTTTTCAGGCGTAAGATTCTCGTAGTATGTCTTGCCGATCTGGAACATGGGCGCGCCGCAACACGCCGCCAGGCATTCCACTTCCTTGAGCGTGATCTTACCGTCCGGCGTGGTCTCGCCGAGCTTGATGCCGAGGCGTTGTTCCAGGTGCTTCACGATGGCATCCGATCCGCACAGCATGCACGAGATGTTGGTGCAGATGCTGATCTTGTGCCTACCGACCGGCATGAGGTCGTACATCGAATAAAAGGTTGCGACCTCGTACACCTGGATCGGACGCATGCCGAGCAGCTCGGCGACGTAATCCATGAGCGGCACCGACAGCCAGCCGTGCTCTTCCTGGGCAATGCGCAGCGTCGCCATCACCGCCGACGCCTTGTGCTCGGGCGGATACTTGGCGACTTCGCGCTTGACCTGGTCGAGAGATTCTTTGGAGAGCATATCGAATTACCGGTCGATCTCGCCGAACACGATGTCCTGGGTGCCGATGATCGCCACCACATCGGCAATCATGTGGCCACGCGTCATTTCATCGAGTGACGCAAGATGCGCATACCCGGGTGCGCGGATCTTGAGACGGTACGGCTTGTTGGCGCCGTCCGAGATCAGATAGATGCCGAACTCGCCCTTCGGATGTTCGATCGCGGCATAGGCCTCGCCTTCCGGAATGCAGAATCCCTCGGTGAACAGCTTGAAGTGATGAATGAGCGATTCCATATCGCCCTTCATGGCTTCGCGGTTCGGTGGTACGAGCTTGTGGTTGTCGATGATCACCGGCCCGGGGTTGCGGCGCAGCCACTCCACACACTGGCGGATGATGCGGTTCGACTGGCGCATTTCCTCGATGCGCACCAGGTAACGGTCGTAGCAGTCGCCCTGCACGCCAACCGGAATGTCGAAGTCGATGCGATCGTAGACTTCATACGGTTGTTTCTTGCGCAGGTCCCACTCGATGCCGCTGCCGCGCAACATCGGGCCGGTGAAGCCGAGCGCGAGCGCGCGCTCCGGCGTGACCACACCGATACCGACGGTGCGCTGCTTCCAGATGCGGTTGTCGGTGAGCAGGGTCTCATATTCATCCACGTAGCCCGGAAAGCGCTCGGTGAAATCCCAGATGAAATCGAGCAGCGAGCCCTGGCGACCGGCATTCAGGCGCGCCGCCTCGTTCTCGTGGCGCCACGCCGACGACTGGAACTGCGGCATGCTGTCCGGCAGGTCGCGGTACACACCGCCAACACGATAATAGGTCGCATGCAGGCGCGCGCCCGAGACCGCCTCGTAGCAGTCCATCAGGTCCTCGCGCTCGCGGAACGCGTACAGGAACACGGTCATGGCGCCGATGTCGAGCGCATGCGCGCCGAGCCACAGCAGGTGATTCAGGATGCGCGTGATCTCGTCGAACATCACGCGGATGTACTGGGCGCGGATCGGCGGCGTTACACCGAGCAGCTTTTCCATGGCGAGCACATACGCATGCTCGTTGCACATCATCGATACGTAATCCAGCCGGTCCATGTAACCGATCGACTGGTTGAACGGCTTCGACTCGGCCAGCTTTTCGGTGCCACGATGCAACAGGCCGATGTGCGGATCGGCGCGCTCGATCACCTCGCCGTCCAGTTCCAGCACCAGACGCAGCACACCGTGTGCCGCCGGATGCTGCGGACCAAAATTCATTGTGTAATTGCGGATTTCAGGCACGCGTAACCCACCCGTGCACTGAACGCGGGGCGCCCGCGATGCCTGGAAAATTTCGGCGGAGGCTAACTTTCGCGCAGCGAAAGTTAAGCGCGACAGCGCGGCCGTAGCCAAAATTCATCGTGTAATTGCGAATCTCAGGCACGAGTCTTGACCTCTTGCTCCGAGCACGTCGCGCTGCGGCAGGCATTATGGCTTGCGATCACCGAAGCCCTCCTCGCGAATCACGCGCGGCACCAGCACGCGCGGCTCGATGGATACCGGTTGATAGACGACGCGCCGCTGCGCGGGGTCGTAACGCATCTCGACATGACCGGAGAGCGGAAAATCCTTGCGGAACGGATGGCCGATGAAGCCGTAGTCGGTGAGAATGCGACGCAGATCCGGATGGCCTTCGAACACGATGCCGAACAGATCGAACGCCTCGCGCTCGAACCAGTTGGCCGACGGCCACAGATCGACCAGCGAATCCACCATCGGCAAAGAGTCATCCAGCGCCACACGCAGGCGTAGGCGCTGGTTGCGGCTCACCGACAACAGGTGATAGACCGCGGCGAAACGCGGGCCGGGTCGCGCGCCTTCCGGTGCCTCGGCGCGGTAGCTCAGGTAGTCCACGCCACACACGTCGATCAACTGCTCGAAGCGCAGCAGGTTGTCATCGCGCAGGCGCTTGCAGACTTTCAGCAGGCTGCTGCGCTGCACGTCGAGGGTCAGCTCGCCATGAGCAAAGTGCTCTCCCACGATGGCATCCCCGAAGGTTTCGCGGACGTGTGCGGCAAGCGCCTGAAGGGTATCCGTCATGCGATCCGGGACTCAGCGGGCAATGGTATTGGTGCGGCGGATCTTGTTCTGCAACTGCAGAATTCCGTACAACAGCGCCTCGGCCGTGGGCGGGCAACCGGGGACATAGATGTCCACCGGCACGATCCGGTCGCAACCACGCACGACTGCATAGGAATAGTGGTAATAGCCACCGCCGTTGGCACACGAACCCATCGAGATCACCCAGCGCGGTTCCGCCATCTGGTCATACACCTTGCGCAACGCCGGTGCCATCTTGTTCACCAGGGTGCCGGCCACGATCATCACGTCCGACTGGCGCGGGCTGGGGCGGAACATCACGCCGAAACGGTCCAGGTCATAACGCGACGCGCCGGCATGCATCATCTCCACCGCGCAGCACGCCAGCCCGAAGGTCACCGGCCACATCGAACCGGTGTGCGCCCAGTTGATGAGCTTGTCGGCCGTGGTCGTGACCCAGCCTTCTTTCAGAATCCCTTCAACGCCCATGTGTTGCCTTCTCAACCGACTTAACGATATACGAGCGACCCTGCCAATACTGGCGTACCGCGACTCGCGACGGTTGCATCCCCACGCTGCGCGTGGGGCCCCTGCGCCCTGCTCGCACGGTTACTCCCATTCGAGCGCACCCTTCTTCCACTCGTAGATAAAACCGACCACAAGCACGCCAAGGAAGACCATCATGGCGAGAAAGCCGCTCATGCCGACCTCGTTCAGGGCCACCGCCCAGGGGAACAGGAACGCGATCTCGAGATCGAAAATAATGAACAGGATTGCCACCAGGTAATAGCGCACATCGAACTTCATGCGCGAATCCTCGAAGGCGTCGAAGCCGCACTCATAGGGCGAAAGCTTTTCACTGTCCGGCCGATTGGGGGCAAGCAGCCAGCCGAACGCAATCGGCAGCACGCCAACGGCCAGGCCGACCGCGATGAAAATCAGAATCGGGAGATAGTTCTCCAGCATGGGTCGTGCTCGTATTTAGTTATAGTGAGGCGGCGACTGGCGTTCGCGCCCATCCATCCTAGTGCGGGCCAGTCTAGGCTTCGCGTCGGAATGAAGTCAAGCCAAGGAGCGGATGGATTTTATTTATGATTCACAAGGTTAGGCTGATTTCTGCCCCTATAAAATATACCTGTCCCATACCATCGATTCGAGTGTTGGTGTTGTGGTGTGGCATAAAAAAACGCCGCCGTGGTGTGTGCCACGACGGCGTTTTCTGCCAACTGGTGCCAAGGGAGGGACTCGAACCCTCACGGCTTACGCCACTACCACCTCAAGGTAGCGTGTCTACCAATTCCACCACCTCGGCGAAGAACTGAAAATAGTACAGCGATAATGCTTAACTGAACCGTTATTTTGGCACCGCCGGTGCACCGGAATCCACCGGTGCCTGTTGGATCGGTGCGGCCGGAACCGGCGCCACCTGTTCGGTGATGCTGCGACCCTGCTCTGCGGACTGGCGCGAATACACCACGGCAAGTCCAAGACTGGTGGAAAAGAAAATCACGGCAAGAACCGCCGTGGCACGGCTCAGGAACGTCGCGGAACCGCGTGCACCGAACAGCGACTGCGAAGCGCCACCGCCGCCACCGCCGAAGGCCGCGCCCGCGTCGGCGCCCTTACCTTGCTGCAGCAACACCAGGCCGACGATCCCCACGGCCGTCAACATATGGATCACGAGTAGAATTTCTTTCATTGCAGTTCCTCGAAGCTTGTGAAGCCCTACATTGTTTGTTTTATTCCGCCGCGCGGCAGATGGACAGAAATTCTTCGGCATTGAGCGACGCGCCGCCGATCAGCCCGCCGTCGATATCCGGCTGGGAGATCAGCTCTTTCGCGTTCGAGCCCTTCATGCTGCCGCCGTACAGGATGCACAATCCGTCGGCCACCTTCGCGCCCTTCGCCGCCACGCGCGCACGGATAAAGCGGTGCACCTCCTGCGCCTGTTGCGGGCTGGCGGTCTTGCCGGTGCCGATCGCCCAGACCGGTTCGTAGGCGATCACGGATTTTGCCAGCGCGCCGATGCCGACCAGATTCACCACCGCATCGAGCTGCCGGGCCACCACCGCTTCGGTCTGATTGGCCTCGCGTTCGGCGAGCAGCTCGCCCACACACAGGATCGGGGTCAATCCAGCGTCCTGCGCGGCCTTGAACTTCTCCGCCACGACCTGATCGGTCTCGCCGAACAGCGCGCGCCGTTCGGAATGCCCGACGATCACATAGGCGCAACCGAAATCCTTGAGCATCGGACCAGACACTTCGCCGGTGTAGGCGCCAGACTTGTGTATGTCGAGGTTCTGCCCGCCCCAGGCGGCGGTCGTGCCCGCCAGCTCCCTGGCGGCCAGTGGAATCAGGATAAAGGGCGGGCAAACTACCACCTGCGCCTTCTTCACCGTGCCCAGGCCCTGTTTGATGCCGGCCAGCAACGCGGCGGAGTCCGCCTGGCTGCCGTTCATCTTCCAGTTGCCTGCCACGATCGGACGACGGTTGGACATCGGACCCCCTGATTCTTAACGGATTCGGCGGAAAAAGAGGGCGCGATGTTACCGTCCGGGGGCGGATAAAGCAATGCGCGGGTGTGCGGATGCTGCCTAACAATTCGGCAACCAGATTCTCACGTAGGGCGCCAATGAGGTCGCTCTCGCGCTGCTCAAATATTAAGACGAATGAGCACAGCGAGTAGGGCTTCAATATCGCGCTTCGCGACACTCGGGCTCCTGCCCATCGCGTAGCGAATTGCGCCGAATGGTATCAACCCCGCTCCCCCACCACGACATCAGCATCCTCATCCGCCCCGCCCCAATCAAGAGGATAAATGCCCTTCTCGACGCAGCGATGAAAACTCGAATACGGCCAATCCATCACGCGCCGGGCATACCCATGCTTCACTGGATTGAAATGCAGATAATC
>Ga0209640_10004287_pt1 | contig 12543 bp, 13 predicted proteins | sample RifCSP10_1_FD_184018 | JGI IMG/M metagenome (GOLD analysis project Ga0209640, IMG submission 184018) | Soil microbial communities from Rifle, Colorado - Rifle CSP2_sed 10_1 (SPAdes) (version 2) | ecosystem: Environmental > Terrestrial > Deep subsurface > Rock core/Sediment | place: Rifle... | reverse complement strand
TTTCTCGTTGAGAGCGGTCGGCTTCCGGATGTTGTTGCGGTCGCGCTGAAAGTCACCATGGAGATCGGCGACGTTGGAGGCAATCAGCTCCCCCTTCGCATTGAACCAGGGGCCGGTGCCGATGCGATCGCGCGCGTTGACCGCGGGCGTATTGCCAGCCTGCGTCTGGCTCACGTACGCGCGCCAGGTGCGGTTTCCGGCGCCGGCCGCCTGCGCGAGCGCCTGGCAATGCTTGTCGGCACCGGCCAGGCCGCCCAGGTTGGCGCCGTTTCCCAGCCCGACGCTGGTGACAAAGAAGCTCATCGGCTGAGGCGGCGCCTGCTGCGCCTGCGCGCTCGCGGCGGCGGGCGTCAGCAGCATCGCGCACAGCGCAGCCGTCAGGGGTAGTGCGGTGTGTTTGCTCATGATCGTCCTCTCGTTGATGACGTGAAATGGAATATGTCGGCTGCAACTATAGTCCGCGCCGGCGGCGCGGCTCAATACGCCGTTGCGTGACTTGACAGGAACAGGGGGGAAGTGTATCCAACCCTCGGATTCGTCTCACTTGCGGAGGCCATGATGACTAAACGAGTGCTGGCGGTTGCGACAGGTTGTGTGTTGGTCCTGATTGGCTTCGTGCTCGGCATGCAATCGGGGCCCGTCGAGGCGCAGCAGGTCCCGGGCGCCGGGTTCGCCGCGATACCCGGGCAGAAAGGCGGGCAGGACATCTTCGGTCCGTACGAAGCGGTGCCGAACTGGCCGAAGCCGATGTCCGAGAGCCTGCCGAACCACGAAAGCTGGACGTACGGGCAGGCGATGGACGTGTTCGCCGAAAGCCCGAACCGTGTCTTCTTCGTCCACAAGGGCGAGCTCGTCAGGATCGACAAGCGGCCCCAGACGCAGAAGATTCCGCAGTTCGGACCCGGCCTGGAGTTCCCCGTCTTCCGTCTGCCGCTCCGGCAGGCCGGCGGCGGCAGCTGTGAGAACCCGATCGAGAAAAACCAGGGCGACAACAAGCCGGGCGTGGACTGCCGCTGGGAACACAACATCGTCGTCGTGAATGCGGAGGGCAAGATCACTGAGGACTGGAACCAGTGGGACAAGCTCTTCACGCGCGCGCATGACGTCGAGATCAGTCCGTACGATCCGCAGAAGAGCGTGTGGGTCGTCGATGCCGAGGGGCACGGCGTTTACAAGTTCAGCAACGACGGCAGCAAGCTCCTGCTCCAGCTCGGCACGCCGCGCGTGGCCGGCGACGACGATATGCATTTCAGGCGCCCGACGTTCATTGTCTTCATGGATGCCAACACGGTGTACCTCGCCGACGGGTACGACAACACGCGCGTGATCAAGTACGACATGAACGGCAGGAAGCTGGCGCAGTGGGGCGAGAAGGGATCGGGTCGCAACGAGACGCGGCCCGGCTACTGGAACAACGTGCACGGCATCGCGGTCGACCCGACCAGACGCGAGGTGTTCGTGAACGATCGCCAGAACAGCCGTGTGCAGGTGTTCGACGAAAACGGCAAGTATCTCCGGGAGTGGAATTTCGGTCCGCGGCCGCCGATGGACATCCACAGCTTCATCGTCACCAGCGATCGGAAGCTCTGGGCGGCCGATCAAGGCACGCACAAGATCCTGAGCTACGACCTCGACGGCCACTTCCTGTACTCGTGGGGCAGCTGGGGCGAGTATCCCGGCGGGATGTGGGGCGTGCATGGGATGTCGACGGACCAGGAAGGGAACTTCTACGTGGCCGAGGTGAACAACGGCCGCGTGCAGAAGTACCGGCCGCGGCCGGGCGCCAACCCGGCGTTCCTCGTCGGCAAGCCGTGGAAAGGCGTCTGGTAAAGAGGCGTATCATCGGGCGAGGAGGTGATCCTGCGCGCTTGCCTGGCCATCCTTGGGGCAGCACTGCTGAGCGGCACGTCTCTCCTCGCCCATCATTCCTACGGCGACATCCTGCGCGAGCAGACGGTCACCATCGAAGGCACGCTCGAGCACATCCTCTTTGCCAACCCGCACGTCATGCTCAAGGTGCGGACCGACGCCGGCGACACCTATGACGTCGAGTGGGGCAACCTGATTCAGCTTCGGCGCGAAGGGGTCGACAAAGAGATGCTCGCGGCGGGTGATCGCGTCCTCGTCTCTGGGAGCCCGCACCGGGATCCCGTCATCCTCAAACTGACGCTCCTCAGCCTGGTGCGAGACCTGAAGGCCGGGTGGCACTGGACGAAGGGCGTCGGCATCGCGCGCTGATCTAGCGCGAGACAACCAGCGTCGCCGAGTAGGCGCCGGGCTCGATCTGGCTGCCGTCCCGAGGCGCCGGCGTCAGCGCCTTGAGGCGTACGCGGTAGTTCAAGTAGGTGCCTTCGACGGCGAACTGCTGCGACGTGTGCAGCAGCAGTCGTCCCGGCGCCTGCGCCTGCCGCGAGAGTCCGACCGTGACCTGGGCGTCGCCCTCCCACACGCACGATACGTTCACCGGACAGCGCGAATCGGGGCCCACGCTCTCCACGCGGACCTCCAGCTGTTCGCCCTGAATCGTCACGGGCGATCCGACCTTCAGACTGAACTCGCGATCGAGGCACGGACACCCGCTCGACGTCGGGGCGGTATCGGCAACCTGCCCGTTGCCGCGAGCACACGCGCACAGCACGGTGGTGAGGATGAGGGTGCCGGCGATTCTGAGTGCGCGATGGTCCACGAAACGATTATAGAATTGCCACGCAAATCTGTCCGACACGAGGAGCAGCCATGAGCAACGACGAAATCACGCGACGAGACTTCGTCTCGATGACCGTAGGGGCGGGGATAGCCGCCGCGGCCGGGGCGGATGCGTCGGCGCAGCAGCAGGTCGTGGAGACGAATGTCACCATCAAGACGCCTGACGGGACGTGCGAGGCGGCGTTCATTCATCCGGCGACCGGCTCGCACCCGGCCGTGCTGATCTGGCCAGACGCGTTCGGGCTGCGCCCCTCGATGCGCGACATCGCCAAACGCCTCGCCGCTGACGGCTACTCCGTGCTGGTGCCGAACCCCTTCTACCGCGTGGCCAAGATGCCGGTATTCGAGAGCGCTTCGAACTTCAACTTCGGCGATCCGGCGCAGCGCGCCAAGCTGACGCCGCTAATGGGATCGATCAACGCGGCTGGCGCCGCCGAGCGCGATGCCGCCGCCTTCATCGCATGGCTCGACATGCAGCGGCAGGTCGATCGCGCCAGGCGGGTCGGCACACAGGGCTACTGCATGGGCGGCGCGCTGGTCGTCCGAACGGCGGCCGCCGTGCCGGACCGCGTCGGCGCCGGCGCCTCGTTCCACGGCGGCGGGCTGGTGACGGCGAATCCTGACAGCCCGCATCTGCTCGCTCCGAAGATCAAAGCGCGGATGTACTTCGGCGTCGCCGTCAACGACGACATGCAGCAGCCGGACGCGAAGGTGAAGCTGAAGGCCGCGTTCGATGCGGCGAAGGTCCCTGCCGAAGTCGAGGTGTACCCGCAGGCGCAGCACGGGTGGTGCGTGGCCGACATGCCGAACCAGCCGAATGGGCAGCCAATCTACAACAAGGCCGACGCGGACCGCGCCTGGAGCAAGCTGTTGGCGCTTTACAAGGTAGGCCTCGCATGAACGCAACAAAGGAGACCGGCGCGCTACTGCCTTAACTGTTGACAGCCTCCAAGCTCAGCAGCTAGTCTGCGACGTTTTTCCCACAGGAAAACAGCAGCGCTTTGCGAGGAGGTGTCTATGTCGACACGTGTCTCTGCCACCACCGTGCTCCTGGTGATGGTGCTGGCCGGTGCGCCGCGCGGGCCCAGCTGGGTAAAGTTCCTCCGCCACAACTTGTCATCACCGCTGCCGCGTCGGACGGCACATACATCCACATCTACGGCGTGAATTTCGGTTCCTCGCCATCGGTCTTTCTCGGCGGCCTTGCGTTGGGCGGGGTCGACGTCAACAGCGCAGGCACGTATATCACTGCGCTGGCGCCGGCGCTTGCCCCCGGCTCATATCTGCTGCACGTGGCGAGCGGGAACTCCCAGACCCAGAACGGCACGTTCGACCTGACGATTGGCGCGGCCGGGCCGCAGGGGCCGACCGGCGCCACCGGCGCACAGGGACCGACCGGTGACACCGGCGCGCAGGGAACCCACTGGCGCAACCTGAGCGGCGGGAGCCACGGGGGCAACCGGCGCGCAGGGCGCGCAGGGGCAGCAAGGCATCCAGGGCAACCAGGGCGCCCAAGGTCCGCAAGGGCCGACCGGCGCGATCGGTCCGACCGGACCGGCCGGCAACTTCTTCCTCGGCGACGTGGTCGAAACGCCTTCCGCCGGCGGCAACGGCGGAAATCCCTTTGGCCCGCTCGATTGCCCACCGGGTTCGGTCGCCATCGGCTTTCACGGCAGGGCCGGCGACGATATCGACCGGACGACCGTTATCTGCAGGTCGCTGAACGGTATCGGCTTGTTCGGTCCCATCTTCGGTCCGGTCGTGGAGGACGGAACCGTCGGGGGGGAATGGTGCAATCGACTATGGGATCGGCCTGACGTGTTTCGGGGGCACGCTCATGACTGGAGTCCACGTACGCGAGGCGGTTGGGGCCTTCGGCGGCACTCCGATCGTCGACCAGCTCGCGGTTCGCTGCACACCGATCGGCGGAGGGATGACCGTCAGGACGGCTTTTCAGGGACAGCCGAGCTTCAACCCTGAGATTTTCGTCGACCGCGACTGTCCTGAGGGCAAAGTCGCGGTGGGGATCCGGGGGCGCCAGGGCGCCGTCATGGATCAGATCGTCGTCCGCTGCCGCTAGATTCGGCATAGGGTAAGCTTTGGGCGCTCAAGAAGGCCGGGGTGGGCGTACGCCCCCCCGCCTTCCTTTCAGAACACATTATTCGACGTTCAAGGGGTGCATCGTGAAACGCATCACGATCGGACTGTGTCTTGTGCTGTTGCTGGCGGCTGACCAGGGATACGCGCAACTGGGCAGCGGCCCACCCACGCAGCTGGTGATCACGGCCGTGACTACGACAGGCGCGTCCATCACCATCCGCGGGGTGAACTTCGGAGCGGCGCCGAACGTGTTCGTGGCCGGCATGCCGCTCGCGGGCGTCACCGTGAATGCCGCTGGCACGCAGATCACGGCGCAACTGCCGGCGCTGGCGCCAGGGAGCTATCTGCTCCACGTCTCGCGGGGCAATGGCCAGCCGCAGAACGGGACGTTCAACCTCACGATTGGCGCAGCGGGTGCGCAGGGTCCCACGGGGCCGCAAGGTCCACAGGGGAATGCAGGTCCGGCCGGCGCCCAAGGGGCGACAGGACCACCGGGCGCTGCGGGCGCGACAGGTGCGACCGGGGCCGCGGGCGCTAACGGCGCGACTGGAGCCACCGGAGCGCAGGGCGTGCAGGGCGCCATCGGTCCGACGGGCCCGCAGGGTCCGACCGGCGCGCAGGGTCAGGCAGGGGCAACCGGTGCAACCGGAGCGCAGGGCTTGCAAGGCGCCCAGGGTACGCAGGGCCCGACGGGTCCGCAGGGCCCCGCCGGTTCGGCTGTGCCGCCGGCTCCTCCCGCGCCGTATGAAGGAACGTTCCAGCTGACTCTCGACGGCGACGAGATGACGCTGCTGTCGTTTGCCGGGTGCTACGACAGGATCCTGGGAGTCGAATACGAGGACTGCCACCTCAGCATGTCGAGGCTCGAACCCGTGGTGATGCAGTGGCTGAATGATTCTGGCACCGGCTCGAATGCCTTCCGCGACATCGTCATCAAGCAGTTCAATACCCAGACGCAGGCCATCATCTCGACCACGCAGATCCAGGGCGCGTTCATGCGCGAATTCTCCGTGTCGGACTTTGAGGGGAACATCAACGCCACGGGCTCGTTGAGCATGGTCCTCGTTCCGGAGACGGTCATTTTTTCGGCGGGTGGAAACGGCAACTTGCAGCCGAGCACCGCGCCGATCATCCGCGCGGCCTTCTTTGAAGCGGACATCGACGACATCGACGGCACTCGCATCGTCGCGGTGCGGGGCCTCGAGATGTCGGTTCCGAAGAACCTGATCACGCCCCAGGTCGGAACTCGTCGACGATTCCAGCCGGGGATGCCGCAATTCGCCGACATCACGATCGAAGCCACGACCGGCGGATCGACCGTCGCCAACTTCGACACGTGGGTAGGCCTGGCGGCAAAGGGGCAGCCCGAACTCCGGGACGGCCGGATCAATTTGCTGAATGTGATGATCCACAATATCGGTACTATCGAGTTGTTCGATCTGTTCCCGGCTACGGCTCCGCCGTACATCTCCGACACCAGGCGCACGTTTGTTCTGCACGTGGGACGTTTTCAGTTCCAATAACGCGGACGTGAGCTGAGCGAACATGGGGCGGTCCAGGAACAGGTCCGCCCCATTCGTTTCTCGATAGCTACGACACGGCCGCGACGATGTTCCGCGCCTGGCCGAGCTTCGTGACGGCCTGCTGAACCAGCGTCCGGCGATTACCGGCATCTCCCTGTGCCTGCGCGATGAGGTTCCGCGCCTCGGTGAGGTGCGTCACGGCCGACGGAAAGATCCCGCCTTCGGTGAGCACGTCAATCCCGTCCTGCGTCTCGTCGAACGCCGTCTGCAGCCGCGTCTCCTGCTCCTTCGCCGGGTCGCTCCGGTTCGCGAGGATCTCCTGGAGCTCGCGCTGAGCGACGTCGACGTTCTGCAGAGTGTTGATCGCGCGCATGAAGTCGGCGATCTGGTCGCGCTGCGTCTGGGTGAAGTTGAAGCGCGCCGCGGGCGCCCGCGGGTTGTTGAACTCGGGCCCGGAGTAGAAGCCCGAAGCCACCGTCCTTCGGAAAGGTCTCGAGGCTGCGGGCGGGATGGAACCACGTCTTCGACATTCGTATTGAAATTGCGATTCTGCAGGTTGGCCGCCAGCGCGCCGGCATTGGAATGACACGCCACGCAGCGGCCGCCCGCGTTCGGGTTGCCCGAGCCGTTGATGAAGAGCGACTTGCCGCCCTCGACGGCGGCGTCGTTGAACGTGAGGAGACGCGCGGCAGCTTGTGATTGCCGCGACCATGTTCGTGAGGATCAAACGAAAGACCAACGGACAAGATGGGATGCCGACGGTCACGCGTGATCACGAGCGAGCAGACTCGCGATCGTCCGTTGTGTCGCGCGTTGCCCAGTACGTAGCGGGCTACAGGAATTCGCGCGTGCGTGAACGCGCAAGCAGCGTCGTGGCCGGCGCCGCGCTATTCGAACAGCTTCCAGACGCGCACGCTGTGATCGGCGCCGCCCGAGATCGCAAATCGGCCGTCCGGGGAGAAGGCGACCGTCATCACGGCGCCTGTGTGGCCGGTAAGGCGGCCGAGCTGCGTCTTCCGCGCGAGATCGCCAACGTAGATCTCGCCGCTGTGGAGTCCTGCGAGCAGGCGCCGCCCATCGGCGCTGAACGCGAGACTGTGTGCCGCGTCATTCCGGCGTAATCCGGGCAGCCGGCCGAGCCGCGTGCCGGAGCCCACATCCCACATGTCGGTGGAGCCGCCAGCCCGGCTCGCGACCACCAGACCGCCATCTGGAGCGACGGCTGATTCAAGCGGCACATCTCCAAGTTCCAGGCGTCGCATTTCGCGGCGGCTCGCGATATCCCAGACACGGACGGTGCCGTCCTGGCTGTGCGAGATCACTGGACCATCGATCCTCGCGAAGCCGACACCGAACACGGGCATCGAATGTCCGACAAAATGACGTGCACGCGCCGGCTTGCCCTCCAGAGCGACCAGGTACATCGTCTTGTCCTGGCTGCCGAGCAGGATAGAGCGGCCATCCGGCGCGAACGCTGCCGCGAGAACATACGATCGTCCTAACGCGCCTGGGCGAGCTGCCCGCCGCGGGCCGAGCACCGGTTGCTGTTCGACTTGCGTACCGCGCTCGGAATCCCAGCGGTGGACGATCTTGTCATCGCTGAACGTCAGCACCGACGGCCGGTCGGATGTGAACGCGACCGCCTTGATCGCTTCGCCGCTGCCGGTCAGGATTCGAAGCGAACGGCCCGTGGCTGGTTCCCAGAGTCGAGCGGTGCCATCGCTGCTGCCCGAGAGTGCCAGCCGGCTATCGGAGGAGAACGCGACGCTCAGCACGATGTCGGTGTGGCCGTCGAAGCGCCGCAGTTGGCTGCCAACGACCGACGCGCGCGATGCATTTCTCGAGGAGAGGCGCACGGCGCAATTGTCGGCAACCTTCGCCTGGAATGCGAGCGAAGATTGGGGCGTTTCGAGTTCGGTCCGTAACGCCAGCGGCGCGCGGTTACAATGCCGCGCATGCCTCGCTGGGTGTGGCTCGTCTACATCGTCCTGTTTGCCGCTTCAGTTCCCTGGTATCTGACGACGGATGACGTCGTGCCGATCTGGATCGGCCTGCCGTACTGGGTGGTGCTGTCGCTGAGCGCCATCCTCTGCGTGGCGCTGTTCACGCTGTGGGTCGTGCGCCGGTACTGGCGCGAGGACGACCTGTGATCGCGCCCGCGTTCGGCATCACCGGGCTGGTGGCCGTCGCCGTGTACATCGCGGCCCTGCTGTACGTCGGCCTGGCCGCAAAGCGCGCCCGGAAGAACGAGTCGATGGGCGAGTTCTACCTCGCCGGCCGCGGCCTTGGCCCCTTTGTGCTGTTCGCCACGCTCTACGCGACCCAGTACAGCGGGAACTCGTTCCTCGGCTACCCGGGCGAGGCCTACCGGCTTGGATTCGCATGGATCATGAGCGCCGGATTCATGACGGCGATCATCGTGGCGTACCTCGCGATTGCCCCGCAGCTGCATCGCGCGTCAAAGGCCCACGCGTTCGTGACACCCGGCGACTGGCTCGATCACAGGTTTGCGTCGCCGCCGCTCACGCTGGCGGCCAACCTCGTCTTCGTGGCGGCCATTGCCAATTACCTGCTCGCCCAGTTGATGGCGATGGGGCACGCGGTCGCGGGCCTCTCGGGGGGCGCGATTCCGTACTGGGTCGGCGTGATCGCGCTGACCGCGGTGATCCTCGTGTACGAAACGATGGGCGGCATGCGCGCGGTCGCATGGACGGACGCCGTGCAGGGCGGGCTGCTGCTCGTCGGGCTGGGGGGCGTGTTCGCCGCGGTCCTGCCGACGCCGGCGCATCTGGGCGCGGTCACCGAGTGGGTCGCGGCGGCGGCGCCCGCGAAAGTCGCCGTGCCAGGCTGGACGCTCTGCATGACGTGGTTCAGCACGCTCCTGCTCGTGGGGCTGTCCGGATCGGTCTACCCTCAGGCGATTCAGCGCATCTACGCGGCGCGGAGCACGCGCGCACTCAAGCGGGGCATCTCGATCATGGTGGTAATGCCGCTGGTGACCATGGTGCCGCTGTTCCTGGTCGGCATCCTCGGCCTGCGCGAGCTGTCGGGCCTCGAAGGCATCGCCGCCGATCAGGTCATGCCGATGATGCTGACGATGTGGGCCGGATCGACGCCGTGGCTGTACGCGGCCGCGCTCGCCGTGATGCTGGCCGTCATCGCGGCGATCATGTCCACGGCGGACTCCGTGCTGCTGACGCTGTCGTCCATCATCGCCAAGGACTTCATGGGGAAGACCGTGTTGAAAGGCGCGCCGGACGCGACGCTGACCCGCGCAGGCAAGTTCAGCTCCTGGGCGGTGATTGGCGTGCTCGTCACGATAGCCGTCGTCCCGCGGATCACCCTCTGGGGCCTGACGGAGCTGAAGATGGAGATGCTGCTGCAGGTGTGGCCGATGTTCCTGCTCGGCGTGCACTGGACGCGTCTCACCGCGCCGGCCGCCCTCGCCGGTCTCATCGTCGGCCTGGTGGTGTCGTTCGCGCTGCCGCTGTCCAGTTACGCGCGGCCGTTCGGGCTGCACGACGGAACGGTCGGATGGGCGGCGAATCTCTTCGTGTGCGTCGTGGTGTCGAAGGTCACCGCCCCTCCCGTTTTTTCTCGCTCGATGGGAGCAAATCCGCAGTTTTCCCGGACAGTCTGACAGCGGACGACACCGCGCGCGACTCGGGCGTCGGTACGGCACTTGCCTGAGTCAGACACGGAAGGAGTCCAATATGGCCAAGTACTGTCCCGAGTGCCGGACGAGCTGTGACACCGCGTCGTGCCCGACGGATGCGAAGGGCCGTTGCGCGCGCTGCGGCAAGCGCCCCGTGGAGGCGTCAGCCTCGAACCGCAGCTGGGTGTGGTGCAGCCGGCACGACGAGTGGCATACGACGGCGTGCGCGGAGGATCGCGGGCAGCACTGTTGTACCGCCGTGGCCGCTTGACGGCGAGCAAGGATTAATGGAGGCGGCGGGACCCTCGGCTTACCTGGCTGGCCGGATCATACAAGAATACCTGCTTGTCAACCGGCACCGGCATTAATGGTTCCTGTCGTCCTCGCGCCGGAGGTAGACTCGTCTCCAGGCATGGTGCGGTTCAAGATCTGCGGCATCGTCTCGAAGCAGGACGCGCTCCTCGGGGTCAGCCACGGAGCCGACGCGCTCGGGTTCCTGGTCGGTCTCGATTATCAGAGCAACGACGAGGTCACGCGCGAGACCGCGGCAGACATCATCGCCGTCGTACCGCCGTTTGTGTCCACCGTGCTGGTCACACACCGAGTCGACATGCCGTGGATCGTCGAGACCGCCTGCATCGTCCGCTGCTCCACGATTCAGCTCCACGGCCAGTTTCCCCTCGAGCAGATCCCCCTCCTTCGCGCGCAGCTTCCCCATGTCAAGATCTCTCGCGTGGCCCACGTGGAGAGCGAGCGCGCGATTCAACTGGCGACGCACGTCGCCGAGTGGGCCGACGCCGTTCACCTTGACACCAGGACGGCGACGCGGCTGGGCGGCACGGGGTTGATCCACGACTGGCGGATCAGCGCGCGCATCGTGCAGCAGGTGAACGCGCCGGTGATCCTGGCAGGCGGCCTGACGCCGGTCAACGTCGGTCGGGCGATCGAGGTAGTCCGTCCCTACGCCGTCGATGTAAACTCCGGCGTCGACGCGGGCGACGGACCCGCGAAGTCCCCGGAGAAGCTGCGCGCATTTTCCGAAGCGGTGCGCCGGGCGCAGAACGAGCTGTCGCCGATCGGCTGAGGACGCGATGTACAGCGCGTTCTCGTTCGGGAAGATTATCAAGACGATTCTTCCTGGATCAATACTCGCCGGCACGCTGTTCCTGATCGCCGAGATCCTGTGGCTCGAGACCCGGGGCACGTCGCTGCTGGCGACGCTGATCGATCAGGAGGCGGTGGCGGTGGCCGGCGCCGCGCTGGTGCCGGTCAGCTTGATCCTTGGCTTCCTGCTCAACACGATCGTCTGGCTGCACCTCAACGCGAGCGTGCGGAGTCGCGTCAAGGCCGAGCTCGCCAGGACGCCGTTTGCCGAGCTGCGCGAGGCCCTGTGCGAGCTGATTCGCCATGACGTCAACGGACAGATGGGCGGAACCCGCGCCGAGCTCTGCAAGGACACGTGGCCAGAGCCACTGTCGCTCGAGTATTACTTCCTGCCCGCGATCAGCGTGGAGCGGCTGTCCTACCTGTGGGAGAGCTACTTCTCGTGGTACGAGTTCCACCTCAACACGCTCTGCGCGCTGGCGATGGCCAGCGCGGCAGTTGTCGCGACGCTGCTGCTCCGGCCGCCGGCGAGCGGCGTCTGGACCGTGATCATCTGTCTCGCCCTCGCGGCAGCTTGCGGACTCCTTTGCAGGGTGCTGTGGAAGTCGGCCATCAGGAACATGGCGGCCTACGAACGCAACTTGGTGCTGCTGATCGCCGGCTCGATCAATGCTGCCGGGCGATGAACCGGGGGACTCTCTCGTCGGCGTCCACCTCCAAGGTGACAGGGCCTGCCAACTCAAGCTCCGAACAGACGACCTTTGCACTTGAACAGGAGCGAAGGTGGAGGCGGCGGGAGTCGAACTTGACACGGGTTTTTGAAAACCTCGTATTTCGCAATTTGCTCAATAATTCGAGACTCTCGATCCGCTCAAAACGCTCAAAAACCTGTCTCGACCCCCAAATCTCCCCCAGCTCAACAGCGCGTCCAGACCCGATCGAAACTCGATTCGTGACGCCTGTTGGAACTCCCGCCGACGTCTGCCGTTAATGGTCGTCAACAGAGAGATCGAATGCCAGATGGACCTCGGCTCGACTCGAACTCGCGCGTAGTCAAAGTGCAGCTCGCGACCGTAGTACTCGTTCAGCTCGGGAACATAAGGCGGAAAGAAAGTCGCCGTCCCCCGGAAGGTCCACGGGTCCGAGCCTCTGATCGTGACCGCAATTTGCTGCTGAGAGAGCTGCGGATGCTCGTAAACCGGTTTTTCAGGAAGCGCAAACGTCAGCGACGGGCGTTCCTCCGTTTCATCAACCGAGCCGAGCGCGGGCCGCTCTTCCCAGTACCGCAGAGCAGGTTTGATATTCAGGCCGTTCCAGCTCGCCGGTCCCACGCTGTGCAGCAGAACCCTTCCGAGTTCCTCTGGCGCCGGCATCTCACGCAACTCTTCCCGTCGGTAGATCGAAACGGCGCCGTCGTGGTGCCACGGTCTGGCGGGAACCGATGCAAGCCACCGG
>Ga0209640_10004286_pt1 | contig 12546 bp, 14 predicted proteins | sample RifCSP10_1_FD_184018 | JGI IMG/M metagenome (GOLD analysis project Ga0209640, IMG submission 184018) | Soil microbial communities from Rifle, Colorado - Rifle CSP2_sed 10_1 (SPAdes) (version 2) | ecosystem: Environmental > Terrestrial > Deep subsurface > Rock core/Sediment | place: Rifle... | reverse complement strand
GGCGATCGGGAAGTCGAGTCCAGGCAGTTGGCCGTGCGCACGCGCTCCGGGAAGGATCTGGGTGCCATGCCCCTGGAAGAGGTGGCCGCTCGGATCGCCCAGGATGTGGCGAGCCGCGGCCGTCGTTATTTGGAGGATTGAGTATTTCGACAACGAAACGCGTACGGCGCAATGAAGAGATCCTTGCACCGCAATTACGCGTGATTGGCGCCGACGGAGGTCAGGTCGGTGTCTTGAGCCGCAGCGAGGCCCTTGCCAAGGCTGCCGCTGAGGAACTGGATCTCGTGGAGGTTTCGCCGACTGCTGAGCCACCTGTCTGCCGGATCATGGACTTTGGAAAGTACCTGTTCGAGCAGAACAAGAAAGCCCACTCGGCGAAACGGAAGCAGAAGCAGATCCAACTCAAGGAAGTGAAATTCCGGCCGGGCACGGAGACGGCGGATTACCAGGTCAAGCTGCGTAATCTGATCCGCTTCCTGACCGACGGTGACAAGGCCAAGGTAACCATGCGGTTCCGCGGCCGGGAGATGGCCCACACGGAGATCGGGCGCAAGCTCCTCGACAGACTGGTGATCGACTTGTCCGAAGTCGGACAGATCGAACAGCATGCTGCGATGGAGGGGCGTCAGATCACCATGGTGATCTCTCCCAAAAAGAAGTGACCGGCGGCTAGCCGCCGATACGCCTCCAGCCCGCGCAAGCGGAGTGAAGAGGTCATAACAGGAGTTGACCGATGCCCAAGTTGAAAACCAACCGGGCCGCGGCGAAGCGTTTTCGCAAGACGGCGAAAGGCTTCAAGCGCGGCCAGGCGAATCGTCGCCACATCCTCACCAAGATGAGCAAGAAGCGTAAGCGCCAGCTGCGAGGCTCGACCATGGTCCATGAGACCGATGTCGGCCGCCTCGTCCGGCTGCTGCCCCACGCTTGATGCCCGCAACCAGGAGTGATGTGACATGGCAAGAGTGAAACGTGGCGTCATCGCAGGACGCCGCCACAAGAAAGTCCTGAAGAAGGCCAAGGGCTACTACAACGCCCGGCGTAAGGTGTTCCGCGTTGCGAAGCAGGCGGTGATCAAGGCCGGCCAGTACGCCTATGTCGGGCGGCGTCTGAAGAAGCGCGACTATCGCGCACTGTGGGTGCAGCGCATCAACGCCGCCGCCCGCGGATTCGGGCTGTCCTACAGCCGCCTGATCAACGGCCTGAAGACGGCCGGCATCGAGATCGACCGCAAGGCGCTCGCGGACCTCGCGGTGCACGACATCGCGGCATTCGGCGCAGTCGCGGAGAAGGCAAAGGCCGCACTGGCTGCGAAATAACGCCGGGACCTCAGGGGGTCGAGGTGAAGGACCTGGAGTCGCTGGTCGAGCGGTTGCTGGCCGACATCGGCTCGAGTGCGGACCTGTCCGCACTCGACGCTGTGCGCGTCGCCGCGCTCGGCAAGAAGGGCGAACTGACGGAGTTGCTAAAAGGCGTCGGCACGTTGCCCGCGGACGAGAGACGGTCCGCCGGCGCTGTGATCAATGCCGCCAAGGAGAGGATCACGGCCGCGCTCGATGCGCGCCGTGCGGACCTGCAAGCCACATCCCTCGACCTCGAACTGCGTGCCGGCGCCATCGACGTGACCCTGCCGGGCCGCGGCCAGTCGGTCGGCGGCCTGCATCCGGTGACACGCACGCGGCTGCGGATCGAATCGATCTTCCGACGCGCGGGGTTCAGCGTTGCCGAAGGGCCCGAGGTCGAGGATGACTTCCACAACTTCGAGGCGCTCAACATCCCGGCCGATCACCCGGCGCGCGCGATGCACGACACCTTCTACTTCGGCGACGGCAAGCTGCTGCGGACCCACACTTCACCGGTGCAGATCCGGGCGATGAAGCTGCAGGGCGTGCCGATCCGCTTGATTGCGCCGGGCCCGGTCTACCGTCATGACAACGACCTGACACACACACCGATGTTCCACCAGGTGGAAGGCCTCGTGATCGACGAGGACGTCAGCCTTGCCAACTTGAAAGGCATGCTGACGGGTTTCGCCGAGCAGTTCTTCGAGAAGCCGCGCGGCCTGAGGTTCCGGCCTTCGTACTTCCCGTTCACGGAACCGTCGGCCGAGGTGGACATTCAGTGCGTGCTGTGCGACGGCGCGGGCTGCCGCACCTGCAAGGAGAGCGGCTGGCTCGAGATTCTCGGCTGCGGCATGGTGCATCCGAACGTACTGACCGCCTGCGGCATCGACGCGACCAAGTGGCAGGGCTATGCCTTCGGCATGGGCATCGATCGGCTCGCAATGCTGCGTTATGCGGTCAATGACCTGCGTCTTTTCTTCGAGAACGACCTGCGCTTCCTGGCGCAGTTCAACCGGGGCTGATCATGCGCGTCAGCCTGGCATGGCTCAAAGAATGGGTGGACACTGGCTGGGACGCCGCGACAACCGCTGCGCGTCTGACGATGGCCGGCTTCGAGGTCGAGTCGAGCGAGCCGGCCACACCCGATTTCAAGGGAGTCGTGGTCGGCGAAGTCCTTGCCGTCGAACGCCATCCCGGTGCCGACAAGCTGACCGTGTGCCAGGTCGCGGGCGGCAACGGCAGGCTGCAGATCGTCTGCGGCGCACCGAATGTTCGCGCGGGGATGAAGACGCCGCTCGCGCTCGAAGGCGCAAGCCTGCCCGGCGGGCTTGTGATCAGGAGCGCCAAGCTCCGCGGCGTCGAATCGGCCGGGATGCTGTGCTCGGCGCGCGAACTGGGCTTGTCGGAAGAGCACGAGGGCATCCTGGAACTGCCGGGTGAACTCGTCACTGGTGCGCTGCTGCGTGAGGCACTGCAACTCGACGATTCGGTCCTGACGCTCAAGGTAATGCCGAACCGCGGCGATGCCCTTTCGATGATCGGCGTGGCGCGCGAAGTCGCCGCGATCGCCAGGCGCAAGATGACACCGCCGGTGATCGAGCCGGTCCCGGCGGCCAATCGCGCGAAATTCGCGGTGCGCCTCGAGGCTCCCGTTGGCTGCCCGCGATTCGCCGGCCGGGTGATCCAGGGCGTGGATCCGGCCGCGCGCACGCCGCTTTGGATGCGCGAGCGCCTGCGGCGCGCGGGATTGCGCCCGATCGGCGCGGTCGTGGACGTCACCAATTACGTGATGCTGGAACTCGGCCAGCCAATGCACGCCTACGACCTGCGCCGTCTCAGCGCACCTATAGAAGTGCGCGGCGCGCGGCCGGGCGAACACCTGACACTGCTCGACGGCCGGGACATCGTCATCGAGCCCGATACGCTCGTGATCGCCGACGCCGCAGGAGCAGTCGGGCTCGCCGGCATCATGGGCGGCGAGAAGAGCGGCATTGCCGCCGACACGACCGATGTATTCCTCGAGGTCGCGTACTTCGCGCCTGACGCCGTCGCGGGACGCGCGCGTCGCTACGGCATGCTGACAGACGCCTCGCAGCGATTCGAGCGCGGCGTGGACCCGCGCGGGCAGGAGCGCGCGCTCGAGCGTGCGACCCAGCTACTGGCGGATATCGCGGGCGGAAAGCCGGGTCCCGCGGTGCTCACGCAGGTCGAAACGCAGCAGCCCAAGCGCCCGAGCGTGACGCTCCGGGCGGAGCGCGTTGCGAGCCTGCTCGGCGTGCAGATTCCGCGTACCGAGATCGACGACATCCTGCGACGGCTCGGCATGCAGGTGGCGGGCGCCGGTGACGTGCTGGGCGTCATTCCCCCGAGTCATCGCTTCGACATTGCTATCGAACAGGACCTGATCGAGGAGATCGGTCGCATCCATGGTTACGACGAGATCCCGTGCAGCGACGCCAAGGTGCCGCAGCGGCCGCAGCCGGTGACCGAACAGGCCGTGACCCGTGAACGCCTCCGGTTGCTGCTCGCCGATCGCGGCTATCAGGAAGCGATCACCTACAGCTTCGTGGATGCGCGCCTGCAGCGGATGCTGTTCCCGAAGCGACCGGCGCTCGCGCTTGCCAATCCCATCTCGGCGGAGATGGGCGAGATGCGCCTGTCGCTCTGGCCCGGGCTGATCGAGGCGCTGCGCTTCAACCTGCGCCGCCAGCATGAGCGCGTGCGCCTGTTCGAGGTCGGCACGCGTTTCGAGATCGAGGCCGGCCGGCTCGTCGAGAGCCAGGCGATTGCCGGCCTGGTCACCGGTCCCGCATTGCCGGAGCAGTGGGGCGCCGACCAGCGCGCCGCCGACTTCTTCGATCTGAAAGCGGACGTCGAAGCGCTGTTCGCGCTGACCGGACGCAGCGCCGCAATAAGTTACGTCGCGCGGGCGCACGACACACTGCATCCGGGCCGCAGCGCCGCGGTGATGGACGGAAGAACCCTCGTCGGATGGCTCGGCCGGCTCCAGCCGGAGTTCGCCCGCAAGCTCGAAATCCGCGATCCGCCGTGGATTTTCGAGCTCGCAATCGACCCCAGCTTCCGCTCCGAAGTACCTGTATTCACGGATATTTCCCGTTACCCCGCGATACGCCGCGACCTGGCGGTGGTGGTGGATGAATCGGTGTCGCTGGACGAACTGCGGAAAAGTGTTAATTTGGCCGCAAAAGGCCTGTTGCGCGATCTGCGCGTATTCGACGTGTACCGGGGAAAGGGGGTAGAACCCGGTCGAAAAAGTATCGCTTTAGGCTTGATTTTACAGGAAACTTCTCGCACCCTTACTGACGGGGAGGCCGACGCCGTGATTGCAGCGGTGATCGAGCGCGTCAAGGGTGACCTGAAGGCGGGGATCCGGGAATAGTCCGAATGGCACTGACCAAGGCGGAAATCGCCGAAGCGCTGTTCAACCAGCTCGGCCTGAACAAGCGCGAGGCACGCGAACTCGTCGATCTCTTTTTCGAGGAGATCCGCGCGGCGCTCGCGACCGGTGAACAGGTCAAACTGTCGGGCTTCGGCAATTTCGACCTGCGCGACAAGAATCAGCGTCCGGGCAGGAATCCGAAGACCGGCGAGGAGATCCCGATCTCCGCGCGCCGCGTCGTCACCTTCCGGCCTGGCCAGAAGCTGAAAGCCAGAGTCGAGGCCTATGCTGGAAGCAAGTAACAACAAGGATCTTCCGGCGATTCCGGCCAAGCGCTACTTCACGATCGGCGAGGTCAGCGACCTCTGCGGCGTGAAGCCGCACGTGCTGCGCTACTGGGAACAGGAATTCCCGCAGCTCAAGCCCGTCAAGCGCCGCGGCAACCGGCGCTACTATCAGCGCCAGGACGTCATCACGATCCGCCAGATCCGCAGCCTGCTCTACGACGAGGGCTTCACGATCGGCGGCGCGCGCAACCGCCTCGAGGGCGACGAGGCGCGCGAGGATAACACTCAGAGCCGGCAGGTCATCCGCCAGGTTCGCGCCGAGCTCGAGGAATTGCTGCGCATCCTGCGCCGGTGATCCGGTTGGCGGCCTGATCGGCTATCATTCCCCCGTCGGAGCGTGGCGCAGCCTGGTAGCGCACTTGCATGGGGTGCAAGGGGTCCCGGGTTCAAATCCCGGCGCTCCGACCAATTCACCCGGCGAAATTCCTACGCCGGATTCCGCGCCGTGATGAACCAGGTGCTCGACGGCGCCCACACGCCGTCCGCGCGCGCGTAGGCGCCGAGCGTCTCACGCAAGGCCTGCGCCACCTGCGGCTCGAGTCGTTCGCCTTCGGCGCCGGCGAGGCGGATGATTTCGCCGGCCGGGCCCAGCGCCGTCGCGAACTCGACGGCATCGTCCACGTTGCGGCCGATGCAGATATCCGTATCGAAACGCTCGAAATCGATGCCGACGAAGCCCGCGGATTTCAGCATCGCGCTGACCATATCGGGACCGGACATCGAGAAGGGGCCGGGCCCGCAGTGGACCTGGTCCGTGTCCTCATGCGCGATCACCGGCACGATCTCCCGGACCCGCAGTTCCGCCTCGTGCAGCCAGGGGTTGTCTTCGCGCCGGCGCCAGACGATCTGGCGGAGCGTGCCGCCCGGCTTCAGCGACTCGCGGATGTTGCGCATGGCGGCGCCGGGCAGATTGAAGAACATGGTTCCGAAGCGCGCGAAGGCGTGATCGTAGGGGCCGCGCAGGTCGTCGTACTGCACGTCGGCCGCGAAGAAGGAAATATTGCGGATCCCGGCCGCGGCGGCATCGTCCGTGCTGGCACGGACGAAGCGTTCCGCGCAATCGACGCCGACCGCCTCGCCACCGGGGCACACCAGCGCCGCAATTTTCTGCGTGCTGTCGCCGAATCCGCAGCCGACGTCGAGCACGCGGGCGCCGGGTTCGAATAGCGGTCGCGACAGCAACTCGTCGCTGTGTCCGGCCAGGCCCGCGATCAGGATGTGCCGGAAGCGCACGAACTTGTCGAAAAGGACCGTATTCCAGGCCTCGACGACGATATCGTTATCACTCATGGGTCCGTTCCCGCCGCTCCGCGCATTCTATCGCTCCTCCGGCGGACGGATATGCCGGAAGTTCCACAGCAGCATCAGGTCGTACAGGATCTTCAGCGCGCCGCAGAGGATGAATGGCCAGGCGGTCCAGCCGGCCGCGAACAGCGCTCCGGCCAGTGCGGGGCTAGCCGCCGAGGCGAGGCCGCGCGGCACCGAGGTCACGCTTGCGGCCGCGGCGCGCTCCGGCGGAGTGACGACGGCCATTACATAGGACGATCGGGTCGGCACGTCCATCTGCGACAGCGCGGAGCGCAGCAGCAGCAGGGCGAGCGCCAGGTGCAGGTCGGGAACCAGCGCCGCCGCGATCAGGCAGAGGCTCGACGGAATGTGCGTGTAGACCATCGTATTGATGAGTCCGAAGCGCGCGGCGATCCAGGCGGCGGCGGGGTAGGAGAAAGCAGCGAGCAGGCCCGACCAGAAGAAGAACAGCCCGGCGGCCGTGAGCGACATGCCGAATTTCTGGAACAGCCAAAGCGCCATCAGCGACTGCACCGCGAAGCCGCCGGCAAATGCGTCGATGCTGAAGAGCGCCGCGAGCCGGTACACGATCTTCCTGGATGGCCCGAGCGCGAATTGCGGCCGCTCGTCCGCCGCCGCCGTTCCCCGGGGGACGAGCCGGTACATCAGCCCGCCGGCGATGCCGAGCGCCGCGTACAGCACGAACATCGCCCGCAGCGCGCCCAGCCGGGTCCAGCCGAGCGAAACGAGGAGTTCCGGGCTGCCGGCAGCGAGCGAACCGAGCGCCGCTGCAAACGCGCCGGTCAGCCCATAGATCGCGAACATGCGGGTGCGCCCGGCATCAGGAGCGGCACCGACCAGCAGCGCATGCTCCATCGGCACGAAGATGCTGACGTTGCCGGCCGTCGGATTGATCGTGCCGACGAAGGCGATCAGCAGCAGCGCGGGGTAGCTCCCGGTCATTGCGAAGGCAAGCCCGGTCGCGGTCATCAGCACGGACGCGAACAGCAGCAACGTGCGCTGCGAACCGGCCGGTCCCAGCAGGCCGATGCCGAGCGTCATCAGCGCCGATCCGAGCAGCGCCGCGGTCGCGACGACTCCGACTTCGAATGCGCCGTATCCGAGTTCGGTCAGGTAGACGACGAGCAGCACGGCGACGAAACCGTCGCCGAAATCCCTGAAAGCGCGCGCGAAATAAAGTGAAGTCGCGGGGCACGGGTGCCGGATCGGCGTGCCGGGACCCGCGAGCTTCGAGTCAATGGACCGTTGCGTTACGGATTCTGAGACGTGATGTCCCACATGTAATCGGTGTGCGGGCCGCAGATGTCGGTGAAGGTGTCACCGAGCGGGTTGTCATAGAGCGCGTCGATGAGTTCCGCACGGGCTTCCATGACCGCCTTCATGTCCTTGGCACTGATCGTGGCGAGCCGGCGGAAATCGCCGCCGACGATGTGCTCATTCCAGCCCCAGGACATGATCTTGCCATCGGCAAGGAGCTTGTCGTAGACGGAAGCAAACACTTGTTTCACCAGCGCGTCGGCCTGCTCTTCACGACTCTGATCGCAGACGTGGTAGACGGAGAATGCCGCGCTGCCGCGCGCCACCGTGCCGATATTGCCGGCGACCGTGTGCCAGATGTAATCGTCATGCGAATTGCAGATCTTGCCGAACTCTTCGCTGAGCTTTTCGTTCTTGGCATCGACCTGGTCGCCGATTTTCTTCTGCGCGTCGAGCAATCCCTGGACGCTGCCGGTCCCGTAGTACAGCGCGCGCCGCCACTTGCCGCCGGTGTGATGGGCGAGCCAGCCCCAGCCGTTGATCGTGCCGTCGGCGACCGCGGCGTCGTAGATCGGCCTCTGGACTTGCTCGAAGATCTCGTCGGCGCGTTCCTGCTTCGTGACGTCGCATACGTGGTACGTCACATAGGTGTAACGTTCGGCTGGCTTGTCCTGTGCGTATGCCGCACTGCCGAACAAGAGGCACAGGCAGGCCTGGAGCGCGATTGCTCCGTGAATCGACTGCTTCATTGTCATCCCCCCATTGCCGGGCGTTAGCTGGCCCGGTAGCAGCGCGCGCAGTATAGACCTTGTAAACTGCGCCGAAGCCCGCGCGATGCAGACGGGCGAATCGGAGGGGGCCATGGCAGGACGTCTCGCATACGTGACCGGCGGCATGGGCGGCATCGGCACCCCGATCTGCAAGCGCCTGTGCCGGGAGGGGTTTCGGGTCGTCGCCGGCTGCGGGCCCGGCTCGCTGCGCAAGGACCGCTGGGTGGCCGAGATGCGCTCCCAGGGTTTCGAAGTCCATGCTTCGGAAGGCAATGTCGCGGATTGGGAATCGACCCGGGCGGCTTTCGAGAAAGTCCGCAACGAGCTTGGGCCGGTGGATGTGCTCGTGAACAACGCGGGCATCACGGCCGACGGCACTTTCCGCAAGATGACCTTCGAGCGCTGGCACAAAGTCATCGACACGAACCTCAACAGCCTGTTTCACGTCACCAAGCAGGTGATCGACGGCATGCTCGATCGCAGCTGGGGCCGCGTCATCAACATCTCCTCGGTCAACGGCCAGAAGGGCCAGTTCGGCCAGACCAACTATTCGACTGCGAAAGCGGGTATTCACGGTTTCACGATGGCGCTGGCGCAGGAAGTCGCCTCGAAAGGCGTCACGGTCAACACCGTATCCCCCGGCTACATCGGCACGGACATGGTCCGCGCGATGAAGCCCGAGGTGCTCGAGAAGATCGTCGCGACAATTCCGGTCGGACGGCTCGGCACGCCGGAGGAAATCGGGTCGATGGTCGCGTGGCTCGCGTCTGATGACGCGGCGTTCGCGACCGGCGCGGACTTTTCGCTGAACGGCGGCTTGCACATGGGCTAGTGGCGGGAGCTGAAGGACATGAGGACACGCGCTGCAATCACCTGGGCGGCCGGCAAGCCGCTTGAAGTCGTCGACGTCGAGCTCGATGGCCCGAAAGCCGGCGAAGTGCTGGTCGAGATCCGGGCGACCGGCGTCTGCCATACGGACGAGTTCACGCGCTCCGGCGCGGATCCCGAAGGGCTGTTCCCGGTGATCTTCGGCCATGAAGGCGCCGGCGTCGTTGTCGCTGTCGGCCCCGGCGTCAGGACGTTGAAGAAGGGGGATCACGTCATTCCCCTCTACACGCCGGAATGCCGCGAGTGCAAGTCCTGCACCTCGCGCAAGACCAACCTCTGCACCGCGATCCGTGCGACGCAGGGCAAGGGCGTGATGCCGGATGGCACCAGCCGGTTCTCGATTGGCGGAAAAATGGTTCACCACTACATGGGTTGTTCGACCTTCGCCAACCACACGGTGCTGCCGGAGATCGCGCTCGCCAGGATCCGCGAGGACGCGCCGTTCGAGAAAGTCTGCTACATCGGCTGCGGCGTCACGACCGGCATCGGCGCCGTCATCAATACGGCGAAAGTCGAGCCCGGCGCGAACGTCGTGGTATTCGGCCTGGGCGGCATCGGACTCAACGTGATTCAGGGCGCGCGCATGGCGGGCGCCAATCGCATTGTCGGCGTGGACATCAATCCGCGGCGCAAGGCGCTGGCCGAGCGCTTCGGCATGACGCACTTCGTCAATCCGAAGGAGGTCGAGGGCGACCTCGTCGCGCACCTCGTTGCGCTGACCGACGGCGGCGCCGATTACAGCTTTGAATGCGTCGGCAACGTCGACCTGATGCGCCAGGCGCTCGAGTGCTGCCACCGCGGCTGGGGCGTGTCGGTCATCATCGGCGTCGCCGGGGCCGGCCAGGAGATCAGGACGCGCCCGTTCCAGCTCGTGACCGGCAGGGTATGGAAAGGCACTGCCTTCGGCGGCGCGCGCGGCCGCACGGACGTGCCGAAAATCGTCGACTGGTACATGGAAGGCAAGATCAACATCGACGACCTGATCACCCACGTCATGCCGCTGGACCGGATCAACGACGCCTTTGACCTGATGCACAAAGGCGAGTCCATCCGCAGCGTCGTCACATTCTGAAATCGAACGAGGGGGAATACACCATGGCTGTCAAGATCCATCCGTCCGTCGACAACGGCGTCAAGCCCGGCACCAAGGGCTTCAAGGGCGGCACGCTCACCTGCAAGTGCGCCAAGGCACCGGTCACTGTGACGCTCGCGAGCGACGTGGCATTCAACCATGCCTGCGGTTGCAGCAAGTGCTGGAAACCGCAAGGCGCCGCCTTTTCCGTCGTGGCGGTCGTCGGGCGCGACAAGCTTTCCGTCACAGCCAATGGCCAGAAGCTCAAGGTCGTCGACCCCAGCGCCGCGATCCAGCGTCACGCCTGCGCCGACTGCGGCGTTCATATGTACGGCCGCATCGAGAACAAGAACCATCCGTTCTATGGCTTTGACTTCGTGCACGTGGAACTGTCGAAGGACAAGGGATGGGCAGCGCCGGAATTCGCCGCCTTCGTCTCGTCGATCATCGAAACCGGCGCCGCCAAGCCCGCAGAGATGGGTGCGGTGCGCGCACGGCTGAAAGAACTGAAGCTCGAACCCTACGATTGCCTGTCCCCGGCATTGATGGATGCGATCGCCACCCACACGGCCAAGGCGAAAGGCGTCCTGGCTGCATAACTCGAGAGAGGCCCTGCCATGAGCAAGATTGTCTGTGTGTTGTACGACGACCCGGTGACCGGGTATCCCAAGGCCTACGCCCGCGATGACCTGCCCAGGATCACGCATTACCCGGGCGGGCAGACGACGCCGACGCCGCAGGCGATCGACTTCAAGCCGGGCGCGCTGCTCGGCAGCGTCTCCGGCGCGCTCGGCCTGCGGAAGTTCCTGGAATCACGCGGCCACCAGCTGGTCGTCACTTCGGACAAGGACGGCCCGAACAGCCGGCTCGCGAAGGAGATCGTCGATGCCGAGATCGTGATCTCGCAGCCGTTCTGGCCGGCGTACCTGACCGCGGACCTGATCGCGAAGGCGCCCAAGCTAAAGCTCGCGATCACCGCCGGCATCGGTTCGGATCATGTGGACCTGCAGGCCGCAATGAACCGCGGCATCACGGTCGCCGAGGTGACCTATTGCAACAGCATCAGCGTGTCCGAACACGTCGTGATGATGATCCTGGCGCTCGTCCGCAACTACATCCCGTCGCACCAGTGGGTCGTCGACGGCGGCTGGAACATCGCGGATTGCGTCGAGCGCTCGTACGACGTCGAGGGCATGAACGTCGGCACGGTGGCGGCGGGGCGCATCGGCACGGCCGTGCTGCGCCGGATGAAGCCGTTCGACGTCAAACTGCATTACACCGACCGGCACCGTCTGCCCGAGTCCGTGGAGCAGGAACTGGGGGTGACCTTCCATCCGAATGTCGAGTCGATGGTCCGGGTCTGCGACGTCGTGACGATCAATTGCCCGCTGCATCCGGAAACGGAAGGCATGTTCGACGACGCGATGATCGCGAAGATGAAGCGCGGCGCGTACCTCGTGAACACGGCCCGCGGCAAGATCTGCAACCGCGACGCCGTCGCGCGCGCCCTGAAGAGCGGGCAGCTCGCGGGCTATGCGGGCGACGTGTGGTTCCCGCAGCCGGCGCCGCGCAATCATCCCTGGCGCACGATGCCGCACGAGGGCATGACGCCGCATATCTCCGGGTCGTCGCTTTCCGCTCAGGCACGCTACGCTGCGGGCACGCGCGAAATCCTGGAATGCTGGTTCGACAAGCGGCCGATCCGCAATGAATACCTGATCGTCGACCGCGGCCAGCTGGCTGGCACCGGCAAGCATTCCTACAGCGCCGGCAATGCAACGCGCGGGTCCGAGGAGGCCGCCAAATTCAAGGCGGTGCCGGCGAAGAGCGCCGCGCGCAAGGCGAAGAAGACGACGAAGAAGAAGCCGGCAAGGAGGAAGGCGGCCAAGAAGAAGTGAGCGGACACCGGCGCCGCGGCGGATGGATTTGACCACATGACGGCGGCGCCGGAGACGCTGTCGCGGCACGTCGCGTTCGGCGGTGTCGTCAGCTACCACCGGCACCCGTCGGCAGAGACCGGCTGCGACATGCGTTTCGCCGTGTTCCTGCCGCCCCAGGCCGAGCGGCGGCGGGTGCCGCTGCTCTGGTACCTGGCCGGCCTCACCTGCACCGAAGAAACCTTCATGATCAAGGCGGGCGCCCAGCGCATAGCGGCGGAACTCGG
>Ga0209640_10004285_pt1 | contig 12549 bp, 9 predicted proteins | sample RifCSP10_1_FD_184018 | JGI IMG/M metagenome (GOLD analysis project Ga0209640, IMG submission 184018) | Soil microbial communities from Rifle, Colorado - Rifle CSP2_sed 10_1 (SPAdes) (version 2) | ecosystem: Environmental > Terrestrial > Deep subsurface > Rock core/Sediment | place: Rifle... | reverse complement strand
GTCGACCACCAGGTCGCGCAGCACCGGGAACGCCTTCGCCCGCCACGGCTCCAGCACCAGCTCGTCGCCGTCCGAGAAGTGGCGCATGTGGAGCTGGCAGACCGTCGTCTCCGGCAGCGGACCGTGGGCAACGCCGCCGATCATGAAGCCGCAGCTGCCGCAGATCCCCTCGCGGCAGTCGTGGTCGAAGGCGATCGGCTCCTCACCGCGCTCGATCAGGCGCTCGTTGAGGACGTCGAGCATCTCGAGGAACGACATGTGCTGGTCGACGTCGGGCATCTCGTAGCGGACGAGCCTGCCGGCGGCGCCCGGCCCGGGCTGGCGCCAGACCTCGAGCGTCAGCTTCACTTGTAGCTCCTTTGCGCCAGGTGCACGTATTCGAACTCGAGGTGCTCCTTGTGGAGGCGTTGCGCGCTCCCCTCGCCGGTCCACTCCCAGGCCGCCACGTAGCGGAAGCGCTCGTCGTCGCGCAACGCCTCGCCCTCCGGCGTCTGGTGCTCCTCGCGGAAGTGGCCGCCGCACGACTCCTCGCGGTGGAGGGCGTCGCGGCAGACCAGCTCGCCGAGCTCCAGGAAGTCGGCGACGCGGCCGGCCTTCTCGAGCGACTGGTTCAGCGACTCGCCGTCGCCCAGCACGTTCACGTTCGACCAGTACTCCTCGCGCAGCGCCGGGATCCGCTCGAGCGCCTCCGCCAGACCGGCGGCACTGCGCGCCATGCCGCACTTCTCCCACAGCAGCTGCCCGAGCTCCTTGTGGAATGAATCGACCGTCCGCCGGCCGCGGATCGCGAGCAGCTTCGATACCCGCTCGCGCACCAGCCGCTCGGCGTCGCGGAAGGCGGCCGAGTCGTCGTCGAGCGCCCGCTTGCCGGCGCTCATCAGACCGGCGACGTAGTCGCCGACCGTGTAGGGGGCGACGAAGTAGCCGTCGGCCAGCCCCTGCATCAGCGCCGAGGCGCCCAGGCGGTTGGCGCCGTGGTCCGAGAAGTTCGCCTCGCCGAGCACGAAGAGGCCGGGGATCGTCGACATCAGGTGGTAGTCGACCCACAGGCCGCCCATCGCGTAGTGCACCGCCGGATAGATGCGCATCGGCACCGTGTACGGGTCCTCGCCGGTGATCCGCTCGTACATCGCGAACAGGTTGCCGTAGCGCTCCTCGATCGCCTGGCGGCCGAGCCGGCGGATCGAGTCGGCGAAGTCGAGGTAGACGCCGAGCCCGCCGGGGCCGACGCCGCGGCCCTCGTCGCAGACCGCCTTGGCGGAGCGCGAAGCGATGTCGCGCGGCACCAGGTTGCCGAACGTCGGGTACTTGCGCTCGAGGTAGTAGTCGCGCTCGGACTCCGGAATGTCGGCGGCCCGGCGCGCGTCGCCCTTCTGGACCGGCACCCAGATGCGGCCGTCGTTGCGCAGCGACTCCGACATCAGCGTCAGCTTCGACTGGTATTCGCCGTGGACCGGAATGCAGGTCGGATGGATCTGCGTGTAGCAGGGATTGCCGAACAGCGCGCCCCGCTTGTGCGCGCGCCAGATGGCGGTCGCGTTCGAGCCCTTGGCGTTGGTCGACAGGCAGAAGACGTTGGCATAGCCGCCGGTCGCCAGCACCACCGCGTGCGCGGCGTGGCGCCGGATCGAGCCGTCGACGAGATCGCGCGCCACGATCCCCTGCGCGCGCCCGTCGTCGACCACCAGATCGAGCATCTCGGTGCGCGGGAACATGCGCACCTTGCCGGCCGCGATCTGGCGCTCGAGCGCCTGGTAGGCGCCGAGCAGCAGCTGCTGACCGGTCTGGCCGCGGGCGTAGAAGGTGCGCGAGACCTGGGCGCCGCCGAACGAGCGGTTGGCGAGCATGCCGCCGTACTCGCGCGCGAACGGCACGCCCTGGGCGACGCACTGGTCGATGATGTTGGCCGAGACCTCGGCCAGCCGGTAGACGTTGGCTTCGCGGGCACGGAAATCGCCGCCCTTGACCGTGTCGTAGAAGAGCCGGAACACCGAGTCGCCGTCGTTCTGGTAGTTCTTGGCGGCGTTGATGCCGCCCTGGGCGGCGATCGAATGGGCGCGCCGCGGCGAATCCTGGAAGCAGAAGCAGTCGACGTCGTAGCCGAGCTCGGCGAGCGAAGCCGCCGCCGAGGCGCCGGCCAGCCCCGAGCCGACCACGATGACGCGGAACCGCCGCTTGTTGGCGGGGTTCACGAGCTTCATCTCGAACTTGGCGCGCTCCCACTTCTTCTCGAGCGGGCCACCGGGAATGCGCGCGTCGAGCCGCGGATCTCGGGGAGCGGTGCTCATCGGACGATTCCCGTCAGCACGGCGAGCGGAAACGAGACGTTGCCGAGCGTCACCGCGACCGCGAACGCGGTCGCGAAGCGCCGCCGCCAGGCGTTGAACTTCGGATTGTTCCAGCCCAGCGACTGGAACAGGCTCCAGAGACCGTGGAAGAGGTGGAAGCCGAGGGCGAGGTTGGCCGCCACGTAGAAACCGGCGACGAGCGGACGCCGGAAGCTCGCGATCAGGTTGTCGTGCACGCCGCCGGCCACGAACGCCGGATTCGTCCAGCCGAAAGTGAGGTCGGCCAAGTGGTAGAAGACGAACAGGAGGACGATGACGCCGCCCCAGCGCATCGTGCGCGCGGCATAGTCCGACTGCACCGGGGAGAGCTTCTCGTAGCGCAGCGGCCGCGCCGCGCGGCTCTGGAGCGTGAGCACGGCGGCGGCCCAGAGGTGGAGCCCGACCGCCCCGAGCAGCCCGATCCGGACGATCCAGAGGAGCTGGCCCTTGCCGAGGATCGGCGCGCCCATCTCGCGCAACCCTTCGCCGTAGACGTCGATCTTCCACGCCCCGGCGTGCGGCCCGTCGGCGTAGCGCCCTTGATAGAGCTTCAGGTTCCCCGCCAAGTGGCCGGCGACGAAGCCGAAGAGCACGAGCCCGGTCACCGCCATCAGCGCTTTCTTCCCGATCGTGGTCCGGAAGAGACCGACGCTCTCGCTCATCCAGCCTCCGTGCTCGAAATCCTACCGTCGCGCTCGCGCGGCGCGGCCCACCCGCCAGGGGGGCATGGTCCGGGTGCCGATTCGTCCGCGGTCGAGGGTCAGGTCGAACGCCGGCGGCGCCGCCGGCGCGAGCGCGGCTTGCCGCTGCCCGGCTCGCCTTCGGCCGCGCGCTCCGCGCGCGCGATCTCGACGCCGCCGGCCAGCACCGGCCGCCGCCGCGCCGCGGCCTGCCACTGCGCGAGCTCCTCGAAGCCTTCGCCGGTCGCTTCGGCGAGCAGCTCGAAGAGGAAGAGAGCTTCGGGAAAGAAGCCCTTCGACGCCACCTTGTGCCGCTCGGCGACGCTGGCGTGCGGCTCGCACAGGCGCAGGAAGCCGACCAGCGCCTCGCTCGCCACCCGCACGCGCTCCTTCGAGAGCGCGAAACGGTCGAAGAACGGCGCCGTGACTTCGTCGACCAGCCGCAGCAGCTCGGTGCGCCGGAGCGCGCGCTGGCTGACCGCCTCGACGTCGTAGCGGCGGAGCAGCACCGAAGGCAGCAGGAGCGCCGCCACCAGCCCGCCGTCAGTGACCTCGTGGCCGGCGGCGACGCGTCGGTCGAGCACCGGCAGGATGCGGCCGAACTCGCCCAGGCCGCGCTCGCTCGCGCGCACCATCGCGTACGCCTCGGGCAGCAGCGTCTCGAGCAGGCCGAGGTCGAGCATCCACTGCAGCGACGCGCCCGAGCTGCCGCAGCGCAGGAGCGCCAGCAGCTCTTCGGTCAGCCGCGCCGGCGACGCCTTCTCCATCTCGCCGCGCAGCTCGTGGATCGCGGCCTGCGATTCCTCGTCGATGACGAAGCCGAGGCGGCCCGCGAGCTCGCAGGCGCGCATCATGCGCACCGGATCCTCGCGGAAGCGCACCCGCGGATCGCCGATTGCCCGCAGCACGCGCCGGCGCAGGTCGTGGACTCCCCCCAGCCAGTCGATGACCGAGAAGTCGGCGATGTCGTAGAAGAGCGCGTTGACCGTGAAGTCGCGCCGCCAGGCGTCTTCCTGGGGCGTGCCGAAGGCGTTGTCGCTGGTGATCAGCAGGCCGGCGTCGCCGCTCTTCTGCTCGGCCGGATCGGGCTCGCGCCGGAAAGTCGAGACCTCGACCACGTGATCGCGGAAGAGGATGTGCACCAGCCGGAAGCGCCGCCCGATGACGCGCGAGTTGCGGAACAGCCGCCGCACCTCCTGCGGCTTCGCGTCGGTGACGATGTCGAAGTCCTTCGGCCGGCGGCCGAGCATCAGGTCGCGCACGCTGCCGCCCACGAGGTAGGCCGTGAAACCGGCGCTCGACAACCGGTAGAGGACCTTGAGCGCTTCCGGGTCGATGGCCTTGCGGGAAATCGGGTGCTCGGGCCGCGGCAGAATCCGCGGCCCGGCGGGGGGGTCGTCCCTCACGTTTGCCGATTGTAGCAAGCGCCGACCGTTCGCGGTGACGCCCGGTTGGGGATGGAGCCGTGGGCCTCCGCGAATGTGCGACTCGATCACGATCCGCCGGCGAGACCGAGGTCGACGTAGATCGCCGCGGTGAGCCGCGTGAAGCGTTCGCGGTGGGTCTCGTCGTCCGGCATCCCGTTGACCGCGAGCGCGACCACCAGCCCGGCGTCGGGATCGACGAACGCGGTCGAGCTGCGGGCGCCGCTGTGGCCCCAGGTCCGCGGTCCGGCGTGGGGTCCGTAACCGTAGGGCGCCTTCGCATCGCCGTAGTGCTTGGAGTCGACGATGACGCCGAGCCCCCAATCGAGCCGGGTCTCGAAGGTCTGGTCGACGAGCCCGACGCGGTGGCGCGCGACCAGCGCTTCGACCGTCTGGGTACGCAGCACGCGGCGGCCGTCGAGCTCGCCGCCGCGCGCGAGCGCGGCATAGAAGCGCGCCAGCTCGCCGATCGGCCCGACGCCGTTGCCGCCGGGCGAGGGCGCGACGAGCTTCGCTTCCGACGTCAGATCGCTCTCGACCAGCCCGCCGCTCTCGACCGCGTACAGGGGCGCGATCCGCCCGGCCGCGAGCGCCCGGACCTCGCGCGGCATGCCGATCCAGCAGCCCGGCATGCCGAGCGGCCCGAAGAGCTCCTCGCGCACGTAGCGCTCGAACGGGCGCCCGTCGATGCGGCGCACCAGCTCGCCGAGCACGAACCAGCTCGACGCGAGGTGATAGCCGGCCTTCCGGCCCGGCACCCAGCGCGGCTCGATCGGCCGCGCGCAGATGCGGGCGATCGTCTCGTCCCAGCTCGCCGCGGGCCAGCCGGTGTCGAGCATGCGGAGGCCCGAAGTGTGGGTGAGGAGATGGCGGACGGTGATCGCCTCCTTGCCGCCCGACGCGAACTCCGGGAGGTGCCGGGCGACCGGATCGTCGAGCCCGAGCGCACCGCGCTCCCAGAGCTGCCCGATCGCCACCGCCGCGACCGGCTTGGTCGAGGAGAGCCAGAGCATCCAGTGGTCGCGCCGCATCGCCTCGCCGGGCCGCGCCTCGCCGAAGGCGGCGGCCGCGACGGTCTCGCCGGCGCGGGAGACGAAGAGCTGGCCACCGAGCTGGAGCCCACTCTCCACCCCGCGCGCGAGCTCCGCCGCGGTTCCCGCGAGCGGCCCGAAGGAGCCGTCGACCGCGATCGTCACCGGTCGAGATTCTCCGTTTGCTCGATCCGGCCGTCCTCGACGCGAAAGGCGGTCAGCGCGCCGCCCCAGGCGCAGCCGGTGTCGAGCGCGACGACGTCGTCGCGCCGGAAGAGCCCGAGCGCCGCCCAATGACCGCAGAAGATGAGCAACTCGCGGGTTGCCCGCGACGGCGCGTCGAACCAGGGCAGTCGCCCCGGCGGCAGCTCGGCGAGCGGGCCGGTGAAGTCGTAGGCCGGCCGGCCGGCCGGATCGACCGCGCGCAGCAGCGCGAAGACGCGCAGATCGCCCAGAATTGCCGAGTCGACTTCGACCGGAACCGCTGCCTCGGGAAGTCCCGGACGAAAGGATTCCAGATAGGGGATCGGATGCGTACGCAGCGCCGACTCCACCCGCCGGGCGCGGCGCTCCGCCTCGGCCCGGTCCCAAGCCGCCAGCACTCCCGCATGGACGAGGAGTCTTTCCCCTTCACTGAAAAGTAGTTGTCTCTGGATGAGCCACGCCGCGAGCTCGTCCAGATCGGGCGCGGCGAGCAGCGCTTCGAGGTCGTCGCGCCTGCGCGGCCCGGCGACGTCGGCCGCGCGGGCGAGGAAATGCAGGTCGTGATTGCCGAGCACCACCGTGGCGCGTTCGCCGAGCCCGGTCACGAAGCGCAGCGTCTCGAGCGAGCGCGGCCCGCGGTTGACCAGGTCGCCGACGAACCAGTAGCGCTCGGCCGCCGCCACCTCCGGCTTCGCCAGCAGCGCACGCAGCGTGCGGTAGCAGCCGTGCACGTCTCCGATCACCCAGGTCGTCATCGCGCGCGAAGCTTCTCGGATGCCCGCCGAGCGCGCAAGCGGTAGGATTTCGCCATGGCGTCCGAACGGTCGATCTCAACCCTCGCGGCGCTCCTGCTCGCGCTCGGTCTCGCCGGCGCGGGCTGGTTCGTCGGCGGCGGCATCCGCTACTTCAAGGACGCCGAGCGCTACGTCAGCGTCAAGGGGCTCGCCGAGCGCGAGGTGCCGGCGAATCTCGCCATCTGGCCGATCGTCTACTCGGTCTCGGGCAACGACCTCTCGGAGCTCCAGCTCCGCCTCGAGGCCGACGCGCGCAAGGTCGCGGCGTACCTCGGCACGCAGGGCTTCTCGGGCGAGGATTTCTCGCTCTCGGCGCCGCGCGTCACCGACAACGCGCCGCAGGGCGGCGTCGAAGGGCGCGCCCCGCAGGAGCGCTACCAGGTCGAGGCGACGACCATCCTGCGCACGCCGAAGGTCGGCGAGGCGCGGCGCGCGATGGAGCGCTCGGGCGCGCTGGTCAAGGAGGGGGTGCGCCTCCTCCGCAGCTGGGAGTACAACACCCAGTACTTCTTCACCGATCTCGACCGGATCAAGCCCGAGATGATCGCGGAGGCGACCGCCGACGCCCGCCGCGCCGCCGAGAAGTTCGCCCAGGACTCGGGAGCCCGCGTCGGCGGCATCCGCCGCGCCCAGCAGGGCTACTTCTCGATCGAGGATCGCGACCCGTTCAGCCCCGAGTCGAAGAAGATCCGCGTCGTCACCTCGATCGACTACTTCCTGGTCGGCGACTGAGCATTCCTCGGTGCACCAGCTTTTCCTCGCTCTCTCGACGGATCCTTCCGCGCCGCACGGCCGGATTCACCCGACACCGCCCGCGGCGATCCGCCGCGCGGTGGCACGCGGCGTGCTTCTCCCCTGGGCATGAGGAGGTATCCCCCCAAGCTCGGCCTCGCGGCCGGACTCGGCGGCGCCGGTGTGCTCGGCGGCGTCGGCTTGATCGGCGCTTCCTGGTGGTTGGGCGGGCGGCTGACGGCGCCCGCCCCGGCGACGGTCGGCGCCGGCCCGGAGGATTTTCCGCTCGAATGCGTCGAGTTCGCGAACGAGCGCGGCGAACGCGTGCGCGGCTGGTGGCGCTCCGGTCTTCCCGGCGCCGGGTCGGCGGTCCTCCTCCACCCGTTGCGCGCCGATCGCCGCGCGATGCTCTCGCGCGCCCGGGCGCTGGCCGAGGCGGGGATCGGCGCGCTGCTCGTCGACCTGCACGGGCATGGCGAGAGCTCTGGTCCGCGTATCACTTTCGGCTTCGCCGAGTCCGCCGACGCGCGCGCCGCGGTGCGCTACGCGCGCGAGCGGTCGCACGGCGAGCGGATCGGCGCCATCGGCCTCTCGCTCGGCGGCGCGGCGGCGCTGCTCGGCCCACGGCCGGTCGACGTCGACGCGCTGGTCCTCGAAGCGGTCTACCCCTCGCTCGTAGAAGCGATCGAGGCGCGCATCGAGCTGCGGCTCGGCAAGACGATGGCGAAGCTCCTGGCACCGCTCTTCGTGGCGCAGATCCGCCTGCGCTTCGGCGTTTCGGCGCGGGAGATGCGGCCCATCGACTCCCTACGTAAGGTTCGCGGCGCCGTGCTCGTCGCCGCCGGCACGGCGGATCCCAAGACTCCTCTCGCGCAGTCGCGACGCTTCTACTCGGTCGCCCCCGAGCCCAAGGAGCTCTGGGAGGTCGACGGCGTCGGACACGACGACTTCCTGGCTGCCGACCCGCGCGGCTACCGCGAGCGGGTCGTCGGCTTCCTGCGCCGCCATCTCACCGACCGCCGGGCCGCGATCGCCTGACAGCCCCTCGGCCGGCGCCGGCCGCGGTCCGCCGGCCTCAAGGAGCGGCTGCGCTCCAGCGCGCGGCCGCGCCCGACTCGAAATCGTCGAAGAAGAGCGCGGCGCCGAGAGCGCCGCCCGGCGTGATCGCCGGCGCCGGGACGAGGAGCGTCGGCGTCTCCTCGTGCGCGCCGAGATCGACCGAGCCGGCGGCCGGCGCGGCGTCGGCGTCGAAGCGGAAGTTGAAGAGCGTGCCCCAGTCGAGCGCGGTGGCGTCGATCGGTCCGGGCGCCTCGAAGACGACGGCGCCGGAGCCGATCGTGATCGTCCAATCCGAGCCCGCGCTGCCGTCGAGATCGCGAAACGCCGCGTTCGAGACGATGGCGCCGGGCGGCAGCGGCACGCGGAAGCTCTTCACCTTGCGGTCGAAGTCGTGGTTCGCGAGCGCGTACTCGTAGTGGAACGACCCGTCGCCGAGATCGGTCGCGCGCGCCGCGAGCGAGAGGTGCCCGACGCCGGTGTCGACGTGCTCGTGCGACGAGCCCGCCGGCGGCGCTGCGCTCGGAACCCAGGCCTCGAGCGGCGAGCCCTCGGCGAGCCCGGTCTCGAGCGGGAAGGTCCAGATCTCGTCGACGAGCGCGGGCGCGACCTGCCGCCAGCCCATCGTGTCGAAGATGTCGACGTCGCCGCGCACGACGTACCAGGCGTCGATCGCGTAGGTCGCGTCCGCGGTCGCGAGATCCGATTCGAGCACCGCCAGCCGGCGGTCGAACGGCCCCGAGAAGCCGAGCTCGTCGCAGTCGTCGCCGTTGGTGTCGGGACCCGCGGTCCGGTCCCAGTCGCAGACGCCGTCCGAGTCCTGGTCGAAGAACGAGCCGCTGCTGGTCCAGAGCCCGGAGTGCGCTTCGAGCTCGTCGCGCGGGCCGAGCGCATTGGGATCGTTGTTGCTGCCGGTGCCGTAGACGTCGGTGCACGGAACGGTGTCGTGCGTGCCGCCGCCCAACGGCGCCCAGAGAATCTGATCGCCCTGGCAGAAACAGTCCGCGTTGGTCGCGAAGAAGGCGTGCTTCAGCGCCGACTGCCCGAGCATCTCGATCGCGGTCGGCGCGCCGGGCGCCGGGGAGAGCGGCGCGATGCGATAGAGCGCCCAGACGAGGTAGGGATGCTGGTCGTTGTCGTAGGGCGGGAACGGGCCGCCGAACTTTCGGCGCCACGGCACGTCGGCCGTGCCGCCGCTCTCGAGCTCGGTCGCGAGCGTCACCGCCACCGCGCCGGAGTCCCGGGCCACCTGCTGGACGCCGAAGAGATCGATGAGCCGAACGTCGACGGCGCCCTCCCAGACCGGATCGGTGCAGCCGCCCGCGACCTTCTCGCCCGCGCCCTCGAGCGGGCGCGCCGCCGCCTCGAGCTCGAGCCGGCCGAGGACGATGCCGGCCAGCGCCGGCGCGCCGAGCCGCGCCGCCAGCTCCGGCGTCGCGCGCAGGTCGACCTCGGAAAGCCGCACGCGCCCGCTCCGCGGGTCGTAGTCGAAGTGCATCTGCCCGCCGGTGAAGATGCGATGGCCGTGCGCGTCGACGATCTCGAGCACCCGCGCCTCGGCTCCGGCGCGAATCTCGAAGCCAGCCACCGCCACGCTGCGGCCGTGCCGTCGCAGCGTGAAGCCGCCGGCGTGCCGGACGCCGCCGCTCACGATTCCTTCGAAGTCGCGGCCGGCCGCGCGGACGACGAAGCCCGAAGGCGCGATCGCGTCGAGGTCGAGCTGCTCCACCGGCGGATCGAGCGCCACTCCGAAGCTCGCCAGCAGCGCCGGATCGAAGCGAAGGCGCGTGCGCGCCGCGTCGCCGACGAGCACGCCGGCCGAACCGAGCGCGGCGGAAGGCGCCGGCGCCGCGAGCACGGCGGCGACGATCAGCGCTCCGGCCTGCACCCGGCGGCCATCCCTGGGCCGAGCCCTCGCAGTCATGCCGAGAGCCTACTCTCGGGGCGCGTCCCGCTCGAGGTGCAGATGGACGATCTTGCCGGAGGCGGCGCGGCGCGGGCGTTCGCGAACGATCCGGAGGAGCTTGCCGTCGCGCCATTGCAGCTCCATCAGCCGTTCGCCGCCCGAGCCGCCGCCGATGGCCGCGAGAAAGACATCGGCCACTTCGGAAGTCTGGAGCGCGCCGACGCGCGGATCGACCACGAGCATCACTTCGGGCCGTGCCCGCTCGTCGTCGAGCCGTTCCACGAGCTGATAGTCGGTCGGCGAGCCGCCGAATCGTGCGGGCAGGACCTCTTCGAGCACGCGGATCACGTCGGTGTCGAGGAGCGTGATGCCGCCGGCGCTCATCCTCTCGAAGCTCCGGACGGTGTGGAGGTGAAGCGGCCAGCCGTCCCGCTCCAGGCCGCAGCCGCAGGCGCGCCGCACGAGCTCCGCCTGGTCGCCCATGCAGACGTTGAGCAGCAGGATCGGCGCCGTCGGCAGCAGGGACGAGAGGAGCATCGCCCGCGGCGGCAGACCGGACGGCGCATCCCCCGCGCCCGGCTGGATCACAGCGTGACGGTCGTCGAAGAAGTGCATGTCGTCCGGAGCCGCCGGAGAGGCGCAGGCGAAAGAGAGGATGTCGGTCTCGGTCGTGCCCATGCGCGGCAGCACGATCGCGCCGGCGCTCTCGATCGCTGCTCGCCGGGCCGCGGTCGTGGGCTCGCCGCCCGCGGTGAAGCGGGCGCCGCGCAAGCCGACGCCCGCCTCGAGCGCGGTCTGGCAGACGAGGACGGACGAGCTCGCGAAAGTCCACAGGTGCGGGATCCGATCCGCCGCGATCACCTCCGCCATCCACCGCACGATCGGCATCGGCTCTTCGAGCGGCGCCAGCGTTGGCCCGGGCAGCGGCGTGCCGGCGAGCCGGCTGCCCCACCGCAGAGCCCGGACGCCGAGCCGGTAGCGCGGGTTCAGCCCGGGCAGCGCGGGATCGACCGGCGTGAACCAGCGCTCCGGCGCGTTCCCTCCCTTGGCGAGCTCGAGCGGATTCGTCACGGCGGTCCCGCCCGGCACGCCGTAGTGGGCGTGCCGCCAGTCGCCGCCGCCGTGGGCGTCGAGCCCGAGATGGGTGTTGACCGCGTGGTCGGCGATGAAGGCGAGGTCGATCGGCACCGGCGTCCGCGCCCCCCGGCTGCCGCTCGACTCGGACAGACCGTGCACGACCGCGCGCGGACTGAGGAGCGTCGCCGGATCGACCGTCAGCGCGAGGCTGCCGCGCACGACCGGCCGGCGACCCTTGAACTCGTCGCCGGTGAGATAGACGCCGGCGCGGAAGAGCCGGGCGAGGGTCTCCTCGACGCCCTCCCGCGCGACCAGCGCCGCGACCTCCCGCGGTCCGCACCCGACATGGTCGAGCAGCGCACGGTAGGGAGAGTCGGGGCGCCGGCAGGAGTCGCTCACGCGCGCGACGAAGAGCTCGGCGCGGCGGGCGAATCGTCGCCTCACGATGTCGCGCGCCTCCGCCAGCGAGATCGGCGTGCGCAGGAAGCGCGGCAATGCGGCGAGGAATCGAAGGCCGACGCGCAGGTCGTCCGGGGAGAGCCGCGCGCGACGCTCGACCACCGGTGCGCTCATCCGGAGCGGAGTACCGAGCTCCGGCGCGCCTCGACCAGGAGCTCTACGAGCACCGTCGCCGCTCGCCAACGACTTGGCGCAGCGAGCGGAGCCGTGCGAAGGGACTGGTGGGGGCCCCACGTGTGGGGACAGCCTGCCCCTTCGCGCGGGTTCGCTCGCGGAGCGAGGCTCGGCGGACCCTCGGTGCGTCCGGCACGGAAACGAACCCTCTGCAAACGCAGCGGGTCATGCTCGGGTCGAGCCGCCGGCGATAGCGCGTCGCAAGCTCAGCGTTGGGATCGGCGGTGGGCAAGTCTCAGTCGCCGCGACAGTTCGACATGTGCGGCGAGATCCTCCTCGCGTTCTCGCTCCGTCGGCCAGTCGGGCCGCAGATTGCGTACGCTCTGCCGCAGTCCGCTCGCGATCGCGAGCGCCTCGTCCGCCGTCAGCCGCCGCTTCCGTTCCGCCCAATCCGCGAGCTTGGCCGCCTCGACGGCGGCCCAATCGCGCCGCACGAAGGCGAGGATCTCTTCTCGATTCACTCGGCCAAACTAACACCGGGCGAGGCTCAGCGCTGGTTCGCCTTGAGGATCCGCTTGCGCAGACGCATCGCGTGCGGCGTCACCTCGACCAGCTCGTCCTCCTTGACGAACTCGAGCGCCTGCTCGAGGTTCATCAGGCGCGGCGGCACCAGGTGGACGGTGTCGTCGGAGCCGGAGGCGCGCATGTTGGTGAGCTTCTTCTCGCGCACGATGTTGACGTCGAG
>Ga0209640_10004284_pt1 | contig 12551 bp, 7 predicted proteins | sample RifCSP10_1_FD_184018 | JGI IMG/M metagenome (GOLD analysis project Ga0209640, IMG submission 184018) | Soil microbial communities from Rifle, Colorado - Rifle CSP2_sed 10_1 (SPAdes) (version 2) | ecosystem: Environmental > Terrestrial > Deep subsurface > Rock core/Sediment | place: Rifle... | reverse complement strand
CCATTGAGGCAACGTGGAACAAGCATACGCACGTAATTTGGAGGAATCAGCTGGTTGATGCTGATGGCAATTTCTTACCGCATTTACTGCCGGTAGATCCCACCTTGCATTGGGCCAACCCTCCAGGTGGCATTGCTGGACGAGATAGCCGGCCCGATTTTGCGACCACACCCGGACCTTATACAGGGCCCGTCCCAATCGTCACCCATTTGCATGGCGCCCACACTCGGGAGGACAGCGATGGCTTTGCAGAAGCCTGGTACTTGCCCGCAGCTGGCAACATACCGGCAGGCTTTGCCCGCACGGGCACATTCTGGGATTACTTCAACGCCAAATATCACCACGGATGGGATTATGGCGAGTCAGCCTTCAGGTATCCCAACAACCAGCGAGCTACAACGCTTTGGTACCACGATCATACGCTGGGCATGACCCGGCTCAATGTGTATGCGGGACCAGCCGGCTTCTACCTGATCCGCGGCGGGCCGGACGACGTGGTGCTGGACAGCAGGGACGGGAGCCCCGCCATCCTGCCAGGTCCTGCTCCTGGAGTCGGCGATGATCCTCTCGGCGAATATGGCGAAATCCCTATCGCGATCCAGGACCGCTCCTTCAATGCGGATGGCTCCTTGTTCTATCCGGACACGCGTGAGTTCTTCGACGGTTTCGACGGACCGTTCATTCCGGATTCACCAGTCTCACCGATTTGGAATCCGGAGTTCTTTGGCAATATGATGGTGGTCAACGGCTTTACCTGGCCCTTCCTGGAGGTGGAGCCGCGCCGTTACCGCTTCCGCCTGCTCAACGGCTGCAACTCACGCTTCTTGATCCTCCAGTTCGAACACCCGGGTGTAGAGGTTTGGCAGATCGGCGCCGAGGGCGGCTTCCTGCCCGCACCGGTGCGGCTGAACGATTATCCATACCCCGGCAGCACTGGCGGCGGAGCGACGGTGCTCATCGCGCCAGCCGAACGAGCAGACGTCATCGTAGATTTCGGCGCGGCGGCAGGCACGTCATTCCGGCTGCTCAACGTCGGACCAGACGAGCCCTTCGGCGGCGGCGAAATCGGCGTCGATTTCGACCCAGCTGACCCTGGATCGACCGGGCAGGTAATGGAATTCCGAGTGAGTGGCCCCGTGGTTGACCCAACGACTCCACCACAATTTCTCCAGTTACCTGCGATCACGCCGCTGGGTCCGGAAGGCAATACGCAGTACGTGAGCCTCAATGAAGAGGTCTACGAACCGGCCGACGTCCCATTTGCAGCTTTGCTTGGCCGATTTGACCCCGGTACCGGCGAACCAACGCCGCTGCTATGGAGCGATCCAATCACCGAGAACCCCGCCGTTGGGGAAACGGAAGTTTGGGAGATGAGGAACTTCACAGAAGACGCCCATCCCATTCACATTCACCTGGTGCAATTTGAAGTGGTTGGACGTGAGGCGATCGGCGGCGGTCCCAGCGTGGCGGGCAGCAACGACCCACTGCCGTGGGAAACCGGATTCAAGGACACGGTCACCGCCTTTCCGGGAGAGATTACGCGGGTCAAGGCAAGGTTTGACATCCCCGGCTTCTATGTATGGCACTGCCATATCGTCGAGCACGAGGACAACGAGATGATGCGACCGTACCACGTTGGCCCGATCCCACCGGATGCGCCAACGCAGTAACCTTTCAGTAAGTGTCGGCCGGGCGATTTCGGCGCCACGCTGAAGAGGAAACAACAAAAGCCGCCGATAGACAATCGGCGGCTTTTGTTATTTTTAACGAGGTGGGCGGAATAGGACTCGAACCTACGACCTCTTCTGTGTAAGAGAAGCGCTCTAACCAACTGAGCTATCCGCCCGATGCAATCGCGGGGATATTAAACCACGAATGGGTGCATCCGGCAAGCGATTGACAACAAGCAACAAGACACGCCATTTCGCGCAATTCGCGCAGATTGTGTGGTCGTCAACGCATGCTGGACAAGAATGGAACGCGGATTTCGCGGATAAAGCGCGGATGAACGCTGATTTTTTTCATACTGCGCAGATTTGCGGTTTCCACAGGTATAATTTACAAGGAGGTGAATGATGGATTGGCCGGCTTTCTTTGCGGAGAATGTTTCTCCCGTAGTTGCCTTCACCGCTGCCCTCTTCACCGTATGTGGAACCACGATTGGAATTATGCTGGGAGTCGCGGGCGCCCGCCTGATGCAGTCGAAACAACAGCGAACCCAGCGCAAAATGGCGCTGGATGACCCGAAAATGCAATGGGAGCGCAGCAGGCAGCTGTTCGTATCCAGCCAGATCCGCCAGCTGCATGCGCTCATGAAGGAACACCAAGAAAAATTCAGCAGCGACGGTTTTTCCGAGGACGAAATGCGGGCGCACCGCCGCAAGTTCTCGGAGATGGCCCTGAGCATCGACACCGGCTTCGACAAAAAACTCGATAGATTATTTGCGGAATTCGTCAAGAAGGGGGAACCCGGATCTACCGAGATGGCGCATCCAGACAAAATTGAAGCCGTACACCGGCAGATCCAATACCGGCTCTCCGAACTGCAGCGGAAGACGTTTGAGTAGTCAATTGGTCGAATAGTCAATTAGTCATCAGTCGATTAGTGATTAGGCAGTCAGTCATTTGGATTAGAAGACTGGTGGGTGGTAGGTGCCTGCTTTTGGTACCTTTGGAACTTTTGGAACTTTTGGAACCTTTGCAGCCTTTGACGCCTTTGCAGCCTTTGCTACCTTTGGCAACTTTGGGACCTTCGCATCTTTTATCAATATTATTTGCAGCTCTCCCTAGAGTATGATAAACTTTGTTTACCAGAACAAATGAAAAGCCGGGTAAACTTGCAAAATCTATCGCATGGCGCAATGTTAAATTGATTAAGCCTCGTACCGAGGGGTCTAATCAGGAGAGTCAATATGTCATATGAGGAGCGCATCCGCAGAGAAAGACCCAATATGTCCAAAAGCTTTGCCAGGCTGGCGGACTTTTTGCTGGATTCCTACGTCGAATCAGCCTTCATGACCGCCAGCGAACTGGCGCACGAGCTCGACCTGGACGCGGCAACGGTCGTGCGCTTCGCCCAACACCTGGGGTACAAAGGTTTTCCCGAGCTGCAGCGTGAGATTCGCGAGCGGGTGATGACGGACCTGCTCGTGCGACCCGTGCAGGCCCAGGACCTGGAATCGGTCCCCGGCGTGGTGACAAACGCCATGGCCGAACTCTCGCTGGCGCTAGAGCAGACTCGCATCTCCCTGGACACCGATGCGGTCGCCGAGCTGGTCGAAAAAATCGGCGCAGCCCGGAGGATTGTAGTCCTGGCGGAAAACCCGGCGCAGGCGGCGGCCTACAACCTGGTGCATTTTCTCGAGCAGGGCGGTTTCCCGATCTATATCGCCCGCTCGGGCATCGCCGATTTGGCCCGCACCATCCACACCGCCACGGCCCAGGACCTGCTTTTGGCAATCGAAATCTCCGGACAGGCCGCCTACATAGCCGGTGCCCTGGAAGAAGCGCGCAAGAAAGAGCTTCCCACCGCCGCAATCCTGGGGGCAGCCTCGCTGGCCTCCGCCCGTGCGGCGGACGTGGTGCTGGCAGCGCGTTCACACCCCTCCCTGGGGGTCGGAATCGTCAGCGTCGAAGCGATTATCTACGCTCTGGCGCAGGCACTGCGGTGGCGCTTTGCAGAGCGCTTCGCCGGCGCAGAGCAGGCCATCTCAGAACTATCTGGTAGAATCCAGCACGCCACCGAATAATCAAGAGCGATTTCCCCACGAAGTTGTCATGAACGCCGCGTACGCCACAAAGTAAGAAATATTATTCGAGCAAAATCAGGAGTACAAAATGCGCATCCTCCGCTATTTGGATTCTAACGGTGAACCACGCTTCGGTTGGGCGCTCGACGACCAGGTTGGACCGATCGAGGGGAACATCTTCGCCGACTTCCGGCGGATGGAAGCCGAGCACGAGCTCAGCCAGGTAAAGCTGCTGGCGCCTGTTTCGCCAAGCAAGATCATCTGCGTTGGCCGCAATTACGCGGCGCATGCCAAGGAGCATGACGCCGAAGTGCCTGAAGTTCCCATGCTGTTCCTGAAGCCCCCCTCTGCCGTTATCGGACCGGAGGACACCATCCTGCTCCCGCCACAATCCCAACGGGTAGAGCACGAGGTCGAGCTATGCGCCGTAATTGGCCGGCGCGGGCGCTGGATCCCTCCAGATGAGGCCTACGATTATCTGCTCGGCTATACCGTTGCCAACGACGTGACGGCGCGCGACCTGCAGTTCCGCGACGGCCAGTGGACGCGCGGCAAGGCATTCGACACCTTCCTCCCCCTGGGTCCGTGGATCGAAACCGATTTCGACCCCTCGGATCGCATGATCACCAGTCACGTCAACGAAGAACTACGCCAGATGGCTTCGACCCGCGACATGATCTTTTCGGTCCGCCAGCTGATCGCCTTCGTCTCCTCAGTGATGACTCTGGAGCCCGGCGACGTGCTGCTCACCGGCACGCCGGCCGGCGTCGGCCCGCTGCTTCCTGGAGACGTGGTCGACGTCCGCGTGGAGGGCATCGGCAGCCTCAAGAACCGGGCGGAGGCCGAACCGGCGCGCTGATCCGCCCTTATGCTATAATCCCCCTGTTTGCAAACGCACTGTAAATCATCATTGCAAGCAAAGTTATGGCTCTAGACGTCCACACCGCGGTGCAAACCGCCACTGTCCTCGCCATCGCCGGCATTATTTTCAGCATCTGGGCCGGCATCCGCTCCATCCGCAAAGCGCGCACGCTTAAGTTCTTCCGTATGCGCCGCGATCGCATGGTCCGCGGCTGGCGCATGCTGTTTTTCGCCTTCGGTTTAGGATTACTGACCTTGTTTTTGAATAACTTCGCGGAGCCGATCGCTTACAGCTACTTCCCGCCGACGGCGACGGCTACCCTGACGCCGACAATCACGCAGACCCCCACGATTACCCTGACACCGACGATCACCCTCACACCTTCGATCACGCTGACGCCTGCCGTTACCGACACGCCGACCATCACGCCCACGCCCAGAGTTCCCCTCGCCATCGAATCCGAATTCGAAAGCGTTGTCACGCCCAATCCCGAAGCAGTTTTCAGCAACCTGGTGTTCACCGAGGGCATCGATCCGGACACTTATGAACCGCTCAGTCCGGGCGAGGTCTTCCAGAACCCGGTCGGGCACCTGTACGCCCTCTTTACCTACGACGGCATGGTCGACGGCTCCCAGTGGACGGCCCTGTGGTACCGCAATGGGGAGCTGGTTCACTACGAGACCCTCCCGTGGGATGGAGGCACGGGCGGCCTGGGATATACCGATTGGGAGGCAGAACCCTCCGATTGGCAGCCCGGCGAATACGAAGTCCAAATCTTCGTGGGTCTAACCTGGAAAGTGTCCGGGACTTTTTCCGTGGAGGGGCAAGCGCCTACGGCGGAACCGACTATGACGCCCACGCCAAGCCGCACGCCCAGCCCAACCCCGACCGATTCTCCCACACCCACCTCAACACGCACGCCCGCCCCTACGCTAACTCCCACCGTAACGCGCACTCCCTTCCCCACGGCGACTTTCGTCACCCCCTCGGCAACCATCACACCCTGGCCAACCGTCACCCCGGTGCCCACCTTCACACGCGCACCAACAGCCACACCAATCACCCCCACCCCAACAATCACGCGCCATCCCTCGCCGACGCCATAGTGGACGGTGGACAGGGGGCGCTAGGGCGATAGGGCGCGGGCGATTTCGGCAGCCACGCGGGCGTTGTTGCGCAATAATGCCAAATTTGCCCGTATGCTCGCTCCGCCGGTAAGCTCGTTTACGCGTTCCAGCAAAAAAGGCGTTACCCCCTGCCCGCGAATTTCCTGAGCATGCATGTCCCGCAGAGCCTGGTCGACCGCCTTTTGAACATCGGCGGCCAGCATGGCTGCTTCCACAGGCGGCGGAACGGTGACCAGGATTGCGCTTTCTAAACCCAGCGCCCAGTGATTCTTGGCGATGGTAACCACCTGCTGTACGCTTTCGACCGCGGCGCTGACATCAAAACCGCTATCGCGCGAATAAAATGCCGGAAATCGCGTGGTCTGGTAGCCAATTACGGGCACGCGGTGCGTTTCCAGGTATTCCAGGGTCGCCGGCAGGTCCAGAATCGCCTTGGCTCCGGCGCAGACCACGATCATGCGGGTGCCGGCCAGCTGGGGGAGGTCGGCGGATACATCCATGGGTGGGTAGCGGTGCACGCCCCCGATACCGCCGGTGGCGAAGACTTTAATTCCCGCCCGGCCGGCTGCCAGCATGGTTCCGGCGACGGTGGTGCCCCCGCTTTGACCCCGGGCGATTGCCGTCGTGAAATCCCGGGCGCTGATTTTTTTGAGGCTTTGTTCCGTCGCCAGGCGGTCCAGCTGGAAAGCATCGATGCCTACGTGAATCCGACCATCCAGGACCGCAATGGTGGCCGGCACACAGCCGGAGTTCCGCACCTCGGCCTCCATGTCCTGGGCGGTGTTAATGTTCTGGGGATAGGGCAGTCCGTGAGTAATCACGGCGGATTCCAGAGCGACCAGCGGCAGGCCGGCGGTCAGGGCCTGGCTGACCTCATCCGATAATTCAAAAAAACTGGGTAATCTTTCCATCAGGTTACCAGGTGGTCGTAGAGTTTTTCCAGCGAGAGATCTGGCAGAACGGATCCGGGATAACGCAAGGTGAGCGAAGCGGCGGTAACACCCAGACGCACAGCGTCGTCCAGGGGGATATCGTTCAACAGAGAGAAAATAATCGTCGCCGTGAGCGCATCCCCTGCCCCGGTAGGATCCATGATTTCCATTCGAAACGCCGGAAAATGCCCGGATGTCTCCGAAGTAGCGTAAACCACGCCGAACTCAGCCATCGAGATAATCACGGTTTCTGTGCCCTGCGCGACCAGGTATTTGGCGGCTGCCAGGGCTTGCTGGCGCTTCCCGGCTTCAAAAGGTTGTTCACAGAGAACACTGGCTTCGGCGCTGTTCGGCGTGATGAGATAAAGGCGCGACAGATAGGGTCGCAAGCGCGGCGCCAGCGACGAAGAAGCCGGATCGGCGCAGACCGGCAGCCGGGCTTTCTCTGCCAACGAGATGATCGTACGCAGCGTACTCTTGGGGATATTTGCATCGATAAATATTCCCGAGGCGTCTTTGAACAGGCTGGCGCATTTTCGAATGTATTCTGCAGAGAGGGCAGAAATCACGCGCATATCATCCAGGGCAAACTCCAATTCCCCCTTCTGATCGATGACGCCAAGGTAAGCGCCTGTTGGAAAGTTCGGGCTATGCAACGCGGCATCCACATTCACGCCGGCGGCGCCGACCTGGTCGAGCAGCTGCTGGCCGATCTGGTCTTCACCGACCACGGTGATCAATGTAACCGGCTGGCCCAGGCGGGCGAGGTTGTGGGCCACATTGCGGGCGACGCCGCCAAACGAGGTGCGGATCTGCCCGGGGTTCGAGGTCTTCAGGCGCGGCTCTGACCTGAGCCGGCCAACAATGTCGACCCCTGCTCCGCCGATAACCAGCATTGGGGCCCCAGGATTAGGGGAAAAATCAGCTTCCACCATCTCGGTCTCCCAACCAGTGAAAAACTGCGCGTGACATGTGGATCAGAACGCATCTCAGGCGGTAAGCTTCCGAAGATTCCTCGCCAGCATCGCGTTGGTACAAATCTAAGGCAGCGCGCAACTTGCCGCGATAGGCGTCCGCCAATTTTCGCATCTTGTTCCTGGGCTCACTATCATCATTTTCGAGCTGCTTGAAAGCCTTTAGCGGGACCTCCTTGACGAGAGACACCAGTTCCCGCAGGCGGCTCTCTTCCTGGACGCGATGCATGGCCTCGTCGCTGCCGCGGGCGATGTTTTCGCTGGTAATCCGCCAGGCGTTCTGGTGCCTGGCCGGGATGATCTCATCCGGCGTTACCCATGTCCCAACTCCGATCCAGCGCAGCTCGACGCCTTGACTGCGAGCTTTTTTAGAGAACCTGGAAGTGAAGTCGTAGAACGGGTCGATCATGCGGGTCCGGGGAACGAAAGGCGGCGGCGTTAAAGCTTCCACTGACGGGGTGGCCTCTACGCCGGCTAACTGATTGGCCTCTTCCTGCAATGCGACGTGCTCCTGAACCTGCTCTTCAATTTCCGGAGTATTGATGGCCGCCAAGAACTCGCCCAGCGTGTGTTCTGCGATGAAGTTTCCCAGCTCGGTGCGAATTAAGCTTTCCATGGTCATTGCCCAGTTTTGTGGGGGGTTATCATAGACGAGCGTTTCGACGGCATCTTTTTCAAAGGGATAAGGGTGTTCCAGCGTCGGCTCCTTATTGCCCCGGTAAACACTGAAGACCAGGCGCACGTTCTCCGCTCTAACCTGGATTCCATCCCGCGTTCGACCGAAGACGTTTAGGGACACAACCTGATCCCTCAAATCGATTACGCTGCGCAGGCGATCAAAACCCTCCAGGATTTCGACGCCATCCGCTGGCAGGGCATTGCTCCCATCACGGCGGGTGGCCAGCTGCCTTGCAGGTCTCCTCCTCAGGCGCGCCAGGAATGCTGGCCGGCGCTCAACAGGCTGCTCCTGGCTGCTTACCCTGACGGTCGGGGGGATGATACGCGGGCTGCCATCAATTCTTTCGAACAAGGCGGCATTCTCCAGGTATACTCTGACTAATCCCGGACCTCCAATTAACAGGATAGGAGATTCCTGGTGCTCTTTAGCCACTTTGCCGTCTTTTATCTCGATCAAATCATACTGGGTGGCAAATGCCGTCTGGCGGATAAAGCGGGCGGCCAGCGGCACGTTCTTGAGTTCAAAGATGTCGTCCAGGTAGATCGCGGCAATGCGGTATGCCACCCAGAAAGCCAGGGCGGCGATGACGATATGCTTGAAAACGTCGGCGGCGAAAAGCGCTTGAATCGGATACTCGATGGTATTTCGCAGGGGTTCAGCCCCCAACACGAGCGGGTGAGCGATCCAGGCGATCAGGATCCAAAACAATCCGCCCAGGACGATCAGGCTCCATTTGCGGACCAAGGCGCCGGCGCGCACAGTGACAAACGCCCGATCAACCAAAAACGAGATTATTCGATCCCAAAGTGATCGCGCAAACCGCCTAGAATACATCGCTGCTCCTCAGCGAACCATGAATCCTTGGCGAAGGATGGCCCTTCCCTGGCTTCATCACGTCTTTATGCACCTTGTCCCCTTACCCTGGCGATCATTTCCGCCACTGCATTTTCCTCATTTTCCAGGAAGCGATGCAGCTGGGTGTCCCGGATGATTAGATCCTGGGTCCCTTCCAGGAGCAATCTCAGCATCTCATCTAATGCCGGCGTCACTCGCCGGTCGTAGATGCAGCGGCCTTGAGCGTCCAGGAGATTTTCCTCCATGAGATGCTTTACCTGGGCTGCATATTCTTTAAGGGCGATTTCTTTCCCCTGGTGAATGGCATAGCCGCGCCGGCGCTCTACATAATCTCGCTCGCGTTGTGCTCTTTGCAACCAGGTAGACAGCCACTGCTGCACCAGCTGGTTTTCAATTGCCGGAGGGAACTGCAGGTTGTTGATGGAGGCAGCAAACACGTGGATGCCCGTTTCTGACAGGATCCTATATTCCCGGCTCGTCTGCAACACTCTTGTCAGGCGTCCCACAGCATCCAGTTCCTCTACCTTCGGCGCGGTCAGGCGAGCTCTGACCAGGCGCTTGATGATTTCCAGACCGGTTTCGCCCCGTCTGGCCCAGGTGGTTGCAAGACCAGCCTCGCCCACCTCGATAACCCCTTTCTTCTCGCCCGTATCAGCATCAAACAATTCGTTCAACGTGAATTTACCCAGATATTCACGCCATAAATCGACCGCGAGGTAAGCAGGAAGCTCATACCAGCGTACGTGGCTGAGCTCTTCGGGAACGACCCCTTCCCGGGTAATACCCAGCCGGATGGCTTCTGCATCGTACCCGAAGTGCGTGTAACCCTGACCTTTTTCTCCCCTGAGCTTGAAAACAGACAAAATTTTGGGGATCACTTCGACGCCGTCGCGGGTCCAGGCGCTGGTTTGCATTCTCCTGGCCTGGCGCCTTTGATATTCTTCCTCTGTTTCACCTTCTTCATGGGAGGAAAACGGATTTTCATCCCCAAGCGGGCCCAACGGCGGTCGCGGCCGGACCTGGCGGTGCAGATCAATTGCCTCCCGGTGCACGAACTCCCTAGGCGAGGTAAAAAACACCCCTGGACCAATTGGCCGGGTAAAGGCGGTTTTGCTGCGCAGCATTGCTGCGCTGGCAGAATCGAGCAAAATTACTCCGGGACCGCTTTTTTGAGATTCCCCCGGTCGCTCTTTGATCTTTCCGTTTTCAATACGGATGGCCGGTCCATGCGAGCCCATAAGATAATGGAACAAACGATTTGCAGCTTGCAGCCGTTCTGAGAGGCTCTTCAAGGGCAAGACGAATTGGGCGAAAAATGCCAACCAGAACAACAAGCCGAGGGCACCCAACACCAGGAAGTCAAAAGCAACCACAATCGCGCTCCGGATCGCTTTCCCGGAGACGCCCTGGCTCTCCCCGGTCAGAAGTCCAAACCCCGCTCGGATGACTTCGCCAATTGGCGCCGTTCCCGGGGATTCGTATATCCCAACTTCGGCGGGAAGGGACGATTTAACGGCACTCATGACCTGCAGCCCACGCTCCCCGCCAGCTGCAAAGACGTAAAAGCTGGCCGGCTGCCCCGGCTGCGGCTCAACCGGCTCAACGGCAACATCCAGGATTTCCCCGTCCACCGCGCTGGCGCCGGCGATGACCGGATTGGCAGGATTGATCACATAAGCGACTGTGATCCCACCAGCCCCATCGGCAATGAACAGGTAGGCTCTGGAGGCCGCCAGGGCAACGGCAGTGCCGGGGGTGTCCAGTGAGGCAATGACGTCCGGAGCGGCAGGTCTGCTGACATCGACGACCTTCAATCCGTTTATCCCATCTGCCACAAAAATGAAGTTGCCGATGCGAATTACGTCCCTGGTATCGCTAAAATCGGTTAGTACGCTGGTAGTGCGTGGGGTAAATGGATCGGCAATGTTTACCACGTGCAAACCGGCCGGTCCCTCGGCAATGTAGGCATAGCTGTCAGCCAGAGTGACTGCCTGGGCGATTCCGGGCGTATCAAAAAACCCAATGGACTGGATATTCGCCGGATCTGAAATATCCACAATGCGCAAGCCAAATTCACCATCGGCAATATAAGCCAGATTACCAGCCACGGCAACGTTGAGCGCAGTTCCCGGCGTGCCAACGCCCCCGATTCTGTTCGGATCATGAGGATCGGAAAGATCCACGATTTCGAGCCCGGCCAAATTGGCAATGTAGGCGCGGTCCCCCTGGACTGCCAGTCCCTGGGCGCGGCCTACCTGGTCATTAAACCCAATTTCTCGCGGCTGCCGGGGATCGGATACATCTACCACCCGCATGCCGCGCTCGCCATCGGTAATATAGGCATAATTTCCCTCTACGATTACGTGGCGAACGATTTTGGGGGTGTCATAAAAACCGACTTCGACCGGGACTTGAGGCAAAGCCACGTTGACAACCCGTAAACCGCGATCATAATCCGCTACGTACACTGCGTTTGCGGAAAAGGCGATGCCATGGGCTGCACCAGGTGTATCCAGAAACCCAATCTCAGTGGGATTGGCTTTATCCCGGACGTCCATAATCCATAATCCATCTCCCCGCGCAGCCAGATAGACCAGATCACCGTTGGCGACCACATCCTGGACGAACTCGGGCTCGTCGTTAAAACCGACTTCTACGAGCCCTCGCGGATCGGTAACGTTAATAACTCTTAGACCGGCGCTGCCATCGGCCACGTAAGCAAAGACCTGATCGCCGGCAGGCGTCCCGGCAACCGTTACGGCGCGCGCATCTCCCGGGGTTTCGAGAGAGCCAATCTCTGCTGGCCGGGTGGGATCGGTGATATCCAATACACGCAGGCCGGCTTCGCCGGCGGCAATGAAGGCATAATTTCCAAAGACTGCGATCCCAGCTGCGTTTCCAGCGACGAACTCGGCTCCGATTTCGAGAGGGTTAGATGGATCGCTAAAATCGACCACCCGGAATCCTGCGTCACCATCTGCGATATAAATGTAGTTGCCGGAGATGGCTACATCATTTGCCTGACCCGGCGTATCCAAAAAGGAAATTTCCTCTAATCTGAGGTTAGCCGGATCGGTCTCGGCGAGGAATAACACCCGCAGGCCTTCATTCCTGTCTGCGACCAGAATAAAATCTCCGGCCACTGTGACGGCCGTGGCAAGCCCGGGGGTGTCATAAAATCCAATCTCACGCATATTTTGCGGGTCGGCCACATCAAGGACGCGGATTCCGCGCGCTTCGCTGGCAAGGTAGGCCAAAGTGCCGTCTATGGCGACATCCTCGGCGTTGCCCTGGGTCACTGCGGAGGTAATCGTCTCCGGGGCCAGATCCACGCTGGCTTCAACCACTCGCAGTCCGATGGTCCCATCCGCGA
>Ga0209640_10004283_pt1 | contig 12553 bp, 13 predicted proteins | sample RifCSP10_1_FD_184018 | JGI IMG/M metagenome (GOLD analysis project Ga0209640, IMG submission 184018) | Soil microbial communities from Rifle, Colorado - Rifle CSP2_sed 10_1 (SPAdes) (version 2) | ecosystem: Environmental > Terrestrial > Deep subsurface > Rock core/Sediment | place: Rifle... | reverse complement strand
GCACGCCGTACTCGTCCATGGCGGCGCGCAGCTCGGCCAGGGAGTCTTCGTCGTGCACGCGCGTGAGGTCGACGCCGCTGACCTCCCCGAAGAAGCAGGGACCGAGTTGTCGGATGGTCAGCGACATGACACGCCTCGCATTGAAAGCAACTACCGTACCCCGGCTGAACCCCGGGGCATCGAGGCAGCCTCGGACCACCGCCAGGGGGCCATTCGGGAGCCTCGATTGGTCTGCCCGCAGCTTATGACTGGGCTCGTGAGGCGTCAACGCGGCGGCGCGTCGCTAGAATGGTCCTTCCGGGAAGGATGGAGGTGGAGCATGGACCGCGGCATCTGGGCAACCTGGTACGACCTGCCGGAGGCGGGCAGGGACGAGTACATCGATTACCTGCACGGCATCTACCTGCCCGCGATGCTGAAGCGGCCCGGCTACCTCTGGGCGGCGCACGTACAAAACGTGGACTCGCCGGAGCGCGAGGCTGCCAACTACAAGCGCCTGACACACACGGACGACCCGTCGGTGCCGCAGGGCTACCGTTATCTGCTGCTGTTCGGCGCGGGGGATCCCCACGTCTTCGTCGCTCCCGCACCGGAGGAGATCAACGCGACGTTGAGTGCCGAGGAACGCCGGCTGCTGGCGCGCCAGACGGCGGCGCGGCCGGCGACCTTCGTCGAGGCGGGCCGGGTTGACGGGCCGTCGGTAAAGACGCGAGCGCCGGGGATAACGCCGGGCCCTGTGATCCAGTTCGGCACGTTCAACGTCAACGCGCTCGAGAACGAGACGGACATGAACGCCTGGTACGCGCTATCGCGCCTGCCGCTGGTTGGGCGCGGCGAGGGCAACGTCGGCGCGCGGCGCCTGGTCTCGATCGCCGGCTGGCCGAAGCACGGCATCATGTACGAGTTCGCCTCGCTGGAGGCGGCGGAGAGGAATCTGCGGGACACGTCAGATTGGAGCCGTCGCGTGGTTGACACGCTGGTGCACGCGCCGCACTCGCCGACGCTGGGCGTGCGCATCTGGCCGCCGGGGTAATCGAAGACTCCCGCCGAGGCTGGAAAGCCTCGGCTACGTTGGATGGCCTGCGCCGGGCGTCGTGATCGCGCCGGAGGCGGCCAGCGCTTCGATTTCGTCCGGGCTGTAGCCGTACTCGCCCAGCACAGCAGCTGTGTCGCCGCCGGGCAGCGGCGCCGCGTTGCGCAGCGAGGTCGAGGTGCGCGACAGACGTACGGGCGAGCGCACCAGCGTCAGCGGGCCGTAGCGCGGGCTCTCGACCTGTTGGGCGAGGCGCAGGTACTGCACCTGGGGGTCGGCGAAGACCTGATCGATGCTGAGCACCGGGCCGCAGGGCACCCCGACCGCGTTCAGCGCTTCGATCCAGTGGGCGCACGTCTGGGCCCGGAGCTTGTCCTCGACGAGGGCGCGGAGCTCGGCGCGGTGGCTGCCACGTCCGCGCGGAGTCTGGAAGCGCTCGTCCTGCGCGACCTCTTCGGCGTCGATCACGCGCAGGAAGTCGCGGAACATGCGGTCGCCGGAGGCCGCGAGGTTGATCAGGCCGTCGCTGGCCTCGAACACGCCCATGGGGAATGAGGTCGGGTGGTCGTTGCCGGCCTGCGGCGGCACCTCGCCGCCGATCAGCCAGCGCGTCGCCTGGAAGTCGAGCATGGCGATCATGGCTTCAAGAAGCGAGGTCTGCACCCACTGGCCTTCGCCGGAGTGCTCGCGCTCCAGCAGCGCCGCCATGATGCCGTGCGCCAGGTACATGCCGGCGCAGAGGTCGGAGATCGGCACGCCGACACGCCAGGGGCCACCGCCGGGCGGGCCGGTGACGCTCATGACGCCGCCGAGGCCCTGCGCGATCTGGTCGACGCCGGGGCGCGAGGCGTACGGCCCTTCCTGGCCGAAGCCGGAGATGCTGCCGTAGACGATGCGCGGGTTGATCTGGCGTAGGGTCTCGTAGTCGACCTTGAGGCGGTGCTTGACGCCGGCGCGAAAGTTCTCCGTGACGACGTCCGCGTCTGAGGCGAGGCGGTAGAAGACGTCGCGGCCGGCCTCGGTCTGGAGGTTGAGCGAGATCGAGCGCTTGTTGCGGTGCAGGTTCTCGCGGTCGAAATTGGGCAGGCTGCTGTCGATGCCGGCGCCGTCGGGCCGCACGACCTGGATGACCTGTGCTCCGAGGTCGGCGAGGACGCGAACGCAGGTGGGGCCGGCGCGAGCGATGCAAAGGTCGAGCACCTTGATGCGGGAGAGCGGCCCCGGGGTTTCCTCCGGCGTGTTCATTGCATCGCCTTTCAGGAGCCGGCTGTTACCGCGGGCATCACTTCTACCGCGAATAGCTTCATCGAGTGCAGGATCGCCTCGGTGCTGAGGTTGCCGAAGGCGAAGGTGCCGACGAAGTAGTTGGCGCCGCTCTCGTCCAGGAAGTGCTGCACCTGCTCTCGGACGGTGTCGGGCGAACCGGCGAAGATGCCGCCCCAGCCGGCCGCGGTTTCGAAGTCGCCGCGGCGGGACTCACCGCTGCCGTCGCGGCCGGGACGCATGACAAAGCTGCGGTCGAAGCGCGTGTAGGCGTCGCGGGCGATTTCCAGCGCCGCGTCGTCGCTGTCGGCGACGAAGACGTGGCGTGTGGCGCCGAGGCGCGGCTGCAGCACGTGGCCGTTAAGCCGCCCCTCTTCGTGGGAGTGCTCCGCCCACACTGCCTTGTACTGCTTGATGCCGGCTGCGATCACGTCCATGCCGGTGCGCGTGAACCCGAACAGGGTATTGAATCCCTCCTTCGCCACCCATTCGACGCGGTCGGGGCTGGACGTGGGGTACCAGAGCGGCGGGTAAGGACGCTGCTGCGGCTGGATCGTCACCGGGGCGTTCTCGATGTCGTAGTAGCGCCCGTGATGGGTGACGTAGCCGGTGCGCAGGCCCATGAGCAGGATTTCGAAGCACTCCTGAAAGCGCTCGCGGCCTTCCTGGATCGTGAGGCCGTAGATCTCCAACTCCTCGGCCGAAATCCCGCGGCCGATGCCCAGCTCGAGGCGGCCGTTGCTGAGGTTGTCGAGGACGCAGACCTCTTCGATGTTGCGCAGCGGGTTGTTGAGGGGCAGCAGCTGCACCAGCGGGCCGAACCGCAGTCGCTGCGTGCGCTGCGATGCCGCTGCCAGGAAGAGGTTTGGCGAAGGCGCCACCGCCAGGGGCGTGCCGTGGTGCTCCGCGACGTGATAGCACCAGAAGCCGGTCTCGTCGGCCAGCTCGAGCATGCGCAGCCGCTGCTCGTAGGTATCGTGGAGGCTGAGGCCGGCGTTATGGTCGATCCAGTCGAAGATGCCAAAGCTGAGCCCGCCGTTCGCCCCGTCCATGCTGAACCTCCCGTGCGCAGATAGAGGAATCCTGGTCTACGGTCGAGATTCTACACGGGAGCAACTGTTAAGGCCTTGCGGAATTGACAGGCGTTTCCACCGAGGCACAAGATCGCGGCATCGGGCGCGGGAATCAACGGAGGCAGTCAAATGCTGAGCCAACAAGACAACGATCTCCTGACGCGAGTCGGGCCAGGCACGCCGATGGGCGAGCTGATGCGCGAGTACTGGGTACCAGCGCTGCCAGCTGCCGAGTTTCCGGCCCCGGATTCGCCGCCGAAGCGCATGCGGCTGCTGGGCGAGAACCTGATCATGTTCCGGGATTCGAAGGGCGACGTGGGCTGCATCGCCGAGGCGTGCCCGCACCGCGGCGCCTCGCTGTTCTTTGGTCGCAACGAGGAGGCGGGCCTACGCTGCGTCTATCACGGCTGGAAGTTCGACGTCACGGGCGCTTGCGTCGACATGCCTTCAGAGCCGGCGGAATCGAACTTCAAGAACAAGGTCAAGGCGCGCGCCTATCCGGCCCGCGACGTCAACCACATGGTCTGGGTCTACATGGGCCCACGTTCTTCCGGGGAAGAACCACCGTTCCCGGCGTTCGAGATCAACACGCTGCCGCCGGAGAACGTGGCGCCGCCGAGCATCATGATGGAAGAGTCGAACTGGCTGCAGAACATGGAGGGCGACACCGACTCCAACCACCTGGACTACCTGCATTCGCGGCTGGACGCCTACCGGCTGCGCATGTTCGACGAGCAGCCGAGCGAGCCGGCCAGGCCTGGCCTGTTCAACATGATCTGGAGCGACAAGATCCCGCGGCTGGACGTGCGCCTCACGGACTACGGCTGCTACTACTCGGCGAGGCGCACTTGGGACGATGACCGCCGCTTCGAGTGGCATCGGATCAACCAGTTCATCTTTCCGTTCCACACGATGATCACGGGGTTCGACGGCGTGACGCTGCGCTCCTTCGTGCCGCTGGACGACGAGTGGGCGATGCTGATCACGCAGCGCGGCAGCCTGAAGCAGCCGATCCACGACATGACGGCAGCAGTGCCGCTTCAGCTGGAGAAGGAGATCGGCTTCGTGGAGCGGACCAGCGACCCGCGCACCTACTTCTACACGAAAGCTAACAAGCACAACGACTACTTGCGCGACTACGAGGCGGAGAAGACGCGGCTGGTCTGCGGAGTGCCGCCGGTCGGCAACCTGCAGGACCGCGCCATGACCGAGCTGATGTCCAACGAGCGTGGCGAAGTAATCTACGACCGCTCGCACGAGCACCTGGGCTCGCTGGACGTGATGGTGATCGCGGTGCGGCGGCAGCTGCTGCGCGCCGTCAAGGCGATGCGCGACAACGGCGTTTTGCCGCCCAACGTCGATGACGTGAGCATCGACCGGGTGCGCCACGCCACCGTGATCCTGCCGCATGGCGCCGACTGGGTGGCGGAGACGGAGCGCATCCGCGATTCCGAAGCCGGCGTGCCGGTCGCCTGGGAGATGAAGCCGCTGCGGGAGCCGCAACTGGAGCCGGCGCCGGAGGCGGGCGCCTGATGGCGGACCGGCTCAAAGGCAAGGTGGCGGTCGTTACAGGGGCAGGTTCGAGTGGCCCCGGCGTCGGCAACGGCAAGGCGGCGGCGATCCTGTTCGCGCGCGAGGGCGCCAGCGTGCTCTGCGTCGACCTCGTGGGCGAGCGGGCGCTGGAGACCGTCGCGATCATCGAGGACGCGGGCGGCATCGCCTCGATGTTCCAGGCAGACGTGACCAGGCAGGCCGACTGCCAGGCGATGGCGGCGGCGGCTGTCGAGCGTTATGGGCGCATCGACATCCTGCAGAACAACGTCGGCATCCCGTCGCGACAGGCGCTGGCCGACATCACCGAGGACGAATGGGACCACCACTTCGTGGTCAACGTGCGCAGCATGGCGATGGCGGCGCAGGCCGTGGCGCCCCACATGATCGAGGCCGGCGGCGGTTCGATCATAAACCTGTCGTCGATCGCGGCGGTACGCGCTTACCCTGCGACCTCGACCGCCTACACGACGAGCAAGTCGGCGGCCATAGGCCTGACGGTGGCGCTGGCGGGGCAGCTGGGCGAGCACCGTATCCGCGTCAACGCCGTGGCGCCCGGGCAGGTATACACGCCGCTGGTGGCGCCCAGGCTGACACCGGAGAGCCGGCAGGCGCGCGCGACCTCCGGTGTGATCAAGGACGAAGGCAACGCCTGGGACATCGGTTGGGCGTCCGTGTTCCTGGCGAGCGACGAGGCGCGCTGGATCACGGGCCAGACCCTGTTCGTCGACGCCGGCATCTCGATCGAGATCCCGGGTGGCCAGCCGATGGCGCCGGTCCGCTAGCAAGCTGTGGCCTCTGATGCCATCCTGGCGATCGATGCCGGGACGACTGGCGTTACGGCTTTGCTCGTGGACCATGCCGGTGCGGTGCGAGCGAGCGGCTACCGGGAGCTGACGCAGTATTACCCGCGACCGGGCTGGGTCGAGCACGACGCTGACGAAATCTGGCAGGCGTCGCTGGCCGCTGCCGGCGACTGTCTAGTTAAGGGGCCGGCGCACCGGCCGATCGCCGTGGGCGTGGCGAATCAGCGCGAGACGCTGCTGTTCTGGGACCGGCGCGGCGGCGAGCCGCTGCACCGGGCGATCGTCTGGCAGTGCCGGCGTTCGGCCGCGATCTGCGAGGAGCTACGGGCTGCAGGCCTGGAAGCGGAGGTTGCGCGCAAGACCGGGCTGCGGCTCGACCCCTACTTCAGCGGCACGAAGGCTTTGTGGCTAACACGGCGGGATTAGTTGCTGCGGGCGCGCATCGCCAAGGGCGACGTCTGCTTCGGGACAATCGACTCCTGGCTAGCGTGGCGCCTGAGCGGCGGCGCCGCCCACGTCACGGACGCAACCAACGCGTCCCGGACGCTGGCCTTCGATATCGAGAAGCTGGACTGGGACGACGGTCTGCTGGGGACGTTCGGGCTGGACCGGGACGTGATGCCGGAGGTGGGGCCGTCCGGCGCGATCCACGGCACAACTGTCGCCAGCGGAGCCCTGCCGGGCGGCCTGCCGATTGCGGCGCTGGTGGGTGACCAGCAGGCGGCTCTGTTCGGGCAGGCGTGCTTCGAGCCCGGCATGACCAAGGCGACCTACGGCACCGGCTGCTTCATCCTCATGGCGACCGGCGGCAAGCGCTTCGACTCCAAGCGCGGGCTGATCACGACGCTGGCGGCTACAGCCGGCGAGCTGCGCCCGCGCTACGCTCTGGAAGGCTCAATCTTCGTCGCGGGCGCGGCGTTGCAGTGGTGTAGCGACAACCTCGGCCTAGTAGGAGGCGCCGAGGACGGCGAGCGCCTGGCTGCGAGCGTTGAGGATGCCGCGGGTGTTGTGTTCGTGCCGGCGTTTGCGGGGCTGGGCTCGCCGTACTGGGGGCCGGACGCGCGCGGCGCCATTTACGGCCTCAGCGGCGCCGTGACCTCGGCTCACGTGGTGCGCGCCGCGATCGATTCGATGGCATTCCAGGCGCAAGACGTGCTGGAGGTGATGCGCGAGGAGACGGGGCTGCAGATCGCGGAGATACGCGTGGACGGCGGCGCCGCGGCCAACGACCGCCTGATGCAGCTGCAAGCGGATCTTTCAGGCGCGGCGATCTCGAGGGCAGCAAGCGTGGAATCGACGGCGCTGGGCGCGGCGTTTCTCGCGGGACTCGCCACGGGCTTCTGGCGCGACGAGGCGGAGATCGCGGCGCTGCGCTCTGAGGCAGCGCGCTTCGGGCCGTCACCACGAGTGGACGTCGCACGAGGGGAACACTCACGCTGGCGCCAGGCGGTGGCCGGGCTGTTGCAGACCGAGCTGCCGCCGCTCTGAACCTGCTAGGATTGGGCGTCATGACCAGCGAAACAGATACAAAAGGCATCGTCGAGTCCATACCGGCGGCGGTGCTGCACGGGGCGATCTCGGCGCTGGGCGTGAGTCACGTACTGATCGTGCCGGACACGCACCAGAAGACGCTGCTGGCATCGCTGGTGCAGGACTCAAACCTGCAGATGCTGACGCTTTCGACCGAAGACGAAGCGATCTGCGTCAACGCGGGCCTGTGGATCGGCGGCGCGGAGCCGCTCGTGATCATTCAGAACGTGGGGCTGTTCGCGGCGATTAATGCGCTGCGCGGCGTGGCGATCGACATGAAGGTGCCGACCTGCCTGATCGTCGGGCAGTTCGGGCGCGACGTCTCGAAGAGAGTCGAGGACAACGTCCCGACGGGCGTGCGGCTGCTTGAGCCGGTGTTGCAGGCGATGGAGGTGCCGTTCTACAGGCTCGACTTCGCCGCCGACGTCAGCGTGCTGCGCACCGCGTTCGAGCGTAGCCGAGCGGAGCGCTGCCCGGTCGTGGTGCTGATCGGGGCGCCGACATCATGAAGCGCGGCGAAGCGCTCGAGGTCTTGGCGGCGCTGAAGGGCGACGGCATCAGCGTCGGGACGATGCGTGCGATCCCGGACTGGTATGAACTTGGCGCGGCGCCGGAGCTCAACCTCGACAACCGCGGCTGCATGGGTGCGGCCTCGGCGCTGGGCCTGGGCATCGCGTTGGCGCAGCCTCAGCGTCGCGTCATAGTGATCGACGGCGACGGCAGCCTGATGATGCAACTCGGCAGCCTGACCAGCATCGCGGGCTCCGGCGCTTCGAACTTCTACCACTTCGTTGTTGTCAACGGCGTTTACGAGACCTCCGGTTTTCAGCCGATTCCCGCGGCCGGAATCGTCGACTTCGCGGCGATGGCCAAGGGTGCCGGTTACCGTCAGGCCTACGAGTTCGACGACATCGCCGTCCTGAGGGAACGTTTGCCCGGCATCTTCAACCAGCCCGGGCCGGCAATGGTGGCGCTGAAGGTGGAACTGGACGACGCGCGCAAGGAGGTGTCTCCTGACCGCCCGAAGGACCAGGCCGGCTACTTGCGGGCGCAGTTAGTAGGCTAACTCTATCCGCTGTGCTTGCGGATGAAGAGCAGCGCCTCTTCGGCACAGCGCTGGTCCTCCTGATAGGCGATGTCGTGGTTGGCGCCGGCGAAGACGATCTGCTCGCAGTTGGGGATCGTGGTGCGCATGAAGTCCTGCTCATCCATCGTGATCAGCGGCTCGGCGGCGTCGGGGCTCATGAGCAGGGTTGGCGCCTCGATTTGGGCCAGGACCGGCTCGATCGTGAAGTCGGGCCGCACCGAGAGACGGCGGAAGGCCGAGAGCATCTGCGGCGGGATCATCGCCATCTGCTCGCGGCCGTAGAGGGCCTTGAGCCGGTCTTCGAAGCCGCCTTCCAGCCCTTCAGGCCGGTTTGCCCACGTCTTGTTGGCGTCCAGCCAGGAGCCTTCGACCAGGACGCTGTCGGCGCCGGGCCCGAAGATGTGCTTGACGCGCTGAGTGTGCATCGGGCTGGCGATCATGACCAGGCTGCGCACGCGCTCCGGATACGTCGCGGCGAAAGCGGCGCCGATCGAGCCGCCGAAGCGGTCGCCGACGAAGTGGACGCGGCTGATGCCAAGCGCATCGAGGAAGCCGGCCCAGTCCGAGACCATGTCCGCGACCGTGAGCTCGTAGCCGAAGGGCGGCGCCTGCGAGCGCCCGAAGCCGCGGCGGTCCACGCGCACGACACGGTACTCGCGGCCGAGGATGGGGACCCATCTGTAGTAGAGGCTGAGGTTGCCGTAGCCGTAGTGGTTGAGGAAGACGACCTCTGAAGCCTTCCAGGGGTCTGTAAAGTCGTTGTCTTCGTAGTAGAGGTCGTAGCCGTTGACGTTCACGGTTGGCAAAAGCTGGCTCCTGGCTATGGCGGGCTCCGCGTAGTCTACCTTGACGCGCCTAACCGCCGATTCGATGATTCTGCCGGAATCGAGGCGAGTATGACCATGCAGATAAGACGGGTCGTGACGGGCCATGACGCGCAGGGGCGGGCCGTGGTGCTGAGCGACCGGGCGATGTCCAACGTGCAGAGCCGCCGTCCGGGACATGAAGCCTCAGTAATCTGGACGACGCGGGGCTACCCGGTCGACAACGACGGCGACGATGATGCGTCCGTCCGCGAAATCGGATCGACGGTGAAGGACGGGACCGTGTTTCGGGTCGTCTCCTACGGGCCGGGCTGCGCGCCGCGGCGCCATCGCACCGAATCGATCGACTACGCCGTTGTCATTTCCGGCGAGATCGATATGGAACTTGACGGCTCGGTGGTGCATCTGCGGGCCGGCGACGTGCTGGTGCAGCGCGGCACGATCCACAACTGGCTGAACAACGGCAGCGAGCCGTGCGTCATCGCCTTCGTGCTGATCGACGCGAAGCCGGTCGAGGCCGGTGGCAGGATGCTGAACGCGACCGGCTAGAACACAGTACAGAGTGCAGAGTGCAGGCGAATGGTGTGCTGCACGCGGTCCGGGACGCCTGCGCTATGCGTTGTGCGTCTACCAAAGGCGCTTCGTAGCTAGGGCGGCGCCCTCGGCCAGCGTCCCCAGCTTTGCCCAGACGATGGGCGGGTAAACATTCTGGAAGGTCGCGGCGGTGCCGAAGCCGCAGTCCGTGCCGGCGATCACGTTCTCGCGTCCGACGATGTTGGCGTAGGTGACGATGCGGTCGGCGACCAGCTCCGGGTGCTCGACGAAGTTGGTGACGGAGTCGATTACGCCGGGGATCAGCACCTTGCCGTCTGGAAGCTTGGTGTCCTGCCAGACCTTCCACTCATGGGCATGGCGCGGGTTCGATGCCTCAACCGAGTAGGCGGCGGCTTTGACCTCGAGCACGACGTCGACGATCTCCTTGAGCTCGACGTCGCGGATGTGTGGACCTTCGCCGTTGCCCCAGCAGACGTGGAAGCGCACCTGCTCCTCGGGTACGCCTTCCAGCGCGTAGTTCAAGGCTTCGACCCAGAGGCGCTGGCGCTTGTGGAACTCGGAGATGGGCTTGTCGCGGAACTCGGGCAGGGCGCGGTCGATGCACATCTCCGGCGCGTCGATCTGGACAATGAAGCCGGCATCGGCGATCGCCTGGTACTCGTCGCGCATCACCTCGGCGATCGCCTGGACGTAGGCTTCATACGTGGGGTAGTACGCGTTGGCCAGGCGCTGCGCGATGATGCCGACCGAGGCGCACGGGACGAAGGCCTCCTGCACGTCGACGTTGCCAAGTGCCGCCTTGAAGTTGTCGATGTCGGCCTGGAGCGCCTGTTTGTTCTTCCATCCAAGCGGGCCGGTGCACTCTGGACGCGACCCGAACGGGCTGCCGCTGATCCGCCGCGGGTTACGCCATTCCTGATAGCCGGGGAATTCCTCGTCGAAGTTGATATTGCCGGGCCGCGTCGACACACCCTCGAAGCCGGACAGGCGGTCGCGCACGTAGTGGACGAAGCTAGGCTTGCCCATCTCGCCGTCGCTGACGATATCGATGCCCGCGTCGGCCTGCTTCTTTACGGTGTCCGCGACGGCGGCGCGTACGCTGTCGGCGAACTTCCTGTCAGCCGGCGCTCCGGCCTGCCGCGCCTGGATCATCTCGACCAACTCGGGAGGGCGAGGCAGGCTGCCGGCGTGGGTGGTGAGGATTCGGTTGGTGCTGCGCTTCATGGGTTGCTCTCCATCTCTCACTCGAGGCGATCCAAGGTTGGATGCCAGGCTTGCTGCGCATCGCCTTACGCCGCTCCGCCCCCACCCATTTGAAAAGAAATGAGATTTCCGAGGGGACACCCCTCGGACTCCCCGCGCATGGGCTTCGCCCCCGCTACCCCTGGCTGGTGCCACAGACTCAACAGATTGCAGAAGTGCTTTGCTTCCAGGGCTACCGGCCTAAAGTGAGCGCCGGAATCATGGATCGAGCGGAAGAGGATGTAAAGCAGCGTCTACCAGAGGCGCTGGCTGGCAATGCGCGCGCCCTCGGCCAGCGCCTCGAGCTTGGCCCAGGCGATCGAAGGGACGACCGTAGGCGCGCCCGCGAAGGTGGCGAAGCCGCAGTCGACGCCGGCGATCACGTTCTCGCGGCCGACGACGCCGGCGTAGCGCTCGATGCGCTGGGCGACCAGCTCCGGGTGCTCGATGAAGTTCGTCGTGGAGTCGATGAGGCCCGGGACCAGGAGTTTGCCGTCCGGCAGCTTCACGTCCTCGAAGACGGCCCATTCGTGCTCGTGACGCGGGTTGGCGCCCTCGAAGGAGACGGCGGCGGAGCGTGACTTGAGGACGGGGCCGATGATCTCGCGCAGCGGAATGTCGTGGTTGTGGGGGCCTTCGTAGTTGCCCCAGCAGAGGTGCAGGCGCATACGGTCGGGGGGGATGCCCTCGGTGGCGGCGTCCAGCACCTCGAGGTGCATGTCGACGACCTTGCGTAACTGCTCCAGCGAGAGGTCGCGGAACTGGTTGTTCCAGCCGGAGCCGAGGTCCGGGCAATCGAGCTGCAGGATGAAGCCGGCGTCCGTGATCGCCTTGTACTCGTCCTTGAGGACGTTGCCGAGGGCCCAGAGGTACTCCTCGTCCGACTTGTAGTAGACGTTGCCCTGGAAGCGCGCGACCTGCCCGGGCGACACCGCGGTCATGAAGACCTCTGTTGCGCCGCCCGTTGCGGCCTTGAGGTTGTCGATGTCGCGCTGGACGGCGCTGAAGTCCTTCCAGGCGATGGGACCGTTGCACATCGGGCGCGTGATCTGGGTGAGACCAGCACCGGTGCGAAACGGGGCGAAGTCGGGAAAATCGGCCATGTCACGGCTCGTGGTCACCATCGAGGCCTGAGACGTCTCGGGGCCTTCGAAGCCGGTGAAGCGGTCCTTCACGTAGGTCGAGTAATCGGGCTTGCTCCACTCGCCGTCGTTGATCACGTCGAGGCCGGCATCGCGCTGCAGGCGGACGCATTCTCGGACGCCGTCACGGATGCGGGCCTCGAATGCGGACGCGTCGGTCAGCTTGCCTTTGTCCCTGGCGATAAGCATCTCGAGGAGGTCGGCGGGACGTGGCAGGCTGCCGACGTGCGTGGTGAGGATGCGGTCCGTGTTCTGCTGCATGAGAGGAAATCCCTTTCTTTCGCAGCATACGCTAGCGAATCCAGGGACTCAGGGCCAGTACATGGTCGCGGGACTGGCTTCGATCAGGTCAGGTCGCGTCGCAACTCCTCGAACTGATCCCGGGTGATTTCACCACGCGCATAACGTCGTTTGGCGATTTGAAGTGGCGAGTCGTCCTTGTCCGGC
>Ga0209640_10004282_pt1 | contig 12555 bp, 8 predicted proteins | sample RifCSP10_1_FD_184018 | JGI IMG/M metagenome (GOLD analysis project Ga0209640, IMG submission 184018) | Soil microbial communities from Rifle, Colorado - Rifle CSP2_sed 10_1 (SPAdes) (version 2) | ecosystem: Environmental > Terrestrial > Deep subsurface > Rock core/Sediment | place: Rifle... | reverse complement strand
TCAGGGCGAAATGCGTATCGACACCTTCGGCCACAAACGCCTGCGCCATCACCTCGTAAACCTTCATGTTGCTCATGAATCGCCTCTTCTCTCTCGCTTGAAAAAAATCTGCTTCAGCCACCCCAGGAAAGCTTTCCACAGCAGAGCGCCGGCGCCCAGGCTGGCGGCGGAGGGGGGAGTTGGTGGCGGCGGCGGCGATGCTGCCGCGCTGGCCGCCGGTGCGCGCCGTTCTTCGACGATACGCGCAATGTTCTTGGCGAATTCTCCCATCAGCGCGCGTGCCACATGCACGCCGCCTGCCTGCGCGAACGTTTCGAGCGGCCCGGTGACGCTGAATCCTCCATCCATCGTGACGAGCGTGGTGTCGGTGCCGCCGGCCGTGACCACACTGGAAACCAGCAACCGCGAGGCCCCGCGCTGATCGATGCCGCGGCCTTCGATCGTGCAGCGCCGCGCTGCGTCGTCGTAAGTCAGAGTCGCTTCGCCGCGGAAAACGGCAATCGTCGGGCCGAACTTGACCGTGACGGTCCCTTGATAGACGCCATCCGGTGCCTGCGTTGTCAACGCCGCGCCGGGAATGCAGGAGGCGACCAGGGCCGGATCCCGTAGGAGCGGCCAGATCTCTTCAGGCGGGCCTGGAATCGTGAACTGCTCGGATAGCGGGGTCATGGATACTGAGGTAGCGCAATCTGAGGGAGGGCAATCTTGACAAACGCGAATACGCCTTCATCATACCATTGAGCAGCCGGAGGTATTCATGACAGCCTAAATTGCAGTGGACTGATCGCGGCAGGGGTGATTGCGGTCGCGCCTGTGCGGATATTTGCCGGTGGCGTTAAGGGAGTTGATTGAGCACCGCGCCGACGAATACCAGTATCCACGCGCCGGCGAACAACAGTCCTGCCGTCATGCCCGAGGTTTCGCGTTCGTCCAGAAAAGGGCGTTCGTCGAGATCGTCCCAGATCCAGAAGCACTGGCGTTCGTTGAGGAACATCATGCGCGCTGCATTGCGCCCGAGTAACGATCCGGTCGCAGTCCGCACCACCCACCCGCTGATCCGGGTAAACCACGTCAACTCATGGTCGCGGCGCGCAAGGTACGGCTGCATCGATGATTCGCCGGCGGGAATGCCCTGTTGCAGCGTTCCAACGACCAGCACCTTCTCCCCGGACACCAGCATCCCGTCTTCCGAGAGCAGTGCCGCGCCCTGCGGCTCGACCAGGATCCTGCCGGTGTCGTCGTCCACCCAGAAGGGATATCGAGTCTGCTCGAACACAACGCACTTCTCCCCGGTCAACGGGTGGATCGTGTTCTGATCCTGATAGGGCTGAACCTTGCCTTGCAACGCCACCAATCCCGCCGGCGCTGAGCGTATCTTCTGTACCGGCAGGTGCTGCACGAAGCGCTTCAGCATCAGCAATCGGAAAGCAAGCAGGTAGATCAAGACGCCGAGGACGATGCCCGCCAGACTGCCGGTGGCGAGCCATGCGCGGCGCGCCCGCTCCGGCGCGGATCGCGCAGCCTCGCGGTTGCGCTCCCAGCCGAGCACCTTGACCGCTGTGCCGCGCAGGAATTCATCAGGATCGTTTGCGAGTCCCCGCATTTCCTGCAGCGCCGCGGGCTCGTCGAGCAATTTTGAACCCAGATGTCCCTCGATCATCCACCGGGCCTGCTGTTTTTGCGTCGGATCGGCGGCGGCGCGGTATAAGGCGACCAGCCGCGGAAAAAACAGCGCCGGAAACGTGTGCCCCACTGACTCTAGAGCCCGTTTGCGATCGAAATCATCCCGGGCGCGACTCGCGCTCGCGCGGCCCCACTCCAGCAACGGCTCGAGCGCCCGCGCATCGCCGCGCTTGGCAAGTTGAATCGAAGCCGTATGTCTCCCGGCCATCGCCAGCCGGAACAACTCGTCCTCGACCCGCATGTCCACGAGCAACCCCAATGCCTCGGTGGCGACGTCCGCAAGATCATTGGAACCGATGGCGAGGTCCCGGAGAATCGAAAATGCAGGCTCCTCGTTAAGCCGCCGCGCATGGGCGGCGATCGCGGCATTGCGCGGCGACCTTTGCAGCGCCTTGACATCGCTGTAGCGTCCCTGCCATGCCTGCAGGAACTCTTTACGCTTGTCTCCCGCCTCCGCTGCAAGCTGGAGCAATATATCCGGAGACAAGTGACGGACCTGTTCCGAAAGCGACACCCGCGCCGCCCGCTGAACTTCGGCTTCCGGATCCCGCGCGAGCTTGAACAAAGCACCGAGCGCGCGCGGATCGCGCCATGCCGTCCCGAGCGCCCGGCACAGCGCGATTCGATCCCGTCCTTGGAGCGCGTCCATGCGGCGCAGCACGCTTGCCACCGCCTTCTTGTGCAAATACCGCTCCGCCATCAAGTGGCGCATCGCCGGCACCCAACTCGTCGGGGAACCATTCTCGAGCAACCAGATATCCTGCGCCGCGTCGTCGCCGCTGTATCCGGGTGCCGCGCCCCACGTCGCGCCACTGACGACCAAGATTGCGACCATATACACCAGGCGTCTCACGAACGTTCTCCGCCGGGTTGTTTCGCCCGCGCGCTCTGTTCTACAACATATTTGATCCAGGCATATTCTTCAGGGTGCAGCGCGCGGCGCCGTTCGGGGTCGTCCGACTCCGGTTGGGCACCGAGTGCGCGCTGCAACGCGAGCGGCAATACGAGCCTGCGGCGCCATCCGGTGTGCCAGAAGGTCATGCCGGCGCGTGACGCGCCGACGCGGACGAAACCGCCGCGCACATGAATGGTCCACGCCGGCACGAGCAGTGCGAGCGCGAGCGTTGCAACCGCCGCGCCAACCGGCGCCATGATGAGCGCAAGCAACATGCTGAGCGCCTTGCCTTTCCAGCCGGCCATCACTGCCGCGGCTACCGCCGTTGCAAGCACGATTCCAGCTTTGAGCATGGCGCCGCGCCAGGATGCCGCGCGCGGACGCAATGCAACCAGTCCACCCAGATCGGCCGCAGCGAAGCGTTCCCCCGGAACCGGCTGCAGCTGCCGCGGCGTGGCCTCGCTGCGGTCAATCAACAGGCCCGGCAACTTTCCCACCGGCAGCCATAAGAGGGGCGCCGCAACAATGAGCGTGAACACCGCCTCGTCGCGGCGGCCGCCCGCCCAGAGGTAATCGCTCCAAGCAAGCATCGCGATCACGAGCAGGATCGTGAGCACTATCCAGATCAAAGCCGCCAGCCGCCTCTCGCTCGCCGCGCGGCGCGGCAGCAGCGACCAGCGCAACGCCCACTGCTCGACGACCAGCACCGTTACCAGCGCGGAAAGCGCGAGCAACGTGAGCGACCACGCGGCGCCGTGGAATGCGTAGCGCAAGGCTGCGGCGAGCACCGGCGTCGTGAACACGAGCAGCAATGGCATCAGCAGCCATAGGCTTGCCCCCATCAGGCGCTCGAACCGTCCGGCGAGTTCGCCGGGCAGATGTTCGCGAGGCTGGAGCAGCACCCCGGCGAGCAGCGCCAGGTGACATCCGGTGGCTGCCTGGACGAGCAGCCACGGATCGCGGCCGAACTCGAGCAGCAGGAAGTCGCCGGCAAATCCCTCCAGCAGCAGAAACGCGGCAAAGAGATCGAAACGGTAGGGCTCGATGACTCTCACCACGCCGAACATCAATGCCAGCGCGAGCAGCGCCGAGAGTGCAATGCCCACGCCATGCACGATGCGCAACGGCGGCAGCATGTGATCGAGCGGCGCGCCGAAGAACGTGGGCCGGAACGCGTAAAACAAGGATGGGCCGACGCGTTCGGGGAGCAGCTCGGTCAGGCCTTTCCAGAACAGCACACGGTCCATGGTGAGCGCCGCCTCGCGCGCGGCTTTCCGTACCGACGGGTCGCCGTCCGCAAGCAGCGGCGCAATCAGCGGCGCCACCTCGGGAACAAATATTTCCGGCAGTTTGTAGAGCATCATCCGACGAACGTTGGGCGCGGCAGACCGCAGATAGCGCTCGATCAGGGGAACCGCGTTCACGTTGGCCGCGTATTCCAGCTCGCGCATCAGTTCTTGCGGGTCCAGACGATCGAACTGGCGCGCGATGGCGGCGTAGGCGTCTTGCGTGCCGATGCGGATCAGCGCGTAGCGGGCCTCCCAGGCAAGCGCGGGGTGCGTGAGCAAGGGTTCCAGGACTCCAACGACCTCGGGATGGTGCCGGGCATCTCCATCGTCGAGTATCGTGTTGATGATCCACCCCATGAGCTGCTCATCCCGCGTGCGCTTGAGCACGTCGAGCACCGCGGGGATGGCTGCCGGTCCTGCGGTCTGATCCAGCGCATCCCGCGCGCTGCGCCGGATCGCGAGTTCGGGCCTCGCAAAAAGCCCGACCAGGAATTCCATCGCCTTGGGATCGCGCGTGCGCGCGAGCGGCCAGATATAGTTGTCGAGCGCTTTGGCATCGCCAGCCCGCCGGGCTGCGTCGAGCAGGAACGGCGTGCCGTGTCCGGTCACGGCGATGTCCGAGAGGATCACCGGCGCCCACATCGGATTCACCTTCTCCACCCGGCGGTGTATGTCTATCAGTAGTTCGGCCGCTTCGCGCGTGCGGCTCGCACCCAGCGCCTGCGCCAGATGGTGCCGCAGGTTTAGCGGCTGACCCCGGAGATCTTGCGGACGATTGCGCTCGAAAACACGATGGCGCTCGAGGATATCGAGCAGCACCGGCAGCGTCTCGGGACCGCCGATCGCCTCCAGCGCGCGCGCGACGCCTTCCAGCAACGGACCATCGGCCTGCCGTGAAGCCCGCGCAAGCTGCGGAATCGCTGCGAGTTTCCAGCGGGCAATATACCGCGCGGCGACCTCCTTGACCTCGTTGTGGGTGCTGCTGCGGTGGCGCCTGAGGGCGAACGCAATCCGCTGCTCGTCAAGGGCGGCCGGTTGCGGGTCGAACGTGAGAGCTGAGTAGCCCGCCATCATGAACAGAAAGTCGGCGAGGGAATCGTCGACACGCTGCCCCTTGACGTTGTAGCGGGACACCGAAAAGCTGAGCAGCAGCACGGCCGCGAGCAGGCCGGCTACCACCAACGCGAGCAGCAATGCCCGCCGCATTTTTCGCTACCGGGACTTAAGGGGAAACGGCTGGGGAATGTTCGCCCGCAGTTCTTCCGGCGTTTCGAGCAAGGATCTTTTTCCAAAGCCCAACACCGGCGCGAAAAGCAGCGGCGGGAACTGACGGATGTAAGTGTTATATTCGGTGGCGGACGCGTTGAAGAACTCGCGCCGGTCGTTGATTTTGGTCTCGATCTCGCTCATGCGCTGCTGCGCCTGCATGAAGTTCTGGCTCGCCTTCAGATCCGGATAGGCCTCCAGCACCAGGCGCAGCCTGCCAAGCTGCCGGGCGATGGCGTTTTCCGCCTTGACTTTCTGGTCGACGCCGTGCGCCTCGTCGGCCTGGGTTCGCAGCCTCGTTAGCTCCTCCAGCACGCCGCGCTCGTGCTCCATGTAAGCCTGGCACGCGTTGACCAGCTTGGGAATTTCCTCGTGGCGCTGGCGGAGCACGGAATCGATGTTGGCGAACGCCTGGTCGTTGGCAAACCCCAAGCGCACGAAGGTATTATAAAGCCCGACCGTGTAGAGTACCAGCCCCAGAATCGCGAGACCCGCTACGATCCAGATAACCGCATCCGCCACCATCTGGGCCTCCCGTTTCCGATTGGCAACGGATCAATAGTAGCGCAAAAGAGCACGTTTCGCATTCGACTGCAATCGACCGCCCCCGATCGAATTTCCTGTCCGGTTTTATTGCCCGACTCAGGCGCCTGGGTCAATCAGGGTAAACTTGCTCATCAGACCCCTGGCCTGGAGCGCCCGAGCAGATGGCAAGTCTTTTGCTCAACGAGACGGCGCGCTTGGCAAAGATCATCGAGAGCGCCGGCTTGCATAAGAATGGAAAGGTACTGCAATGTCTGGATCACATGATGCTCCACCGACCGTGCTGGATCGTCCGCTGGAAGTCGGCCCGGAGGATTGGAGCGTGCGCGATTTCTACCAGTTGATGACGGCACTGGTAATACCACGGCCGATCGGATGGATGTCGACGATCTCCGCAACCGGCGTGCACAACGTCGCGCCATACTCGTACTTCAACCTGATGGGCAGCGACCCGTTCTACGTCGCCTTCGGCTCCACCGGGGCAAAGGATACCCTTGCGAACCTGCGCGAAGTGCCGGAGTTCGTCGCCAACATCGTGTCGATGCACGTGCTGGAGAAAATGAACTTCACTTCGGCCGATTTTCCGCGCGATCAGGACGAATTCGAGTGGGCAGGACTCACGCCGGTGCCCTCAGTCAGGGTACGCCCGCCGCGCGTCGGAGAATCCCGCGCGCATCTGGAGTGCGAGCTGGTGCAGATCGTGGACGACCGCAACACCCACATCGTGCTCGGCCGCATCGTGCACGCGCACGTCGATCGGTCGGTGTGGAAGAACGGCCGCGTCGATCCTCGGCTCCTCGATCCGGTGTGCCGCCTGTCTGGCTCCGGCTATGCATCGCTCGGCGAACTCATCAACGTTCAGCGTCCTGCCTGGAAAGATCTCAAGGACACCCGCGGGCAGGAAGCGATGCCGCGCGCGGTTAAGCGTTAACATTACGTCTCGACACAAATAAGGAGAAATGCGATGAACCGGAAATCCAGAACCTGATCATCGACAACCGCGCAGGCGCTGGCGAAGCAGCGGCCCGGCCTGATCACGTTTGCCTCGCCCGGTCCGGGCACGCCGTCGCACCTCGCAGGCGAGCTCTTCAGGGTACGCACGGGCGTCGAGGCGGGATACCCGGGCTTTGATGTGTTTCTCTGGGTTGGTTTCTTTGCGCCCGCCGGCACGCCGCGCGAGATCATCGATCGCCTCGCGGCGGACCTCGGGCGCGTGCAGCAGATGGCCGAGATCAAGGAACGCCTCGCCGCGCAGGGAATCGAAACCGGCGCCACCGGCTCAGTCAGACCCCGGGCAGCAACTCCTCCACACGCTCGTGCCAGTCCTCCATCCATTGCCGGAGATCGGCGGCGGGCATAGGCTTTGCGATGAAATAGCCCTGCGCCATTTGGCACCCGGACCGAACAACAAAATTAAAGTCGGCACGATCTTCGACCCCTTCGGCCACAACGTCCATGTTGAGCTGCTTTGCCAGACTCAGGCTCGCCTCATAGATCGCCCGCGCCGTGCCGTCGCCCCAGGCGCCATGCACAAAGCGCCGATCCACCTTAAGCTCATCGAACGGAATGTTGTGCAGTTGGGTCAGGGAAGAATGCCCGGTGCCAAAATCGTCGATGGACAGGCCAAAGCGCTTCAACCGCAGGCGCGTAAGGATTTCAAGCGAAGCCCGCAAATCATTCATCAACCGGCTTTCCGTGACTTCCAGCACCACGTGCTTCGGTGACACGCCCGCGGCGGCGGCTTGCCCGGCGACAAAATCCGCGAAATCCAGAGACGCCAGGTTGTTCATCGACACGTTCACGGCCACCCGCAACGCCAGCCCCGCTGCGTGCCAGGCTTTGAGCTGTGCCAATGCGGTAGTGAGTACCCCGCGGGTCAGCTCGTCGATCAGGCCGTGCTCTTCCGCCACACCGATGAACTGGTCTGGGAACACCATCCCGTCTACGGGATGGCGCCAGCGCACCAAAGCCTCCACGCCCACAACCTTGCCTGTGGCGACGGCCACCTTCGGCTGGTAGTAATTCACGAGTTCGCCATTGGTGATGGCGGCACGCACCTCGTCCGCGCCGTAACTCTTCTTCACCGCGCGGGGCCCGGCTTGCGACGCAGGAGACCACTTCTTCAGCAGCGCGGACAATGCTTCCGGGGTAAAGGGCTTGTGCAACCTGCCCAGCACCGTAATGCCGTGCGCGTGCACCAGTTTCTCGACGGTCTGAAGCACGCGTTCGTCTTCGCCGCTCACCAGGATGAGACTGCCGTCGTAGCGGCGCTCGACCAGCTTGCGTACGAATTCGACCCCGTCCATGTGCGGCATGTTCAGATCGGACAAGATCAGGTCCGGTGCACTGACCGGACTATCGAAGCAATCCAGAGCAGCCTGCCCGTTGTCGCAAGTCGTTACCTGCGTATATCCACTGTTGGCCAACATGTGACTAAGCAGCTTGAGCATGAACGGCTCGTCATCAAGCACCAGAACCCTGACTGCAGATTTTTCGACCATGATTATTCCCCTCTATCTTTTCGCGGCCTGATGCCGGTCCTGCAACAACGAATCAAGACACGTTTCCACGGCGAGCAGTTCTTGCTCGAATCTGGGCAATAGTGCGGCCAGCGGTTCGTTCTCACCGGCCTTACCCGCCTGTTCCATTTCCGCGCAAAGATCGCCCAGCTTGAGCGCGCCTACCGAGAAAGCCGACGACTTGAGTTTGTGGGCCGCTGCGCCAGCCGCGGTTGCCTGGCCCCGTTGGCAGGTGGCACGCAGCTCCGCCGCTATCCTGGCCGAGCTGGCGCGGAAGTCTTGCAGGAAATCGCAAATGACCGCTGCATCGTCGCCCACCAGGGCCTTGAGCACGCTCACGTCCACCGCTAGCGATGCAGCAGCTTGCGGCGCGAGTGGTGCCGTAAGTTCTGGTACAGGTTTTGCAGCAATGGGCAGCCATTTGTTCAGCATGGCTTTCAGTTTCTCCACCGGTGCTGGTTTGCTCAGGTAGTCGTCCATGCCGGCTTCCCGGCAATGCTCTGCTTCCCCCGTGAGGGCATTGGCGGTCAGGGCGACGATCGGAGTGTGCCGGGATCCCGTTTCTTCGGCGCGGATGGCCGCGGCCAGCTCATAGCCGTCCATCTGCGGCATGTGCAAGTCCGTAAACAGCAGTCCGTAATCACCGCTGCGCCAGCGTTCCAATGCATCGCGGCCGTCGCCGGCAACATCTGCCGCGTAGCCGAGCAGCGCGAGTTGCCGCAGGATCACTTTCTGGTTGGTCTCGTTGTCTTCCGCCACCAGGATCAGCCGGCCCTCGTGCAGCGCCTTCTCGCGCGTCGGTGCAATGAACGCCGCCTCGCTCTTGCCGGAATACGCCTGCTGTGGCTCCGCCTGCGCCCGCCCGGCCGCGATGGCCACCGCTCTGAGGAAAGTCTGGCGGTCGAGCGCGTTGCCATCCACCGCGATCAGGTCGGAAGCTGCAGTTCGCGGCTTGCGCCGCTTGCCGCGTCCGATGACAACGAAAACAAAGCGAATGTCCATATCGGGCCGGACGCGGGCCGCAGCGAGCAGTTCGTCCGCGGACGGCTCATTGTCGCCAGCGTCGATGACCCACACCGAGAGGCCGGCCGGATACGCGCTGGCCCGTTCCCGGGCAATCCCCAAGTCTGGCACCTGCTCGACGGCCGCACCGCCATGCGTGAGATAGGCGGCGAGATCGTCGGCCAGCCCCTTCGCGCTGCCCACCACCACGCAGGAAAGCCCTGCAACTTCCGATGCCACCTCGCCCGCACCGGACTTGGCCGGCAGTGGCACGAACGGCAGGCGTACGGTGAACGTGGAGCCCTTGCCCGGCACGCTCTGCACCGTGATCTCCCCGCCCATGAGTTTGACCAGGTGGCTGGAGATGGCCAGCCCTAGCCCCGTGCCGCCGAAACGCCGGGTGGTGGAAACGTCGGCCTGGGTGAAGGAGGTGAACAGTCGCGCCTGGGTCTCCTCATCCATGCCGATGCCGTTGTCGGTCACCTGAAATTCCACCGTCACTTGTTCCGAGTTGCGCTCTGCCAAGCGCGCGCGCAGCGACACCTTGCCCGACCGCTGCTCCCCGCTGGAAAACTTGATGGCGTTGCTGGCGAGGTTGATCAGTATCTGACGTAGGCGCAGGGCATCGCCCAGGACTCCTTCGGGAATCGCCGGGTCGGTGAACATAGTGAGGATTACGTTTTTTCTTCCGGCTATGTTGTCCAGCATTTTGCAGACCCCCTCCACCACGGCGGCCACCGACGTGGGCGCTCGCTCGATTTCCATCCTGCCCGCCTCGATCTTGGAGAAGTCGAGAATGTCCTCGATGATCTCCAGCAGGGAATACGCTGAATCCCGAATGGTATCGACTATCTCCACCTGGTAGCCCTTGAGGCTGGTCTGGTGCAGCACGTCGACCATGCCGATCACCCCGTTCATGGGGGTGCGGATCTCATGACTCATGGTGGCGAGGAACGTGCTCTTGGCCTGGTTGGCCTGTTCCGCGTCGCGCCGCGCCTGTTGCAGTTCTGCGGTGCGTACTAGTACCTTGGATTCCAGTTCTTGATTGAGCAGCCGCAGGTCCTCTTCCGCCTGCCTGCGTGCCGCGACGTTCTCGTGGGACTCGATCGCAAACGAAATATCGCCCGCCATTTCGATCAGCAATTTCATCTCCTGCTCGTCGAAGAATTCCGGCTCAGGCGCGTACAGCGCGAATACGCCGACCGAACGCTGCTCGAGCAGCAGCGGGAATACAGCTACCGAACGATAGCCTCGTTTCAGCGCCTCGTCTCTCCATCGACTCATCGCCTCATCGGCAGTGATGTCGTTGCAGACGACCGGCTCCCGCTTGGACAATGCGCGTGCAACCAGCTTGCGGCTGTCTAGCCCCTCTTCATTGGCCGTGAGCGCGACATAGTCCAGATAACCTTCGTCCCTTCCCGCAATTGCTGCGGGTTTCACGTTCCTCGAAGTAGCGTCTAACATGCCGATCCACGCCATCCTGAATTTCCCATGCTCGACGGCGATCTTGCACGCTTCGGCAAACAGTTCTTCGCGTTCGTGCACTCGCACGATGGTCGTGTTGATTCCGCTCAACACGCTGTAAACGCGGTTGAGGCGCGTCACTTTGGCGGTGCGCTCCCGCACCCGCTCCTCCAGGATGCGGTTGTGGTCGGCGAGAAAGTCGCTGAATTCCTTGAGCCGCAGCAGGTTGCGCACGCGGATGCGCAGCTCGTTGCGGTCCACGGGCTTGGTGACGAACTCCTCCGCGCCGGCCTCCAGCCCGCGCAGCCGCGATTCGCGGTCATCGAGCGCGGTCACCATCACGACCGGGATGGCCTGAGTGGCGGCGTCCGCCTTGAGCGCGCGCGCCACTTCGTAGCCGTCTATGCCCGGCATCATGATGTCGAGCAGGATGAGGTCCGGCGGACTGTGCCGCACGAGTGCGAGCGCCTGCGTTCCATCAGCCGCCTCCGAGGCCGAGTAGCCCTCGGTCTCCAGCATGGCGACGAGCAGCCTGCGGTTTCTTTCCTCGTCGTCGACGACCAGTATCCGCGCGGTTTTCTTCGCTTCGTTCATGACTTCTCCGGTATCGGCAAACGCAGCGTGAACGTGCTGCCTTTGCCGGATTTGCTTTCGACCTCGATCGTGCCGCCGTACAGTTCGGCTATCCGGCGCGCGAGCGCCAGTCCCAGCCCCACGCCGCCGTGCTGGCGCGCCAAGCCGGCATCGAGCTGGACGAGCGGCTTGAAGAGCTTCGCCAGGTCCTCGCGCGCGATGCCGATGCCCGTGTCCGCGACCGCAATTTCCAACCAGCGGTCATCCCGCCGCGCACTCACCGCGACGGTGCCGCCCTCGCGGTTGAATTTGATCGCGTTGTCGAGCAGCGCATCGAGCATGCGGCGCAGCGCCTTCGGGTCCAGTTCCGCGCTGCCAGCGTCCGGCGCCACATCAAGCCGCAGGGTCACGCCGCTTGCCTCGGCCGCCTTGCGGTGCACGGTCACGCGCTCCTCCAGCGCCGCGCCGATCTCCACCGGCTCGCGCTCGAGAGCGGCTCCGGCTGCGTCGAGCCGCGACATTTCCAGAATCCCCTCCACCAGCGCGAGCAGGCGCTGGCCGCTCGCGAGAATGTCGGCGGTGAACGCGGCCTGCTTCGCGTTGAGCGGGCCCGGCACCTCGTCCTTCAGCAGTCCGGCGAAGCCGATGACGCTGTTGAGCGGCGTCCTCAGTTCGTGCGTGACGTTCGCCATGAATTCGGTTTTCATGCGGTCGGCCGCAGTGGCCGCCTCGAGCGCCTTGGCCAGTTCCTCGGTGCGCGACGCGACCTTGACTTCGAGGTCGGCGGCAAGCGCGACCAGCTTCTCTTCGGCCTGCTTGCGCTCGGTGATGTCTTGCAGAATGACCGAGGCGGCAACGATGTTCCCGGCGCCGTCCCGAATCGGGGAATGGCTGGTCAGCACATCGATCACCCGTCCGTCCTTGGTGATGCGGTCGGATTCGCGCGCCTCCGCCTCGCCGCGAAGCAGACTTGCGTTGTTGCGCGCGAGGTTGGGCGGCCGGTCCGGCGGCAGGGTGAAAGCAATCGGCCTGCCGATCGCTTCTGCGGCGGTATAGCCGAGCATCTTCTCCGCCCCGGGGTTCCACGTGAGGATCGTGCCGTCAAACGCACGGGTAAAGATCGCCACCGTTGCGGTCTCGACGATCGCCGCGAGCCTTGCTTGCGCTTCCTCAGTGCGCTTGCGCTCGGTCTGCGTCCGGTCTATCGCGTCGCCGATCGTGCGTGATACCCGCGTAACCGCATAGCCGACCACCAGCAAGAACGAAATGGTGGCTATCGCGGCAGCATGCACGATGCCGGGGTCCGAATGTTCGTGCAGGA
>Ga0209640_10004281_pt1 | contig 12556 bp, 12 predicted proteins | sample RifCSP10_1_FD_184018 | JGI IMG/M metagenome (GOLD analysis project Ga0209640, IMG submission 184018) | Soil microbial communities from Rifle, Colorado - Rifle CSP2_sed 10_1 (SPAdes) (version 2) | ecosystem: Environmental > Terrestrial > Deep subsurface > Rock core/Sediment | place: Rifle... | reverse complement strand
GCTGACCGTGACGGTGTCGGGCTCCTCGGCGGGCGCATCCTGTGCGCCTGCGAAGTCGGGGAGGCCGATCGCGCCGGCGAGCGCGACGACGCTGAAGCCGGCGGCGACGGCGAGTAGGAGTCGTTTCATGGGAGGACCTCCGCGTTGGGTGACGTAGCGGATACGCCGCCGTGCGCGGCAGCGTCACACGTCGCCCGGCTACTGCCAGCCGAGGTAGGGGGCGACGCCGCGCTTGAAGACGCCGCGGGAGAGGATGGAGCGCTGAATCTCGCTCGTCCCCTTCCAGATCCGGTCGACGCGGAGCTCGCGGAAGAAGCGTGCTGCGGGGTTCTCGACCATGTACCCGCGGCCGCCGAATGCCTGCACCGCGCGGTCCGCCACGCGGCCGGCCATCTCGGAGGCGTAGAGCTTCGCCATCGAGACCTTCCCATGCACCACCTTCCGGTCGGCGAGCACGTCGAACGCGTGGGCCGCGCTGTAGGTGAAGAGGCGGGGGCGTGGAGCTCCGTCAGCGGGTCAGCGAAGCGGGAACGACACGCCCTGGTACTCGGCGATCGGGGAGCCGAACGCCTCGCGCTCCTTCGCCCACTCGGCCGTGAGGCCGACGAGCCGGAGCGCCGCGCCGCAGCAGCGGGCAGCGCTGAAGAGCCGCTCCACGAGGATCCATTCCTCGGCTCCCCTCGTCGCCGCTCGCGGGAACGCGGTTTGCGTCGGGCACACGGCAGTCGCGGAACACGATCTCCGGGTGGTGGTCGAGGTACGGGTCGTGGAGGAAGGAGGGAGTGCGCCGGATCTCGAGCCCCTCGGCGTCCGGATCGACGAGGAAGAGGGCCTGCTCGCCCTCCGCGACCGCGAGGACGACGTAGACGCCCGGGTCGCCCTCGCTCGTCACGAACCACTTCTCGCCGGTTAGCAGCCAGCCGTCGCCGTCCCGGGTCGCGGTCGCCTGCAGGCCGGCGAGGTCCGAGCCGGCGCCCGGCTCCGTCAGCGCCCAGGCCTCGCGGTACTCGCCCCGCACGACGGGCATGACGTAGCGGGCGACCTGGTCCGCGATGGCGATCTCGTAGAGCTCGCGTGGCCCACGATCGACGACCGCGAAGCCGAGGCCGTTCGTCGCCTTCCCCGGCTCCTCCTCGAGCGCCACCTGGCCGAGCATGGAGAGGTCTCGGCCGCCCACCTCGGCAGGCATGTTCAGCATGGAGAACCCGGCCGCGCGGGCCCTTCTCCCGGAGCTCCTCGACCTCGGCCGGGTCGCTCGACCCCCGCTCGGCGATGCGGGCCTCGAGCGGGTACACCTCGCGCTCGACGAACGCGCCGACCGCGTCCTTCAGCTCTCGGGTGTCCGCGGACGGGCTAGGGAACGACCATCGCGCGGAGCCTACGCGACCGCGCCCACGCCCACGGCGGCGAGCGCGCCCTCGAGCACGGCCTCCTCGATCGAGCGAGGAGAGCGGCAGTCGCCGGCCTCCTCGACCCGGAGCCCGGCCGCCCGCAGCGCCGGCTCGAGCGCATCCTCCGGGACCCTGCCCTGCGCGAGGACGAGGAGGTCGGCACGACGACGCTCCTCGAGCTCGGGCGCGAAGACGTTCGTCAGCACGACCTCGCCACCCGACGCCCCCGCGAGCGCGCGGTGATGGAGGATCTCGACGGCGGCGCGGTAGAGCCGCTGGAGGTAGAGGTTCCGCCGGTACTGGTGCACGGCCTCGCCCACCGCGACGGAGGCGACGGCGAGCGTGACGTCGTTTCCCGCAGTTGCGAGCAGCTCCGCGACATCGAGGCCGGACGGATCGCCGCCCCAGTCGGCGACGAGGACGGTTCTCCCTTCGGGTACGGGCCCGGCGAGCAGGTCCCAGGCCTGGACGACCTCGATGCCCGCCAGCTCGAGACCCGGGACGAACGGCTTCGCGCCCGTCGCGACGACGACCGTGTCCGGAGCGAGGGCCGCAACGAGCTCCGCGTCCGCGGTCGTCTCGAGCCGGACGTCGACGCCCGTGTCCTCGAGCCGCCGCCCGAAGAGCTCGACGAGACTCCGCGCGATCTCCTCGCAGCCCGGAGCACGCCCCGCGAGGGCCATCTGGCCACCGAGCCGGCCCGCGCGCTCGAGCAGGACGACCTCGTGCCCAGTCTCGGCCGCCTCCGCCGCGGCCGAGAGCCCAGCGGGGCCACCGCCCACGACCACGACCCGGCGAGCGCCGTCGGCCGCGTCCCGGATCAGCGTACGCTCGCGGCCCGTCCGCGGGTTGATCGCGCAGGCGATCGCCGTGCCGGCGTGGTAGTGGGCGATGCACGCGTTGCAGCCGATGCAGCGGAGGACGCGCCGCGCCTCTCCGCCCAGCGCCTTGGCAGCAAGCTCCGGGTCCGCGATGAGCGCGCGCGTCATCCCGACCGCGTCAGCGACGCCGCTCGCGACGATCCGCTCGGCGTGCTCGGGATCCACGACCCGCGAGGTCGCGATCACGGGCACCCCGAGACGGAAGCCGGTCGCATGCTCCGCGATCGCGTCCTCGGGCACCGGAGGAGGCGGAACGATCCCCACCGAGCCCAGGTACGTCGAGGATTCGCCGAGGGCGACCGAGAGGTAGTCGATGCCCTCGGCGGCCGCCGCCGCTGCGATCGCGTGACCGAAGGGAGAGTCGGCGGAGACCCGCACGCCGAGAGCGAGGCCCGGTGCCGCCGCTCGCACCGCTCGCAGCACCGCTGCGAGGAAGCGGCGCCCGTCGGCCCACTCGTCGTCCCGGCGGTTCAGCGCGGGGTCGAAGAGCTGCTCGATGAGGTAGCGATGCGCTGCGGAGACCTCGACTCCGTCCAGCCCGCCTTCGGCTGCGAGCTCCGCCGAGCGCGCGTAGCCGGCGACGATCTCCCCGAGCTCGTGCGCGCGGACCGCACGGGGCTCCGTCCGGAAGCGGGCGCTCGGGACGGCGGTGGGCGCGACGGCGGGTGGCCTCGGCGCCGTGGCGATCTGCTCGCGCCCGCCGTGGAAGAGCTGGACGAAGAGCCGCGTCCCGTGCGGCCGCACCGCGGCCGCGACCCGCCTGTACCCGTCGACGATCTCCGGGAGGTAGCCGCCGAGCGTGTGCGAAGTCAGGAGGCCGGACGAGTGCACCGCGGTCGCCTCGAGCACGATCAGGCCGGCGCCGCCGCGGGCGCGGGCCTCGTGGTAGGCGACGAAGTCGTCGGTCGGGAGGTGGTCGTGGACGAGGGTCGTCTGGTGGGCGGTCGAGACGATCCGGTTCGGGAGCTCGACCGGCCCGAAGACGAGCGGGCTAGAGAGCTTCTCGAACACGCTCGAACGCCGCGCGCTCGTCCTCGGCGAGCGGGCGTGGGCGCCCGCTCGCGCGCTCGCGGGCGACGAGCACCGCCTCGGACTCGGCCGCGAGCTCGCCGTCGCGTGTCCGGATCTGCTCGCTCAGCGTGATGCTCGAGTTCCCGATGCGCGCAAGCCGGCAGGACACCACGACGGCCTCGTCCTCGAGCCGTAGCTCGCGCCGGAAGTCGATCGCGACCCGGGCGAGCACGTAGTCCCAGGGATCTCCGATCTCGCCCAGGGTGTGCTCCACCCACTCGTCGCGGCACTCCTCGAGGTACGTCGCGTAGACCGCGTTGTTCACGTGCTGGTACGCGTCGACGTCGCGCCAGCGGATCTCGATCTCCTTCTCGTGCGCCACGGTGGCGCGATGCTATCCCGTCGCTGGCACGAGAATGCGCGCCGTGTCCAGGGTTCGCGCACTCCTCTTCCCGCGTTCGATCGCCGTCGTCGGCGCATCGCCGGGAAGCGTCGAGGCCCTCGACACGACGCTTCGCAGCGGCGCCCGGGCCCGGGGCGTGAACCCGAATCGCAAGGAGCCTCGTGCTCGAGCGCTTTCGGGATCGCGGGCCGCGTCGACATCGCGCGACGGCGGTCCGCGCGCGGCCTCTAGAGGTTGTCGACGAAGCGACGCCTCGCCTCGGCCAGCGCCTCGCGGATGCCGCCGGGGCCGGGAGCAGGGCGAGGCGCGGCCCTGCGCGGACGCCTGAACGTCCCTTCCCGCACCCGCCCCGCCACCTGCTCGTGGGCGTCGCGGAACGGCACGCCCTTGCGGACGAGCGCCTCGGCAGCGTCGGTCGCGTAGAGGAGCGGATCCGAAGCGGCCTTCGCCAGCCGGTCGCGATCCACGTCGAGCCCGCTCACGAGCATGGTGAGCGCCTCCAGCGCGAGCCGCACGTCGCGCCGCGTCGCGAACACGGGCGCCTTGTCCTCCTGCAGGTCGCGGTCGTACGCGAGCGGGAGACCCTTCACGGTCGCGAGCAAGCCGGTCAGGCGGCCGATCGCCGTCCCCGCCTTGCCCCGCACGAGCTCGGCGACGTCCGGGTTGAGCTTCTGCGGCATCATCGACGAGCCCGTGGCCGCGCTCTCGGGGAGCTTCACGAAGCCGAACTCGGCGCTCGTCCAGAGGACGATCTCCTCGCCGATCCGGGAGAGGTGCGTGAAGAGCACCGCCGCCGCGTACAGGTAGTCGAGCGCGAAGTCGCGGTCGGCGACGGCGTCGATCGAGTTCCGCATCTGGCGGGGTGGGGGCGGGAGCTCGAGGGTCGAGCCGGCGAGGGCACCGCCGCCGAGCGGGCTTTCCGCCGCTGCCTCCGCGGCCGCCGCGAAGCGCGTCCGGTCGCGGTCGAGCATCTCCACCCACGCGAGCAGGTGATGGCCGAGCGTGACGGGCTGCGCCCGCTGCAGGTGCGTGTACCCGGGCATCACCGTCTCGGCCTCTGCCTCGGCGAAGGACAGGACGACCAGCGCGAGCGCGTCGACGGCGTCCCGCGCCTCGGCGCAGGCGTCGAGCACGTAGAGCCGGTGCGCAGCCACGACCTGGTCGTTCCGCGAGCGGCCCGCGTGGATCTTCCGGCCCACCTCCCCCAGCCGACGCTCGATCGACGTGTGCACGTCCTCGTCGGTCTCCAAGTACCCGCTCGGATCGAGCGCGATCTCGGCCAGGCGTGACTCGACCTCCTCGAACTCCTCCGGAGTCAGTAGCCCCGCCTCTACCAGGCGTCGCGCGTGTTCGCGCGACGCCTCGCAGTCGTACGGAAGAAGCTCCGCGTCCTCGGCGCGGAGGAACTCCCACACCTCTGGATCGAGCTGGCTCCCGACCCGCCCTGCCCAGGTCGTCACGCGCGCCCCTCGCCGACTCCGGCTCCCGGCGAGCAGCCCTTCGGGGCCGGGAGCCCGGCTCGGCCGATGCCTGACACCGCTCGCTGCAGGATGCTTCGCGCCCGTCGCGTGTCCGTACCTCCTCGTCGTGTCCACGCTCCTCGCGCTCGCCTCCTTTGCGAGCGACGCCCGAGGAGCGCGCGCCCGATTATGCCCGGCTCTTGGCGCGAGCGCGGGCCGCGTGCAGCTCCGTCTCCAACGCGGAGATCCTGATGAATCCCTCGGCGGCGTCGTGCGGGAAGGTCTCGCCGTTCCCGTACGAGGCGAGCTCAGCGGCATAGAGCGCGTGCTGCGCGCGGCGTCCGGTCACGACAGCCGCGTTGGGCCGCAGCTCGAGCCGGACCTCGCCGGTCACGAGCAGCTGGGTCGAGTCGACGAAGGCGTCGATCGCCTCACGCGCCGGGCTGAACCAGAGGCCGTCGTAGACGAGCTCCGTCCAGTGCTGCTCGAGAGGACGCTTGAGCCGCGCCTCGTCCTTCGTCAGCACGACGTCCTCGAGGGCCGAGTGCGCCGTGATGAGCGTGATCGCCCCCGGCGCCTCGTACACCTCGCGGCTCTTGATGCCCACGACCCGGTTCTCGATCATGTCGATCCGCCCGATCCCGTACGCCCCGGCGAGGCGATTCGCCCGGGCGATGAGCTCCGACAGGGAGAGCTCCTCACCGTCGAGCGAGACCGGGATCCCGTGCTCGAACCCGACCACGACCTCGACCGGCGAAGGGGCCGAGGTGGGGTCCGACGTGAGCGCGTACGGCTCGTCGGGAGGTGCGTTCCAGGGATCCTCGAGCACACCGGCCTCGATCGCGCGGCCGAAGAGGTTCTCGTCGATCGAGTACGGCGACGCGGCCGACTGCACGACGGGGATGCCCTTCGCGATCGCGTACTCGATCTCCTCGTCGCGTGTCCAGATGCGGTCGCGCAGCGGGGCGATCACCTTCACGCCCGGGTAGTGAGCCTTGAAGGCGAGCTCGAAGCGGAGCTGGTCGTTCCCCTTCCCGGTGCAGCCGTGGACGACTGCCTCGGCGCCGAGCTCGAGCGCGATCTCGGCCACCGCCTGCGCGATGACGGGGCGGGAGAGCGCCGAGACGAGCGGGTACTTGCCCTCGTAGAGCGCGTTCGTGACGATCGCTCGCGCGCACTGCTCGTCCGCGAACGCGTCCTTGCGGTCGACGAGGAGGACGTCGTCGGCCTCCGCCGCCTTCGCGCGCACGATCGACTCCTCGAGGTCGAACTCCTGGCCCACGTCCACGAGCACCGCGACCACCTCGTCGAAGCCATAGCGTGGGCGGTCTCGAAGGAGGGGGCCCGTGGGGGAACCGCGGGTTCCCCCGCGCTGGACGTCGTCGAAGCCGTACCAGTCCTCCTTCAGCCAGGCGAGGATGCAGCTCGTGTCGAGCCCGCCCGAATAGGCCACGACTGCCGTTCTCGTCATGCGGCGCCCTGGAGGAGGAAGCCGGCGATCTCGTCGCGGAGCGCAGCCGCGGAGGTGCCGTCCCGCACGGCGACGAAGATCGTGTTGTCGCCCGCGACCGTCCCTGCGATACCCGGATGCGCCGCCTCGTCGATGGCCTGCGCGAGCGCGTTCGCGTATCCGGAGGGAGTCGTCAGGATCACGAGGTTGCCGGCGACCTCCGAGGAGATCGCGTACCGGCGGAGCGCGGCTCCGAGCGCCCGCAGCCGGTCTGCGTCGCTCGTCCCCTCGGGCGCGTAGACGAGCCTCCCGCTGGGCGCCCGCACCTTGACCAGCCCGAGCTCGGCGATGTCACGCGAGACGGTCGTCTGCACGACCTCGAAGCCCTCCTCCTTGAGCGCGGCCGCGACCTCGGCCTGGGTCGAGAGTGCGCGCTCGCGGATGAGGCGGAGGATGGTTCCCTGTCGCTCGTGCCGGTTCATAGTATGCGGGAGGCTAGCAGACTATGCATTCACGGATCGCGGGATCTCCGAGGTCGCCTCGAGCGCCTCCGCCAGGGTCGCCAGCGCCTCCTCGACGTGGCCTTCGTCGATCGTGAGCGGGGGAGCGAGCCGGACGACCGCGTCGCCGGCGGAGAGGACGAGCAGCCCGCGCTCCCGGCAGGCATCCACGATGGACTCGGACGGCCGGTCGACGACGGCTCCCAGCAGGAGCCCACGTCCCCGGACTTCCAGGACTCCCGAGAGCCGTGCCATGCCCTCGGCGAGCGCCGAGCCCAGCCCGCGAACGCTCGCGAGCAGCTCGTCGTCGATCGCGTCCACGACTGCGCGGGCCGCCGCGCACGCCACCGGGTTTCCGCCGAAGGTGGAGCCGTGGTCGCCCGGCCCGAACGCGCTCGTCGCGCCCCCGGAGACGAGGAGCGCGCCGATCGGCAGCCCGTTCGCGAGCCCTTTCGCCAGCGTCACGAGATCCGGGCGCACGCCGAGCTGCTCGAAGGCGAAGAACGAGCCGGTGCGCCCGATCCCGACCTGGATCTCGTCGAGGCAGAGGAGCGTGTCCAGCTCGGCCGCCGCGGCGACGAACTCGGCGTCCAGCGGGACGACTCCGCCTTCGCCGAGGATCGGTTCGAGCAGGACGAGGCCGGCGTCGTCTCCGGCAGCGTCGCGCAGGGCCTCGACGTCGTTCGGCTCCACGAAGCGCACCCCGGGGACGAGGGGTGCGAACGGCTCGCGCTTGGCAGCCTGGCCCGTCGCGGAGAGAGCACCCAGCGTCCGTCCGTGGAAGCTGCCCTCGAGCGCTACGACGCCGTGCTTCCCGGTCGCCTTGCGCGCATACTTCAGCGCGGCCTCGACCGCCTCCGCGCCCGAGTTGCAGAAGAAGGCCTGCGCGCCGCCGAAGCGGTCGGAGAGCCGCGTCGCGAGCTCCTCTGCCGGCTGCGTCCCGTACAGGTTCGACACGTGCCAGAGCCGGCCGAGCTGCGCGCAGGCGGCTGCGAGCGGCGCAGGGTGGCAGTGGCCGAGCGCGACGACGGCGATGCCCGCGCCGAAGTCCAGGTACTCCCGCCCCTCGTCGTCCCACACGCGCGCGCCCTCCCCGCGCACGATCGTCACGGGAGCCTGCGCGTAGGTCGGGAGCAGCGCGCTCGCGCGCCGGGTCCTGACCTCGCTCGCCGTCACGCCTGGACCTCCGTCGCTCCGATCTCCGCCTGCACCCCGAGCCGGGCGGCCTGGACGGCGGCCAGGAGCTTCGGGACGATGCCGCCTTCCAGGGCTCCTGCGCCCAGCAGGCGGTCCGCGTGACCCGCCTCGATCCGCTCGGCGACCACGCCGTCGAGGTAGACGCCCGGAACGTCCGAGACGAAGACGAGCCGATCGGCGCCGAGACCCACCGCGAGCGCGCTCGCGGCCTCGTCGGCGTTCACGTTCAGTGGGCCGACCGCGATCGGCGTCACGACCGGGATCCGCCCCGCGGCGAGAGCGGCCTCGACCGCGGCCGGACGACAGGGCAGCGGCTCGCCGACGCGGCCGAGCTCCGGAAGCGGCCGAGCCGTGAGGCCTATGTCGTCCCCGAGGAGCTGGAGCGCGCGCGGCCCGAGGGCCGCGCACACCTCGGCGCCGACCGCGACGAGCGACTCCCGCACCACTGCGAGCGTCGCCCGGTCCGTGACCCGCCGGCCGCCGGCGAACTCGACGGGAATACCCCGGCGCCGGAGCTCGACGCTGATCTGCGGTCCCGCCCCGTGGACGACGACGGCCTCGCTCCCGGCCGCGAGAAGCGCGCTCACCTGCTCCGCCGCGCCGGTGGCGACGCGGCCCCCGAGCTTGAGCACGACCCTCACGTGGTGTACTCCGCGTTCAGCCGCACGTAGTCGTACGTAAGGTCGGACGCGAGGTAGCCCGCTTCTCCCTGGCCGAGGCCGAGGTCGAGCGCGATGGTCACGGCTGCGCCGACGAGGCTGGGCACGAGCCCCGTCGGCGCGCCGCGCTCGAACACGATGACGTCGTCGAACGCGACCGAGAGCAGGCTCGGGTCGACGTGCGCGAAGCCGCCGTTCCAGGGAGCGGAGCCCGCGGCCGCGAGCACCCGTCCCCAGTTCGGGTCGTGCCCGAAAGCTGCAGTCTTGACGAGCGGCGAGGTGGCGATCCTGCGCGCGACGGCCACGGCCTCGTCGTCGGAGGCCGCGCCCGAGACCCGGATCTCGAGCAGCACCGTGGATCCCTCTCCGTCCTCGACGATCTGCCTCGCGAGGCTCGCGCACACCTCCTCGAGCGCCTCCGCGAAGCGCAGATCGCTCGCGGCATCCCGCGTGACCTCGGAGGCGCCGTTCGCGAGGAGCACCACGGCGTCGTTCGTCGAGCACTCGCCGTCGACGGAGATGCGGTTGAAGCTGGCGTCGACCGCAGGCCGGAGGAGCTCCACCGCCTCGCCGGGAGCGAGCGGGTAGTCGGTGGTGAGCACGGCGAGCATGGTCGCGAGCCGCGGGTGGATCATCCCGGCTCCCTTGGCCATGCCGCCGACCACGAACCCGCCGCCGCCGACCGCGGCCTGCTTGGGGCCGTTGTCGGTCGTCAGGATCGCGGTCGCAGCCTGCTCGCCTCCGTCCGCCGAGAGCGCGCCGACCGCCTCCCGAACACCCGTGATCACCTTGTCCATGGGCAGCGGCACGCCGATCACGCCGGTGGAGAGCACGACGACGTCTTCTGACTCGAGACCGAGGAGCGCGGCGGCCTCCTCCGCCGTCCGCTCGGCGTCGGCGATCCCCGCGGTTCCCGTGGCCGCGTTCGCGACACCGGCGTTGACGAGGACGGCCTGGGGGTCGGCGAGCTCGAGGTGACGGCGGGAGACGACGATCGGCGCCGCCTGGACGCGGTTCGTCGTCCACAGAGCGCCGCCTACCGCCCGCGGGAGCGAGCGGACGAGCGCGAGGTCCGGTGAGGCTCGGCGGATCCCCGCCCGCACTCCGCTCGCGACGAACCCACGTGCAGCTGTGACCGACATGCTCTAGACGAGCACCCCTGACAAGCGGAGCCCGGCGGTCTCGGGGAAGCCGAAGAGGAGGTTGACGTTCTGTACGGCCTGGCCCGCGGCGCCCTTACCGAGGTTGTCGAGCGCGCAGACGACGAATGCCCCGCCGGTGAGCCTGTCCCCGAACACGCCGATCTCCGCGCCGTCGGTCGCCTGCACCCGCGAGAGCTCGGGCGCGATCCCCTCGGGCAGCACGGTGACGACGTGGCTCTCGGCGTAGTGTGCCTCGAGGATCGAGCGCAGGTCCGATCCGAGCGGCCGCACGTAGCAGGTCGCGATCAGCCCGCGGCGCACGGGCAGGAGGTGGGGGACGAGCGCGACCGGGAAGCCGAGGAGCGACGCGATCTCCGGCGCGTGCTGGTGCTCGCCCACCCGGTACGGGGCGACGTTCTCGAGCACGGCGCCCGCGTGCGAGCTCGGCTTGAGCGAACGCCCCGCCCCGGTCATCCCGGACTTGGCGTCGACGACCACGACCTCCCGCTCGATCTCGTCCTTGATCGGGGCGAGCGCAAGCAGGGCCGCCGTCGCGTAGCAGCCCGGGTTCGCGACCAGGCGCCCGACCGGCGCCGTCACCTCGGGAAGCCCGTAGGACCACGACTCGAGATCGTCCGGATGCGGGTGCTCGAACCCGTACCAGGACGGGTACACGCCGGGATCCACGAAGCGATGCGCGCCCGAGAGGTCGACCACGACCCCGCGCGGTGGGGGCGTCACGGTCGCGGCCTCTTCGTGGGAGAGGCAGAGGAAGACGACATCGGCGCCGCAGGAGAGCGCGGCCTCGTTCGTGATGAAGCGGGGGATCCCCCGCCAGCCGTTCCGGCCGAGCCTGGGGTCGAGCTCCGCGGCCGGCCGGCCGGCGAGCGAGTCCGAGCCGAGCGCGTAGAGCTCGAGGCTCGGGTGCGCGAGCACGCGGTCGAGGGTCTCCTGACCCGCGTACCCGGACGCTCCGACGATGGCCACGGTCGCCATGATCCGCGTATTATGCACATAATTCGCCTTCTATGCGGTAGGTTGCACCGACCGCCTTCCCGACTACTCTCCTGCGGGTGGCCACGGTCGACGTCCCGATCGCTCTGCTCGGCTACGGAACCGTGGGCGCGGCGGTGAGCCGCCTCCTGGCCGAGAGCGGCCACGAGATCGAGCACGCGACCGGGCACCGGCTCCGCGTGGCGCGCGCGCTCGTCCGCGACCTCGACAAGGAGCGCGCCTTCGAGCCCGAGCCGGGAGTGTTGACGACCGACTTCGCGGACATCCTCGAGGACCCGGACATCGTGCTGGCCGCCGAGCTCATGGGAGGCCTGGAGCCGGCCGGCGCCCACGTCCTCTCGCTGCTGGAGCGCGGGATCTCGGTCGTCACCGCGAACAAGCAGCTCGTCGCGCACCGCGGCCCCGACCTCTTCGCCGCCGCCGCGACGGGCGGTGCGCAGCTCCGCTTCGAGGCGTGCGTGTGCGCCGCCATCCCGGTGATCAAGGTGCTGCGCGAGGCGCTTGTCGCCACGAACGTGCACCGCGTGCTCGGGATCGTGAACGGGACCACGAACTTCGTCCTCGGCGAGATGGAGGCCGGCCGGACGTACGAGGAGGCCCTCGTCGAGGCGCAGCGCCTCGGCTACGCGGAGGCCGATCCCGTGGACGACGTCTCCGGAGCCGACGCAGCGGCGAAGATGGCGATCCTTGCGTCCGTCGCCTTCGGAGCCCGCGTCGCCCCTGACGACGTCGAGGTCGAAGGGATCGAGGCGGTCCGGCCGGAGCACGTGGTGGCCGCGCGCTCGCTCGACATGACGGTGAAGCTGGTCGGGCAGGCGACGCTCGCGAACGGCGGCGTCGACGTCCGGGTGGGGCCTGCTCTCGTCGACCGCCACCACCCGCTCGCCTCCGTGGAGGGCGCCTTCAACGCCGTCATGCTCCAGGGCGACGCGATCCGGGAGATCACGCTCTCCGGGCCCGGCGCGGGCGGGATCGAGACGGCGTCGGCCGTCGTCGCCGACCTGGTCTCCATCGTCGGCACGACGGGCTCCGGGTTCCTGCAGGAGGACCCGGCCCGCCGGACCCTCCCCCGCCTCTCCTCCGACGAGCTGCGCTCACCGTTCTACGTCCGCATCGACGTCGAGGACCGAGCGGGAGTCCTCGCCCAGATCGCGCAGCAGCTCGCCGACCAGGGCATCTCCGTCGCTCGACTCGTCCAGAACCAGACCGAGGACGGGGCTGCGCTGCACATCGTCACCCACGAGGCCTCGGCGGGGAGCATCGCGAAGGGCCTGGCCGCGATCGCCTCCATGGCCGTGACGCGCGGCGCTCCCGTGGCGCTGCGCGTCGTCTCCGACCGCGGCGTCGAAGAGCTCGGCTGGACGTGAGCAACGCTCGCCTCCGGCTCGCGTTCGCGGGGGAAGCCATGTTTCCCCCGCATTCCCCCTTCTTCTCGAAAGCGTGGGGAA
>Ga0209640_10004280_pt1 | contig 12556 bp, 12 predicted proteins | sample RifCSP10_1_FD_184018 | JGI IMG/M metagenome (GOLD analysis project Ga0209640, IMG submission 184018) | Soil microbial communities from Rifle, Colorado - Rifle CSP2_sed 10_1 (SPAdes) (version 2) | ecosystem: Environmental > Terrestrial > Deep subsurface > Rock core/Sediment | place: Rifle... | reverse complement strand
CCGTTGCGCAGCACGCTGTCGGGCCCGAGCGTCCGGCCCAGGACCTCGATCGACTCGTCGGCGACCTGCCGCCGCCGTCCGGTCTCATCCAGACCCGGCGCCAGCCGGGCACTGATCCCCGCACTTCCCCGGTCCGACAGCTGGATTGTCGCCTCGATGACCGCGGGCGCGCCCAGCTCGGGGAGATCGGGCTCGACGAAATCAATGCAGCAGACCACCAGCATCCCGAGCGCCGCGGCCGGCACGCGCTTCAGCGCGCGAAGAAAATGGCTTCCAGCTCCCACGGCCGGTCCCCGTGCTCCGGAAACGCGTTTCCCAGGAGCCGCAGCACTTCCGTGCCCAGGTTCCAGGCGATGAAGCGGTTGGCGGTGCGGCCGGACGCGGTCAGGCCCGCCACACGCGACACACCGGGGTCCGACCACAGGATCGCGAGCTGGTCCTCCTGCAACACGTGGATCCTCTCGTGCGCCATCGCCCGGCGCTCGAATTCCGGGCCGTATGCCGGGACGTCCGCCAGCAGGATGATGCCGGCGTTGGTGACGCCCGCCGCATGCGCGTCGTCATGGCCGGAAGAGAGCAGCTTGCCCTTCGTCCGGAACAGCGGTGTCCCGGCCGACAGCGATTCCCGGACATCCAGGTCCAGCTCGGACTCCGCCACGGCCCAGGTCACCCAGGCCAGTGCCGCCACATCGACACGAACGCGGAGCGCTCGCCGCCGCGGCGAGTAGTCGAGCCAGAACGGGCCGACCGGCAGGATCAGCCGGTCGAAAGTCGGCGCACCGTCGCCCGCGTTCCTCACCATCGATGCGCCGGCCGCCGACACGCCCCGGCCGATCAGGCCGGCCCCGCCGAAGGACTCGGCCGTGATGCGCTTGCCGGCCCACGTCGCCGCGCCGCCGGCCATGCCGCGCACGAAGCCGTCACGGAACGAGCCGCCACGAAAGTGACGGAGCAGACCCGCGGTCAATCCGCCAATGACGCCGTTCGCGCTGAGCGACGCGAACTCACCCACCCAGCGCGGCGCCGCGAACCCGCAGGCGCCGTCGTCATCGACCGTGCCACCGAAGCAGCTCGCCTGCCCGCGGGCCGGCTGCGCCCAGACCAGGGCCAGCAGAAGCCCGGCCGCCAGTCGCGTCACGACATCTTCGTTTCGATCGCCCCGATGACCGCCGGCACCAGAGCCGCCCAGTCGGCTTCCGGCTTCTTCGTCACCGTGATGAAATCCTCGACCATGAACAGGCTCGCCACGCCATCGATCGCGAACAACGCGTCCGCCATGGCATCCCCGCCGGCCTGCGCCGCACTGTAGTATGATTTCGACGCCTTGCCCTCGACCACCGGCCGCCCGACAATGAACTTGCCCGCGTTCGGATTTGGTGTCGCCTGGAATCGCACCGTCATCACCGTCCTCCGTCCTCGCAGCCGTCTGCGATGGAACGACCGCCGCGCCCTGTCGTGCTTCGCTTCGATCCCCGACTTCGTCATACTATTCCCGCCTTGCCCCGGCGGAAACCCGCCTCGTACCTTGCCCCCGACATCGCCGCTCCGCGGCACGACACCTGCCTGCAGAGAGAAAATGTACATCTTCCGGGAGCCCAGGATCACCGTACTCGCTCGCCAGCGTTACGACGGCGCCGAGCACATCCACTGGTCGAGCGACAGCGACGTCGCCGCCGAGTCCGTCGCCGAATTCGCCGGCCGGCTCTGCTACCTCAGTTTCGGTGCAGACGCCGGCTTCGAGGGCGGGCACAAGATGATCGCGGGCCGCACCACCAATCGCGAGTATCTCGCCAACATCCTCAAGGTCCGCCACGGCAGTGTGCTCGAGCACGCGGTCTGGACTCTCTTGTTCGAGGGCGTCAGCCGCGCGCTCACCCACGAACTCATCCGCCACCGCCACTTCTCGTACTCGCAGCTCAGCCAGCGCTACGTCGACGAGTCCGAGGTGGCGTTCGTCCTGCCGCCCGAGATCCGCGAAGGCTCGGAGGCATTCGACGTCTGGAAGGCCAGCTGCGAGCGTTCCCTCGACGACTACCGCAGGCTGCTCGGCCTCATCGAGGAACAGGTCAAGGACGAATCCTCCGTTACGCTCCGTCGCAAGCGCGCCCGCCAGACTGCGCGCGCCGTGCTGCCGAACGCCGCCGAAACCAAAATCGTCGTCACCGGGAACTGCCGCGCATGGCGACACTTCATCGAACTGCGCGGATCGCCCTCCGCCGACACGGAGATCCGCCGCCTCGCGCTCACCGTGTTGCGGCTCATGAAAAAGGAAGCGGAAGGTCTCTTCGGTGACTACCGCATCGTCTCGAACGGCAACAGCGAGGAGTACGCCGAAACGGATTTCCAGAGCGTCTAGCGCCGCGATTCAACAGCCTCGACAGGACCGCGGCGCGCGCGTCCGAACCCGACCGGAACAGCAACGATACCCTGCGATCGCAGACTCCGTCACGCCCGCGGCCGGCCCGGCAGCTTGAGCACGCGACCGGGCTTCTCACCCGTCATCGAGCCGTCGTACAGGACGAGAACGCCATTCACGAGCACGTGCTTCACGCCTGTCGAGAACTGGTGCGGCTCCGAGAAGGTGGCGTGATCCGTGACCGTCGCCGGATCGAACACCGCGATATCCGCCATTTGCCCTTCCGCCAGCGTGCCGCGGTCCGACTGCCGGATGCGCGTCGCCGGCAGCGACGTCATCTTGCGGACCGCTTCCTCCAGCGTCAACACGTGCTCCTCGCGGACGTAGTGCCCGAGAATGCGCGCGAACGCGCCGTAGTTGCGCGGATGCGGAACGCCCTCGCCGAGCGCGCCGATCCCGCCATCCGATGAAACCATTGTGTACGGGTACTGCATGATGCGGCGGACATCGGCCTCATCGACGACGTGCCATACGCCGCTCGCTCCGCCGTTCGTCTGGATCTCGATCGCCAGCGCCACCGCGAACTCCATGCTCGGCTCGACGCCCCGGTCCCGCGCGATATCGGCGAACGTCTTGCCGTTCCATTCCGGCCTGAATCCGACGCGCGCCAGCTGGATGCGGCTCAGGTCTCCGCCACCGCGCTCCTCGAGGATCGTCTCGCGGATACCCTGCTCGATGCGCGCCCGCGCCGCCGGATCCGCAAGCTTCGCCCGCAACGAATCACCACCGCCCGCCAGCGACCACGCCGGAAACAGGACCGCAGTCCCCGTGGACGTCGCCGTGTAACCGTACTGGTCGATCGTCACGTCCAGTCCCGCCTTCCTCGCGGAATCGATGATCGCCAGCGTCTGCACGCTCTGCCCCCACTGCGGCTGGCCCATGATCTTGTGGTGCGACACCTGGGCCGGGATGCCCGCCTCCCGCGCGATGCGAACCACCTCACGCACCGCATCCACGACGCCCTCGCCTTCATCGCGGATGTGCGACGAGTAGAAGCCGCCTCGCCCGGCCGCAACTCGAGCGAGTGCGATCACTTCCTCCGTCCGGCTGTAGATGCCCGGCACGTAGCGCAGCCCTGTCGAGAAGCCGATCGCGCCTTCATCCATCGCCTGCGCGACCATCGCCTTCATGCGCTCCAGCTCCTCGCCGGTCGGCGCGCGGTTCGCCGTGCCCATGACGCGCGTGCGAATCGCGTTGTGACCGGCGAAGAACGCGGTGTTCGGCGCGTGGCCGTCGCTGTCCAGCCGCTCGATCGCGTCTCTCAGCGGCCACGGCATTCCGCCGTCGGGCGCGTAGATGACGGTCGTCACACCCTGGCGGATGAAACTCTCGGCGAGGGGCCGGTCGGCGAGATCCTCGACGTGCGCGTGCGTGTCGATGAAACCCGGCGTCACCGCGAGGCCGCGCGCGTCGATCACGCGGCGGGCAAGGCCCGCATCGAGCGGCTGCCTCGAGATGCGCACAACTCGATCGCCCGTGATCGCGACATCCGCCGCGTACCCCGGTGAACCCGTGCCATCGTACACGGTTCCGCCGCGGATCAGGATGTCGTACAGAGGCGGACTCTGCGCCGCGGCCCCGGATTCGGCCGCGAAGCCGGCGACGGCGGCCAGGAACGCGGTGATCGCCAGCCGCCCGATCCGCCTGCGGTTGCACGAGAAACCCGGGCGAACCGGAGCGGCCAGTTCGGTCCGGCCGGCGCCGATCCTGGCCCGACGGCAAATGGTCAAAGCTCCTCCGGCTCGTCGAAGGACTCCTCCCAGAAGCGGACTTCCTCGTCACGGATCTGCTCCATGTCGAGCGGGTCATCCATCTCGGCGCGACCCATCGCTTCGATCCTCTCGATCATGTCATCCGTCACGCTCGGACCCTCTCCACGCACTTCGCGCAGGCGAAGCAGGTAGAGGGCGCCGGCGAGAAGCGCGATGACCGCCAGGACGATTCCGAACAACGCAGACCTTCTTCGGTAGGGGACTGCGCGAAGATGGATGCACCAGCGAACCCGGTCAACCGCCAACGTGGCCGAGCCCACCCTCACTGTCCGGTCGAATGGCTTCGCCGGTCGGCGGTGGCGGAGGTTGCAGTTGCGCTGCGCTGTCGGCCGGAGCAGGCGCCGGAACTGTATCTGCGCCCGGCTGCGGCCGCGGCGATGGGATGAGGAACGAGGGAATCCGGTAGGAGGCGGTACGCTTGGCTTCGGCGGCGCCGTCCGCGTCGCCGTCCCAGGCTTCCAGTTCGACGCGGTCATCGCCATCGAGATCGTAGAGCCAGCGGCGCGCTCGGCCTTCATGCATGACGATGATGAGGCGGCCCGTGCCGGCGGCGCCGGTGCGCCACACGGCCGTTTCCAGCTCGTAGCGCAGCTCCGGAGCGCCGCAGGTCGCCATGCGCCGGCCCTCGAAGGACAGCGGTCCCGTGGCGGGAAGTATGACAGCCGGCTTGCGCAGCTCGGTCGGACCGAACTCGAAGGAGGTGTTGCGTCCCGAAAGGACGGAAGACGCGTCGATGTGCAGCGTGAGCTTCCCGCTCTCGCGGCCTCGCCGGCCCGTAAGCGAGTAGAAGGCCTCGACGTTCGCGATCAGGCCCGGATCATACGAAGGCATCTTCGTGAATTCGGGAACGCCATCCCACCGCATCGAGCAGGTCGCATCGGGCAGGCGAGCCACGAGCGAAAGGCCTTCGAGGCCGTCGATCACGGTGGGCAGCGCGCCGGGTTCGACCGGTTCCACCTTGAGGCTGAACCGGTACGCGTGCAACAGCTCGTCACCCTCGTCGGTGGACTCCAGTTCCAACCCGGTCGGACCGAGAAGCCTTGCCCAGCCCGGCAGGGTGAGCGACAGCGCCTGCGGTGATTCCGTTCGCGAGCCGGTGTTGCGGATCGCGAGGACGAGCGGGTACCGGACTTCGTTGGCGATCGTCGAATCGGGAACCGCGAGGCGGGCGTCCGCGGAGAACTGGCCCGTCGCGTCGAACGCGAGCAGCTCGAGCCGGGCACGCGGGACGACACCCGGACCAAGCCAGTAGGCCCCGATGCCGATGATGGCGGCGGCGATTGCGACGATGACGAACCAGCGCAGCATCGCGTCAGCCGGGAAGCGCGAAGGCGCGCAGAACGGCGTCATCGCCGGCGCCGGTCGCGATCACGATGTACTGCCGCCCGTCACGCGTCTGGTACGTCATCGGCACCGAGTATCCGCGGCCTCCGAGATCGGCTTCCCAGAGCACGAGTCCGTTCGATTTGTCCATGGCGTACAGCGTGCCGCCACCGCCCGTCAGCAACACGAGGCCGCCGGCCGTGACGATCGGACCGGGCGAGCCGCTCACACCCACGGGCGGCAGATGCAGATCCCGCAGAAGCGGATGGTTCCGGATCTCCGGTGAATCGCCGATCGTGACCTGCCAGCGGTGCTCGCCCGTGTTCAGGTCGATCGCGGTGAGCGTGCCGTACGGCGGCTTGTTGATGGGCAGTGGGGGCACGCGCGCGCCCGGATCTGCGCCGACAGCGACGCGCAGCGATGCCGATCGGTCAATGACCCAACGGCCTTCGATCGTGTCGGACTCCGCCGGATCCGGATTCCGCAGGCGCATTGCGCCCGGCGAATTCGAGGCCTTCACGTACAGGATCCCGGTTTCGGGATCGAATGCGCCGCCGCCCCAACCCGCGCCGCCGACGACACCCGGCATCTGGATCGTTCCCTGCCGCGACGGCGGCGTGAAGATCGGACCCGCCTTCCACTTCTTCAACTCATCGAGCGCCGCCGCCTTCAATGCCGGCGTGAAATCGATCACGTCGGCCTCGCCAAACCCCTGCTTCGCGAATGGCGCCGGCTTCGTCGGCACCGGCTGCGTGCGCGACGCGACCTCGCCCGGTACGTCACTCACCGGGACCGGCTTCTCCTCGATCGGCCAGACCGGCCTGCCTGTCACGCGATCGAACACGTACGCCCAGCCCGTCTTGCCCAGAACCGTCACCATGTCGATCGCCCGGCCGCCGACACGGATCGTGCCCAGTACGGGCGGCGCCGGAATGTCGTAGTCCCACAGCCCGTGATGCACCGTCTGGAAATGCCAGACCCGCCGCCCCGTGTTCGCCTCGAGGCAGACGATCGATTCGGCGAACAGGTTGTCGCCCGGCCGGTCGCCGCCGTAGTAGTCGTTGCTCGGCGTGCTGACCGGCAGGTACACCAGCCCGCGCTCCGCGTCCACGCTGAACGGCGCCCACACGTTGGTGTGGCCCATGCGCCGCCACGAATCCGCGCCCCACGTCTCGTTGCCCGCCTCGCCCTGCTGCGGGATCGGGCTGAACCGCCACACGCGGCGGCCCGTCCGCACATCGAACGCCTGCACATCGCCTGGCGGATCGTTGTAGTACATCAGACGGTCGCCCACGCCGTTGCCCACGATCACGAGATCTCGCCAGACGACGGGCGGCGAGGTGTTCGTGTAGTGCAACCGGTTGATGTCCCAGATCAGGTTCGCCGCCAGATCGACGACGCCGTTCTCGCCGAAGCCCGGAACCGGCTTGCCGGTCCGCGCGTCCAGTGCGATCAGCCGCCAGCGGCTCGCGATGAAGATCCGGCGCTCGTTGCCGTCGCTCCACGCCGCGACCCCGCGATGGACGAAACCCGTACCGTTCGATGGCTGGCCCGCCGCGTACGCACGCGGGTCGTATCGCCAGAGTTCCCGGCCTGTCCGCGCATCCAGCGCGACCACCCGGTTGAATGGAGTGCTGAGGTACATCGTGTCGTTGATGACGAGCGGCGTAACCTGAAAGTTACCCGGCCTCGCCGCCTTCGTCGAATCCGTTTCCGCAATCGCAGACTCACCGGTCTTCCATTCCCACGCCGCGATGAGCCGGTTCACGTTGCCGCGGTTGACCGAGGTCAACGGCGAGTATTTCGAGGCGCCGGCATCGCCGCCGTACACGGGCCAGTCGCCCTTCTGCCGGGCCGCGGCCGGCGAGACGGCGAGCGCCCAGGCGATCATTGCGAGCGAGCCGATCCGCTTTCGTCTCATCGTCGTTCCTCCCGTGCCCACGATCCGCAGCTTCATTCGAACCCCGCACTGACGACGGATCGCCGGATTCCGTGAGTCTAACCGCGTCTCGCGGCCGAAGCCACGTCGTGCCGCTGCCCGGTAGAGTTCACTCACTCAGAGTGACCCACTACCCCGCTGGCCCGTGCTGCGACCCGCTGTCACGGCCGAAATCCGGGAGAACTGTGGCGGAGATTCGAGTCTGTCGTCGGCCGTTCGTGACGCGGATTGTCGGCCCGTTCCTGTCGGGAGGCCGCCCGGTACATTGTTCCGCCTCTCGCAAGGAAGATCCGGATCCGGGGTGACCGTGCCGGGTGCTCGATCTGCGGCGCCCCCATGTGCGGGAGAATTGCCGTTTAAGCACTTACGGACTGGCGACCCGCCGGCGCCGCCCGCGTTCCACCGCAGCGGCACGCTTCATGACCTCATCGCTCGATCGACTCGTTACAGGAGGATCGCCATGCGCAGACTTCCCATCGCCATCGCCACCGGCCTGCTGCTCCTGGCCTCGACGCTTCCTGCCGCGGCCCAGGGGCGAGGCAACGGCAAGGCCAGGTCGTCGAAGAAGGGCGGCGGGCCCGCGTTCTGCGCGTCGGGCGCCGGACACCCGGTCTACGGTCGCGCATGGTGTGTCAACAAGGGATTCGCCATCGGTCGGAGCGATTGGCGGCGCGTCGACTACGGGCGCTTCGAGCTGAAGGGCCGGCACCACTCGAACGAGCGGATCGATCGCAGCGGCCTGGTCCTCGTGCTCGGCGCCGGCGTGTTCGGGCGGTTCGAGGCTCACCGTTCGCAGCTGGGCATAGGCGCCGAGCTCTCCGGCCGCTGGCTTGTGCCCGACGACGGACCCGCGGTCCTCCAGGTCTACGCGGGCGATGTCGCCATGGGCGAAATCGTCGATGACAACCGTGATGGGAAGGTAGATTCGGTCCTGCTCGCGTTCAGCCTGGGCCGCTGAACGGGCTGAACGCCGGGGCAGCCGGGGCCGTCGGACGCATCGGCCTGATGTTCAGCGTCATTGTGGCGTCCGCTAACCGGCCGCGACCCACCCCTGCCGTAGAGGCGCCGCGGCGTTTCCACCTGAGAACCGCGGCGCGACGTTCGAAGCTCTCGGCTCGCGACGCATCGCATCGCCGCGTCGGCTCAGGGCGCTACGTACTTCAGGCCGCTTCCCGTGTTGAAGACGACGATCTCGTCAGTCGCCCGCAGGATGCCGCGCTCGAGCATCGGACGGATCGCGGCGAGCGCGGCGCCGCCCTCGGGAGCGGCGAACACACCGGTCATCCGGCCCATCAGATCGACGGCTTCAGCCATGGCTTCATCGGTGACCGCGACGGCGCCGCCGCCGGACTCGCGCAGCGCGCGGATCATCAGGAAATCGCCGACCGCCCGCGGGACGCGCAGTCCTGATGCATAAGTGTGCGCGTTCTGCCAGGGCTCGGCCTCCTCGACGCCACGCTCCCATGCGCGCACGACCGGTGCGCAACCGGTGGCCTGCACGGAGATCATGCGCGGCCGTTCCGGCCCCTTCCAGCCCATGCGTTCCATTTCCTCGAACGCCTTCCACATCCCGACCAGCCCGGTGCCGCCGCCCGTCGGATAGATGATCGCGTCCGGCAGTCGCCCGCCGAGCTGCTCGAACAGCTCGTAGCCCATCGTCTTCTTGCCTTCGACGCGATACGGCTCCTTGAGCGTGGACAGGTCGAACCAGCCGTGTGCCGCGCAACCCTCGGCGACGCGTGCGCCAGCGTCCGTGATCAGTCCATCGATCAGCTCGAGATCGGAGCCGAGTGCGCGGATCTCCTCGAGGATCGGCTTCGGCGTGTCGCGCGGCACCACGACGTGCGCCGGGATGCCGGCGGCCGCCGCGTACGCCGCTGTCGCCGAGCCGGCGTTGCCCGCGGAGGGTATCGCGACCTCGCGGACACCCAGCTCGACCGCGCGCGCCACCGCCATCGCCAGGCCCCGCGCCTTGAAGCTGCCCGTCGGATTCTGGCCCTCATCCTTCACCAGGATCCGCCGGACACCCAGCTCGACGGCCAGTCGCGGCGAGTCCAGCAATGGCGTCAAGCCTTCACCCAGCGTCAGCCGGTTCTCTGGCTCGCGGATCGGAAGCACCTCCGCGTATCGCCACATCGTCGGCTCGCGCCCCACCAGCGACTGCGGACGGAACGTCCTGCCGATCGCGTCCAGATCGTACCTCGCATAGAGTGGCTTCTGGCAACACGGCGACAGCCGCCACGTCTTCTCGCTGTCGTACGCTGTCCCGCATTTGGTGCACTCGAGGTGCGTTGCGCCCATGGTCCGACGACTCCCTCTGTGGTTCTCCGCTTCGGCCCGTTCCGGCGAGCCAGCCAGTGCGATTCGTGCAGTTCGGACAGGCGGCGCGCCCCCCGCCGGGGCCGGACTCGCGCTCGATTGCGCGGCCGCCAAGATGCCTGTCGAGGACGAATGGCGGAAGGCTCCCGGTCGGAATGCCGGCGCGCCGGCCGCCTCGACCCGCGTCCTGCGGTCCGGCCCACGGTTCGCAGGGTACCACTCGGCAAGCCGTGGTTTCGTTCTTCGATTCCGATCGAGACCGAGCCCGGTATCCGAGCGGAACCGTTCGCGGGGCTCCCGCGCCGGGGCTTCCGGGCCCGGCGGTTGGCAACCCTGACCCGGGCCCAGGGATCAGACGTACGGGGATACCAGCGGTGTGGCGACGGACCGGACCGGGCGGACGGATGGTCGAGGCCGACTTCATAACACGGGCAAAGCGGGGCGACGGTGAGGCGGTGCGCGAGCTGTACGAGCGCTACGCGCCCCGCGTCTACGCCGTAGTCCGCCGTCTCGCGGGCGATGAGGCCCTCGCCGAGGACTGGGCCCAGGAGGCATGGATCAGGGCGATTCGCGCACTGCCCAGCTTCCGCGGTGAGGCCAGGTTCTCGACCTGGCTTCACAGGATCGCCGTCAACAGCGCACTGCACGGGCGACGCTGGCGGGAACGTCGGACCCGCAACGAAGTCGCAATGCCGGAGGTTCTTCCATCCGGCACGCGAAGCGAGCAGACCACGTTGCGGCTCACGCTCGAACAGGCCATGCAGGGTCTGCCCGAGGGAATGCGACAGGTCCTCGTCCTCCACGACGTCGAAGGCTACACCCACGAAGAAATCGGTACGTTCCTCGGCGTGACGCCGGGGACTTCGAAGAGCCAGCTGTTCAAGGCACGCGCGAGGATGCGGAAGTTCCTGCAATCCTCGGTCATGCCGGATGAGGGGGAAGAAGCATGCAACACCTGATGATCGAGACGATCGCCCGGCTCGTCGATGAGCCGGCCACGCCCGAAGAGCAGGTTCATCTCGACACGTGCGAGGAGTGTTGCGCGCAATTGCAGGCCATGCGCGCCGACCTCGCTGCGCTGCGCGACCTGCCGATGATCGAGCCGCCTCCGACGGAATGGCCCCAGATCGAAAGCCGTCTTCTCGAGGAGGGCTTGATCCGCCGGCGCCGCGGTGCCGGCTGGCGGGGCACGGCCCTGCGCACCGCCGCGAGCATCGCGGTGTTCGCCGTCGGTGCCGCTTCCGGCATTGCGTGGACGAGAACGGGAGCCTCGACGCCGGCCGGCAATCTCGCGCGCTCGGGTCGGGCGACCGGTACCGCGCCCACGCTCATCGCCGCAACCGAGCCGACGAATCGCGATGAGGCCATCGAGCTGTATCGCCAGGCCGAAGCGCTTTACCTCGACGCCCTCACGCGCGTCGCCCAGATCGATGAGCCGCGGTCCGGCGGGGATCCGCTCGCGCGACTCGCCGCGCTCGAGGGCATCGCTGCCATCACGCGGTCGGCTCTCGATCAGGCACCGGCCGATCCCGTCATCAATGGCTACCACCTCACAGCGCTCGCGCAGAAGGAAGCAACCCTGCGCATGATCGCGGCGTCGAAGGCCGACGGGTGGTTCTAGTGAACGGAGCATCACCAATGACAAACGCAACCAGATCCATCACTTTCGTTGCCGCGCTTCTCGCGATCGTCGCACACGACGCCAGCGCGCAGCAGCGTGCTGCGGCAGCGCGCCGTGGCTGGCTCGGCTTCTCCTACGAGACCGCAACGGCTCGCGTCGATGGCGAACGCCGTCAGGTCCTCGAGGTCGTCGAAATCGTCAATGGATCGCCCGCCGAACGCGCCGGCGTCCAGGTCGGGGATACCGTCCTCACGATCAACGATCTCCGCATCAACGACCGTTTCATGGAGTCGCTGTCGTACTCGATCGCGCCGGGCGACGACGTCCGGCTGCGCGTCCGCCGCGGCGGCCGCGATCGCCAGCTGAGCGTCACCGCGGGCGAGTTGCCTCAGGACCTCATGGCCGAACCGCGCGACCCCTTCTACGTCGAGATCAGTCCCGATGCCATCCGCCGCCGCATGAGCATCTATCTCGATTCGGCACGCATTGCGCTCGACAGCATGCACCTGCCCCGCTTGCGCGTCGAACGACTGCCGGGCGGCGGCGCGTGGATGTTCACGGATTCCGCCCGGTTCCGCGTGTTCCCGGATGACTCGGCGTGGATGAGGTTGCGCGACAAGGGCGTCTGGGTATTCCCCCGGGACAGCCTGCTCCTGCGCGAGGGGCGGGGGACTTTCTTCGAAGCCAGACCCGGCGCGTTTTCCTTCCGCACCGACAGCCTGCTCAGCCTCAAGCTCGATTCGCTCGGTGTCCAGCTGCGCGCCATGCCCCGCGGCCGCATCTACGGCCTGAGCGGCGACAGCGTCATGGCCTTCTCGCCCAGCGCCGGAAACTTCGGCGGCATTGCCGTCTTCGGCATGCGCGCCGTCGGCGGCGCCGAACTGACGGAGCTCAATCCCGGCCTCGGTGAGTACTTCGGCACCGAGAGCGGCGTGCTCGTCGTCCGCGTGCCCGAAGACACTCCGGCGGCTCGCGCCGGACTCCAGGCCGGCGACGTCATCGTCAAGGCCAACGACTCTGAGGTCGGCAGCGTGTCCGAGCTCCGTCGCGCAATCGGACGGGCCGGCCAGCGATCGACGATCCGGCTCGAGATCCTGCGCAAGAAAGTCAGGCGTACTCTCGAATTGCGGGAAGACTGACCGGCGACTCCACCCAACCGGGTCAGT
>Ga0209640_10004279_pt1 | contig 12558 bp, 19 predicted proteins | sample RifCSP10_1_FD_184018 | JGI IMG/M metagenome (GOLD analysis project Ga0209640, IMG submission 184018) | Soil microbial communities from Rifle, Colorado - Rifle CSP2_sed 10_1 (SPAdes) (version 2) | ecosystem: Environmental > Terrestrial > Deep subsurface > Rock core/Sediment | place: Rifle... | reverse complement strand
ATCCGGCCATGAGTTCGTAGGTGACCCGTCCGCTCAGGAAGCCCCCCGCGGCCTTGAGCACCTCGTTTATATGGGCGTGGAACTCGTCATCGACCATGTGCCAGTCGATCTCCTTCTTCGGTCCCTCGAAGAAGCCGTCCAGGGAAACCTGGACGAAGAGGACCACCTTTCTCATCGCGGGTTCTCCCGGCGCCGCCGCGACCTGGGGCGCTCCCCCCGATTATCCCGGGGGCCGGTTGTCTTCCTCAAGCAAGACCGGGTCTCTAGGGTGGGCATGGCGCCCACTCAAGTGGCAACCCCTTGGGTGGCCCAAGCGACCGGCACCCGTTCATGGCGGCAGACGGAGCCGCCCCCAAATCAAAGACATCCAGGGTCGGCGCTCTCACCTGGCAACCGTGCCAGCTACCACCAGGCCAGCGACTGTGTGATCATCCCGCGCAAGTCCACTGGCGTTCGGGAGGCCGCCCCCGTGAAGGCCTTCGTCGGCATCACCGACAGCGTGGCTCCCGGCGAGCTGTTCCTATTCAAGCTCCACGCGCCCCGGCAATTCGTCGTGGGCGGAGCTTTCTTCGCTTACTCGACCATCCTGCCGCTGAGCCTCGCCTGGGACGGCATTCCAGGAGAAGAACGGGGCGATCTCCCTGGACGAGATGCGGCTGCGCATCGCCAAGTACCGGCGAACGATGAGCCGCCCGAACGGGTGCCCCTCGTGGCGGAACATCGGTATGGGACGCCGGTCACGGTCTTGCCACGCCTCGGCCAAGGAACCTTCCGAGTCGTGGTCACGGACGCCTAAGAGCGGCGGTGCGCCGTGACCGGCGAGAGGACCCTGCCGTTCTTGGAAGCCGCTCAAGTCCGGCCGTACGTCCGAAACGGCCCGCACGACCCGCGGAACGGCCTGCTCCTCCGCAGCGACATCCACACACGCTTCGACCGCGGTTACGTCACGGTGACTCCCGAGATGCGCTTCGAGGTGAGCCGACGGATCAGGGAGGAGTTCGAGAACGGTCGCGCGTACTACGAGCTCCATGGCAGCGCAGTTCGTGCCGCTCAACGCAAGGACTGGGCTGTCGCCCCGGAGTTCCTCGAGTGGCAACGCCGGGCGCATGCGCCGATTCTTAGCTTTGAGAGAAAGTGCCAGGTCGCCGTTCACGGCCGAGAAGACGCACTCAGTAACGCGGATACGAGCGTGGGAGCACGGCTCGATGTCCTTCGGTCTCATCCGCGGATCCCCCGGCCGCTTGAAGAAGCGACGCGACCGGAGGTAGGTTGTGACGCAGCGGAGCATCCAGGCACGCCTCCGCCGGCGCAAGGGGTGAGTTCAACAACGTGTGCACCCCCCAAGCCGGCGCCGGCCAGGATGGACGCCGGCGAGCGGCTGGTGATGGGGTGTGCGGCCAATCCAAGCGGAAGCCATGAGGGGAAGTCGGGAAACCCAATGAACGAGAGCATGGCGCTGAAGGGGTCCCCGCTTCTGGCAGGGCTTCCACCCGAAGACCTCCGTCGCGACTGTCCGACGGCCCGGATCCTGGCGATTCGGCACCGCGGCACGATCTACCGGCAAGGCGATCCCGGGCAAACCGTCTTTTGCGTGCTCGATGGTCAGGTGACAATCGCGAGGGTCAGCGTCGACGGCGCGACTCTCACCACGGCGGCGCTGGGAGCGGGGGACTTCTTTGGTCCCGCTCTGAGTGGCGTCACTGAAGCCGAGGACACGGCGAGGGCGAAGGGAGCCGCTTCCATATGGCGAGCGCCGATCCAGGAGTTCCAGCGCCTGTTGCTGCACCACCCGGGAGTCGCCTTGGAACTCGTCTCGCTTCTCGCGCTGCGCCAGCGTCAAATGGAACGTAGGCTCGAAAGCTTCGCGTTCAAACGGACCGAGGCTCGGCTAGCCGAGACCTTCCGCGAGTTGTCAGGAGGGTTCGCCACTCGCTGCGAGCACGGCTTCGGACAACACCTTCGCCTCACACAACAGGAGCTGGCCGACCTCGTGGGAGCGAGCCGACCCGTCGTGAGCACGATCCTCAACAGACTCCGTGACAAGGGCGTGCTCGGATACAACCGCGAATACGTGTGCGTCCGCCGGATCGAGGACATCGAGAAGCTGACCGCTTCCTGAAAAAGCTGCGGCACTGTCATCTACAGAACAGCGCGGCTCTGGTCGACCTGCCAGATTGTAGCCAGGCTCCCGTTGCGGGGGCTTCGGCGCGGCGATTCCGCGCGACCTGCCAGGAGACCAAGATGAACAAGGCGTATCTCGAGATCACGATGAAGGTGCCCGCGAAGGATCGGCCGAAGGCCGGCGCAGTCTACTCGAAGTACAAGGACCCGTTCCTCAAGACGATTCCGGGCGCGGAATCCAAGGAGCTCCTCCTCCGTGAAGAGGACGTCCAGGTGCTTCACGGATTCGACTCGCGAGCTTCCGCCGACAGCTACCTGAAGAGCGCGCTGTTCGGCAACGACGTCGTGAGAGAGCTGAAGCCCTACCTCTCGGCGGATCCCGAGGTCCGGGTGTACGAGCGCGTCTAGATCGCCCTCTTCGAGAACTTCCGGCCCTTCGTCCTCGTCGTTACGGCGGGGACGCCGGGTAGTCGAGGCGGAGGGCCGGGCGCCCCTTGAAACCGCCGGGCGCGCACGCATGGCGGGAAATCTGCGAACCAATGGAGGATGAGGTGAGAAAGTCCGTCGTCGTCGTGTCTGCTGTCACGCTGCTGGGCCTGGCCGCGGTGCCCTTGTGCTTCCCGGGTTTCGGGTGGGCTCAGGACAAAGCCGCCGCCCCGAGCCTCTACGACCGCCTTGGAGGTCTCTATCCCGTCTCGGCGGTGGTGGACGACTTCATCGAGCGCGTCTACGTCAACACCACGCTCAACGCCAACCCGGCGATCGCCAACGCCCGGAACGCGATGCGAAAGCCAGGGCTCAAGGTCCACGTGGCGACGCTCGTGTGCCAGGTCACCGGAGGGCCCTGCAAGTACGTGGGCAAGGGGATGAAGGAATCCCACTCCACCTTCCACATCTCAGAGAAGGAGTGGGATGCCGCCTTGCTGGACTTCCGGGCGAGCCTCGACAAGTTCAAGGTCCCGGCGACCGAGCAGCGCGAGCTGGTCGCCATCGTCGAGAGCACCAGGGCCGACATCGTCGTGGCGGAGGCCCGCTAAAGGGGGTTACGGAAAGATGGGGGCTTTCGACAGGAGAAGAGAAACGTCAATGAACCCGAACCAGGCGCTGTGGGAAAAAGGTGATTTCACGCGGATCGCCGAGAGCATGCGGGAAAGCGGCGAGGCGGTCGTCCTAGACCTCGGCGTGATCGATGGGCTCAAGGTCTTGGACCTGGGTTGCGGCGATGGTACGACGGCGATACCGGCGGCGCGGCTTGGAGCGGACGTGTTGGGCGTCGATATCGCCAGGAACCTCGTCGCTGCTGGGAATGCCCGCGCCAGGGCGCACGGCCTGACCAACTGCACGTTCCGGCACGGCGACGCATCCGACTTGCACGACCTCGACGACGACTCGTTCGATCTCGTCGTGAGCATCTTCGGAGCGATGTTCGCCCCGCGGCCGTCAGACGTGGCCAAGGAGATGGTGCGCGTCACCCGGCCCGGCGGCCGGATCGTGATGGGGAACTGGATTCCCAACGATCCGACGCTCGTGGCGCAGATTCTCCGGATCAGCTCCTCCTATTCGCCGCCACCGCCGGAGGGCTTCGTCAGCCCGATGACCTGGGGGGTCGAGGGCAGCGTCATCGAGCGATTCGCGGCAACAGGGATTCCGCGCGAGAGGATCTCGTTCTCTCGAGACACCTTCACCTTCGCGAGTCGGAGCACCCCCGCTGCATTTGTCGCGGATTTCAAGAACTACTACGGGCCCACGATGAACGCGTTCGCGGCCGCAGAAGAGAAGGGCAGGGCCGCGGATCTCCAGCGGGAACTCGAGGACCTTTTCGAGCGGGAGAACCGGAGCGAGACCAAGGCAACGTCCATATCTGCGACCTTTCTCCGGGTCACCGTAGCCGCTTGAGCCGCCGGCGCTCACGGAAGGAGTTGACATGAGACAGACCTTGACGCCACGGACGAGCCGTCTTCTCGACATCCAGGGGTTCGACACAGTTGACGTGCAGGAGCTCGCGCGGGTCGTCCCTTGGTTGCGCCTGTCGTTTGGGCTGTGTGCTTTGCTCGGCGGCCTGGGGACCGCCTTGGTGTCGCCCACCGGTCCGCTGCCCAGGCGAGGTGCGCCGTCCCGTTTCGGTTGTGGCGTGGGGGCCGTATTCCTCCTGGTCACGGCCTGGGCGTTCTCGGACGGACACGTCGTCGCCGGCTACGCGCTCGGCGGCATGCTCACCTCCGTGGCGCTTCTCGTGAGCACGACGGATAGCTGCATTCTGTCGATGATCCATCGGTCGATCTTCGGCTGGCCGCCTGCCCGCGATGCGCAACAGGAAGGATGATCGCCTGACATGTTCCACCCGAGCGCATCGTGACGAAGGGTATTGCCATGGAGCTTCGAACGGACTTCGCCCGCCGCGAGGTGGTGCTTCCGGGCGGCGAGGCATGGCGGCCGTCGCGGACAGCCGGGGCCGAGCGCTACATGCTGGACCGCATCGGCAGGCAGGTCGCGCGCGAGACGTCGATCGTCCGCTATGCGGCCGGGGTGCGGTTCAGCGCGCAGACCCACGGCGGCGGCGAGGAGTTCCTCGTGCTCGGCGGCAGCTTTCACGACGGCGCCGGCGACTATCCGGAGCGCACCTACGTGCGCAACCCGATCGGACCGGCGCAGGCGTCGTGGACGGGTCCCGACGGTGCGGTGCTGTTCCTCAAGCTGCACCAGTTCGCCGCAGGCGATACCCAGCGAGTGGTGATCGACACGCGCGCGGCGCGCTGGTACCAGGGCATGGTCCCCGGCCTGACCGTGCTGCCACTCCACGAGCACGGCCCCGAGCACGTCGCGCTGGTGCGGTGGGCGCCGTCCACCAAGTTCAGGCGGCATCACCACTGGGGCGGCGAGGAGATCCTCGTGCTGGAGGGTGTGTTCGAGGACGAGCACGGGACGTACCCCAAGGGTAGCTGGCTGCGCAGCCCGCACCTGTCGGAGCACAACCCGTTCACCGGGCCTGCCGGTGCGTTGATCTACGTGAAGACCGGCCACTTGGCCGCCGTGACACCGACGCGTCCGTCTCCCGAATCACCGTCGCCTCGGGGCCGTCCGCGGCCGTGGGAGGACGGAGACGCCGGCGTTGAAGAGCCACTTGCTCCCAGAGGGAAGGAGTGAACGAGCATGGCCATCATCGGTCCGATCGGCGAGGGGCTGGTCGTTGCCGACATCGCCCGCCGTGGGCTATTGACACCTAGTCAATTGAGTAGTTGAATAGTGCCATGACCGGACGCGAGTTCAAGGATCGCTTGTACGACCAGGTCGGACGGATCGCCCGCGGACTGGACAGTCCCCGGCGACTCGAGATGCTCGAGGTGCTGGCCCAGGGCGAGCGATCCGTCGAGGAACTGGCGGCACAGACCTCCCTTTCGTTCGCCAACGCCTCACGTCACCTCCAGGTGCTTCGGGGAGCGAGGCTGGTCGAGGCACGGAAGGACGGTCTGCGCGTGTACTACCGCCTGGCCGAGCCGGAGGTCTACGACGCTGTGCGGGCCGTCCGCGGCCTCGCCGAGCGTCGCCTGGCGGAGATGGATGCGCTCGTCCGGACCTACCTCAAGTCCCGCGACAAGCTGGAGGCCGTGCCGCGCGAGGAGCTGCTGCGCCGCGCTCGCGCGGGGAGCGTGGTGGTGATCGACGTGCGGCCCCCCGAGGAGTACCGCGCCGGCCACATTCGAGGCGCGGTGTCCCTGCCCCTCGATCAGCTCGAAAGACGCGTCCGCGAGCTGCCGCCGCGGAAGGAGATCGTCGCGTACTGCCGCGGGCCGTACTGCCTGATGGCCTACCACGCCGTGGAGAAGCTCCGGGCGCGAGGCCGGCGCGCGCGACGCCTCGCGGAGGGCCTCCCCGAGTGGCGCGCGGCCGGGCTGCCGATCGAGGCGTCGGCCTGACGAGCCACGGATGAGCGGCTGGGGCGTCGAAACCGTGGAGGGCGGCGTCGTAAGGCGCGCGGGTGCGGAAGGAGCGCCGGCGCTCGACGTGCGCTCGGCGGCCGAGTTCGCCCAAGGGCACGTAGAGGGAGCGGTGAACGTCCCTCTCGACCGCCTCGAAACGGAGTCGGCTCGCTTCGATGCGACTGTGCCCGTCGTGACCATCTGCGGTTCAGGCGGCGGGCGATCGGAGACCGCCGCCCGGGTGCTCCGAGAACGCGGCTTCCGCGACGTGCGGTCCCTCTGCGGCAGAACCGCGGCCTGGCGGAGCCTCGAGGCAACGAAGGGAGCCTCGTCATGAAGGCATTGCTGATACTCAACGACGCGCCCTACGGCAGCGAACGCACCTACAACGGCCTGCGACTCGCCGGATCTTTGTCGCGCCAGGCGAACGCGCAGGTCAGGGTGTTCCTGATCGGCGACGCCGTCGCCTCGGCGAAGGCCGGTCAGAAGGTGCCATCGGGCTACTACAACGTCGCCACGATGGTCGGCTCCGTGGTCCGACACGGGGGCGCCGTCGGCGTCTGCGGCTCGTGCATCGACGCGCGAGGGATCGGCGAGACGGAGCTGCTGGAGGGCGCGCGCCGTAGCACCATGGACGAGCTGACAGCTTGGACGCTCGAAGCCGACAAAGTGATGGTGTTCTGAGCATGAGCGGGCAGACTGTCGTGATCCTGGGCGGCGGCGTAGGGGGGCTCGTGACCGCGAACGAGCTCGCCCGCCGCTTGCCGAATCAACACCGCATCGTCCTCATCGAGAGGTCGGCCCGCCACGCGTTCGCACCCTCGTTCCTTTGGCTGATGACGGGTGACCGACGGGCTTCGCAGATCACGCGCGACGTGCGGGCGCTCGTGCGGCCCCGGGTCGAAATCGTCCAGGCCGAGGCGCGCTCGATCGACCTTTCCTCCCGCCGCGTGGAGGCAGCCGGCCGGACGATCGGCTACGACCACCTCGTGGTCGCGCTCGGTGCCGAGCTCGCTCCAGAGGCGATCCCCGGGCTCTCGGAGGCAGCCCACACGTTCTACACGCTCGAAGGATCAGAGCGGCTGCGGGGGGCGCTCGACGGCTTCACCGGCGGAACCGTGGCCGTCGTCGTGAGCGCGCTGCCCTACAAGTGCCCCGGGGCTCCGCACGAGGGCGCCATGCTCATCAGCGACTACTTCCGCCGGCGCGGCTTGCGCGGGAAGGTCGACCTTCACCTGTATACCCCCGAGCCGCAGGCCATGCCCGTGGCCGGGCCGGAGCTGGGAGCGGCCGTCGACCGGATGCTCCGGGGCCGTGGCATCGCCTTTCATCCTTCCCACAAGCTCACCGCGGTCGATGCCGGCAGCCGAGAGATGGCGTTTGATGGCAAGCCCGCCGCGCGCTACGACCTCCTGGTCGCCATACCTCCGCATCGGGGCCCGCGCGTGGCACGGGATGCCGGATTGACCAACGAGGCAGGCTGGGTTCCGGTCGATCGCCGAACGCTCTCGACGCCTCAAGAGGGCGTGTACGCCATAGGGGACGCCACCGCGATCCCGATTCCCGGCCGCTGGAGGCACGACGTGCCGCTCATGCTCCCGAAGGCGGGCGTCTTCGCCCACGACCAGGCCCGAGTGGTCGCGCGGCGCATCGCCGCCGCGATCACGGGGTCGCACGCCGAGGAGGAGTTCTGCGGCGACGGGTACTGCATGCTGGAGGCAGGCGAGGATCTCGCCGGTTTCGCTTTCGGCAACTTCTTCGGCGAGCCCGCACCGGAGGTCCGGCTGCGTCGCGTCGGGAGAGCGTGGCACCTCGGCAAGGTGCTCTTCGAGCAGTGGTGGCTCGCGCCCTTCGGGCCGCGGCGGCGGGCGCTGCAGCTCGCGCTCGAGTGGGGAGGAAGGGCCTACGGCGTTCGGGTCGCACTCTGAGGAACCTGATGACGGATGACATCATCTATCTCGACTACAACGCGACGACTCCGCTCTTGCCGGAGGTAGTCGACGCGATGCTCCCGTTCCTGCGTGACCACTTCGGCAATCCCTCCAGCTCCCATGCCCTCGGGCGGGCGGCGCGCGAGGCGGTGGGGACGGCCCGTGCTCAGGTGGCGGCTCTGATCGGCAGCGACCCGGAGGAGATCGCCTTCACCTCCGGAGGGACCGAGTCGAACAATCTCGCGATCCGCGGCGTGGCCGAGGCTCGGCCCGACCGGCACCACATCGTCACCTCCGTCATGGAGCACCCGGCCGTCGCCGCCCCGTGCGCCTGGCTGGAGCGCCACGGGTGGCGGGTCACGCGCGCCGGCGTGGACGCCGACGGGCGTGTGGCGGTGGACCAGGTCATGGCAGCGCTCGGTCCGGAGACCGCGCTCGTCACGATCATGCACGCCAACAACGAGACGGGCGTCCTGCAGCCCGTCCAGGCGGTGGCCGAAGGCGCGCGTCAGGCAGGAGCGCTCGTCCACACCGACGCGGCCCAATCGGTTGGCAAGGTGCCCGTCGACGTCGGCAGGCTTGGCGTCGACCTGCTGACGATCGTCGGGCACAAGGTGTACGCGCCGAAGGGCGTCGGCGCGCTCTACGTACGGCGGGGGACGCCGCTTCGGCCGTTCGTGCTGGGGGCGGGGCACGAGGGCGGCCTGCGGCCCGGGACGGAGAACGTAGCCTCCATCGTCGGGCTGGGCGTCGCCTGTGAGCGGGCGCGTCTCGACCTCGCCTCCGAGTCCACCCGTGTCCGCGCCCTGCGCGACAAGCTCTGGCACGAGCTGCACGACGCGATCCCCGGCCTCGCGCTGAACGGCCACTCGTCGGAGCGCCTGCCCAACACGCTCAGCGTCCGCTTCCCGGGCGTCTCGGGCTCGGCGCTCCTCGAAGCCACCCCCTCCGTGGCCGCATCGACCGGTTCGGCCTGCCACGCGGGCCACGAGGAGGCGCCGCCCGTCGTCGTCGCGATGAACGTCCCGTCCGGCGACGCTCTTGGGACCGTTCGCCTGACGCTCGGGCGAGGGAGCAGCGACGCGGAGGTCCTGCGGGCCGCGGAGGCGCTCGCGGAGGCCTGGCGGCGCCTCTCGCGCCGGTAGAGCGAATCATCGGCGGGCGACCTGGAAGCAGATGGTCGCACGGCCGAAGGCCCGGAGGATGGCCTCGTCGCAGCCCAGGCCGGCGGCCTCGAGCGCGTTTCCCACCGCGACTGGCTCACGGAAGCGGTAGATGGGGGCCGGGAAGTCCCGGGCCGCCGAGGCGTCCGTCCGATGCGCCACTACAACGCGGCCGGCCGGCCGCAGGACGCGAGCGATTTCCACGAACACGGGCGCCAAGTCGGGCCAGAAGTACACCGTGTGGACCAGGAGCACCTTGTCGAAGGACGCCTCCGCGAAGGGCAGATCCTCCGCTGACGCTTGGCGCAGCGCCACTCTGCCCGCTTCGATGGCGCGCCGGTTGCGGCGAGAAGCCATCGCGCACATCTCGGGAGACGGATCGACTCCGCTCACGCGCCCGCCGCTCACGGCGGCGGCCACCCGCGCGATCGTCGCCCCGTGTCCGAACCCCACTTCGAGGACGTCGTCGGTCGATCGCAGGTCCAGGAGCTCGACCGCGGCCTCATTGACCGCGGCCGTCTCCCGCGCCATCACGTGACCGATCAGCCGCCCCAGGAGTCCGGACGGGAGCGCCGACTGGCGGGCGACGAACTCAGGACGGCGCACGGTCGCAAGCTCCATCGGTGCAGCCGGCGGCCACTCGCTGCCCGAGCACGTACGCCACGCAGGTCCCGACCACGCTGAGCCCGAACCCCAAGCTCAGCTCGTTCCATCCCGCGATGCAGCTCCGTGGGATCACGAGACCGTAGCCGATGACCCGCGTGGGCACCACGTGGCCCAGGAGCGGCAGATAGCGAGCAAGCGCGCGCTTCACGGACGCCCCCCCTCCGGCCTCTCGCCCGGCCCTGGGCTCTCCGCCTCATGGCCGCCGGCGCGCCGCCAGCTCTGAGTCCGATAGAAGGGCCCCCAGTAACCCCGCACCCGCAGTCGCTCCCGCTTGTCGAGCCACACCGTCGCTCTGTACGTCTTGCCGTTCTCCGGGTCGAGGATCGAACCGTCCACCCCCAAGACGACGCCGGCCACACCAGCAACGACCTCACCCCATGGGCGACGCATCCGCGATCACCTCCCCGCCGGGCCTTCACGAGCCCAGCTCTTGCTCCCGAAGGTGTGCCGACGGGCGTCGCGAGTCCTCTCGATTTCTTGGAAATGCTTCTCGGCTTCGAAAATGCGAGATGCCTGTCCGGCGCCGCCCGACGGGGCGCCCCCGAACTCGTTGCCGGCGCGCGGTTCGATACTCTGTTGGGGTCCGGCCGGTCACTTCCTTGAACGCCCGGTTGAAGGTTGCCAGGGACCGGTACCCGACCTGGCAGGCGATCTCGGCGACCCCATGGTGAGCCCTCGCTGGATCGGCGAGCTGCTTCTCCCCTGCCGCGACACGGAATCGTTCAGGAACGCGTTGAAGTTCCTGAAGCCGAGCTGCGCATTGATGAGCAAGATCTCCGACGCGGTCCGCAACGAGACGAACGCCACCCCCAGGACCAGGGGCGACGGATGTGAGCGCGGTCGCGTTGCGCCGATGATCCCGCACCAAGAGGGCAGCGAACAGCAGAGCGACGACGGCCGCGGCGAAGCGCAGGAACTCGGTCGTGGCCCACACGGATGGTGGCATCACATTGACCGCGCGATCGGCGGAACGGGATGCCGTGGGGTTCTCGACGAGAATGGTCCGCGGCGTTTTAGGGTCCGCACGGGAGGGGAAACGTGCTCTTCCTCGAGGGCATCCGCTCCGAGGCGGGCCAAGCGGCGGTGATCTCCAAGAAGGGGAACGCGTCCCTCTGACTGTCGAGAGGGTGGGCGTGAGCGCGCTGTCCGGAATCCGCGGCACCCGGAATGCAGAGCGACAAAGGACTGGATCGAGGGCATGACGGATCGCCTGTCCAGATGCGACTTGAAGAAGGCGCCCTGTCCTGAGAGCGAGTGGTTCGGCGTGCACGAGCCGGCCCACGGGTACTCGGGAGCAACAACCGCCCAGGGCGGCTTCGTCTTGCGTCGGGCAGGCCGATCGGTCGGTGCACACCCAAGTGCCTTTCTACGCTGTTGATCTGATTGGTACGCCCGATAGGGCTCGAACCTATAACCTTCGGCTCCGGAGTTATCGCGCTCTGTCGATGGTGCAGGCTGGTGCAGAGTGGTGTAAACTGGCTGTATGCCGAACTCAGCGAGGCCGTTGCGACAGAGCGTGACTCTCTCCGCGGGCGTGGGCCGCAGGGTTCGAACTCTTGCTCGAGCGAAGCGGGCGAGCACAAGCCGAGTCATCGCCGAGTTGGTCGAATCCGGCCTTGAGGCCCAGGACGCCGAACGCAATCGATTCCTCCAGCTTGCCGACCGGCTGACGAGCTCCAAGGATCCTGCCGAGCAAGAGCGAATCAAGGCAGAGCTGGCGCGCCTGACGTTCGGCGACTGATGCCGAAGATACGGTGGAAGGACCTTCCACCGGCTCTGCGGGACCATCTGTTTGAGCGTCTTCGTGAGAGGAAGATCACCGCGGAGGACCTATACGCGCTCAAGCTCTGGCGGGAATCGGAGCCTGAGGCTCCGGAGGGCGCCTGGCACAAGGACTTCGGCTCCTTCAAGATCTGTGGTGAGGGGGAGTATCCGAAGACCTTCCTCCTCCGTGGTCAGCCGGCACGGGGCCGCAAACTGTAGTCGTGGTCGAAGCCGAGGCGACTGAGGGTTCGATGGCCCGCAAGAAACGCAACCTGTTTCGGGAGCTGGCGGCGGGGATCCGTGCCATGCGCGATCACGCCGAGGGGAAGATCGAACTGCGGACCACTTTCGTGAGCGCGTCGCGCACGGTGCTCGAGAACGCCGCCAGCGGGCGGACGCCGTCCCGGCGACAGGGTCCCGACAGGGGGTCGTGGACGTAGGCGCGGGCGTCTTTCACGGCCTGAGGATATTCCAGGCTTCTTCTGCGCGGGGCCAGGGCTTGACCATAGTCCAATATAGTCACTAGTTGCAAGGCGGAGGCTCACGGGTTATTGTTCCCTTATGGGTGCAACCACCTCTTCCTCCCCCCCATCGCGCGGCCCCGCCGACCACACCGTTCGAGAGCAGATCGTGAAGGCGGCCAGAGAGCACTTCAGCCACTATGGCTACGAGAAGACCACGGTCTCCGACCTGGCCAAGTCGATCGGTTTTTCCAAGGCCTACATCTACAAGTTCTTCGATTCCAAGCAGGCCATCGGCGAGGCCATCAGCTCCACGACCTTGAGAGGCATCGTCGCGACGGTCGAAGAGGCGGTCGCTGGCGCGACCACGCCAACCGAGAAACTCCGCAAGATGTTCAAGATTCTGGTGACAACGGGCGTGAGTCTCTTCTTCGACGATCGCAAGCTGTACGACATCGCCGCCCATGCCGCGGGCGAGCAGTGGCCGTCCGCCCGCGCCTACTGTGAGCGCATCCGCCAGATCGTGGCGGAGATC
>Ga0209640_10004277_pt1 | contig 12560 bp, 10 predicted proteins | sample RifCSP10_1_FD_184018 | JGI IMG/M metagenome (GOLD analysis project Ga0209640, IMG submission 184018) | Soil microbial communities from Rifle, Colorado - Rifle CSP2_sed 10_1 (SPAdes) (version 2) | ecosystem: Environmental > Terrestrial > Deep subsurface > Rock core/Sediment | place: Rifle... | reverse complement strand
ACCTGGGCCTCCGCTGGGAGCTCAACACCCAGATGGGCGAGGCGCAGAACCGCCTTTCCGCCGTCGAGTTGGACCGCTTTGTGATCGCCAGCGAGGACGGCAAAATCCACCCCGACGCCCAGGCGCTGCTGCCGTTCATCCCCGTTCCGTATGTGACCTCCGAGGAAGCGGGCTACGAAAACACGTTGCAGCGTCCCGTCTACCGGAGATATGCGCCGCGGGTCGGGATCGCCTGGTCTCCCTCTCAGAAGACCGTCATCCGCACCGGCTTCGGCCTCTTCTACAACCAGGCCGCGTACAGCATCAACGAAATCCTGGCGCAGAACCTGCCCTTCTACTTCAACAAGACCATCACCACGGCTTCGGACACGCGCGTCCCGACGCTTTCGACCGATAACATCCTGCTCACCAACCCGACCGGCAGCATCGGCGGCGGCAGCCTGCAGTATGACTATCGCTCGGAATACGCCGAGTCCTGGACCTTCAGCATACAGAGGGAACTGACTCCCAACTGGGCCCTCCTGGCCACCTATTTCGGGTCGCACATCGTAGGCGCCGACGACAGCACCATCTCGAACGTCCCGCTGCCAGGCCCCGGACCGATCGATCCGCGCCGACCCAATCCGAACCTGAGCGGCTTCCGGACGATTCATTGGGGCGGCTGGTCCAAGTATCATTCGCTCGCCTTCAAGCTTGAGAAACGCGTTTCGCGCGGCCTCACCTTCGACGCCAACTGGACCTGGTCGAAGGCCATGGACGTCGCCTCCGATCCCGGCCCCACGTTCCACGAGTTCAACATTCCGCAGAACGTCTATGACCGCACACCGGAGCGTGCTCTGGCGAGCTTCGACCATCGCCATCGCTTCACCTTCACTTACTCCTACGAGCTTCCCTTCGGCCAGGGACACGGCTTCAATCCCTCGGGCTTTTTGGGAAAGATGGTGGACGGCTGGACCCTCTCGGGGATCAGCACGTTCCAGATCGGCGCTCCGATCACCGTCAACCTGGCCACGGATCACGCCAACATCGGCTCGGGTCCGGCGCAGCGCCCCGACCTGCTGCGCGATCCGAACCTGGACAGCGGCACGGCCGAACAGTGGTTCGACACGGGAGCCTTCGCCCTGCCGGGCGTGGCCACCACCGGCGCTCCGGTTCCCTTCGCGTTCGGCAACGCCGGCCGCAACATCGTCTATGAGGCGGGCGAAGCCCAGGTGGACCTCTCCCTCATCAAGAACACCTCGATCAGCGAAACCAATCGTCTGGAGTTCCGCGCCGAGGTCTTCAACGTCTTCAACCGCGTCAACTTCGTCGGCGCGCCCGGACGGCTCTTCGGCAGCGCTAACTTCGGCCGCCTGTCGAACACCGGCCCGTCCCGCCAGATGCAACTCGGCCTGAAGTACGTCTTTTAGAGAATTCGCCTCGAAACGGCATGAGCATCACATAGCCCCGGCCTCCCCGCCGGGGCTTTTTGTTTTGCAAAGAACTTTTGCCCTACCCCCGATTTCCCTCCCAGTATTTGGGGAGACAGCTTACCGCAAAAATAAATTGCCACTTGATTCGCTCTGGCAGACAAGCGCATAATTTCAGTGATCCGGGTGCAGAATCCGGATGTTCCAGTTCATGGAGGAGGGTTCCGATGAAGTTTTCGATTGGCGGATTGGTGTTGGTATTGGCGTTCGTAGTGGGTTTTGGTCCTCTCGCCCAGGCCCAGGCCCCGGCTGGAGCGCCCCGGGAGCACAGCATGACCGGGTGCCTGGCCAAGAGCGGGGATAAGTTCCAGCTCACGAACCTGGCGCAAGGGCCCATGACGGTTGATATCGCGGAGTCCACGGCGAACCTGGCTCCCCACGTCGGCCACAAGATTGAGATCACCGGCACGCGCGATGCGAGCCTCCCGGGTCACACGATGAAGGTGACCGCGATGAAGATGGTCGCGGCCACTTGTCCCTAGAGTCTTAGCGGTTCTCAGGTCTTATTGATCTGTTTTCGATTTGCGGGAAGTCTTTATGCAGAACTTTGCAGAAAGGCTTCCCGCAATTTCTTCGCTGGCCCCGGGCCTAGGGTTCCAAGTGTGTCCGGTCTTTTTCCATTTCCATTGCTGTCTGATTCCTGAATGCCGTCCTGCAGCCTCTTAGGCGTTAGCGGGCTGGATTGCGTCAAACTGATTCACCATGTCGAAACGAACTCCGAGTAAAGGATCGGGCCAGGCGGCCAGGCCGGAATCCACCCGCATCAGTCATTTCCGCCCGCATCCGTGGCACGGCCTGGAGGTCGGCCCCGACCCGCCCGCGATTTTGAACGCCTTCATCGAGATCACGCCCTTCGACCTGATGAAGTACGAGGTGGACAAGGTGTCCGGGTACCTGCGCGTCGACCGGCCGCAGCGTTCCTCGGCGCAGCACCCCACCCTGTATGGGTTCGTCCCGCGGACTTACTGCGACGAGCTCGTGCGCAAGCTGGCGCCCGCCGCCAAGCGCGCCGACGGCGATCCGCTCGACATCTGCGTCCTCAGCGAGCGCGCCATCGCTCGCAACGAGATCATCGTCCGCTGCCGGGTGATCGGCGGGATTCAGATGATTGACGACGGGGAGGCCGATGACAAGATCATCAGCGTGCTCGAAAACGACCACGTCTGGGGAGCCGCGCGCGACCTGAGCGACGTTCCGGAGGTTTTCGTCGAGCGCCTCCAGCACTACTTCCTGACCTACAAGCTCGTCCCCGGCCAGCGCGTCCACGCGCAGATTACCAAGGTCTACGGCCGCGCCCACGCCCTCAAAGTCGTCGAAGCCGCCATGGCCGACTATGAAGCCAAGTTTGGCGGGTAGCGTTTCGCCCGGCTTTGTTTGCTCCGCGAATCGGTTCTATGCTAGCGTTGGGTTTTTGAGTGCGGACGTTTGGCCTCAACGGACGCGAGCCGAAAAGACCCCTGCCATGCCGGTTCGGGAGACGGAAGCGATTATTCTCCGCAGCTATCCGCTCAAGGAAGCGGACAAGATCGTGAGCTTTCTCTCGCGGGCCGGGGGCAAGACGCGCGGAGTCGCGCCGAACGCCCGGCGCAGCGTCAAGCGGTTCGGGGCCGGGCTGGAGCTGCTGTCGCACGTGCGGCTGCGGTACCAGGAGCGCGAGGCGCAGGATCTGGTGCGGCTGGAGTCCTGCGAGCTGCTGGAATCGTTCTTCGACGCGCAAAGCAGCTACGACGCGGCGGTCGCGTTCGCGCACGTGGCCGAAGTCGCCGAACAACTGCTGCCGGAGCGCGAGGCGAACGACGCGTTTTTCCGGCTGATTCTGCTGGTGATCGAGGAAATGCGGCGGACCGGCGAGATCTGGCGGCCGCTGACGTACTTCGATCTGTGGGCGGTGAACCTGGCCGGGTTCCTGCCGCCGCTCGATGTTTGCCTGCGCTGCGGGGAAGCCATCGGGGCGGACGAAGCGGCGTGGTTTCGGGCCACGTCGGAGGGCCTGCGGTGCCGGGTTTGCCGGACGGAAGGCAGCACGACGCTGGCGGCGGATTCGCGCAGCATGGCGCGGCGGATGCGGGCTGAGTCGCTCGCGAAAATTCCGGCCGAGGGGTGGGACAAGCGCACGGCGGCGGACCTGCGGCAGTTCCTCTGGCAGGAGATGGAGCGGCACATGGAGCGCCGCCTGGTGACGCGGAAGCAGTTGGAGGAGCTGGAGTAGTGGAAAGACGTGAGTGGTGAGTAGTGAATGGTAAGTGGGGAAAGAGCAAGTGCAGGTCCTTCGTCGGAAAACGACATCCTTATGTCGTTTCCTTCCTCAGGATGACCGTGAATTGTTGGGATGACAGCGTTGGTGGGAGTGGTTGACAATCTGATGGCTACGCGCAAGACCACATCCAAGAGCAATTCGAAGGCTGCGGCGCCCAGGAAAACAGCGGCGACGCTGCAGGACCTGATTCTGCGCCTGAGCGAATTCTGGGCCGCGCAGGGGTGCATTCTGCAGCAGCCGTACGACCTGGAAGTGGGCGCGGGGACGAGCTGTCCGGAGACGTTTTTGCGGGCGCTCGGGCCGCAGCCGTATCGCGTGGCCTACGTGCAGCCGAGCCGCCGCCCCGACGACGGCCGCTACGGCGAGAACCCGAACCGCCTGTACAAGCATCTGCAGTGGCAGGTGATCCTGAAGCCCTCGCCGGCCGAGGTGCAGGATACGTATCTGGCGAGTCTCGAACAGGTCGGAATCGACCTCCGTCACCATGACGTGAAATTCGAGGAGGACAACTGGGAGAACCCGACGCTCGGCGCGTGGGGCGTGGGCTGGCAGGTGATGCTCGACGGCCTCGAAATCACGCAGTTCACCTACTTCCAGCAGTGCGGCGGCATCGACCTCGACCCGATCTCCGTCGAGCTGACCTACGGCCTCGAACGGATTGCGGCGTTTCTGCAGGACACCGATAGCGTGTATTCACTGCGATGGAACGAGAGCACGACCTACGGGCAGGTGCGCTTACGGGAAGAGCAGCAGTTCTCCGTGTACAACTTCGAGATGGCCGACGTGGCGATGCTCTGGAAGCAGTTCGATCTGAACGAGCAGGAGGCGCAGCGTCTGCTCGAAGGATTCCGGAAGCTCGAAGCGGAGGAAGCCCGGGCGCGGTTTCCGGTGCTGGCGGCCTACGACCTGGTGCTCAAGTGCTCGCATCTGTTTAACCTGCTCGACTCGCGCGGCGCGTTGAGCGTCACGGAGCGGGCTGCGGTGATCGCGCGGGTCCGCACACTGGCCTGCAGCGTCGCCGCAAGCTATCTCGAGCAAACCCAGCTGGAACAAGCCCGGCTTTCGAGCCCCGAATTTGCAGTACCGAAAGAACAAAGCGTTGCGCGCTGAACCCACAGAACCGGAGTTTTTGCTCGAAGTCGGCGTCGAAGAAATTCCCGCCTGGATGATTGCAGGGGCGCTCGCCGATCTGAAGCGACGCCTGGAAGAGGGCCTGCGCGAGGCGCGGCTGACAGGAGAGCCTGCGGTCTCGCTCGAAATGTACGGGACCCCGCGCCGGCTGATCGCCTATTGCCCGCGCCTGCCCGCGCACCAGCCGAGCTCCGTGACCACGGTTCAAGGCCCGCCCAAGCGCGTTGCGTACGACGCCGACGGCAAACCCACTACGGCGGCCAAAGCGTTCGCCGCCAAGATGGGCGCGAAACTCGATCAGCTCGAAACGGTTACGACTCCGAAAGGCGAATACCTGGTTTTTCAAAAGAAAGATGCCGGACGGCCGTCGAGCGACATCCTGGCGGAGCTGATTCCGCAGTCCGTGCTGGCCATCCCGTTTCCGCGCAGCATGTACTGGGAGGGAAAATCCGGCCCGCGGTTCATTCGCCCGATCCGGTCGTTGCTGGCGCTGCTGGGCGGCAAGGTGGTGGCGTGCGCCATCGGCTCCGTCCAGGCCGGGGCGAAAACCTTCGGGCACCGCCTGCTCGGCAAATCGTCGCTGCCGGTCCGCAACTTTGCGGGCTATCGGAAAACGCTGGCGGCGAACTTCGTTCTGATTGATCCGCAGGAGCGGCGGGCGCGAATTCTCGACGGCGCGCACGCTTTGCTGCAGTCGGACGGCGACTTAAAGATCAAGGCAAACGAAGAGCTGCTGAACACGCTGGTCTATCTCACGGAATATCCCACTCCCCTGCTCGGAGAGTTTGACTCGTCGTTCCTTGCGCTACCCGACGAGGTCCTGATCACGGTGATGAAAGGGCACCAGAAGTACCTTTCGCTCGAGCGGGCGGACGGGCGGCTGGCGCCGCGGTTTGTGGCGGTGATGGACCGGGACGCGGACCCGGCGGGAGCGATCCGGCACGGTCACGAGCGCGTGCTGCGGGCGCGTTTCACGGACGCCCGCTTTTTTTGGGAAGCCGACGCGGAAACGCATCTGGAACAGCGCCTGGAGTCGCTGCGGCAGGTGACCTTCCAGTCGCAGCTCGGCTCTTATTTCGACAAAGCGGACCGCATGCGGAGGCTGGCGGCGGCTTTCGCGCTGCGGCTCCGGCAAACGGAGAAGCTCGACGCGATCCAGAGCGCGGCGCGGCTCGCCAAGTGCGATCTGACGACGGACCTGGTGAAGGAATTTACGGAGCTGCAAGGAGTGATCGGCGGGCTCTATGCGCGGCGCGAGGGACTGCCGGATGAAGTTGCCACCGCGATCTACGATCACTACAAACCTCTGAACGTCGAGGACACTTCTCCTCGGACGCTGGCCGGGGCGCTGGTTTCGCTCGCCGACCGGGTGGACACGCTGGCGGGCTTCTTCGGAATCGGCCTGGCTCCCTCGGGGTCGAAAGACCCGTTCGGACTGCGCCGGACAGCGAACGGCGTGATCAAGATTCTTGCCGACCACGCGCTGCGGCTGCCGACCAGCAGCCTGATCGAGGACGCCGCCTCCGTCTACCAGGGCGCAAGAGCCGAGGGCCGGGTTCCGGATTGGACCCGGGAGGCCGTAATGAACGACCTGCCGTCCTTCCTGGGGGAGCGCCTGCGGTTCTATTTGCAGGACGTGCGCGGCTTCGCGTATGACGAGGTCAACGCCGTGCTGGGGGCCGGCAGCGAGGAAGTGGCGGAGACGATCGAACGGGCAGCAGCCGTGGCCCAGGTCCGCCCGACAGAGAACTTCGAGCCGCTGGCGGCCGCGTTCAAACGGATCAAAAACATCCTGCGGCAGGCGGAGCAGGCGCACGGCTTCAAGGCAGGCAAGCTCGACCCAAGCCTGTTCGAGCCGGGCCCGGAAACGGATCTCCATGAGCAGTACAAGGCTACGGCGGAACTCGTGGGGCGGCGCAAGATTGAGGGGAATTACTTGTCGGCTCTCAAGGCCATCGCGGCGCTGCGGCCCGCCGTGGACCGTTTTTTTGACAAGGTGCTGGTGATGGCGCCGCAGGAGAATGTTCGTCAGAACCGCTTGAACCTGCTGCAGTCCCTGCTGCACGAATTTTCCACCGTCGCGGATTTTTCCGAGATCGTTACCGCCGAGGAAAAGAAACCCGGAGTACAATAGGCGGTTAGCTTTGGGAACCGCTGGCAGAGCAGGCATAGGAGGAATGGGAAATGGCTGAGCAGTACGTCTATTTTTTCGCCCAGGGACGCGCCGACGGGAACGGCGGCATGAAAGACGAACTCGGAGGAAAGGGGGCCGGGCTGGCCGAGATGACCAACGCCGGCCTGCCGGTTCCCCCCGGGTTCACCATCTCCACGAGGAGCTGCCGGGTCTACTTTGAGAATCAGGGGAAGCTGCCGGCGGCGATCGAGGAAGAGTTCCGCCAGGCCGTGGCGCGGCTCGAGAAGACCACCGCGCAGAAGCTCGGGGCGCGGGACAATCCGCTGCTGGTGAGCGTGCGGTCCGGCGCAAAGTTTTCGATGCCCGGCATGATGGACACCGTCCTGAACCTGGGATTGAACGATCAGACAAGCAAGACGCTGGCATCACGGAGCAACAATCCGCGCTTTGCGATGGACTGCTACCGGCGCTTCATCCAGATGTTCGGCAACGTGGTGCTCGAGGTCGCCAAAGCCGATTTCGACCACGTGTTCGAGGGAGCCAAGAAACGCGCCAAAGTCCGATTTGACACGGACCTGAGCGCGAGCGCACTCGAAGGCGTCATCCAGGATTACAAGAAACTCGTCGAGAAGAAGACCGGCTCGCCGTTTCCGCAGGACACCGCGAAGCAGCTGGCGATGGCGCGCGACGCCGTGTTCCGCTCCTGGCACAATCCCCGCGCCGTGCATTACCGGCGCATGAACAGCATCCCCGAGACGCTCGGGACGGCGGTCAACGTGCAGGCGATGGTCTTTGGGAACCTCGGCGAGACGAGCGGCACCGGGGTGGGGTTTACGCGCAATCCTTCGACCGGCGAAAAAGAGTTCTACGGCGAGTTTCTGATGAACGCGCAGGGCGAGGACGTGGTGGCCGGCATCCGGACGCCTGTGCCGATCGAGCAGTTGAAGGCGGTCATGCCGGACGTCTACGCGCAGCTCCGCCAGATGACGGATCGCCTGGAGCGCCATTACAAGGACATGCAGGACTTCGAGTTCACGATCCAGGAAGGCAAGCTTTTCATGCTCCAGACACGCAACGGCAAACGGACCGGGAAAGCAGCCGTCAAGGTTGCCGTGGACATGGTCGGGGAAGGGCTGCTGACCAGGCAGGAAGCGATTCTGCGCGTCGAGCCGGTCCAGCTCGAACAGTTGCTTCATCCCGTGCTGGATGAGAGCAAGCCCGTCAAGGTGATCGCGCAAGGCTTGCCGGCTTCGCCCGGGGCCGCCGTAGGGCAGGTCGTGTTCAACGCCGAAGACGCAGTCGAGCAGGGGAAGAAGCATCCGGTGATCCTGGTCCGCCCGGAGACCGTGCCGGACGACATCCACGGCATGGAAGTCGCCGCCGGAATTCTGACATCGCGCGGCGGCATGACCAGCCACGCAGCGGTGGTGGCGCGCGGCATGGGCAAATGCTGCGTCGCCGGGGCCGGAGGAATCTCGGTGGATGAGAAGAAAAAACAGATGACGGTAGAGAAACTGGTCATCAAAGAAGGCGACTGGATTTCGCTCGACGGCTCCACCGGCCGGGTGATTCTCGGAAAGATCAACACGGTGGACCCCGACCCGACGAGCGGCGAATTCGCCACGTTTATGAAATGGGCGGATGAATTCCGCCGCCTGGGCATCCGCGCCAACGCCGACATTCCGCGCGATGCCATCGTGGCGCGCAAGTTCGGCGCGGAAGGCATCGGCCTGTGCCGCACCGAGCACATGTTCTTCGCCGAGGAGCGCATCCCCCACATGCAGGCCATGATCCTGGCGCACGCCGAAAAGGAGCGCCGCAAGGAACTGGCCAAACTGCTGCCGATGCAGCGGAAGGACTTCATCGGCCTTTTCCGCGCGATGGAGGGCCTGCCGGTCATCATCCGGCTGCTCGATCCGCCGCTGCATGAGTTCCTGCCCCGGCGGGAGGAACTGATGGTCGAGGTGGCGCTGCTGCGGGCGAAGAAGTCCCGCTCACCGAAGCTCAAGGAGAAAGAGCGGCTGCTGGCGCGCGTCGAGCAGCTCCACGAGGCGAACCCCATGCTCGGGCTGCGCGGCTGCCGCCTGGGAATTCTCTATCCGGAAGTCTCCGAGATGCAGTGCCGCGCCATCTTCGAGGCTGCCTGCATCGTCGCGAAAGAAGGCAAGAAAGTCATCCCGGAGATCATGATCCCGCTCGCAGCCACCGGCCGCGAAGTTACGCTGCAGAAAGAGATCGCCGACCGCGTCGCCCAGGAAGTGTTCGCCAAGCAGGGTATCCGCGTGAAGTACTTCGTCGGGACGATGGTCGAACTGCCGCGCACCTGCCTGATCGCAGACGAAATCGCGCGCGACGCCGAGTTCTTCAGCTTCGGCACCAATGACCTGACTCAGACCACCTACGGCTACTCGCGCGACGACAGCGGCAAGTTCCTGGAGGCGTATACGCGCCAGGGGATTCTCGAGCACGACCCCTTCGTCGTGATTGACCGCATCGGCGTCGGCGAGCTGATTCGGATCGGGACCGAGCGCGGCCGCAAGACGCGCCCGGACCTCGAAGTCGGCATCTGCGGCGAGCACGGCGGCGACCCCGCCTCGATCGAGTTCTGCCACCAGGCCGGTCTCGACTACGTCAGTTGCTCGCCGTATCGCGTGCCAATCGCCCGCCTCGCCGCGGCGCAAGCGGCTCTCGGAGACAAGGGCGAGGAGATGAAGAGAACGGCTTGATCCGAGCCGCTCCCGTAAGGGAGCGGGCACGCGGAGTTCTTTAACAAGAGCGTCTCTTTCCGGTGATTGTTCGGGCTGGAGGTCAAATAAATAGTTCGACGGGCACACGGAAGTATTCGGCCAGTTTTTTCGCCTGTGCTTTACTGATAGAGCGCTTGCCGTTGAGGATTTCCGATGTGACGCCCTTGTTCCCGAGCACAGGCCAGATATCGCTGTGGAGCAATCCTCGTTCCTCCATCAGCGCTTTGAGTGACTCACGAGGCGAAACCGGGGGCAAGGGATAGCGCTTCGCCTCGAAGTCCTCGATCAGGATTGTCAGCATCTCCGCCAATTGCTCTTCTTCGGCGGACAAGTCTTCGCGCTCATCCAGTTCCAGAAGCAACTCTGTCATCCGGCGATTCTCCACTTCCGTCCGAATCGGCCGCGGCAGCACCTTCGACAACAACTTGGCATACCGGGTTTCGTTTTCTTCTTCATGCTCCGTCATCTACGCAGTATAGCTCGGTGCATTTCTCGCGATAAGAGACTCATTTGACCAGCCCTGCCAATCATGCTATAAGTATATTGTTATCAATAAACTACCGCCCCGGCCAATCCTTCCGGCAGGGTGCGCGGCTGGGATATCAATTCTTCTTTGTCACTGGAACTCACCGCCGAGCAAGAGCAAGTTCGCAACGCGGTGCGGGAGTTCGCCGAAAACGAGATTGCGCCGCACGTCAAGGAATGGGACCAGAGCGCGACGTTCCCGGCGGAAGTTGTCAGGCGGCTCGGCGAGCTGGGCCTGATGGGGATCATCTTTCCCGAAAAATACGGCGGAGGCGGCATGGGGTATGTCGAGTATGCGACAGCCGTCGAGGAACTGGCGCGCGTGGACGCGTCGGTCGCGCTGATTGTCGCGGCCCATACTTCCCTTTGCACCAACCACATCTTTCTGCACGGGACCGAGGAGCAACGCCAGAAGTATGTGCCCGGATTGGCCTCAGGGAAAAAGCTCGGCTGCTGGAGCCTGACGGAATCCGAGGCAGGGTCCGACGCCGGCGGCACGCGCACCACAGCGGAGCGTACGGAGTCCGGGTGGGCGCTGAACGGCATCAAGACGTTCACCACCAACGGGAGTTACGCGGACGTCTGCGTGGCGATGGCGTCGACCAATGCCGAACTAGGGCATCACGGCATCTCCGCGTTTATCGTGGAAAAGGGCACGCCCGGGTTTCGGCCCGGCCACCGGGAAAACAAGCTTGGCATGTGCGCCAGCGACACGTCGGAAGTGATCTTTGAGGATTGCAACCCCCCCCCGGAGAGTCTGCTCGGCATGGAGGGCCACGGCTTCGTGGACTGCCTGGTGATCCTCGACGGAGGGCGCATCTCGATCGCGGCTCTCTCCGTCGGCATCGCGCAGGGAGCGTTCGACGCGGCGCTCGCGTACTCGCAGCAGCGGCGGCAGTTCGGGCACCCCATCTCGGAGTTTCAGGGCATCCAGTGGAAGCTCGCCGACATGGCCACGGAGATCGAGGCGGCGCGGCTGCTGACCTACCAGGCCGCCCGGCTCAAGGACTCGGGGCGCCAGGTGACACGCGAGGCCTCGATGGCCAAGCTCTTTGCTTCGGAGACCGCCGTGCGCGTGAGCGGCGAAGCCTTGCAGATTCACGGCGGCTATGGTTTCCTCAAAGATTACCCGGTCGAGAAGTTTTATCGCGACGCGCGGCTCTGCACCATCGGCGAAGGGACCAGCGAAATCCAGCGCCTAGTCATCGCCCGGAGCCTGCTCGACAGCCAAGGGTGAGGCTGGGGCGTGTGTTAGAATGGACACCATGAGGACAGTTGCCTCCAAGATGAACTACGACAAGTATTGCCTCCTGCCAGAGGACGGATACCAGTACGAAGTGTTTGACGGAGAACTGGTCATGACGCCTGCGCCCACGCCCAAGCATCAGGAAATCATTGTTCGGCTTACGAGAGCCTTAGACGAGTTCGTGGAAAAAAATCAGCTCGGGAAGGTCTACGTCGCCCCCGTGGATATTCTGTTCGATCCATACACGATCTTGCAGCCGGACGTCCTGTTCGTGAGCGAAGCCAGACTTCACATTGTGCAGGAGGATGCGATTGCGGGCGCTCCGGATCTGGCGGTGGAAGTTCTCTCGAAGAGCACGTTGCGGAAAGACCGCGTCCGGAAGTTAGCCACGTATTCGGAATTTGGAGTCCGGGAATACTGGATCGTGGACCCCGTGAAGCAAACGATCGAACTGTACGAACGCGTGGGTGAAGAACTGCGGTTGAGCAATGCCTTCTCCTCCAGCGACACCTTGGAAAGCCCTCTTCTTCCCGGTTTCCAGCTTCCAGTCCGCCGTATCTTCTAAAAAGCAATTCTCCACGATCTAAGACAGCAGCTTTCAGGGAACTGATCCATTATGGCAAACAGGAAACCGCCACGCTTCAAAAGTGAAGCTCAAGAGGCAGAGTGGTGGGCGAAAAACCAGGACTTCGTTGCGGACCGCTTCGAGCAGGCCAAGGCTGCGGGCAAACTGGGAAAGGGAACCGTCGCGCGGATGGCCCGCCAGCGAGCCCTCCAATCCGGGCCATCCCCGACCATTACCATCCGCCTGGCGGAAAATGACCTCGCCCGAGCGCGCACCTTCGCCTCCCGAAGAGGATTGCGGTACCAAACGTACCTCAAAATGCTGCTTCGCCAAGCCTTGGATTCCGAAGAGAAGCGGGCACGTCGCGGATAAGGTGGACGGGCGTTCGAGCCGCGCTCACGTTCAGGCTGGCGCTTGGTGGGCTTCCCCGGCGCGCAAGTGATTTTTACGCCGGCCGATATACAGAGCAAACAAGCGTTCACACGT